>Ga0268298_10000023_pt1 | contig 184637 bp, 136 predicted proteins | sample WWTPWeurt_MetaG_FD_194462 | JGI IMG/M metagenome (GOLD analysis project Ga0268298, IMG submission 194462) | Activated sludge microbial communities from WWTP in Nijmegen, Gelderland, Netherland - WWTP Weurt | ecosystem: Engineered > WWTP > Aerobic digester > Activated sludge | place... | reverse complement strand
CTCTGATAAATCTGCGATTCAGTTCAAAATGTTGAATCTTTCCAAAGGTCCCGCAATGTGGTCACCGAGGACCCAGAATGACCGAATGAGGTTCGCCGAAGAATGGAGACTACTACTTGAAAGAACTGAGAACGTGCACTTTTGGCAGGACATGGCAAATGGGCTCATTATAGAGAACAATGTTCTGAAGGGAATAACAACGGTTATGGGGCAACGAATTTTTGCCAAGTCCGTGATACTAACCAATGGTACATTTTTAAATGGGTTGATTCATTTGGGGGAGAGAAACTTCAAAGGGGGTCGAACTGGTGAAAGCGCTAGTTATGGAATAACCGAGCAGTTAGTTGAGCTTGGTTTTGAGTCAGGCCGTATGAAAACAGGAACACCCCCAAGGGTAGACGGTCGATCCTTGGATTATTCTAAAATGGAGGAACAACCCGGTGACGAAAACCCTCTAAAGTTCTCACACCATCCAAATATTAAACCACTAACAAAACAAAGGAGTTGTTATATTACTTATACCAACAGCCTGACGCATGAAATACTCAGAAGTGGTTTTGATAGGTCGCCAATGTTTAATGGCGCAATAAAAAGTACTGGTCCAAGATATTGCCCTTCTATTGAAGATAAGATCAACAGGTTCGCAGAGCGGAACAGGCATCAAATTTTTGTAGAACCTGAAGGTTGGGAAACCATAGAGGTTTATGTCAATGGTTTCAGCACGTCGTTACCCGAGGATGTTCAAATGGCCGCTCTTAAAACAATACCTGGTTTTGAAAACGTAAAAATGTTCAGGCCGGGTTACGCAATTGAGTACGACTATTTCCCTCCAACCCAATTAAAGCATACGCTTGAAACAAAACTGGTGGATAATTTATTCTTTGCCGGTCAAATTAACGGCACAACGGGTTATGAAGAAGCTGCTGCGCAGGGCCTAATTGCAGGTATAAATGCTCATAATAAGCTTAATAGTAGAGATGAATTCGTTTTGTCTAGGTCTGAAGCTTATATAGGAGTATTAATTGACGACTTAATAACCAAAGGAACCAAGGAGCCTTATAGAATGTTCACGTCACGTGCTGAATTTAGAATATTACTTAGGCAGGACAATGCGGATATTCGATTGACATCGAGGGGTTATGAAATTGGTCTCGCTGACCATGAGTCGTTAATTAAGGTAAATGAGAAAATACGACTCACCAATTTAGTCAAAAAAGCGATTAACGATACTAGCGTATTGCCGACAGAATTGAATGGTTATTTAGAAAGTATTGATTCGGCGCCCTTAACCCAGGCAGTTAAAGCTAATACTGTTTTGTCAAGACCACACGTTGAGCTGGTCAAATTGTTGGAGTATTCTGTTAATTTAAAGAATGCCGTGAATTCAATTGGAGAGATTGATTTTGATGTGTTGGTCCAGGCTGAGGTTCAGCTTAAATACGCTGGCTATATTGAGAGAGAAAGAGATCTCGCAAATAAAATGATCAAGTTGGAAGATTATAGCTTACCTGAAGATCTTAATTATAAAGACATGCCGTCGCTATCTTCAGAAGCCGTAGATAAGCTTAGTAAAGTTAGACCCGTGACGTTGGGTCAGGCCAGTCGAATTAGTGGGGTTTCTCCAGCTGATATTTCCGTATTAATGATTTATTTGGGTAAATAATGAAAAAGATAGATGTTTGTCCGGTTTGTAATCATCAGGAATATTCCTTGGTTCGAGCAATAATCGATCATTCAGTATCTAAAGAGACCTTCAATATTGTGAAGTGTGAAAGTTGCGGTTTTCACTTTACGAACCCTATTCCAGAGGAAGAAGAAATTGGAAAGTATTATAAATCTGAGAGTTATGTTTCACACACGTCATCAAAGAAGGGCTTAATTAACAGGATTTACCATCTCGTGAGATGGTATTCGCTACGTAAAAAGGTGAGATTAATTGACAAACTGACGCGAGGTAGAAATTTATTAGACATTGGAGCAGGTACCGGGCATTTTTTACGAGTGGCTTCTGAGAAAGGGTGGAACGTCGTTGGTCTTGAACCTGACGATGACGCCAGGGCAATCGCTAAACGAGAGAACAAAATTGATCTACAACCAATCAAGGACCTTTATTTGCAAAGTAGTCAAAGCTTTGATGTTATCACCATGTGGCATGTTCTTGAGCACGTGTACCATTTACAGAAAGACTTTGAACAGATTGTTGGTTTATTGAAAGTTGACGGTTATTTGGTTGTGGCGGTTCCTAATCGTCAAAGTTACGATGCCCTAAAATATAAAGAATATTGGGCGGCGTATGATGTGCCCATTCATTTGTATCATTTTGTTCCTGAAGACATACGCAAATTAGGGTCACAGCATAATTTGGATCTTGTTAGAATTTTGCCAATGCCGTTTGACGCCTTTTATGTTTCTATGTTATCTGAACAATACATGAAGGGTAATTTGTTGCGAGGTGTTTTGACCGGTTTAAAGTCAAATTGGCTTGCAAAGGACGAGTTATGGAGCTCTCAAATCTATATTTTACAACGAAAAACGCAATAGACGCGTTTAAACGGCTTATTTAGTTGTTATAGGTGTTTTACCATTGGCGACTAATAGTTCGTCGATTTAGACCCCGTTTCTGTGATCGACTTTTGTTTTGTTAATTTAATGATAATCAATATGTTGTGTTTAATTAACAATTGTGTAAATATTTAATTAATTCCGTGCTATTTGTAACCCCCTTTAATTGACATTATTTTTGAAAATAGATTTATATAATTCCCCGACAATGATACTTAGGCCGAAAGAGTAATAAGCTCCGTTGAATGATTTTCGCAACGTTTTTTCGGTGTTGAACGTGAAACGATAGCCAAATCCAACTCGCGGAGCCAGCCACCTCAATAAATAGTATTTTAGGCCTACCCCGGTATTTATTAATGAAAAACTCGTCGCGAGATATTTATAATAGATACCGTCTGAGCCTTCTACATATCCCTCTAATCCTCCGCCTCCTAAATAAACTGGAAATGACACCTCCCATTTCTTGGTTTTGTAAAATACGCGTTCGTAAAATAATGCGGCGTAATTGAGTTTGAATTTGACCATTGACGTGTCTGTCGCAAGTGGGTAATCAACCGATAAATCAGTAAAAACCAAATCTCTTTTTAATCCATAAAAACCAAAACCAAAACGATGAACACCCTTATATTCCATGCCGAAACGGAGGCCATTAAACTTCACCGGAGCGCCTGAATAAAATGATCTGAATGCATCGAAACCAATAATCGGTCGCCATTTTTTTTCGCCGTGTTTAGATGGAAATAATTGGCGTGTGCTATCGTATCTAAAAATGTGCTTTGATTGACTAACCGAATTACCGGCAGAAAGAATGATTAGAATGATCAACAAACAGGATTTCATGTCTTTAAAAACTCAAGTTTGTAATCAGCGTTAAGCACAACTTTTCCGTCTTGTTTTTCTGCGTTGTCTGGAAAAACAAAACCCTTGATTACTGTAGTTTTTCTCTTCTCTAATAAGTCAGAAATTTGTTTGTCTGTAAGCTTTTTCTGCATGAATTGAAAAGGGATAATGAGCGTACATCCATCCTTAAATCTTGAACATCCGTAAGCTGATTTACCCTTCATTATTTTGCCCGTTTGACATTTAGGACAAGCTCTTCCTTCAATTACTACTGGTTCGGGTTTTTTGGTTTCACGTTTTTCTGCTGGAACTTTTTGTAAAGTTGAGTCTTGACTTGCAACCGGAGTAATTATTTCAATTTTTTTACCATGAATACTCATTACCTCATTCGTCAGGTTTACAACCATTTCAACGAGTTCATCTTTAAATTGAGTAATACTATATGCTCCTTTCTCTATCTGGCGTAGTTTATATTCCCATTGACCCGTTAATTCGGGCGACTTCAGTAGATCACTTTGAATGGTATCTATTAATCCCATTCCAGTGACTGTAGCGTGAATGTTTTTCTTCTTTTTGACGATGTATTGTCGTCTAAACAATGTTTCAATGATGTTTGCCCGCGTTGATGGTCTGCCTATTCCATTCTCCTTCATGGCGTCTCTCAATTCTTCATCGTCAACAGTTTTACCCGCAGTTTCCATTGCCCTTAAGAGGGTTGCTTCAGTATAATATTTTGGCGGACGCGTTTCTTTTTCTTGTATTTCAGGTTCATGTGTGCCGCTTTCGCCCTGTTCAAAAATAGGAAGGATGTTATCAGATTCCTGGTCTTGAAGATTTTCCTCTTCTTCAGAAGCATCCGCTTTTTTGGGCTCATTTTGAGCGGTGCTCTGAGCGGTTTCTTCCTGCTCATAAACTACCCGCCAACCCGGCTCAATAATTTGCTTTCCGGTGGCTTTAAAATCAGTTTCACCCACAACCCCTAAAACAGTTGTATTGGACACTGTGCAGTCAGGATAAAATACAGATATAAATCTTCGGGCAATTGCGTTGTATATTTTTTGTTCGTCGGGAGAAATTCCTGAGGGAACAATGCCTGTTGGTATGATCGCATGGTGATCTGTCACTTTTTTGTTATCAAAAACCTTTTTAGATTTCTTAATTGGCGAACCCAAAAGAGGTTCGGTGTATCGAGAGAAATATTTTAATCCCTCAAGAATTTTAGGAACTTTTGGATAAATATCCTCGGATAAAAAAGTGGTATCAACGCGTGGATACGTGATCAGCTTTTTTTCATAGAGACTCTGAACATTATTCAATGTTTGTTCAGCGGAGAACGCAAACTTATTATTAGCCTCTACTTGTATTGAGGTAAGGTCAAACAGGCGTGGCGGTTGTTCTTTTCCTTCCTTTTGTTCATATGATTTAATAGTAAAAGGGAGTGGTTTTAATTGTTCGGCAAGTTCAATTGCCCTGGCCTGGTCATCAAACCGATCTAGCTGCGCGGAAAAAAGAACGTCACGGTATTTTGTTTTTAATTCCCAGAATTTTGCTGGCTTAAAAAGATCTATTTCTTTTTGCCGTTGAACAATCATTGCCAGGGTTGGGGTTTGCACACGTCCTATTGAAAGCACCTGTTTGTTCTGCCCAAACTTGAGCGTGTATAATCTGGTTGCATTCATTCCCAACAACCAATCTCCAATGGCTCGAGAGCTGCCTGCTGCATAAAGATTTTTAAAGTCGTCCCCATTTCGGAGTTTATTAAACCCTTCTTTAATCGCCTCTTCAGTAAGTGATGATATCCAAAGTCGTTTAATGGGTTTCGTGTTTTTTGCTTTGAGTAATACCCACTGTTGTATAAGTTCACCCTCTTGACCGGCATCACCGCAGTTTATTACTTCTTCACATTTTTCTACCAGCGATTCGATTGTTCTGAATTGTTTTTGAACCCCTTGATCAGGCATCACTTTGATGCTGAATTTTGAAGGAATCATTGGTAAAGTTGCCAGATTCCAGGTTTTCCACAAAGGGGTGTAGTCATGTGGTTCTTTAAGTGTACAGAGGTGTCCAAAAGTCCATGAAACCCAATATCCGTTACCCTCAAAGTATCCATCTTTCTTAAGGGTGGCGCCTAAGATTGTCGCAATTTCTTTTGCAACACTGGGTTTTTCTGCAATACATAATTTCACTTACGCAGATTTTTTGTTGTATTTCCAAACGCTAAAACTGAAGGCATTTTTTTCGTCGTTTGGATGCGTCAAAACCAGTTCCCTTTTCCAGGTGTTTTCATTGATTTCAGGAAACCAGGTATCGCCGTCAAACGCATGATCTATGTGGGTTATAAGCATTTCATCAACAAGGTCCTTTTCAATCGCTTCTTTATAAATTTGACCGCCACCAATGATAAAAATGTTTTTCTCCGCGTTCTTTTTGTAATGAATAATCGATTCTTCAAGTGAATTAAACACCACGCAATCCGGATGACGAAAGTTTTTGTTTCGAGTAATGACCACGTTTATGCGGTCAGATAGCGGACGATATTTTAAGGGAATCGAGTCCCAGTTTCGTCGTCCCATAATGACAATGTGACCTTTCGTGGTTTGGGTGAAAAAGCGCATATCTGCCGGCAGATGCCAGATAAGATCATTGTCTTTTCCGATAACCCTGTTGGAAGCGATTGCTACAATTAACTTAACCATAATTAAACGCTCACCTCTCCTTTGATGTGAGGATGTGGATCATAATTCAGCAATTCAAAATCCTCGAATTTGAAATCGAAAATTGATTTGACATTCGGGTTTATTTTCATTTGAGGCAAAGGGCGTGGCTCACGGCTCAATTGAAGTTCAATCTGTTCAAAATGATTGTTATAAAGATGTGCGTCACCAAAAGTGTGAATGAAATCTCCGGGCTGCAGATCACAAACTTGTGCAATCATCATTGTAAAAAGAGCATATGAAGCTATGTTGAACGGAACGCCAAGAAAAACATCGGCGCTTCGCTGATAAAGCTGACATGAAAGTTTACCGTCGGCAACATAAAACTGAAAAAACGCATGGCAGGGAGGAAGCGCTGCTTTTCCATTTGCAACGTTTTCTTCGAATGATTTTGTTGTGTCAGGCATCACTTCAGGATTCCATGCCGAGACCATTATTCTTCGGTTGTTAGGATTTGCTTTGATCTGATCAATGACCATTTGAAGTTGATCAATTCCTTTGTTATTCCAGTTTCTCCATTGTGCTCCATAAACCGGACCCAAATCTCCGTTTTTATTGGCCCAGGCATCCCATATTTTTACACCATTTTCGTTGAGATATTTGATGTTGGTGTCACCATTAATAAACCACAACAATTCATGAATAATTGACTTGAGGTGGAGTTTTTTGGTAGTAAGCATTGGAAACCCTTTGCTCAGGTCAAAGCGCATCTGGTAACCGAAAACACTTTTGGTTCCTGTTCCTGTTCGGTCACCTTTCTGAGTGCCGTTTTCATAAATGTGTCTGACAAGGTCAAGGTACTGTTTCATGAGAAATTTTGTTCGTTCAAATTTACGACTCGCGCAATCCTCAATCCTTGTTTTGACACGGTTTTATTTAAACAAGCGAGGAATTTTTATCAACAGATTTTTTTGATCTTTTTTGACAAAAGACTATATTCGTGTCCCCAAACTATAAAAATGAAGAAGTTCAGCTTGATTTTTGTGTTGTTTTTTACCGTTTTCGCATCATTTGCCGATGACTTGCCAAAAGATTGCTATGGTTATTATGCCGGTGAGATGATGGCGTATTCTGTTATCAAAGATGATGTTGAACTCAGCATTGAAAAGCATGATGTTCATGTTCAGATTACCACCAATGGAATTGTGTACAAAAGCGGTGCGATTCAGATCAAAGGAGCATACACTTTTTTAAAGCAATCCGGCACTCAATACCTCATCAAGGCAAAACTGACTAACGGGAAAAATTTCTCTTTTGATGCAGATTTTCTCTGGAATAAAAAAACCAAAACATTATTTCTGGCAGGGAAAAATGGCGAACCGGATCTGACGCTGTTTAAACTGGAATCATAGTTTACCCGCTATTCCGAACAGCCTTCTTGAATTTAATCTTTGTACTCGTACACCAATAATTTGGCTTTGATTTCTTCAATGTGCTTCATCTTTTTTTCCTGTCTCAGCCTGATTGCTGACTTGGTAAAATAGGTGTGCGCAGTTAAGAATTTTACCTGGATTTCATCCCACATACGGTCGCTGTTCAATTTGCCGTGTTCACGCAATTCTCGTCGAAGTAAATTAGCAATATCATGGAAATCGTCTCTGCCTAAATAGTCAAGATCAGCATCACACATGATTTGCTGCAAATGCGTTTGTGGAGACTGCGGAATTTCAGTGGCTTTGATTAAGCCATCAATCACATCTATCTGTTCTTGCGTATATCCGTATTTTGGCAAAATTTCACGGGCCAGACGCATACCAATTTCTTCATTTTTTTCATATTTTTCGATGAAACCCGCGTCATGATAAGTTGCGGCAGATTTTAACAGAAACAAGTCTTCATCAGTAATGCCTTCCATGATCGCTAAACGCTCAACTGCCTTGGTAACATCAATGGTATGATTAATACTGTGATATAAAAGTTTAGGGGAGAGCTGCGTTTCCAAAATTTTCATGATGTGACGCTCAGCTTTCATGTAATTGATCGAACTGTACAAGTGCAGGTCGACAATTTTCCAGAATTTATTATTGGGTTTTTTCCCTTCTGCTTTGATCGAAAGCTCGGGTTTGATTCCGCTCACATAATACATGTCGAGCATTCCCTTGTGTTTAGTCTGAACTTTTCCTCTGTATGTGCATTCAAAATAAGGCGCAATGTATTCATAAGTATTACCGGAAACATTTACTGTGCCTGGCTGACCATGCATTTCCATTCGCTGCGCCTGATTCACCGTGGCGCCCCATATATCGTAAGCAAAGCGTTTGATTCCAATTACTCCGGCAATTACTTCACCCGTGTTGATTCCAATTCTTATTTCCCACTCTTTTTCTCCTTTTTCAACCGCTGCTTTTTGACGGTTCAGCATGTAATCTTTAATTTCAAGAGCGGATAACGTTACCTCAATGGCGTTGCTTTTGTTACGGATTGGAACACCGCCCGCGCACATGTATGAGTCACCGATTGTTTTAATTTTTTCAAGATCGTATTTCTCGATGATCTCATCAAATTTGGAGAAGTAGCTGTCAAGTTTCTGCACCAGGTCCTGCGGCTTCATCTCTTCAGCAATTTTTGAGAAGCCTACAAAATCCGTGAACAATACAGAAACATTTTTGTAATACCTGGCTTTTGAGCGCCCTTCTTTCTTGAGCTCTTCTGCTGTGCCCTCAGGAAGAATGTTGAGAAGGAGCTGTTCAACTTTCTCTTTCTCTTTTTCAAGAAGCTCTTTCTGATGTTCAATTTTAGCTTTCTGAATCTCTACTTTTTTCTTTTGATCTTCAATTTTTTTAGCCTGTTCAGTTACCTGTCTCGTACGTTTTACAACTTCAATTTCAAGTCTTACTTTTTGTCTTCTGATAACATCTACTCTTCTGCGATAAATGGCAATTCCGATAAACGTAAGAGCCAGTATAATCAAGATTCGGAACCACCAGGTGAGCCAAAATGGCGGCGTGATGTTTAGCGTCAGCGTTGTGGGTTGTGATGACCAAACGCCGTCAGCACTTTGTGCATAAACCTTCAGCGTGTAGTTGCCATGTGGTATGTTGAGATAATTAACTTTATTTTCATTATCCAGATAGCTCATTTCCTCTTCATGTCCTTCAAGAATGTACTTGTAGCGTGTTTTGCCGATATTGGAATAATTGGTAGAAACAAATTCGAACGATATATCATTTTGAAAATATTCCAGATTCAGCTCGTAAGAAGATGAAATATTCTGCGCAATAATTTCTTTGTTTTTTGACCCTTTTGAAGAGAGCTGTACCGATGAAATTATTGCTTTTGGTTCATGCGGATTTTTATTGATTAAGTGAGGATTAAAAACTGTGTATCCATTGATTCCGCCAAAGTAGAGGAGGCCGTCAGATGACTTCAGGAATGCTCCTGTGTTAAATTCATTGCTTTGTAATCCATCTTTGACCGTGAAGTTGGTGAACATTTCTGTGTTAGGATCGAACTTGGAAATTCCCTTGTTGGTGCTTGCCCAGATATTGTGATCAGCATCTTCCAGCAAACCATAAATAACGTTGTTTGCAAGGCCTTCTGACTCTGTATAGTTTATCGTTTCTGATGTGGTGAGGTTCAGTTTTTTTATTCCTTCACCGTAAGTGCCAAGCCAGAGATTGTTTTTTTCTGTCTGAACGAGGCAAGTAATATGAGCGTTATGTTCATCGTGATTTATTACTTCATATTCTTTGAAATAAAAAGATCCGTCTGCCTTTTCAACAATGTTATATAATCCCTGATCACTGGTTACGATCCAGATTTTACCGGTCAGATCTCTGTAAATTACTTTCACAGAGCCTTCTCCAATGCTTCCCTCTGTTTCAGTATTAGCATAAAAAGAGTAGTCCAGATTTCTTTTATCAATGATAGAAAGGCCTAATCGCGATCCTATCCAGAGCCTGTTTTCATCTGCTTCAACAATCTGATACACCCTCAAATCATTGGACTCTTCATTGGCGGTTTGAAAATCTACTTTTTTGAAAATGTAATCCTGATTCTGCAAATTATTTATTGTCAGAATATAGAGTCCGTCATCATATCCTAACCAGATCTTTTGAGGCGATTCAACATAAATGCTCAACAAGTAGGATTGATCGTTTCTTTCACGGATGATGTGATAGAATTTTTGTTCGTTGGACTTATAAATGGTTAGATCTTTTTTTGTTCCGATATAAATATCACCCGCTTTATTTTCAGCAAATGACCATACGTTATAATCAATTAATCCGTGTGTTGGATCATTGTTGACGCTAATGCTTGCAAAGCCTTGTTTATACTTGTCGAATTTGGAAAATCCTTTTTCTGCACCGATCCAGAAAACTCCGTTTTTATCTTCAAAAATGCAACTTACGTTGTCATCCAGAATACTTGAATTATTGTAGGGATTGGTTTTGTACTGAAACAATTTTTCGTTACCTGTTGAATCCTGAATAAGCAGGAATAGACCATCCTGTTCAGTTCCTATCCATACATTATTTTGATTTTCCCTGTATGCACAGCTTATTTGCAGATATTCCAAAATCTTGTTTTCAGCAAGCGGACGCATGATTTTGTCTTCACCAATAGTATATATTCCAGCTTGGGTAGAAACCAGCAGAGAATTCGAATGGTTTTGACTAATTTGAGTAACGCTGCCTGGTTTCTTTTGTGTTCTGTCAACTTCTTTATAGGCTGTATACGGTGGTGATGTATAATATACCTTTCCGGATTCTGATCCTATCCAGACAGATTTGGATTCATCAATAAATAGCGTTGTAAATCCGCTGTCCCCATTAATACCTTTGATTATTTCTACTTCTTTTGTTTTAGGATTTATTTTGTTAATGCCATACTTGTCAGACAATGCCCAGATATTGCCTGACGCATCAAATCCAATCTGACTGAAAACATAACCTCTGATTCCGGGAATTAAATCGCGGTTAACGCGATTAATTTTAAAATTCTGAGGATTGATTCTTCCAAAACCTCTGTTGGTTCCAAACCAGATAAAACCAAATTCATCTTTGGTGAGAAAAGAGAGATAATTATTGGGTAAAGAAGTACTGTCTGTCTGGTCGCTTTTGAATACCAGAAACTCATATCCGTTGAATCGGTTTAATCCGTCCTGAGTAGCAATCCAGATGAAGCCCATGTCATCTTGAACAATACCCGTGACCGAACTTTGAGACAATCCATTTTCAATTGAAAAGCGATCAAAGCGTATGTTTTTTTGTTGAGCAAACGAGCGTCCGCTTAAAATGACCAGCAAAGAAAAAACCAAGAGAAATTTTACTGCAGACATCGTGCTTTAATTTCAAATGCGTACACCAATTACCAGAATATCATCTACCTGCTCATAAGGACCCTGCCAGTTTTCAATCTGTTGTTTCAGATGATCATGCTGGTCTTTCATTGGTTTTAGATGTGTTTCCATAAGGGTATCACGGAAATGTTTATAAAGGTATTTTTTTCCTTTTGTTCCTCCAAATTGGTCGGCGTATCCATCTGTAAATAGATAAATCATATCGCCCTTTTGAATAGACACTTTAGAAGTGGCGTAGGATTTTGTGCCTGGCTCGAATGAACCGATCGCAAATTTGTTTGCTTTAACAATTATAAATTCATTGTTACGGATGATGTACAGCGGATTGTTTGCACCAGCAAACTCGAGTTCCATTGTGCTGTAATCAATTGTACAGAAGGACAGATCCATTCCGTCTCTTACTCCATTGTCTTCACTTCCTTTATTCAGGGAGTCTGAAACAAATTTGTTGAGTTCATTGAGAATAAGTCCCGGTTCTGTCTTGTGATGTTCCTTTACGGCTGCATTTAATCCGTTTGCACCAACAAGACTCATAAATGCGCCTGGTACTCCATGTCCTGTACAGTCTACAGCAGCCACAAGAGACTTACCTTCTGTTTGATAGAACCAATAAAAGTCACCTGATACAATGTCTTTGGGTTTAAATAAAACAAATGACTCAGGACAAACTTTACGAATGATGTCTTGTGGCGGAAGTATTGAATATTGCAGCCTTTTTGCATAACGGATACTATCGGTCACGTCCTTATACAGATCCTCCAGTTTTAGTCGCTGCCGCTCAATTTCATCCCGCTGTTGAACAACCTGTTCAGTTCGTTCTTCTACTTTTCTTTCAAGCGTTCTTTCTGTTTCAGCGAGTTCATCGCGCATTTTTAAAAGCGCGTGTCCTAATACGTCTTCATCACTCAATGGCTGATAAGGTGAACTGAAATTACTTTGTCCTACGGCTTTTGCAAAGTCTGTCGTTTTCTGAAGCCCGTCTACAAGCCCGATCATTGCCAGCGACATATCACCAATTTCATCATTGCGCACTTTAATTTGTGTTTTAGGGAATATACCCTTGCCAAGCGAAATGAGAATATGTCGCAATGAACGCAACGGGCGAACAATTGAGTTGGTTGTGAAAATGGCAATGAGAATAGCAGTGATAATTAAAGCGGCTCCTAAATACCAGTAAAATTTTAGCCCCTGAAATTTCTCTTTTGATTCAACAGAAGAACTTTTTACCAAGGTAAGTGCGTCTTGTTCCTGACGTTCGAGGCTGTTCTGTAAAGTCAATAAGTTTTGTTCGATTTTTCCCGCAAAAACCGGTACATCACCGTCTTGAGAAACGTAAAGACGACACATAAAAAAACTAAATTCATCATCATAGCTGGCAATGTCGGGCAGCATCATCATGATTTCCTGATAGTAACCAAAGAGGGTGTCTATTTTTCCTTTTGCGCGATTAAAAAGATCTCTGTCTTCTTGATTTTTCCACTCAGGTGAAAGTATTTCTATTTCTTTAATGATGTTGGGGATGTTATGATCGATCAGGTTTTTTAATCGCATTTTATCCGGAACATCATTTCTGCTCTGGTCGTTTACCCATTGAATTGCAAGCAGTTTGGACTCGTTTATGGAAAGCCTCAGGTGACTCACACGCTCTTTTGACGGAGTGAGAATCTGAATAAGATCATTGGTGGTTTGATCGTTTTTTTGAAAGGTGGAAATACCATTATTAACCGCAAAAAAAGTTGCACCGAAAACAATGATTATAAACAGAATCAGCACTCCGAATCCAGTGCCGATTTTTTTGCCTATTGAAAACCTGAAACTCATTTTATCTATCCGCCAAGTTGGTCTAAGATAGCTTTAAATTTCTGATATTGTGTTTCATCCTTCAGGGTTGAAGAATAAATACGTACCAACTCCTCAATATTCTTGCGGTCTGTAGGATTTTGATTGTAGATTTCCAGATATTTTGGAAGATTGATCTTATCCAGTTTTGTCTGGAAGATAATGTAGTTATCCTGATCATTCAATCCGAAATAAATTCCAGAAAGACCCTCAATAGTTTCAAGGTTGTCAGGGTTGAGGGCATAAGCCTTTTTCATCAGCGGCAATGCTTTCAGGAACAATGTCTCGGCTGTTGCAATATTTTCAAGTAATTGCTCAATAGGTGTGTTTATCGGATCTTGATTAAGGATCAGATCTGCTCCTTTGTTGTAATACATAACTGCAATGTTCAGGTTAGCAGTATAGTTCATGGAGTCAATCGCCAAAACTTTACCATAACAGTTTACAGCTAGCGTCAATGCTATTTCATATTCTTTTCCTGAAAGCTGCACAAGGGTCCTGCTGTAGCTTCCACCAAGCGCATTGTAATATTCAAGATCTTCATTGCTGAAATTTTTATTCGGATCAAGCAGTTCAATATATTTTGATTTGTAAAGAACGTAGCTTTTCTCGGACTCACTGAGCTTATTCTCATTCAACTGATTCACCGCATCATTGTAATAACGGATGATTGTGTTGTACAGATATTCGTTGATTTTTTCTTTATAAATGCCAGTCGTATCTGTTTTGCGCGCCTGAACAAATGACTCAATGGCAATTTCACGGTTAACGGTAGACTCGGTTGTTTCAAGTTTTCTGTAAATCAATCCGCGCAACTGCCAGGTTTGTGAATTGTATTTTTCAGGTGTTTGAATGGCCATGTCAATAACAACTTTGGCAGAATCATAGTCTTTAGCCTGATACAATGCATGTGCTTTAGGCGTCAGGTCTTGACCCAACCCTAAACCGCTGCAAAGCAGAAGACCTAAGAATAATATGTTTCTAAAAAATCTCATTCAATTACTTTGTATGCTAAACTGGTCAATTTTGTTGCTATTACCAGATTATATTTTTTTGCATTTGGTTTACTGATTTCATACGACTGTTTGCTTCCGTCTAATACAAAATTGATGACCGCTCCTTTTGAAAGATGGCCATCTTTATCAGTTACTATCAGTGTGCTTTTAGTTTTCAAATGTGTAGTCAGTGAGGTTATTTCATCGCTCTTATCTTGTCCCAGATACAAAATGTGTACCTTATCTATTTCTGACTTTGACGCGAATTTTTGAATAACAATTTCCTGACTACCGATTGACTTACCCTTGTACTTAGTATTCAATTCATTGTAAACATCATTCGAAGAAGATAAAACCCCAATCACAAAATTGCCTTTGCGGTAGTCTTCCGGCCAGTCAATTAATGTGGCAAATGTGTAAAGAAAAAGTGCTTTGGTAACAGATCGTGTATCCTTCATTTGATTAGACATAACACTTTTGTCTGCTCCGCTGATCAGGAGCAGTGAAAGTAATGCTATGATTAATCTATTGTTCAGAAATCTAAATTAGTGTGATCGTGAAATTACTAAAACTGTGCCAAATTAATTTGCCGCACCGGTATTTGGTTTGATTGTTGCCTGGATGGTGGTTACATCTCTGTCAAAAAGATACAGGCCACCTTTGTCATTGCCAATCATTTTCAATTTGTCAAGAATATTTCTTGCCAGCGCTTCTTCTTCAAGTTGTTCAGAAACATACCACTGCATAAAATTATGCGTCGTGTAATCTTTTTCCTGCAGACAAATGAAAACTACCTCGTTGATCATATTGGTGACCATCAGTTCATGTTCCAACAAGCGGCTGAAGACATCCTGAAGGGATTCAAAATTTTGTTTGGGCGCGGGTATTGAAGGTATTATCGCTTTTCCACCACGCTCATTGACAAACTTAATCAGCTTCAACATGTGCAGGCGCTCTTCATCCGCATGGGCATAAAGGAAATTAGCTGTGCCATTAATTCCTGAATTCTCAGCCCACGAAGCCATAGCAAGATACAAATGAGAGGATACCGCTTCGGCTTCAATTTGCTTGTTCAGTACTTTTTCAATTTTCTTGTTCAAAGGATTTAATTTTGATGTTTTGAGTGCATAAAAGTACGTGATTTTACGATAACCAGATTCGTCCAGTTAAATAATTTCTATTTTTATTACCTGAACAGATAACAGCCAATGAGCAAAAAACAAAAGTCGCCGGCACAAAAACTCAGCCGGTTTTTGCGTGAAACCATCATACGATTATTCCAAAGTAATTCTGGCAAAAGCCTTAATTTCAAGCAGGTTTCAGAACAGCTGAACATTACAGATAAGGAAATCAGAAAACTTGTTTTTTCAATTTTAAACGAACTGAAAAAAGAAGGGCATTTGGATGAACCTGAAAGAGGTGTTTTCAAATATGCCGCTGAAACAAATTTTTACACCGGTGTTATCGATTTCACCAACAGGGGCAGTGCTTTTGTGCGTTGTGATGATTTACACAGTGATATATTTATTCCTTCAAAGTCCGTAAACCGTGCGTTAAACGGAGATAAAGTAAGTGTGAGAATTACATCAAAATCACGCGACAGAAAGCCAGAAGGAGAAGTGGTTGCGGTTCTGGAACGCAACGACAGGCTTTTTGTTGGAACATTGGATGTTCAGCAAAATATTGCTTTTTTAGTTCCCGATGACCCAAAGATTGATGTGGACATTTTCATTCCGGCCGGGAAATTGAAGAACGGAAAGAACGGATATAAAGCAGTCGCGAAAATGACCGACTGGCCGGAAAACGCAAAAAATCCGTTTGGTGAAATTGTGGATGTTTTTGGACATCCGGGAACAAACGACGCCGAAATGAAAGCCATTCTAATATCAAACGGAATTAAGTTTTCTTTTCCGGATGAGGTGATGGAAGAAGCCAACAACATTTCTTTAACATTGCCTGAAGGTGACATTGCAAAGCGAAGAGATTTCCGATCGATTTTGACTTTTACAATTGACCCGGTTGATGCGAAAGATTTTGATGATGCCATTTCATTTGAATTTCTGGAAAACGGAAATTACAGTATTGGAGTTCATATTGCAGATGTTGCACATTATGTGGCCGAAAACTCTGCACTGGATAAAGAGGCCTTAATCAGAGGAAATTCAGTTTACCTTGTTGACCGGGTAATTCCAATGTTGCCGGAACATTTGTCTAATGGTGTTTGTTCGCTTCGTCCGGACGAAGAAAAATTTACTTTTTCTGCAGTTTTTGAAATTTCTCCGGATGCAAAAATTATCAATGAGTGGTTTGGAAAAACGGTCATTTGTTCTGCGAGAAGATTTACGTATGAAGAAGCACAAAATATTATTGAAACGGGTGAGGGAGACCATTCAAAAGAAATTCTCATAGTTGACAGTTTGGCTAAAAAGCTGCGTAAAGAAAGAATGAAAAGCGGAGCACTGGAGGTGCAGTCTACAGAAATCAGATTTGAGTTAAATGAAGATGGGCTGCCGGTAAAAGTGCTTAAAAAAACCATTAAAGATTCAAACAAATTGATAGAAGAATTTATGCTTTTGGCAAATAGGAGAGTAGGTTCTTTTGTTGGGGATTCAAAAAGAAAAGTGAATGTACCGTATATCTATCGTGTGCACGACAGACCTGATCCGGAAAAGGTAGAACAGTTTAAAGTTTTCATCTCAAAATTTGGCAAGAGTTTTCATTATCGTGATGAGCAGGATATTGCAAGACAGATGAATCGGATTTTTGAGGAAATGAAAGATGAAGCCTCTTTCAACATGGTACAGCAAATGGCTATCAAATCAATGGCTAAGGCGGCATATGACACCAAAAATATTGGTCATTATGGCCTCGCATTTACACATTATGCGCATTTCACATCGCCCATAAGAAGATATGCAGATTTGGTTGCGCACCGGATTTTATTTGAAGTGCTGAACAATCAATTTAAGCATCATTCAAATCTTAGTGCAACGGCTAAACATATTTCATTGACTGAAAGAAAAGCGGTAGATGCAGAGCGAGAATCACGTAAGTTTTTTCAGGCACAGTTTCTAAAAGACAGGATAGGGGAGGTGTTCCAGGGAACAATTACAGGGCTTACTGACTGGGGTTTATTTGTAGAAATTAATGAGAATTTTTGCGAAGGAATGATTCCGCTGAAATCATTGAAAGATGATCGTTATTATTTTGATGAAAGAGATTATGTTGTTGTTGGTGCAAATGACAATAAAGAATTTAATGTCGGTGATCAAATCATGATTAAGCTGGCTTCAGTCAATCTTTCTAAAAAGCAAATTGATTTTGAATTGGCACAGTGATATTAACTATTCTGCCGGGGCTGAAAAAACAGGATCCTTAAATAAATCATAACTGTATTGAATACCATAGATATGATTTAGTGCTGGAGTTGAGCGATATTCTTTTTCAAGCATATAGTAAATATCCACAGCCATTCTTTTTGGCAAATCAAAAGTGACTCCGAATGTCAAACGATATGAATCAATGGGGTTGTATTGATTTTTCGGGCTGAAGGATTTATAAATTTCGTAGCTCATAAAGGGCAGCACTTTTTTAAGATTTGTAGGCTTGTATTTTGCGCTGATTTTAAAGCGGGAAACATTGCGGTTATCCGGATAAATGGCGTCATTAATTACTCCCAAATGATTGAATGGCAATTGATATCTTGCTCTGGCTTTAAGAGTTAAACCAATATCCAGTTTATAAGAATATGAAATGTCTGCGCCAATTCGATGCACGCCTTCGAAATATCCTTCCTGATTTTTTCTGCTGTAACGATAATCAACACCAAACTGAAGATTTTTCACGATTTCATATCCGGCACCAATTTCATTAATGTAAGAATCCAAGGAAGACGCGTTTTTGTAAAAACGTGTTTCCATGGAATAATTTAAAGAAAGTTTGTCTGTGAGGTCTGCGTTGATACCTGCCGAAAGCCACAGGTTAGCGTCCTGCACCTGACCTAATGATGAATTAATGAATAGGAGAGTTATTATCGGAAACAGAAATTTCATTCCAGAAAATTATTTAAGGATGTAAATATTTCCGACATTAAATTCTGTCTTTTTTTCATTGATTTCAATTGTCTTGAAAACCGGTGTAACTCCATCATCACACGTATCGCATCTTGAATATGCAAACACGCGGTAGGTGCCCTCGGTTAAATAATCAAACCGAAAACTTCCGTCGTAACTGCATGAAAATTTATCATCGTAAGTTTCATCTGCATCTCCATAAATAATGTACACGTCTTCGTCCATACCATCAAACTCTCCAAGCGTGTCACCAATACCATTTATGTTGTAAACATGAACTTTTCCGTAAACTGATGAAGTGCCTCCACGACCTGCATCTTTATTACAAGAAAGCATCAGTCCGGCAAGAAATAAAACAACAATTGAAATGCGCATAGTTCAAATTTTTTTGTCTGCTCATAAAATATTCTGAGCAATGCAAACCTAATAATAAATTAATACATCCTTAACGCGTGTTAAGTACACACACATGAAAAACGGGCGCAAACTTAGCTTGCTTTCACTCAAAATCAACAAAAACAATGTTCACTCCACATAAAATCGTTAATTTAGTTCTATTAATGGTTTAACAGGTATTGAAAAAACTGAGAATATTCCATTTATACAGTCAACCTTTAAAGATTGATTTACGTATTGTTAACATACACTTACTGAAGTATGAAAAAATTTTTACTCGCTTTAACTGTTGCTGCTTGTGCTTCAGTTCAGGCTCAGGTTGTAATTAACGAGTATTCCTGCTCAAATGCAAATGGACCAACGGATGCCTTTGGTTTGCGTGAAGACTGGGTTGAAATCTACAACTCCGGAGCATCTGCTTATGATCTTAGCGGTTTGTTTTTATCTGATAATCCAAATAACCTTCAGAAGTTTGAAATTCCTGCCGGAGCTTCTGTTCCAGCTGGTGGTTATACACTTATTTTCTTTTCAGGAAGAGGCATTCTGAGCGGCACACAAATTCACCCTTCGTTTACCCTCACTCAAACAAAAAACGAAACCATTATTCTTACTTCATCTTCAGGTGCTGTGATAGACAGCATCACTATGACAAAGATGACCCAGAAGGATCACTCTTATGGAAGAACTACAAATGGTGCGGCAAGCTGGAGTCTGTTCACTACACCAACTCCAAACGCGGCTAATGCAGGGGCAGTAAATTATTATACCGCTAAACCTGTTATGAGCGTTGCTCCCGGCTTTTACACCGGCTCGCAAAATGTCACAATCACCACAACGGATGGAACCGCGACGATTTATTATACAACTGACGGAACAACACCAACAACTGGTTCAACTGTTTATTCAGGACCGGTAAATATCAGTTCTACCACTGTTTTGCGTGCAAGATGTTTTTCATCTGCCCCTTCAACACCGGCAAGTTTTGTAGAAACAAATACGTATTTCATCAATAGTCCGCACACAATCCCTGTTATGTCAATTAGTGGAGATCAGGTAACAGATTTTTTAAACGATGTTGCTCCAGGCGCGTTCAGCAATAATTTTGACGGGGCGTTTGAATTATTTGATGTAGGCGGAGCATTCATTGATGAAGGAGAAGGATATTACAACAAACACGGAAATGACTCCTGGGCTTATAGTCAAAGGGGCTTTGACTTTGTGATGCGCGATGAATATGGGTACAACTATGCAGTACAGCATCAAATTTTTGCTGAAAAATCAAGAGATGAATATCAGAAACTGATTGTTAAGGCAGCGGCAAATGACAACTATCCCTCATCTGGTGGTGCGCACCTTCGTGATGCGTACGTTCACACTATTTCTGCCATTGGAGATTTAAGAGTGGACGAAAGAACATCTGAATTTATGATTTTATATGTGGATGGTGAATATTGGGGCTTGTATGATGTGCGTGAAAAAGTCGATGACCATGACTTTACTAGTTATTATTACAATCAGGGCAAATATGAAATTGAATTTATTAAAACCTGGGGCGGAACGTGGGCTGAATATGGTGATCCGGCTATGACAGAATGGAATGATATCTACACGTATATTACTACCAACGACATGTCTATTCAAGCTAATTACGAATATGTAAAAACAAAATACAACGTTGGAAGTTTGATTGATTATGTCGTATTGAATTCATTTGTTGTTACTTCAGACTGGTTGAACTGGAATACGGCGTGGTGGAAAGGAAATAATCCGGCAGGTGATAAAAAAACATGGAGATACGCTCTCTGGGATAATGATGCAACATTTGGGCATTATATCAATTATACCGGCGTGCCAAGCACAACGCCGGATGCAGATCCATGTAACGTAGAAACACTTTCCGGTGGATCAGATCCTGAAGGACATATTACTATTTTGAACGCACTTTTTCAAAATGCAGAATTTCATCAGGAGTATATCACACGCTATGCGGATTTATCAAACGGTGTGTTTTCTTGTCCGCAAATGCACGCAATTTTAGACAGTATGGTTGCCGTAATGACGCCTGAAATGACCGGCCAAACAGCAAAGTGGGGAGGTACGGTTTCAGGTTGGCAGGCAAACGTTCAGACTTTGAAAGACTATATTGATGCGCGCTGTGCGGCAATCTCTTCAGGAATGATTGACTGTTATAATTTGACTGGACCATTTGATCTGACTGTGAATGTTGACCCTCCTGGTTCAGGGGAAGTTAAAGTGAATTCTGAATGGGTTCCGTATTATCCATGGACAGGTGTTTATTATGGAAATATTACCACGCTTTTCAAAGCCAATGCGTTTACCGGATATACATTTGATTATTGGGAGTCAACCAATCATACTTTCACGCAACCAGACAGTTTAAATGATACGTTAAATCTTACGATGTCTGATTCAGTAATTGCGCACTTCATTGCTGACGCAGTTATTCCGCCGCCACCACCACCGGGGGTTCCAAATCCAAGTACGTATACCGGATTTCATATGCCAACCGCTTTTTCTCCAAACGGTGACAACACAAATGAAACATTGATTTTCTATGCTGGCTGGGACGTGTTATCGTATGACATAAAAATTTATGATCGCTGGGGTAATTTAGTTTTTGAAACTAAATGGCCAGAGGGAGATGCGTATGTGTTTTGGGATGGTATATATCAAGGCAAACTGGTAAATACAGGCGTGTATTCATATACCGTAAATTATGTTCTTGAAGATGCTGGTCCGCAAAAGAAAACCGGTAATATAACTGTGCTGAGGTAACATGAAAAAACTACTTTCAATATTTGTAATTACTGCAACATCTGCGTTTGCTCAGGATATTCACTTTACTCAGAGTCAACAAACACCCATGCTGCTTAATCCTGCGGCTACGGGGCTTTTTAATGGTTGGGAAAGAATTACCGTGAACCACAAAAATCAGTGGGTAAATTCAGGCACAAAATTTTTCACCACATCTATTGCGGCTGACATGAATTTCTTTAAACCAAAAAGAGGTTCAAAAGCACACATGGGTTTTGGAATACAGTTGTATAATGATATTGGCGGTGATAGTAAAATGGGAACTAAGCAAGCTTTGCTTAATGTGAGCGGCATCGTTCCGATTTCTGAAATGCATACGCTTTCAGCTGGATTGCAGGTTGGATTTGGTCAGCGTACCGGCGATCTAACGGGATTAATTTTCCCAAATCAGTTTGATGGTGATGTGTTGGACCCTACGTTGAATTCGAATGAGTCAAACAGTTTGGTAAGTTTCTTATATCCTGAAGTTTCAGCGGGATTTTTATATCGATATGGAAATCAAAAAGTAGGTTTTTCAAGAGATGATCAAGTTGATTTTAAGTTAGGAGTTGCTTATTTTCACGCTAATTCCCCGGAGTTGACTTATAGAATTGGTTTTACTGAAGATCTTTATTCAAAACTTGTTATTCATACTTCTTTTCTAAAAGATTTTTCGGGATCGTCATTTGGTATGGAAGCTTTTTTCAATGAATTTATTCAAGGGCCGCATAATGAAACATTAATGGGGGCTTTGTTGAGATATCGTTTGTCTTCAGGCACAAAAACCACCGGGCTTAACAGAGATGCATACCTTATGGTTGGTGCTGCATACAGATATGGTGATTCAGTAAGTCCTTTGTTATATCTCCAGATGAGTTCGTTCAAATTTGGAATTTCATATGATGTTACTATTTCCAATTTCGGTCAGTATTCACGAATGGGCGGATTAGAATTTTCGCTGGAATATGCAAATCTTGATTTCGCTCTTTTTAAAAGAAGAGGAATTTAAATAAGAAACAATAAAAAAGTCCTGCTCAATGATGGCAGGACTTTTTTTGTGGGTTGCAGTGATTATTTTTTTACTACAAATTTTATTATTCCTTCTGTTGGGTCACCTCCGCCTTCAACTGCCTTTACAACTGCAGCCAACAAAGTAGTAGCGTTTTTATTTTGTGTTTCGTTAAATTTTGGATCATTGTCAGGACCCCAAACCAGGCGCTGTTTTGTAATTCTTCCACCTGATTTTTCCACATCGGCTTTAACCCATCCCAGATAGCGGCCTGCGAATCCCTCGCAGCTCATCGTGTTCAAAATTTGATTGATGTCTTCATTTGGTACAACGGTTCCTAAGTTGACAAACTTTACAATGAATTCTTCTTCCATAGTTTTTAAATTTTAATTGTTTGAGCCATGAATATAGAATAATTTGATTACTTTGATACAATCAAGAAGTTGATAAATGAATAAATTTCTGATTACCATAAGCTTTGTTATTTTTTCTGCTCTTTCGGGATTTTCGCAGCAATCCGCTTCTGATAGCCTGGAGGGTGCATTTTATGCAAAAAGAGATATTAACGAAAAAGCGGAAATTCTCAAGAAATTGTTTGATGAATTTGAATACAAAAATCCCCAAAAATCATTGGTAGTTGCAAAGCAGTTGTATGAGATTTCTGATCAGACAGCGTCTCCGGAATTAAATCGTTGTTACGGTCTCAACCTCATCGGAATTGCCTATATGAATATGAATATGATTGATTCATCATTCGTATATTTTAATAAACTGTCCCAGTTTGCATTTGAAACGGATAACATTGAATATTTAATTAAGGGTTATAATAATCTTGCGGCTCTGAGCTTCAATTCAGGCAACGTAAATGACGCATTTGGGTACTTGAAAAAAATTCAGCAATTGAATGAAGGTTCTGGAAATTTTTCTGCTGCTGCAGAAGATTATATTAATATGGCAGCGATCTACGACGCGCTGGGTAGTTTGGATTCTGCTGAAATACTTATGATAAAAGGGATCGATCTTGCGGCAAAAGTGTTTGACTCTGTTTTAATCAGTCGTGCGTATATGAATTTGTCCACGATGCAGTTAAATGCTGGTAATATTTCTTCTGCGCAAAAGTATGCTTTTATATCGATTGATATTGGAAAGCGTTGTGGGAACTACACTGATGTGGCAGGGTCTTTAAATACACTGGGCAACAGTTATTATAGGGAGCGAAATTTTAGTTCTGCAGAAAGTGCTTTTACTGAGTGTCTGCATTTTGCTGAGCTAAGTAATAATCTTGAAGTACAGTCGAGCGCTTCAAAGGGATTGGCGTATTCTTCTGAAAAATTAGGTAAATACAAAGAAGCCTTTTTTTATCAGAAAAAGTATGGGGAACTGCAAGACTCAATTTCTGAGCTGAACAACATGCAGCAGTACATCGATATGCAGGAAAAATACAAAGCTGAAGAAACAAAAAAGGAAAACGAAATCTTACTCCAAAAGAATAAGATCAAAGATCTGGAAATAGAAAAGAGTGCTGAAGAAATTCAAAATGGACGAATTGTAATTATCTCTTCGATACTCGGACTGGTCTTACTTGTGGTGCTGGCTATTACACTTTACAATCGCAACTTAATTAAACAAAGAGCCAACTTAAAATTGCAGGAGGCAAATGCAATAATTAACGAAAAGAATGCGGACATTCTGGCCAGTATCGAGTATGCAAGCAAAATTCAGGAAGCTCTTTTACCTACCAAAGACAATCCTGATTTGTTCAAAGATTCTTTTTTCATGCTTAAGCCGAAGGATATTGTGAGCGGAGATTTTTTGTGGTACTCTGAAGTCGAAGGGAAAAAAATATTTGCGGCAGTTGATTGTACTGGTCATGGTGTTCCGGGTGCATTTATGAGTATGATTGGTAATACATTTTTACAGCAGATTGTGAATGAAAGACAAATTACCAAACCGGCAGAAATATTAAATCAACTCAGGCAAAGTGTTATTCGTGCGCTAAATCAAAAAGGCCTTGGAACAAATCGCAAAGACGGAATGGACATGGCACTTTGTGTAGTTGATGAAAAAAGCATGAAACTTGAATTTGCCGGCGCAAATAATCCCTTGTTTTTAATTCAGGCAGGCGTGCTGATTGAAGTGCGGGGCGACAAGCAGCCAGTAGGTTATTTTGAAGGATTTGAAGATCCGTTTACAAATCATGAATTTAAAATTGAGCGCGGTGATTGTATCTATATTACATCAGATGGTTATGTAGATCAGTTTGGCGGACCAAAAGGAAAAAAATTTAAATACAAACAGTTCAAAGAATTGTTGTCATCCATTTCTGCCAGATCCATGCAGGAGCAGAAAAAAATTCTAGTGAGCACGTTTGATGATTGGAAAGGACCGCTTGAGCAAGTTGACGATGTTTGCGTAGTTGGGGTGAAGATATAACATGAAAAAATCAGAACTCGAAAATGAATACGAACTGAATCTGAGGCGTTATAAGAACCACAGAAAAGTTTTTCCCTGGGGGTTTATTCTTAAAGTTATTATTGGACTTGTGCTGGTTGCCCTGGTTTACTATATGACAAATGAATTGATCAAAAAGCAGGAGCAACAAGATGAAGGAGAATTTGAAATTGAAGTAGATGTTTAGTATTGCACACGCAACGTTCCTTGTCTGTTTTCAGTTGAACCGTCTGGTAATGTAAGTTCCAAAAAGATAAAGTAATCTCCAGAAGTAACTTTGACTCCGGCGTGACTAAATCCGTCCCAGCTTCCGTTCAATCCGTAAAAAATATACACGGGTTCTCCATGTCGGTTGATGATGGTGCATTTTAAATTATCGTATCCTGCTGTACTGATTCTGAAGATATCGTTCATTCCATCACCATCAGGGGTGAAAATATTTGGCATGTTCACACCTGTCTGAGAATACGAGTTACTCTGACCAAGTATTAAAAAACAACCGATTATAAAATACAGTTTCATTTTACACTGTTAAGATACAACTTTTTTGTTTAATAAATCGATTAATTGCCAGAATTTTCGAGTTCAAAACCATAATTAATTCCTTTATCGATTGCAGGCACACCTTCGGACATCCAAACTGGCATTGGCGCACCTAAAAGATAATAATCGAAAAACTGGCGCATGCGTACGCTTAAATCACGCTTATTTGCAAGCTGTGTAAGATTATGTTCATCATCATTATAATTCAATAACCAAACCGGTTTTCCAAGTCGTCTTAACCCCATATAAAGCTCAATTCCCTGATACCATGGCACTGCGCCGTCACCGTCATTACTCATGATCAACAGAGGAGTGGTTACTTTAGGTAATCCAAAAAGTGGTGAGTTCAACATGTATAAATCTGGTCTTTCCCAAATCGTATACCCAATTCTGCTTTGCGTTTTTTCATATTGGAACATTCTGCTGATTCCTGCGCCCCATCTGATTCCGCCATATGCTGAAATCATATTGCTTACAGGCGCACCGGCCATTGCTGCTTTATATTTGCCTGTCATTGTGATGAGTTGTGCGGTTTGGTATCCTCCCCAGCTTTGACCTTGTAAACCAAGTCGGGTTGAATCGATCCAGCTGTATTTGCGAATGAGATAATCTGTTCCGCTCACAATGCAATCGTATGCTGATTTGGCCGGATAACCAGGGGTGTATTCGATGTCTGGAATGAAAATGATATATCCGTTACTTACATATTCTGTTGGGTAGACGATTGACGCAGTAGGTTTGGGTGCGTAGTAAAGGTGAATGTCATCGGTATATTTTTCATAGAAGTAAACAATCATCGGGTAGTGTTTCGTGCTGTCGAAATTTTCTGGTTTGTACAACAGGCCTCTTAAGTTTCTTCCTTCGTAAGATTTCCAGCTGGTCATTTCAACTGTTCCCCAGTTAAATTGATTTTGCTGTGGATTGATGGAGGATATTTTGGTCATATTTTGAAACGAAATATCGGTTAATTCCAAATCAGGATACTCAATAAAACTCATTCTGCGCAGGACTATTTGCGATGAGTTATCCGCTTTGAGAATTTGATTTATTTTATGGTTTGTTTCTAAGAGTAAAACAGGTGTCAGCAAATTTTTTAATTCCATTTTGTATATGGATTCGCTTTTTGTTGTTTCATCAACGGCAATTAAGAAGTTGTGGGCGGGAGACGTGTATAGACTATCATAATCCAACCGGTAGTAGTCAAAACGGTGTGTTGCGTTTTTATTTATTCCGCATGAAATGCATTTTGATTGAGCAGGATCAGAAGGGTGCAGCATCCAAATATTTTGTCTCGAATTAACCAATACGTATTCCTCGTTTTCGTTAAGTGTCCATCCAATGAATCCTTGTTCGTCAGGCACTGAAGGATTTCCGTTGTTATCCCCAGCGAAAAGATCATTTAGATTATCCGTCAGATTGGTAACTTTCTGTGACGATGTATTCACTGCATACCAGCATGAATCATTGCCGTTATAATAGACAACTTTTTCTCCTGATGGCGCAAGTGAAATTCTGTAGCCTTGATTTTTTAAGAGTGAACTGCTTGTTCCATCGTTAAGATTAACGGTATAATAATCGGCTTTCCATGGATACTCCCAAGTGAATTCGCGCATATAGGGCTCTTCCTTTTTTGCCAGGCAAAGGGTTGAATTACTTTGAGGGTCAATTTGAATATCATATAGGGTGTCATTGCCTAGTTGAACCATCTTCTTTTCGCTTAGATAGTACACTGAAAGGAATGATCGTTTTTTGTCTGAATTTAATTCACTGAGTTGTTGAGGTTGAATTCTCAAATCGTTTGATCCCCAAACATCTACTTTAGCCATTTCCGTTTCAAGTAATGTGTCTTCAGGCTCTTGTGTCACTAATTTATTAGTTCCAAAAAACAATCTTTCACCTGCTTCATCGAAATAAACCCTGCCGAATTCAGAGACACCCCAACCTGCCGGCATTGATTGATTCATTGAATCTACAATACAACCTGTCAGATCACTGGAGTAAGCGTGATAATGGAGCGAATAATTTTTATTTTCATTCGTATCATTGGTTGCCAGAAATGCAATTTTATCAGCTGTTTTATTGAAACTTATCTGTGTAATTCCATATTGTTTCTCAATCAGAGATGTTGTTGTTGAATCATTAAAGGAATAAAGAAACAGACTTAATGTATCTTTTTTGCCTTTGATGCTTTGAGTATAAATCAGTTTATTTCCATCCTCTGAAAGCATGTAGTTTGTTACCGCATGAATTTCAAAAATGTGACCTGAATCGATATTTAAAACGGCTAATGTTGTTCCGCTTGTCGGAACTTTAGTGCAAGCCTTTCCCTTTTTCTTTTTCTTCTTTTTCTTCTCCTCTTCTTTAGGGCAATCTGGCCTTTTGTCTGTTGCGTACAAAATGCCAACTTTATTACCTGTTTCAGAAATTGAAAAGGATTTTATACCGGCAAATTTTTGCGTTGAATCTAACCCCGGGTAATAGATAAAAAGACTGTCTTTTGGAAGTTTGTCTTTGGGTGTGTCTGCAAGTTTTAACTTGCGTATGCTGTCAAATTGAGGCTCAACTGAAAACACAATAGCCTTTTCTGATTTAAATAGTTTTGGATTTTTACCTCTGGAGAACGGGGAGGTTTTTCCTGATTTTACGTCATATAAATAGAGAACAGCATCACCTTCCAGCGGAGCTGAATCATATACGATAAATCGTCCGGTTTCGCTTATCTGAACGGTGCGGATTGATTTCCACTCATTGTAAGTGGAGTGATCAATTTTCTTTTTTTCCTGTGATAAAAGCGCTGAAGAAATTGTGGTCAACAGTAACGCAAAGAGTAGCCTCATGATTAATTTATTATGCTCAAAAATAAGCATTGTAAATTCAAATGAGCAACGCGCTGAACTTTGTATTCAACATGCATTTAATTAAAACTGATTTTGAATTTTGACCAAGAACTCAATTATGGCGCCGGAAATATTTGTATCCGGTTGTCAATATGATGTTTGAAGCCGATGTCGTAAACCATCGTATACTTTTCTCCTATTGGGCTATTATGAATATGCGTAAAGAAATTCATATCATAACCGTACGCGTTGGCTACATCAATTGATATTGGCGTGCTTCTGTAAATCTGATAAAGTTTATTAAGAACGGTCCAGTTCTTGTGAAGCACTTTGTTAATGTTTAGTACAACCGCTTCTTTGGTTTTGTTCTGAGTGTTGTGATGTTTGTTTTTGCAGGAAACAGAGCAGAACTTTTGATTAGATCTTCCTCCAAAATTTTTCTCACAAGTTAAACAGGTTTGCATGCTTTTTTGGGTTTTATTTCCCTATTTAACGCTCACTGACAAAAAAAAGTTACAAAATCTTTTAACTGGTGGGTTTACCCGCTACCTTAAAGTCTAATTTATAGTAAAATAGTGGTAAAAATCCAAGTTGATTTCTTTGCGCATAAGGTTGCGATGGGTTATCGGGATTTGGTGTATATGTTAGTCCAAGAATATTAGGCGTGTCAAGCAGATTAACAAGATCGAGTCCAAATTCATGGGTCGTTTTTTTACCATTTACTGTATAATTTACTTTTACATCCAGCCTGAAATAATTTTTGAATCTCAGTTCGTTGTACGCTGAATCCTGGAACACTATTTCTTTCTGAAGATTTGTTGCAACGGTGTCTACAATGCCGTAGCGCTTTCCGCCGGCATAAGTAACCTTCAATCCCAGCGCTAGGGTGTGCCTTTTGTCAGGTCCAATTTTAAATTCTTTTCCAACAAGTCCATTGGTGATGTAATTTCCATTGAAGTCGGTATTTCTTTCTATTCCGTCACTGCCGACATACTTAGATTCATAAAGACTTAATGTAGCAAGAAAGAAAAAACTCTTATCAAAGTATTTTTGAGCGGTAAACTCAATTCCGTAATTGTAACCAGTACCCGTGTTTTCCAAACTATCTGGAAAAAACCGTGCGAAACCGCTTCCCTGATTCAACAATGAAAACGCCGAAGATTGAACCTCAACAGGCACATTGTACAAATACTGATAGTAGATTTCTGATTTAAGTTGCAACGATCCTTTGATATTGGTTGTGTAACTGATAACGCTGTGAATTGATTTTACAAAATCCATGTTTTTGTTATGCAGAATTTTGTTTCCTGCGGTATCCAATAAATGGTAGGTGTAGAGATAGAGAGGATGAGTCTGTGAGTGCAAGCCAGAAGCGATTGCAATGACATTTTTGTCATTGATTTCATATTTAAAGCCAAGTCTTGGTTCAACTGGTGAAAGAGAATTACTGAAGGAAAAGTATTGACTATGCAACCCGGTGTTGAGCGTTGCTTTTTCGCCAATTTTATATTTCCATTGTATAAATGCCTGCGCAAGAATACCCGGCTCCTCGTTGTTATAATCCCATCGGTAAAAAAATGCAGAAGTTGAATCAGCAATATTGTTTCTGATAGAATCATTCATGCTGAAAAAATGTGCGTCAACATTAAGACCATATTTTAAAACGTGATTCTGTTTTATTTTCTGATTAACGCTGAAATATCCGGAGGCCGTTGAAATGTTATATGCATAACCCATCATAGTGAAAGGATCTGCATCATATACCCAAGTGCTGTCTGGGGCAAGATGACGGAGAATGTACTCGTGTTCACTGTTTTGTTTTTGATAAGAATATGCGATACTTGTTTTGATGAAACAATCTTTATTAACAGATTTTTTTAATGTAACGCCCGTAGACATCATTCTGGTTCTGAAATGCTGGTCTCTGTCTTGTTCGCCGTAAGCATCCTGAGAAGGCTCCGTCTGATCTGAAATTAAGATGTCTATTGAACTTGCCCCCCCAATTCCCCAAAGTGAAATTGCACTTCCGCCTTTTAATGGAAATTCAAATTTGAAGGCTCCGTCGCCATAAACAGGAACTGCGTCTGTTCCGTATTTGATACCCATTTTGTCAATGAGGGTGAGTGTGGAATATCTGCCCATTACCAGATAGCTGCCCCGATGATTTTTTGTAAGTGGGCCTTCAAAAAGGGCTTCCGTACCAAGTAAGCCGAACTGACCAGAAAATTCATGAACATTGTTATTTCCTTTTCTTAATCTTAAATCGAAAACTCCGGATGTGCTATTTCCATATTCAGCTGGAAATGCACTCATAAAGAAATCAGAATTGTCTAAAAACTTATTGTTCAAAATAGAAATCGGACCTCCGGTTGAACCAGAAATTGCAAAGTGATTTGGATTTGGAATACTAACTCCTTCTATTCTGTATATTATTCCAAGTGGTGAGTTTCCACGAATGACAATGTCGTTTCTGGAATCATCTGTTCCCTGAGCTCCGGCATAATTTGACATCATTCTGGCAGGGTCTCCGCGGCTTCCGGCATAGCGATTGGTTTCTTCTATAGAAAAGGATTGAGAACTGGCAGTTGCCATGTCATTGTTGGTTTCACCTTGCTTATGTGCAACAACAACTACCTCTTCACTGGAAATAGCTGATTCAAGCATAAGTACATTTACTACAACTTCTTTTCCGGAGGTTACAATAACCGTAACTTCTTTGGTTTCATATCCAACGGATGATACCACAATGGTGTGTTTACCAACTGGTACATTGGCTATTGAAAAATTTCCTTCATTGTCTGAAATTCCACCAATGAGTTTATCAGGCGCTAAAGTGATTTTAAGTTTTGCTCCAACCAGAGGAAAATTTGTTTCACTGTCGGCTACAGTTCCCCGTATTGTTTGTGTAACTTCCTGTGAAAAGCAAATGGAAAAAAATCCAGTAAGCAAACTGAATAACAGGACTCTCATAATTTGGGTTTAGAGAGTGAAGATAATATTTTATTCCAATGAGGGGTTGTTTTGAATGCCTGATTTGGTTCTTGCAAAGACAAATGCAAGCATCAACTCATGCGTTCCTGAATTATAATTCCTCAGATCCGTTGTTGTGAAGTCAAAGGAATATCCGATTCGTAATTGATTTTTATAGCAATAACCCAACATTGCAGTAGCAGCATCATTTGTTCTAAAACCAAATCCAACCCAAACTGATTTTTTGTAAGTGGTAATTAGGTTAATATCAAATTTGGGAGGCGCAGGTAAACCAAGTTTTAGTAACGCAGTTGGCTGTAAATCCCAGTCCTCGTTTAAATGAAAGGTATAACCACCATGGAAATAAAAATGATCTTCCATATAACTTTCAGAACTTGTTTGAGTGGTTAAAAAAGTAATTTTGTTGTGAAGCATTTGTTCTACTGAAGCTCCAAAATACCAATCATCGTGATAGAGATACAAGCCAAATTTACCATCCATGTCTGCGGATTTTAGCAGCCCATTTGAAAAATAGAAATCACCCGGATCGTAAGTGGTAATTTTATCTGCGTCGAGCATCCATTGATTGAAGCCCATTGAAAGTCCAAAAGCGAGCTGCATGGTTTCATTCAGGCGTGCATGATAAGCATAGGAAGTTTGGAAACCAAGTCTTCTTGTTGGACCAACATTGTCAGTGTAAATATAACCGCCTAAACCCATGTTCTCTTTTTTAAGCGGTCCTTGTGCAGATAACGTAAATGTTCTTGGGGCATCTGTAATGCCAACCCATTGGTAACGGTTATTGGTAACAGCCTCCCAAGATGGAGTGACACCACAATATGCCGGATTAAACGCATACTGATTAAACATGTATTGTGAAAATTGTGGTAATTGCTGTGCCCATGAAAGACCAGTCATGAAAACCACTAAAGCGATATGTGCTATTTTTTTCATTGTTGTCTTTTTTGGTTTACCACATGATTGTTATTGGACCAGTAAACGGTTCAGGGAAATCCGGATGATCAATATCGATCACATAATAGTAAGTTCCTGCAGGTAATTTTTTACCATCTTTCGTTGTGCCACCCCAATCATCGTTGTAGTTTTCGTCACTTTCAAACAAGAGTTCTCCCCAACGATTGTAAACATTGATTTTAATAGAAGTTCCAGGATATTGTTCTAAAAATTCCAAAATCCAGGTTTCGTTTAAATTGTCTCCGTTTGGAGATATTCCGTCTGGAATAACTATTTCAGGCAATACCTCAACATAAACAGAATCAGTTACAGTGCAACCATTGCTATCAGTTGCGGTAACATAATATGTTGTTGAGACTATCGGCATTACAACCGTTGGATTGAATACGGTGTCATTACTTAAATACGTGTTCGGTGTCCATAAAACATCATTGGATATTACAGTAGTTGGAGCTCCGCCAATCTGACCGGTTTGAGTTGGATAGAGATCAATGTCAGGACCAGCATCTACTGTTAGTTGTCCGTTCATCACCACATTGACTGTATCTGTATGTGTGCATCCTGCAAAAATTACTTCAAGCACAAAGGAGGTTGAACCAACTCCAACAGGCGGTAACACCATCACGTTTGAGTCAATTATAAATGCGCCTGTAGAATCATACCAGGTGAATGTTGCACCGGCACCAACGTTTGTCAATCCAACTAATGTAAGCGAGTCTAGGTAACATATGAATTCATCTGGTCCGGCATCTGCCATTACAACCAGCAATGTGTCGACAACAACAGTGTCTTGAGCAATGCATCCGTTTGCATCGGTAACCGTGAGATAATAATTCATTGGAAGAATGCCTGCTATGTCTTCAGTTAAAAGAGTATCAACAAATGTTTGCGATATCCATTCATAAGTGTATCCTGGTGTTCCACCACCAACGGTAATGTCAATAGCACCATCTGGAGAATTCAAGCAAGATGCATCAGCGATGTTATCTATTGTAATGACAATTGCCGTAGGTTCAATAATAGTTCCGGTTTGTGAAACGAAGCATCCATTTGCATCTGTTATATCAACTGTGTAAGTTCCGTCACATAAACTATTAGCCGCAAATGTGCTTTGAGTACCTGGATCGTTCCATGCAAAAGTGAAAGGCAATGTTCCACCAATTGGATTTGAAATAATTTGTCCATCACAAATACCATTACATGTTGGATCAACTAAGAAAAGTGGATTTAACAGTATCGTGTCCGGTTGAGTAATAATAGCACTTTGGAATGAAATACAGCCTAGTGCATCTGTTACCTGAAGCATGTAAGTGTCATCACATAAATTAGTGATCAAAGGAGTGTTTACTCCAATTGGATTTCCGGAGGCATCCAACCAATCAAAAATAAATGGCGATGTTCCTCCTAATAAATCCAACGTATCAATAGTTCCATCACAAGCGTTATAACAACTCACATCTGTTGAAACCAATGTGATAACAGCAGCGGATGCATTATTTAATCCGTATGTGAAGTCCATAGTGCAGCCTGAAGCGTCTGTAACTGTTAGTACATAAATGCCCGCAGCTAATCCACCTACTGCAGGAGTAATTGGGCCAAAATCCCAAGAATAGGAATGAGGTAAATTGCCATCCGAACTAATTACAGATATGGATCCATTGGACGCCATACAATCTGGATTTGAGATGGTGGCTACGGCAGTGATTGGGTTTGGATCGATCAGATCTGCTTGTGCATTTACAGAACATCCTGTTGCATCTGTTATAGTGACAAAATAAGATCCAGAACATAAATTTGTTTGAGTGTCTGAAACGGAACCGTCATGTAACCAGGAGTATGAATATGGTGCTGTTCCTCCATTTCCTGCCGCAACAGCTTGTCCATCACAACCACCTGCACAGGTAATAGATGTTAAAGTAAGATCAGCGGTTAATCCTCCTGTATTTGCAACATCAATTGGCGCCAACACTTGACATCCATTTGCATCAGTAACTTGTGCCTGATATACTCCCGAACACAATCCGCTAATTGATGTGCCTGCCAAGCCATTATTCCAAACTGTTGTCAATATGCCTGTTCCTCCTGACACTACCACGTCAATTGTCCCGTTACACTGGCCACAATCTGAAGGTGTCGATGCAGAAGCAATAGTTATTGGAAGTGGATCTGTCAAGGTTGTATTAAAGAAGTTGATACATCCCATTGCATCAGTCACCTGGACGGTATAGTTTCCGGCAATTAAACCGGTTGGATCTTCAGCAATTATTCCACCTGGATTCCAGGTATATTGCAGCGGAGGATTTAAACTTGTAACTGTAATTGCAATGCTTCCATCTGCCGTGCCTGCACAACTTGGATCTACAACACTGTCAAAGGTTAGAGTGGTTGAAGAGAAGTTTGAAATATCTGCCTGGAAAGTTTGAGAACATCCGTTAGCGTCAGACACAATAACGAAATAAGTGCCTGCAAATACGTTTGATAAAATACTATTTGTTTCACCCGCAAGCGGAACCATTAAGTTATCTGTCCATTGATAACTGTATGGCGGGTTACCACCATTTGCAAATACGGTTGCGTTACCATCTGCGACACCGCAATTAGCATTGTTTGAAAACACATTGGCTGTAATTTGAGGGAAACCATTAATCACCGCAAACATAATTCCCGTGCTGCATCCATTAGCGTCAGTTCCTTCAACGGTATAATTACCTTCACACATGTTATTGATGGTTGATGTTGTTCCTCCCGGTATTGGGTTTCCCATAATATCCAACCATTCATAAGAATAAGGAAGTGTACCTCCCGCTAATGCTAAATCACCGGTACCATCGCAGAAACCAAAGCAAGTAGCATCAGTTAATGTGAGGATGTTTGTAAGCTGTGCCGGTTCAATAATTGTTTGATCCAGCGTGGTGAAATTGCAACCATTATTATCTGTTATTACTGCGTGATATACACCTGTGCAAAGATTGGTTGCGGTGTTACCGGTTTGACCAATTAAAGAACCTGTTCCTGTATCATACCAGTTAACTATGTATGGTGGGAATCCTCCCGCTGGAATTACTGAAGCAGTTCCTGAACAATCACCAAAGCATAAGACATCTGTACCAGAAATAGGTGAACTTACCGGTACTGGTTCGCTGAGAGTAATATCAGTTGGAAGATTTACAGTACATCCATTTGCATCTGTGATATCAATGTTATAATTGCCTGAACACAAATTAGCAATAAGCGGTCCTGTTTCTCCAGGTATAGGTGCGCCTCCTGTTGTCCATTGATAAGTAAATCCACCAAATCCACCGGCAGCAACTACACTGATTGTTCCATTGCAAAATACTGCACAAGTTGGATCAGTTGGCGTTGCATTAATTGTAATTGCGGGTGGATTAACTAAATCATACGTATAAGTTTCGGTACAACCATCACTGTCAGTAATGTCAACAACCCAAGTGCCGGCGTTAATATTCAAAGCCTGATTAGTGCCCTGTCCATTTGGTGGAACGGGATTCCAGATGTATGTGTATCCAGCTCCTGATCCTCCAGTTGGTGCAAGGGTAATGCTTCCGTCAGAGTCATTATTACAGGTGACATCAACAACAGTTGCATTATCAATTATTTGAGTAGGACTATTTATCGTCGCGGTTTGAACAGTGATGCAACCAGAATTGTTTACTACTTCAACAAAATAATCACCACTGCATAAGTTGGAAATTGTTGTTGTGATTATTCCAGTTGTTAAGCCGGTTGTTGCGTCAAACCATTCTTGGGTACACACAGGATCTCCGCAAACAAAAACGGCATCTGCTGTTCCATCACAAACACCAAAGCAAGATGCGTCTGTCGAATTTATTGTTACTGTTTCACCATTTACGTCTGAGATTGGGAACGTTTCTAATAGCACACAACCATTTAAATCTGTGATAGCACAAGTGATTACTCCAGGACACATTGCTGATGCATTATTAGTTCCTTCTCCTGCTCCCGGATCTGGACTCCAGTCATAACTGTAACCAGGTGTTCCTCCAACAATATTGACAGTTGCGCTTGCGTTACAAACACCGCATGTGGCATTGTTTGAAAAAGAAGAATTGACAATCATTTCAGTTGGTTCCGTGATGGTAATTGTTGTGTCTTTTGTACACCCATTACCATCAGTAATCGAAGCTGTAATTGCACCTGCACACAAGTTGATTGCTGAGTTTCCGAATTGACCATCTGACCAGACAACGGTATAAGGAAGTGTTCCTCCTGAGGGATTTAGAGTAATTGAACCTAAACAATCATCAAAACAGAGATTATTTGTGATTGCGGCATTTGCAGAAACAACCGGAGCATCAATTAAAGTGAATGAAATAGTGGTATCACAGATTCCTGCATCTGAAATTACGACTGTCCATGTTCCAGAACAAAGGTTTGTTGCTCCTGGAGTAACTTGCAGGAAAGGATCATCCCATTGGTAGGTGTAAGGCGGGTTATTGCCTCCAAGCACTGTAACAGTTGCGGTACCATCGCATGAGCCTGAACAGGTTGGATCAGAGGAAGCTGTTGTTACAATCCAGGGTGATGCCGGAGCAGTCATATCAATAGGACCAAAATTGATTGAGCATCCTTCAAAATCTGTAACCACCACATTGTAAATTCCCTGGCAAACGTTATTCATGGTGTCGTTGGTTTGACCGCCAATGTTTACACCAAATTCATCTTGCCACTGATAGAAATAGGGTGCAGTTCCGCCCGCTGGCGCGACATCCATCAAACCATCACAATTTCCAAAACAGTTTACATTACTTGTATTTATCGTTGCTGAAAGAGCCGGTGGTTCAACAACGGGCAAACATGGTCCTGTGACTGAACATCCATTAAAATCAGTAACAACTGCCTGATAAATTCCTGGGCTAAGGTTAGTGATGACAGGGGTTGTCAGTCCGGTAGTTAATCCGGTATTGCAATCAAACCATTCATAGGCTAGAGGAGGAATTCCTCCTGATGCAATAACATTGGCTGTTCCGTCATTAGCTCCAAAACAAGAAATGTCAGTTGACGTTGAGCTGGTAATATTCAGTGCAACAGGTTCAGATATGGTAGCGGTGAATGGTTGCGTACAACCATTTACATCGGTTATATTAACAGTATAATTTCCATCACAAAGCCCAATGGCGTTAGCCGTTCCTTGTCCTCCTCCCGGAGCTGGTACCCAATTGTAGGAATACCCTCCGGCGCCACCCGCTGCAACTGCATCAATTGTTCCGTTGCAGTCGCCGTTACAATTAACGTTAGTAGGAGTTAATACGGCAGTAATTTGTGTTGGTTCATTTACCGTGATAACTGCTGTAGTAACACATCCTGTGTTGTTGGTTAAAACGGCAAGATAGTCTCCCTCACATAACCCATTTGCTGTGCTTGGGTTTGAAGCTGGATTATCTATTATTCCTGTGGTAATTCCTGTAACATTATCAAACCATTCTAATGTATAAGGTGGGTCCAGAGAGGTGTATGTGGCAATTGCCTGACCATCACACAATCCAAAACAAGAGACATCTACTGAATCAAGGGTCAGTACTTCAATGGCAATATTATTTACAGGAACAGAAATGTTGGCTGCACATCCTGCTGCATCTGCAACGTTTACAGTATTGATGCCAGCACAAAGTCCTGTTACTGAAGTTGTACCCTGGCCTGTTAATGGAGCAGGTACCCATGTAAATGTAAATCCTCCTGATCCACCTGCTGCGCTAACCTGTGCTGCACCATCGCACACACCGCAAGTAGCATCTGTAATTGAAATTATTGAGGTTGTAATTTGAGGTAATTCTGTAATCGTCACCGTTGCTGATTGCGTACTGCACCCATTTGCATCCGTAACTATGCAGTAATAATCTCCTGAACAAAGATTGGTAAGGTTATTTGCTGTTGCCCCAGGAATAGCTACGCCGGTTGTAGCGTTGAACCATTGATAAGTCAGTGCACCGGTTCCCCCTGCGGCAATGACAGAAGCACTGCCTGTGCATGTACCAAAGCAGGCGCTGACATTGCTGTTAATATTAACTGTAAGTTGAGTTGGTTCTGCGATTGTAAAAACAATAGTTGTGTCGCACAAATTTTGGTCGGTGACCACAGCCGTATACACTCCCGCGCATAAATTGAAAGCAGTGAATGTTGTTTGTAAAAGCGGATCATTCCACTGAATATCATAAGGCGGAGAACCACCGCCAAGCATTGTTACGACAGCATCTACATCGCATACACCGAAGCATTGTAAATCACTATAGGTTGTATCAAGTGTGAACGGGCCAGGCTCAGTAATTGTGATATTATCAGTTGCAATACATCCATTTAAATCGGTGACTGTTACATCAAATGTTCCGTCACATAATCCGCTTGCAACAGCTGTTGTTTGAGCGCCAGGATCATTCCAGCTAATATTGTATCCAGGAGTTCCCCCGGCAATTATTACCTGACCGGATCCGTTGCAATCTCCAAAACAAGTTACTTGTGAAATCACTGATGCATTGGCTGTAAGTTGTGTTGGGCTTGTAATGGTGAATGATAATGTTGTATCACACAATAAAGCATCTTCGATAGTGACAGTCCAAACTCCGGCTGTTAATCCTGAAGCCGTTGGAGTGCCTTGTCCTACTGGAGGATTGGGTGCCCACGTATAGGTATAACCTGCGCCACTTCCACCGGAGTTAACTGTGACAGTCACACTACCGTTTACATCTCCAAAACATTGCAGGTTCGTTTGATTGATTGTAATGTCATAAGTTGGAGGATTAACGATACTAAATGTTGTATCTACAAAACATCCGTTCGCATCAGTAACAGTGAGTGTATAAGTGTCTTCGCACATTGCAGATGCATTGGCTGTGCCCTGACCCGCGCCTGGAGCTGGATTCCACAAAAACGTAAATCCTCCAACTCCGCCACCAGGAAGAGTGGTTGCTGTTCCGTCACATAAATCATAACATGTTGGGTCTGTTGACGTGAGTGTTTGTGTTACCGGAGCAGGTTCAAAAACCTCAACAATAATTGGAACGATTGGACAACCATTTGCATCGGTAGCATCAATTTGATATTGTCCCGGACAAAGCCCATTAATTGTTTGAGTTGCACCGGCGCCTGCACCACCTGGAACTGTTGACCAATTGTAAAAATATCCGGGTGTTCCGCCGGCAATATTTACCGTTGCCGATCCATCACAAACGCCAAAACACGACACATCAACTGCGCTTGCATTTGCAACCAACGCTGTGGGTTCATTAATTGTAATAGTATTGCTTTGAACAGAACATCCACCGTTATCCGTAACAACAACATAGTAATCTCCTGCGCATAATGTGTTAGGATTTTGTGTTGTTATGCCAGTAGTAATATTTGTGTTTGCATCAAACCATTCAAAAGTGTAGCCTCCGGTTCCTCCAACAGGATTAGAACTGGCCTGACCATCACACGAACCGTTACATAAAGCATCTGCAACCCATGCTGCTGTGATCGTTAGAACAGGTGGGTCTACGATATTAAATGGAAATACTGCCGAACAACCATCAACATCAAAAATGGTTACTGTAACTGCTCCAGCCGAAAATCCGATTCCTGGATTTGTTCCTTGTCCGCTTGTTGGAACCGGTGCCCAACTGAATGTATATGGCCCGCCGTTTCCTCCGGATGGATTCAATAGAATTTCTGCGTCATTATCTCCGTTGCATGAAGGCGCAGTAATTGTTTCATTAGGTACAATTGGAGGTGGATTATTAATTACAACCACATCTGAAATAGAACATCCATTAACATCGGTTACAGTGACGGGGTTGTTTCCTGTACACAGTCCAACAGGGTTGGGTGTTGTTTCACCACTGTTTGGCCAAAAGACTGTTGGTGGTGGATTAGTACCTCCGTCAACCAGTGTAATTGCTGCGCCATCACATGTGGTTGGACAAGTTGGCTGGATTACTCCTAAAATGGCAAAAGTTAAAATTGGTGGTTCTTGTACAACAATAGACACATTGCATAGTGCGTAAACTCCAGGCAATAATTGATTGGAAGAATCCATAACCGTAACCGTATATGTACCAGCATCCAAACCTCCAAATACGGTTTGACTAGAAAAAGGTCCTGAAACGCTATTGAGTGAATAAGCGAAAGGCCCAGGTGTTCCTGATGCAACGATTGTTATTTGACCATCTGCGGCACCATTACAACTGATGTCTTCTCCATTATAATTTGAGGTGATATTCAAATTGAGCTGAAGGGGTGCGGCTGTGGTACAGTTTACGGTTGTTTTAAGCCACGAAGAATTTGGAAAATCATCTTTATCAATGTTGTTCAAACTCCCGTCATCTGTTCCAAAAATGGCTGGACCGCCAATATTGTTGACTTTGGTAAGTTTCAGGTTGTGTGATCCAAAAACGTGTGATCCTGTAAAGTCAACGTTAACCAGTTCTGCTGTAGCATATATGTTACCGCTGAATAATGTAAAACCATTTGTTTTTATTGATCCGGATTCAAGATAAACTGTGTTGTGTTCTGAGTTGATTAAATGAGAACTTAATTCCCATTTACCTGAAATAAAAATGTCTGATTCTATGTGTGATCCGTTTGCATTGATGTGGGAAACATTTGATGTTGTATTTTCAAAAACCAACTTACTATCTCCCTCAAAAATGAGACTGAATTTATCTGTAGCATATAATCCGCCCGGCAAAGTCAGCGTAATATCTTTTCCCTTGAGTGTTGGATAAAATTTGGCAGTAAAAATTATTTCTGAAACAATGATTGATCCCTCAAGTTCAATTACAGGATAATAATTTTGAAAGGAGGAATTAGTAAAATGTACTCGATCATCTGGTCCGGGAATTTCGCCTGCAGATAGTCCACCATCAGTCATAGACCAGTGTGTGCCGTCATTCCAGTTGCCCGAATTTCCAATCCAATAAAAATCCTTAGATAAAGCAAATGAAGAAACTGTCAGTAAAAAAACCGATAATAAACTAGTTTGTAAAAGAGCGCGTCCAAATGTCATAATGTGTCATTTAAAAGTAATCTTACTGCTCTCAGTTCTGGTTGGTTTTTGAAGTAGTTTTCAACGGCTTCATTTTTATAAACGCAAAATGTTTTCAAAAGGTTGTTTATTATTCAAATGCCGGGCAATCAGTTGTGCTCGAATTTCCATAATTAGAACATGAGTTGAACCCTCCTGTAATTTCATGTGAATACCACATATTGCCGGCAAGCTCGGAAATCACGAAATCAAATGAATATCCGACTGAAACGAAATTGAAAAGTTTTACTCGGATTTGTGCTGTGATCGCGTCTGTTCTTCTCAGTCCGATTCCAAATGCAAATTTGTTATCCATGTCAACAACAGCGCTCAGGTGAAAATCTACCGGCGTATTTTTAGTCATGAGAAATAAAACCGACGGAATTAAAGTCCACGTGCTTTTTAATCTGAAACTTCTGCCCGCCGTGAAATAAAAATGTCTTTGAAAATCATTTACACCTGTGCCAACATCTTTCATCGTTCTCCCGTAAAGATTGTGGATAGATAATCCGATGTATGTTTTTTTATCTGCTACCCATAACCCTGCTTTTCCATCTGGAAATGACACGTAAGAGGGGCTAGAATTCGGAACAGCAGGATCGTAAACTTCTGTTGAAAGATTCTGTACGTTAAATGTAGCTTGTTTCACACCAAGTGCTGTTCCAAAAGACATGGTCCAGTTCCTGTTTATTGGAATATGAAGGGCATAAACAACTTCAGCGCGCAAAAAGGAAAATGGACCAAATGCATCTCTGGAAATTTGGCCGCCAATACCGTGTTTTGGTCCAAATGAATTTCTGTTTTTCTTGCTGAAACGAAGCGGAGCGTGTGCATTGATAAAACCTGTTTGAGGAGCGCCTTCAATGCCCACCCATTGAAAACGGTAACCCGTTCTGATGTCGATGCAAGATTTGGTTCCTGCAACCGCTGGGTTAAACGCAAACTGGTTAAATTCATATTGCGTATAGTGTTCTGTTTGCTGCGCATGAAGTGACAATCCAACTAGAACAAAAACAAGTGTAAATATTTTCTTTTTCATGTTGTTAGCGGATAATAGTTACTGAACCTTTGAATAAATCATAATCACCGTCAATCAAATCAATTACATAAAAGTAAGTAGAAGCTGGAAGCGGATTCACATGGTCATTCTTGAGTGTTCCGTCCCACCAATTATCGGTGTCATAGCTTGAGTCTTCGTAAACGATCTGTCCGGATCTATCATATACCCAAACTTTCATGTTTGGAAAAGAGCCGCTGTTTACAATATTCCATGTGTCATTGATGTTGTCTCCATTTGGAGTAAATGTTGTGTATATGGTAATAATTTCTCCGACAAAAACATTGACACTGTCTGACGCCGTGCAGGCACCATTGGTAACAGTTAGAAAATAGGTTGTTGTTTCAGATGGCGTTGCATAAGGCATAAAATCACTGGCGCTTGTAAGTGTTGAGGAAGGTGTCCAGTTCGGTATTCCACTTCCAGACCCTTCCAGTTGTACCTGATCTCCGGCGGTCATAAATTTGTCAGGACCCGCATCAGCATCAATTGCGGTTACATCAAAATAAATACTGTCTGTTGTGTCAGAAATAGTGCAAAGAAAATCGGTTTCAAAAATTAATTTCAGATAACCTGCTCCGCTTAATGTACCTGCGTCATATGTGTTTCCAGTTGCAGAAGAGGACAGCAGAGCATTATTAAAGTACCAGTTAAAATTAACGGTGTCAGCAGCTCCTGAAACAGACGCGGTCACGATTTCAACGTCTCCCTGACATAGTGTAGTGTTTGTTGCTGAAATGGATGCACTGGGAACAGTTTGCTGAATACCATTTCCAGAAATTGAAATATCAAAAGTGCATTCAGCGGGTTGTGTTACGCCCGCTCCTGTGTTCACCCCATTAACTAAAAAATAATAGGTTGTATTGGCATTAAGAGCAATTGCAGAAGTAACACTAAAATTCGTAGCTCCGTTTCCGCATGCAGACATAGGCGTGTAAGTAGCTGTATTGCATGAAGTGGTTGCAGAAAACATGTGGGCCTCTATCTGTTGCCCCATTGTAATATCGGGATTAAACACAAGATTGGTTAAATCTACCGTAACGGTTCCCCCATCTGAATCGGTGGTAAACTTATACCAGACAGTACTTGATGGAGTAAAACAAAAAGTATAATCCGTTCCCGCATTGGAGGAGGCGCCAGCAGTTGTTCCGGTTTCAGTTACATTCGGACATAACCGAATTGCGTTTGCACATTCATCATTCGCTGGTTGAGAAAATCCAACTGTGGAAGTAAACAACGAAAAAATCAATAAATCGTTTAATTTCATAATGTCTGAAAGAAGAGACAAAGGTAAATATAGGGAATAATTCTTCATGTTTTTTAACGAAAAGGAATAAATAGAAGAGATGATTTGATTGGAGCAGCTTCTTTATGGAAAGAATTTGCCGAAATTCACTCGGAATTTAGTGTGTTCCAAGTCCGATTGTTCGTTCTCCTAAAGTCGAACTCCCATAACACAAACGTCATCAACTTGCTCAAGCATGTTTTTCCACGCCTCAAAAGCGTCGATGATTTTTATTTTTTGTTCCTGCATTGGAAGATTTTTGCAAGAAATAAAAATTTCACGCATGGTGGACGCCTTTAGTTTTTTCCCTTTGTCACCGCCAAATTGATCAGCGAATCCATCGCTGAACATGTAGAGGCAATCACCGGGTTCAACATCAATTTCATGATTATTGAAAGGCTTGGCAAATTCAAATTTTCCAATGGGTTGTTTGTCAGCTTTGATTTCAATAATTTCATTGCTGTTGTGTTTCAGAATCCATAACGGATTGTGTGCACCAGCCCATTGAACTTTTCCCTTTTCGCGGTCAATCGAAATGAGAGAAATATCCATTCCATCTTTTACTTCATGGTTGGCCATTTCAAATGTTTCTATAATAAGCTCTCTCAGTTTATCTAAAATTGAAGATGGTTTTCTCAGTCCAAATTCTTTGACACATCTGTTTAGACTATTTGCTCCTACAACACTCACCATAGCGCCGGGAACACCATGTCCTGTGCAGTCTGCCACGGCCAGAATAACATTGTTTCCTTTTGAGTCCATCCAGTAAAAATCTCCGCTGACAATATCTTTAGGTTTGAATAGAACAAAGCTGTCATTGAATTTTTCACGAATTTTTGTTTCAGGTGGTATGATGGCTGATTGAAGACGAAGGGCATAATTGATGGAATCGACGATCTCTCTGTTTTTCTCTTCCACCATTTCTTTCTGATGCTGAATTTCCTGTGTGCGGTCAGCTACTTTTTGTTCCAGATTGTGATTGATATCATTCAATTCATCCACCATTTTTTTAATGGAGTGCTGCATGTCACTGAAGCTTTGTGAAAGACTTCCGATTTCGTCTTTGCCATAAATATCGATGTGCACATCTAGATTTCCACCCGCTAATTCCTGTGCTTTTGAGGTAAGTTGTTTTATTGGCCTGGTAATTTTTTTAGAAATAATTATTGATGCGAAAACGATTGTGATAAAAAGTCCAATAAAAACAATAATCATGTTTTTGCGAAGATCATAGACATGCTCAAAAGCTTCGTCACGATCAATTTCACTCATGATTACCCAATGCATATCCTGAATCTGAAGTGGTTTGTAAGATGACAACACAGGCACACCACGGTAATCATTAAAAATTCTTGCGTCAGTTTTACCTTCAAGCGCGGCAATTGTTCCTTCAGTTTTTACTTCCTGCAAGCCAATCGTACTTTCAAAGTTTTTTATTTTGGTGATGGTCGATTCAGGCGTTCCTATTTCTTCAATCATTTTGAAATAATTTTCCTGATCTTCAATAAAAAAGCGGGATTGATTTCGCAATGTAAAATCATCTGCAACAATATATGTTTCACCGCTTTCACCCAAACCAACATTTGCCCATTCATGGCGGTTGGTCATAATTTCATTGATACGATCTATCGGCATCTGGAAAATCAGAACTCCCAACTTTTCGCCCTTGTCATCAAATATTGGTGAAGAAATAAATGCTGCCGGAGCATTGTAAGAAGGGTGGTAGGATTTGAAATCAACCAGCTTCACAAAATCTTTATGATCTGCATCTCTGGATAGTTTGAAAGCTTCTGCCAGATTTGTATTTGCATAAGGTCCGTCAATCAGTGATGTTCCGAAATCAACCTCTTTGTAAACAGAATATACAATGTGGCCAGTTTCATCATCCACCAGAAAAATATCATAGTATTCAAATTTTTCAAGATAACTTCTGATTAACGGATGAAAGATTTTATGTGCTTTGGAATAAGTGCTGCTATCACTCGAGGCATGAAGATAGTGTTTGTTTCCAACTTCATTTTCGTTGGAAGCGATATACAGATCCTGAAGAATTTTTTCATTGAGTTTTTGAGGAATATATTTTGATGCCTCGGGATCGGTATCCAGATTTCGCTTTAATCTTGGAATAAATTCTGACTCATAATATTTGGTGAGACGGAAATCCATACTTTGAATTTGGCTCTCATCATAATTCATTTCACTCACCAGGGTATCAAAACCAATTTTGAAACTTTTCATGGCTTCAATGATGGTGTGATCTTCAGAAAAAGTGACAATCTGATTTGCTATTTGTGAAAAGTAATCTTCAATTTGTGTAGATTTCATTTCACGTACAGCCGTAAGACGATTAAACGACTCTTCTTCCAGTGATTTTTTTCCTTTGAAATAGGACAGAAAACCAATGATGGTGATAGATGAAAAGGCTATCAGAAAAAACGCGATGGTTAGTTTTGCATTGATTTTCATGGTTCAGAGAATCTACTCGGTTGCTTGTTATAACGCTTGGAAATTAGACAAATATAGCAGATTCGGACGAAAGGAATGAACAGGTTGAATTTGATGAAAAATCATGTTACTTTTACTCAATGGAAATTCCTGAATATGGATGCTTAGAGCTGAGGTGTTACCTGACTTGGATGGGTAAAGACGGAATAGCCCGTACGGTTGTTAAAGAGGATGCGGAAATTGTTTTGGCAGATGCTCAGGAAAATTCAAAGGCGATAAATCAATTGATTGGACCGGAAAAATTCACGCTGATTGTAGATGCAAGAAAAATCAAATCAATTTCCCGCGAAGCGCGAGAGTTTTTTTCATTGCGGGGAAGAGAATCAAGGGTTGTTGGATTTGCCTTTATTATCGGGTCACCGCTGAGTTCATTTATCGGTAATTTCTTTATACATCTCAATAAGCCGCGCGTACCGGTTAAACTTTTTACTGATCAGGAAAAAGCTAAAATGTGGTGCACACAAATCATGAAAGAATTCAATGAAAGAAGATAAGCGTATAGAATCAATTTTGAATACGCTCATGTCATTGGCACGACTTGATTTTAGTTCGCGCGTGGAGTCATCTGATCAAAATGATTCCATTGAAGCTATTGCAACGGGCGTAAACATGCTGGGAGAAGAATTGCGTGAAAATGTTTTCTCATTAAAAGAGAAAGAAACTCTTGTCAAAGAACTTCATCATCGGGTAAAAAACAACATGCAGATCATCATCAGCCTGCTCAAGTTGCAGGCTGAGCAAGAAGAAAACGAGTCGTTCTTAAAACTTGTCAAGGCAAGTCAAACCAGAATTTCTGCGATGGCACTTGTTCATGAAATGTTATACAACACAGACAATTTTGTTTTCACCAATTTCAAAACGTATGTTGATTTTCTGGCGTCAGGACTTTTTATGACGCATTCAAAATCTTCTGACAAAATAAAACTGGAGCTGGAAATTGATGAGGAAATATTTTTTGAAATTGATGCGATGATTCCGCTTGGACTCATGTTGAATGAAATGATAAGTAATTCGTTACTGCACGCGTTTGAAGCGAACAGTGGAGTTATAAGAATAGAGGCAAAAGTACAGGAAGACGGTTGGTATAAAATCCAGGTCAGCGATAATGGAAATGGTTTTCCGGAGGGGTTTCAATTTAAAAAATCAAAACAACTGGGAACTCAACTGATTGTCATGTTGTCTGATCAGCTGGATGCAAAACTCGACGTGCAATCATCAAAGGGTGTGCGCTACGATCTCAAGTTTATGTAAATAAAAAAAGACTGCTCCCTCGGGCAGTCTTTTTCAAAGAAATTATCCTTGATTAAAACGGAAGATCATCATCACCTTCAGCAACAAATGTTTCAGCATTATTTACTGTTTTAACATTTTCAGTGCTGCTTCCAAGTGGCTCAACTTTCCATGCATCAAGGGAGTTAAAATAACGAACCTGGCCATCTTTAGGGTTTGTCCATTCTCTTCCTCTTAAAAAGAAAGTTACTTCAACCTGATCACCCACCTTGAATTTATCAAGCAGTTCCACTCGGTCCTGAACCGCCTGCAACTGGATTGTCTGAGCGTATTGTCCGGAGGCATCCACCACCACAAATTCTCTCTTTTTAAATGAATCAGATACCTGTTGAACCGGACTGATTACTTTCAATTCTCCTTTTAAAGTGTACATATTGGTTTGTTTAAAATATTAATTATTAAAAGCCAGCAGCGTCAACCATGCCTCTGTCAGCTTATTTTCTTTCAGTAATTCTTTTGCACGTTTGTGAAGCTGTATTTCAAGTTCGTTCTGGTTGTTCTCCAAAGAAACGAAAATTTCACTTAATTCCAGCAATTTATACTCATTAACATCCGTTTCTGTTGGTAAGTTTTCAATTCCGGCCAATTGACCAAGGTCATTTTTTGTCAGAATTTTTGATGTGAGAATATCGGCCGGAAGCTGGTCCCATCCAATACCACAGGTGGTGATGGGTTTTTCAATTTCAAACATGGAATTTTTGTCAGCCCGGCAATACCAGTTGCCCCCCATTCGAGAAACCAAATCAATTTTATGCTGATCAATTTTACCCTGCGCATCCAGCACATTTTCATTAATGTGCAAACGGGTTACTTCACAGATAATGAGATTTCCTGCGCCACCTTCAGTGCCTAATTCGATCACCTGATTTACCTTACATTCAAATTGTACCGGTGACTCTGCAACGCGAAAAGGTTTAATAGTTTCAGACGCAACTTTTGTAAAACCAGCCTTTATAAACTCATCTGTTCCTGCAGGATAGGGCGAACTTGCCAGAGACATCTGATGAACTATTTCAAAATTCACCACATTGATAACTACTTCAGGAACTTTTTTGACATTGTTGTAAGTGTCTTTAGTTGTATTTGTGCGACCTGCACGCGCTGGTGAAAAAATCAAAACAGGCGGGTTTGCACTGAAGACATTAAAAAAACTGAAAGGAGCCAGATTCGGATTTCCGTTTTCGTCTACTGTGCTTGCAAATGCTATAGGCCGGGGACCAATGGCTCCAAGTAAATAAGCGTGCAGTTGTGGAACGGGAATAGATTTAGGATCAATTGTCAGCATAGTACAAAATTAGATGAAATGTAGAAATCTGTTTTGTCAGCCACGCTTTTTATAAACATTATCTTTGCTGCGCTGTTATAGCTAGAAAAGTAAGTGTTATGTGGAAAACCGTTTTGTTTCTTGTTTTTACGCTGATTGTTGTTCCGGTTTGTGCTTATTTATATGACGTACCAATGAGTGATCGTCAGATTCAAATTATGATGCCGGTGATTTGGGTCTATTTGATGTTTGCTGCCCTCTGTTTTATTGTAAGCACTTTGACGGATAATTACAGCCAGGTTGATAAACTCTGGAGTATTATGCCCGCGGTTTATGCCTGGATGACTGCTTATCACGCCAATATGGATTCACGCCTTGTGCTGGTCGCTTGTGTCATTACTTTCTGGGCAATCAGATTGACATTCAACTTTGCACGCAGGGGTGGTTATTCCTGGAAATTCTGGACTGGTGATGAAGATTATCGGTGGGCAATATTGAGAGCCAAACCTGAATTCAGTGCAAAATGGAAATGGGTTTTGTTTAATCTCTTCTTTATTTCTTTTTATCAGATGGGATTGGTATTATTGATCACGTTACCCATGATCAAAATGGTGGGAGGATCTGAATTAGGTGTAGCTGATTATACATTAGCTATTGGGGTAGTACTTGTAGTAATTTTTGAATTTATTGCTGATCAGCAACAGTGGAATTATCAAAAAGAAAAATACAGATTAAAAGCGAAAGGTATTCCATTAACCGGCATTTACCAGAAAGGATTTACTCATACCGGACTCTGGGGATATATGCGACACCCTAATTATGCGGCTGAACAATTGGTGTGGATTTTGATTTATTGTTTTAGCATTTCTGCAACAGGATTTTGGATTAACTGGACCATTGCCGGATGTCTTTTACTTATTTTACTCTTCTTTGGAAGTTCTGATTTCAGTGAAAAAATATCTGCAGAAAAATATCCTGATTATAAAGAGTATCAGAAAAAAGTTCCACGATTTGTGCCTTTCACCAAATGGTGAAATTCTCTATGTAGTGCCGTTTTCACAGGCGTTTTTGAAAAAAAACCGGTTTGCTGTAACAAATTGGATTTGTGGTGCGTCACACCATAAATAACCAATAAATTATGAAAACGAAAAGTAAAATCAGTGCCATTCTTTTAGGACTTGGAATTGTATTGTCTTCTGGCGCATCTGCATCAGAAAGTAACCATGGGATCAAACCAGAAAACGCTACACAAAAAATGTGCGGTTGGATTTCAGAAAACATTTATTACCCGGCAAGTGCGGCTGAAAATAAAGAAGAAGGAACTGTTTATGTTGCTTTCACTATTTCAGAAAACGGAAATTTAGAATCGTGTGAAATTGCACAAGGTGTTTCGGACAATCTGGATGCCACTGCCCTTGAGACAGTACAGAAAATGCCCGTTGATCAGCTGGTAGCCGGCAGCGAAGCATATAATGGTACCTTTATTGTTCCTATTAAATTTGTAATAAAATAACCGGGCTGTAACTTTTCAGGTTACTCATGCGTCCCACATAAAAATGAATGCAAGAGAGTACAATAATGCAGTAGATCAATACTCCGATAATATTTACCGGTTTGTATTGAAACACATCAAAAATGTGGATGTGGCAAAAGATATTGTACAAGAAACATTTGCAAAAGTTTGGGTGAAACGTGATGACATTGATGCTTCAAAAGTGAGATCTTATTTATTTACTACCGCACACCATACCTTGATTGATGTTGTGCGAAAGGAGAAAAATCAAACCACCATTGAAGCCATTGATAAAGTTGAATCAACGTCATCACATAAAAATACCGACCTGCAAAAAATTCTGCACGACGCGCTTGATCAGTTGCCAGAAATTCAGCGCACGGTAATCCTGCTCAGAGATTATGAAGGATACGATTACGCAGAAATAGGAGAGATAACCAATTTAACAGAAAGTCAGGTAAAGGTTTACATATTCAGAGCCAGAACAAAACTGAAACAAATTTTAGTGAGCGTGGAAGCAGTGCTGGAGTGAGGGAGTGGTCTTCGGGAGCCTCAGACCACACGGGAGCCTCAGACCACACGGGAGCCTCAGACCACACGGGAGCCTCAGACCACACGGGGGCCTCAAGCCACAAAAAAGATAGAAGAGCGGTAACAGGGATTGGACGATAGAAAAATAAAAATGGAAAAAATAAACAAACATAATTACGAGGCTTATTTTCTGGATTACCTGGAAGGGAATTTGAGCGCTGAGGAGAAGGCGGATTTGTTTGCTTTTCTTGAAAAAAATCCTGCGCTTAAACAAGAGCTGGATCTGGAATTGAATGAGGTAACTCTGAGCCCGGCTACTGAATTGTTTGATGCAAAAGAAACAGTTAAAGTTGAAGATGATGAGATGTTGACCGTGGCTACCGTGGATATTTGGATGCTGGAATCGGTTGAGAAAAATTTATCTGCTTCAAAACAAAAGGAGCTGGAAGATTTTGTACGTAAACATCAGCTTGAAAAAACTTTTTCTACCTATCAGGCAACAGTTTTAAAACCTGATTTAGGAATTGTTTTTGATGACAAGAAAAAATTAAAAGTTGCAACTGGAGTTGTCATTCCGCTTTATGCAAGAATTGCTGCGGTTGCCGCGGTAGGGTTGCTTTTAATTGGTGTTTATCTGAACAAATCTGAAAATGAAAATGGAATGGCCGCTTCAGGGAATCAGCAACAAATTTTCTTTGCATCTGATTTAAATTTTGAACATGCGCCAGATTCACAAAATCAATTTCAAAATCTGGCAGATGAAAATGTAAATTCAAATCAAGGTACATCTGTTTCACCACAAAAAAATAATCCGGATAAAAATGTGAATCCTGAAAACGGACCAGACAATTTGGTCATTGAATTTCCAAACAATGTACCTCAGCAAAAAGACAGCAGTGTGGTGAATGAAAAAATGCCGGATGATGAAGATAAAATTGTAGAACAAAATCAAGACGACAACAACAATCTTCCGGATAACAAGGATAATGATGTAGTCATCAGACCGTTCAATTCTGACGCCAGACCTTCACTGGTAACGGAAGAACCATACAAACTTGTAACCAACGCGGCAAGTAATTTTACAAATCGTGATGTAGAATTTACCCGTGAAAAAAATACCGTAACAAATGAATATGTTGCTTACGGATTTAAAATTGGAAACTTTGAATTTGAAAGAAAAAAATCAGAATAAAATTCTCTTCTGAATATTTCAAAAAAAATTATTTTTTACCTGTAACTATATAAACACTCACCCGTCATACTAATAACAAAGCGGATTCACAACATTCAAAAGGCCTGTGAAGTTTTGATGAATCCCACAAAAACTAAAAATTATGAAAAGGATTATAACAGCTCTGACAATTTTTTCTGGAGCAATTTTATTTGGGCAAAACAACAACGGTGACACCACCCGTTTTAAAGTTGGTGATGTTGAATTCATCATTGTAGATAATGATACCATTGCGGTAGATGATGAAGATGAATACGATGGCAAAAGATTCTCTGGAGATATGACGTATTGGTCCGGGTTTCACGTAGGAGTTAACATGCTGATGAACGGAAATTTTGAACCTTCATTTAATTCAAAACATCTGCAGGTTGATCCAGCACAATCGTTCTCTTATAGTTTCAATTTTATGGAACAAAAGATCAGAATTGTGAAAGATTATTTTGGAATTGTAACCGGAATTGGTTTTACGAATAGTCGTTACGGTTTCAAAGATGATCATTTGAGATTGGCTTCTAACGCCGATTCAACCTGGGGAATGATCGATTCATCTCTGGTAAGCGGATTCACAAAAAATCAGTTGCGCGTAAACTATTTTAATGTGCCGCTTCTATTTCAAATTAACACATCCAAATCAGAAGACAATAATTTTCACCTGGCATTTGGTGCCATTGGCGGAATCAGAATTGGATCCAAAGTGAAATACATTTATGAAGTGTATGGTGGAGAAAATGATCACAAAGAAGAAGGTCGCTACAACATCAATCCATTTCAGTTGTGCGCAACGGTAAGAATGGGATACAGAGATTTTGGTGTATTTGCCAACTACAATGTGTTGTCACTTTATGAAACCGGAAAATCTGAAACAGCATACCCATTGACATTTGGTGCGTCATTTCATTTTTAAGTGATCACCGCAAGAGCTGCTATAACTGCATGAGTCATCGTAAATTTTTCAATAGCATAACGTAAGCCAAAAGACTCAACACAGCGATAGTAGATTTTTTCATGGAGAAATCCCGTTGCAGGTTTGCAGCGGGATTTTTTGTAAATTGGACATTAAGTTATTATGTTTAAGTTCTGCCGTATATATTTCTTTATCCTTGCTTTAATTAGTTCTTCATGCTCCAAAAAAGTAGCAAAACAAATTGCCGGTGTATATGAAGGGTACACTTATTTTCAACAATATCAGTCTGGATCTAGTACAAACACCAGTGAAACGATCAATGGGCAATTTGTTGTTGAGCGTAGTGGAAAGTTTGTTATAATTATGGGTAATAAGATTCATCAGGATTCTTTGGCCGATGGGGTTCACACCTTTACAAATGGGGATTGCAGCAGCTATATTCTTATAAAAGAAGACACCCTGGATGCATATTTTTGTGAATACTACAATCAATTTGCGCACAAGTTTTCTGGATGTTATGGAGTTAAAATATCTGATTGAATTAGTTTTTTAAGTTCCAAAAATTTTTATCGAGTGATGGAGAAATCCCGTTGCCGTTTGGTGACGGTATTTTTTTTTAGTGCTTATAGTTCAATAGCTTTCAGAGTATACCCTTGTCTGGTCCATGATTCAACAATAACAGGCAGCACCACTTTCAAATTAGGCCATGCCTTTTCTGAATCGTGAAAAACAACAATTGAACCTGGCTTCACTTTTTTTTCAAGCAGGGAAATAATTTTTTCCGGTGGAAATGTATTGTCAAAATCATAACTGATGATCGACCAGAAAATAATCTGATATCCTTCTTTTTTCAGCAATTTAAATTGTGATCTTTTAACGCGGCCATATGCAGGCCTGAACAAATTTGATCCAATAATCTCCTTAGCTTCTTTTGCATCTTGCAGGTAGAGATCATTTGCTGTGAGATAGCCGTCTAAATGCTGCATGCCGTGGTTCCCAATAGCGTGACCTTTGGATTGGATTAATGATAAAAGAGCAGGATTTTCTTTGACGTTTTTTCCAAGACAAAAGAAGGTAGCTTTTGCGTTGAAGCGATCCAGAATTTCAAGAATCTGCGGAGTAGTTGTTGGATTGGGGCCATCATCAAACGTGATGTAAATGGCGTTGTCTTTTTTCAAAAAAAAATCCCAAATGGCGCCGGGGTATAAAGTCCTGAACCATTTGGGAAATTGAAAAAAACGCATATGCTTTTTAAGCGCCCATTATACGCTGAAAAAATCCAACAAAGGTTTGCTCAATTTGCTGGAACGCTGACGGACTTACGCGTTGAACTTTGTCCATGGCGTTTTGTGTGCGCTCAGTGATTGAGAAAAATTTATTGCTGATTTCTTCTTTAAATAATTCGTTGGTACCGTAAAGATTTACTGCCTGATACAAAGAGAAAACACCTCTGTAAGCTGAGAACCAGTCATCAATCATGGTTGCAGTAAACTCTGGTTGTACTCCCATGTAATAATCCAGTTCTTCTTCCAGAATATCCATCATACGGATAGTCAGTTGTTCTGCTTTGGCTTCGTGTCCTGCACCATAATAAGTAGATACATATGAAGGGAAAACACGATCAAAAGGCACGTTGTATTCCGGCATCACTTCCATCGAACGGTCAAGCACTTCAGCTATTTTTACTTTACAATCAGCAACAATAATTTCTGACTTTTTAATTTGCTCAGGCATTTGTGAACGTTTGAAATCACCAATTGGTGTTTTGAATACCTGATTGGTATCACCCGGTGTACTGAGCACTTGATTGAACATAGAAAGAATTTGATTGTGCAGGTCATGTTCTTCCAGATAAGCATCTGCCAGAACTGAGAATTGCACTCGGTAATTGTTTGTCAGACGACGTGTGTAGTAATCCACCAGCACTCCTGGAGTTTCCATATTACCCCATTTAAATACTGTCATCAGGTTTTCATACAATTTTGCTTTGTTGATTTCACCCAATGAATTTGGATTTCTGTTTTGATTCACTTCAAATGGAACCAGTTTGTACACCAATCCTTCAGAATAGAAATATTTATCTAATCCAAGATATGTTGATTTTTCAGCAGAACTTGCAAAATAAATGGCACGCTCCCAGTTGAAATGCGCCACGATATCAAGGATCATCAGGTCTGCTTTATAGATACTTGATCCCGGAACTTTCCAGCGAATTTCATCTTCAATTCTTGACTGATCTGCTTCAGAAACCATTTTGTTTGCGATCACATTTTCACGGTTAACCGGTACGGTCAAACCACGTGTTGGCATAATGAAAACGGTTGGTTGTCCCTGATTGTCGATTTCGCAATTCTCATCATTTCTTAACCACTCCATCACATAGTCAGCAGGCAAATAGTCAAATGCATCATTCAGTTGAACAAGCGTATTTTGAATTGATCCGCGAATCATCTGAGACATTTGCTCATTCATGTTTGGATCAGTAGAAAACTTATTGAAGTATTTATCTTTTGATTGTTCAGATGTTAAGTTGAATACCAGATTTCTGAATTCAAAATAAGTTCCTGAGGTATCAAATCCCGGAAGTTTTGCATAAAGTTCAGGTTCCATTTTTGCAAAGTCAGTGATTGCTAAAACGGCGTGTAATGAATCACATGCAGCTGCAAAAGCTGGTTTGAAAAGTTCAGGGTTGAATTCAATTTTTTTGTTGACGATATCTTTCCATTTAGCTTCAAGTTCTGATCCGCGCATGGTTAAATCATTTGTGCTGAAAACATACATGTAATCACGCAACGCATTCTGACGATATTGTTCTTCCGTGAATTTAATAGGAAGCGGTTTTGACTCGTATGCCTGGCGTGTCATTTGTTCAATGTACCAGTCAGTATTCAAGAGACTCAAATTACAAACACGCACGCTTGTTTTCTGCTCTTCCACTTCTTGCAGATACCACAATGGGAATGTATCGTTATCTCCGTTTGTGAAGATGATTGAATTGTCATCACAGCTGAAGAGGTAGTTATAAGCAAGATCTCTGGCGGTGTAACGTTCGCTTCGGTCGTGATCATCCCATCCGGCAACACCCATCAGAATTGGAATTGGCAAGGCAAGTGCGGTTGAAATAATTGCACCGTTTCTTTCACTGCTCATTACACTTCTTAATCCAATCATCAGCGCCATAACCAATGTAATGATGGTGGTGATATAAAGCATACTTAAAGACAACGTGGTGTCAGCAAGTGCAAACACAATACTCAATCCAAACAACGGACCAACGGTGATTGCAAGTTCTTTCCACTGCATGGATTTGTAGGTTTGATATAAAGCAAGTACACCCAATCCGATAAACATTGCAAACGCATAGAAAGAAGCGGCGTAAGCGTAGTCACGTTCACGTGGTTCACTTGGTTTTTGATTCAGATAAATGATGATTGCAAATCCGGTTAAAAGGAATAAGAGCATCACAATCCACCATTCTTTGGATGCCTTCATCAGAGTAAAAATGAATCCCAACAAACCAAGAATTAATGGCAACATGTAGAATTTATTATGTGCTGCATTTTCAGCAATGAATGATGGTGTAATTTGTCCATCCCATTCTTCAACAGATGATCCTTTAATAGTTTCAGCGTAAACTTTTGCTTCTTGTTCTGTCGGGAATTTTTTTAGTTTACGTCCATCTTCTGCACGCACGATAAATGCTTTTTGCGGATTCTCAGCATACTGTGTTCCGATATGATGTTTGTCGATAAAATTCAAACCTGAAATCCAGTTTCCGTCGCGCGCTCCTCCGTGTCCTTGTTCATCCCACTGACGCCCAGAAAAATTCCACATAAAATATCTCCAGTACATCCAGTCAATCTGATATCCGCCAAAATAGGCAAGGTTATCACCCATGGTTGGTTTTGAACTTCCAACGTGACCTGACCAGCTTTTGTAGCCATTGATGTGATGAGGTTCCTTACTGTACATTCTTGGAAAGAAGGTGCAATGTTCAGGATCATAAGATGGTTTTCCATGTTCCCCTTCAAAGGTCAGCATGTACTTTTCTTCAATGGTTCCGCCAGTAGTTTTAACTAGCGAATCAGCATCTGCTTTGTGTTTGAATCCTTTGATGTCTTTTCCGGTTTTTGAAACAACAACAAATAGTCTTTGATAGACATCGCTTCTGTCATCCCAGTCTTCTCTTTCAGCGTAATCTGCGGTGAAATATGGTCCGTATAAAATTGGCCAGTCACCGTATTGCTCACGTTTCAGATAAGACTCTAAACTTACCAGGTTTTCAGGGTCGTTTTCATCCAGCGGAGTGTTTGCATTGGAGCGGATTACAATCATTGCAAAACAAGAATATCCGATAAAAATCATGGATAATGCCCACGTAGAAGTATTTAAAATTGGCCAGCTTTTTTTCTTTGAGTAAATCAACAGAAAAACAATTACGGCTGTCATGAAAAGGAAGAAGAAAACGGTTCCGGCATTAAAAGGCATACCTAAACTGTTTACAAAGAAACGCTCAAAAAATCCTGCAATCTGAACGGTTTTTGGAATTAAAACAGATTGAACAATTCCCAATGTGAAGATTCCAATTACACCCGTTACAATAAATCCAAGAGGTGTGGTTTCTTTGAATTTTCTGAAATAAATAACGTATGCAATGGCAGGAATACACAAGAGGTTCAATAAGTGGACACCAATGGAAAGACCTACCATGAAAAAGATAAGAATCAGCCAGCGGTTTGCGTTTTTAGATTGAATTTCAACGTTGTCCGGATACCATTCCTGATTTTGTACTTCGTGATCCCATTTAAAAATTGCCCAGATTACAATGGCTGTAAAAAATGAAGACATCGCATAAACCTCCCCTTCAACCGCTGAAAACCAAAAGGAATCAGAGAATGTGTAAGCAACAGATCCAATTAAAGCGCTTCCAATGATTGCCCATTGTTCGCCAGATGTTAAATCACGGCCAACGGATTTTTTTGCAGAATTATCTTCAGAACCAAAAACAGAAGAGGGAGAAAGCACAATTCTTTTTCCAATCATGGTTATTGTCCAGAAAAGGAAAAGGATGGTGAACGAACTGCTGAGCGCTGACATGGCGTTGACCATGTATGCTGCATTTTCTGGTGAAGCGAAAACGGTAAACAACCTTCCCAGCATCATAAAGAGCGGCGCTCCCGGAGGGTGACCCACTTCTAACTTATAGGCGGTTGTAATGTACTCCCCGCAATCCCACAAGCTGGTTGTTGGTTCCAGGGTCATCATGTAAACACTTGTGGCAAATAAAAATACCATCCAGCCTACAATTGTGTTCAGTCTTTTGTAATCCATACGTTTGTTTTAAGCGTTGCGAATTTAGAAATATATTCGGAGCCCACCTCTTAAAAAACGCTAAATCCAAAGGCTCTTAGACAATATTTTACTACAAGATTTTGTGAATAGAATTGTTCAAATAAAAAATATATATATCTTTGCCCCCGCTAAACACGTAGTATAGCACAGTTGGAATGGGTAAGAAGAAGATCATCAAACTCGCTACTCACACTCCACACTGACTTTGTCCCATGGTGTAACTGGCAACACGTCTGATTTTGGTTCAGAAGAGTCTAGGTTCGAAACCTAGTGGGACAACAAAAAAGGTCACTCATTCGAGTGGCCTTTTTTTGTTCGATCTACTTGTTACACTACAATAGACTATTAAAGTTTCTTAGTCCTGTTGTGGCCGATTAGCTCGAATTTCTCACGCGCTTTTAAGTTGATCAAACATTTTCAAAGATTAATATTCTGGATATCCATCTCCATCGAAATTGTATAGGATTTGAAGTCAGATTTCCCTAACTTACTATGCATACATAAGAACGAGTTGTAGTATTAACCAAAATCCAATTCTATGAAAACGTTAAGTCTTACTTTTTTCGCGCTGCTTTCAGCCAATAGTCTGTTAGCTCAGGACAATCTAAATTATGATGATTCTCTTAAAAAAACGTTGGTAGGTGAATGGCATCATGTGAGTTCAACCTATCCGGGAGGATATGTAATGACCTATGAAAGGGACCTCTATTTTTCTCATGACGGAACTGGAATTTGCACAAAATATTTTGATACAGACACCGTGCAGGTTGCATTCAATTGGGAGATCAGGGATAGTGTTGTATACCTCTATGTCAATAATAAACGGGGCGTCCGGATAGACGGCGATGCTCAGTTAATTTCAGGACTGGCGTCTGAGAAAATTTATTTTAAAGATGCCTGGGGAGAAGATCAGGCGGGCAAAGTTTGCTGTTATAAAAGGGATACGGAAATTGCCGGAGCCAAATTCTGAGCGTTATTGCTTTGCCTGTTTTAATTCATCAAACCACTTGAGTGCATCTTCGGTGGACGTAAAAAGTCGTGTTGGTACTGTAGGTCTCTGTACTTTGATGATAAAATTCCCAAGAATTCTATGTGCCAGTGAGTCTTGAACGATGGCAGATGCAAGTGTAAATTTTTGGAATTCAGGATCGGTTCCTTTTTCGCGGGCTTCTTTTTCGATGGTCAAACCCTGTCCTATGATTGAGCACATATAACAGGGCTTGTAATTAATCAGGGCATTGTTGCTGTCAGCGAGAGTTTTCATCATCTCGAAGGTGAGATGAATTTTAGGATGGTAGTGAATCAAAACAACGTCGGGTTCAAAAAACTCAACGTCACAAAAATCGAGTGATATGTTTTTTATCGCCTTAATCGATTATTCTGTTTGGAGCGAATATAATGCAATTTCTAATAAATCTTCGTGCGCGCAAATTATAAAATTATGAAAATCTGCATTTTACGTGGTTTTTTTGAGGAATGACTCGTTAAAAAGCTTATTGATTAACTTTACAAAAAATTCATTATGCATCGTCTTGTTTTTCTTGTCTCGATTTTACTTTATCTGGCAGCGCTTTATTTGCCCGTTTACAGCGGAAAATCACTGCAGGGATTTATGGCTTTGATACTTGGCTGGATGGTTGGAGCAAATGATTGGGCAACTGCCGTGTCGTGGTTCGCAAACATTTTCTTTTTCATGGGAATCATTCAATATCTGAAAAGAAAAAATCCAAAACCTGTAAGAGCAATGAGTTATGGTGTCGTTGCGTTAGTATTAGGTCTGGTGATTTTAGCAGCTGGCAAGGCGTTTGTTTCGAAAGACAGTAGTCAGGCTGTACAAAGTTTTTCTATGGGAACAGCCTTTTATGCATGGTTGGCAAGCTTTATTCTGTTAGTTGTGGCAGCCTACCTTAAATCAAAAGTTCCGGCTATGACTAAACCTGAGGTTCAAAAAATGGATGTTTAAACGTTAAATTATTCCTAAAACGAAAATTTATTGTTGTTCTGATGTGTGAAGGGCTTATTTTTAGCAATTCATGAAACGCTTTTTTTTATTTCTATGTTTTCTGATCAGTGTTTCTTCATTTGGTCAGACAAAGAAATTTCAGCTGAGTGGAGTTGTTTCTGATCCGTCTGGAGCTCCTGTTCCGTATGCAACCTTACTTATTTATTCATTGCCGGATTCAACATTGAAGGACGGTGTGGCTACCTCTGAAAATGGAGCTTTTCAAATTGAGTTGAGTGGCGGAAATTATTTTCTGAAAGTTCGGTTTTTGTCTTTTGAAGAAAAAATAGTGAATGTTTCAGTTTCTGATGAAGATGTTGAATTATCACCAATTGTGCTGAAACCAAAGGATGAAATGCTGGATGCGGTTGATGTAGTTGTAGAAAAACCGCAAATGGAATTAAAACTGGACAAGCGTGTTTTCAATATACAGAAAGACATGTCCAACGTTGGTTTAAATGCTGCTGACATTTTGGATAATATTCCTTCCATTTCAGTGGATGCTGAAGGAAATGTAAGCCTGAGAGGAAGCCAGAATGTGCGTATTTTAATTAATGGAAAACCGAGCACCTTAACAGGAATGAGTAACGCCGATGCGTTGCGGCAGATAGACGGTACCATGATAGAAAGCGTTGAGGTGATTACAAATCCGTCTGCGCGTTACGACGCGGAAGGAGAAGTAGGCATTGTAAACATCATTCTGAAAAAGGAAATGAAAAGTGGATTTAACGGAAGTTTGAACGCCCGAATGGGATATCCGTTGGGTTATGGGGCAGGCTTTAATCTGAATTATCGCACAAAAAAAATCAACTATTTTGCAGGTTATAGTTTTGGACTTCAGAGGTCACCCGGGCAGGGTTATAATTTCCAGACATTTGACAGTCCCGACACATCCTATCGCTACGAACAATTTTCAGAACACGAACGCGGTGGATTTTCACACAATGCAAGTGGTGGAATAGATTTGACCATCACGCCAAAAATGTCGCTGACTTTTTCAGGAATGTTTCAGTTTTCAGACGGAAACAATTGGAACAGGATTCTTTATAATGATTATGATCTGGATGATAATTTGACGCAGGTAGTCACACGGGATGAAATTGAACTGGATAATGGCAATTCGCAAGAATACAATGTCAACTTCAGAAAGACTTTTGATAAGAAGGACAGGTTGTGGACGGTTGATTTTAAAAAGAGTTATTCTGTTGATAATGAATGGTCGTCGCTTACACAATTGAGTAATCAGGTTTGGGGTCAGAATGCCAATCAGCGAACAACGAATGATGAGAATGAAGATTCCTGGTTAATACAGACAGATTATATCCATCCATTTGGAAAAGAAGGAAAATTTGAAACAGGGGCAAAGGTTAATTTAAGATCCCTCTACAGTGATTATCTCCTGGAGGATAGTACAAATGGAAATTGGATAATCAACAATTTATTCAATAATCAAATGGTGTACACAGAGAATATTTATGCTGGTTATGTAATGGCTGGAAATAAAACCAAAAAGTTCAGTTATCAGGGTGGTTTGAGGGCAGAGTTTAGCGATGTAACTACAAATTTAGTTGTTACCGAACAAATCAATTCACGCCAGTATTTAAGGCTATTTCCAAGTTTTCATTTTTCGTATGAACTAAAAAATAATAATTTTTTGCAGTTGAGTTATTCTAGACGTATTAGCAGACCCAGATATTGGTGGTTGACTCCCTTTTTTACGTTCAGAGATTCGAGAAATTACGAAACCGGTAACCCGAATATCAATCCGGAATTTGCCGGTTCATATGAATTTGGTCATCTCAAATACTGGAAAAAGGGATCGATTCTTACCTCTCTGTATTACCGGCATACGGTTGATGTGATGGAACGCATTTTATTGACAGATTCAGTTGGAATAACCTGGAGAATTCCGGTAAATCTTGGTGACCGAAATGCTTTTGGGATTGAGTTTTCAGGCTCCTATGAATTATTCAAATTTTGGAACATCAATGGCAGTTTTAATTTTTATCGCGCTATATCAGAAGGCGAATATCTGGGTGTTATTTATTCGAACGATGCTTATGCCTGGTCTAGTAAACTGACGCATAAATTCAACATCAATCGTAAACTGGCCTTTCAAACTTCGGTAAATTATGAGTCTGCTACCACAACTTATCAGGGTTCTGCAAAAGGTCAGTTTGTATGGGACGCTTCTGCATCCTGGGATATATTAAAAGGTAATGGAACGCTTTCTTTTAATGGCAGAGATCTTTTGAATTCGCGCAAGCGCCGAACAATTGTTGAATCGCAATATTTTTATTCAGAAAGTTTTTTCCAATGGAGATCAAGACAGTTAACGCTTAACTTTGTGTACCGCATCAATCAGAAAAAAGGCAAAAATGACCGGCCGGATTTTGGAGATGATGCAGGCATGTAACATCAAATCTATGAAAATAACATCATTATTTCTTATCTTATTTATTTCAATTTCAGCCATGAGTCAGAACTCAATACACAGTTTTTCATTTATTACAATCGACGGATCTGAAAAATCGTTTGCTGATTTTGCAGGCAAAAAAATTCTTATAGTGAACACTGCCAGTGAATGCGGTTACACGCCTCAGTATGAGGGGTTACAGAAACTGCATGAATCACATGGTGAAAAGTTGGTAATCATTGGTTTTCCGGCAAATAATTTTGGAAAGCAGGAACCTGGTTCTAATTCTGAAATTGCCGGATTTTGTCAAAAAAATTATGGCGTAACATTTTTGATGGCAGAAAAAGTATCTGTCAAAGGAGATGACATTGCTCCGCTTTTTAGCTGGTTGATCAGTCAGCCAAATGATTCATTTACAGGGGATATTAAATGGAATTTTGAGAAGTTTCTTCTGGACGAAAAGGGAGTGCTGAATGCGCGCTTCAGAAGCGGTGTGGAGCCACAGGCCCGCGAGATTCTTAAGTTTCTGTAATCAAACTCTGAAAATTTTTTCTGGCTTAAATCGCACACAGTGCTTTTTAGCGTCATTTTTAGCTGCGGTAAATATTCTTTTTGGTAAATTTGGCTCTTTAACCAAACTTATTTTTCCGAAATGAAATTTCTTGTCTGTATTTCTAAGGCACCCGACACCACAACAAAGATTGACTTTGTCGATAACAACACAAAATTTAATGAAACCGGGGTTCAGTATATTGTCAATCCATATGATGAGTGGTACGCACTGGTGCGCGCACTTGAGTTAAAAGAAACGCTTGGAGGAACTGTTACGACTATTACTGTTGGAACGCCAGAGGATGAGGCAATCATACGCAAGGCGCTTGCAATTGGTGCTGATGATTCAGTAAGAATAAACGCAGACGCTAAGGATGCCTATTATACAGCTTTTCAAATTGCAGAATTTGCAAAAAAAGGTGCATACGATATCGTTTTTGTCGGAAAGGAAACAATCAATTACAATGGTTCTCAGGTTGGAGGAATGATTGCTGAAATGATGAATGTACCTTACGTTTCACTTGCAGCAAAACTTGATCTTGCTGGAAATACCGCAACTATTCATAAAGAAATGACAGGAGGAGTTGAAGTTATTGAATTGAATACACCTTTCGTAATTTCTTCGGCAAAAGGAATGGCTGAACAGCGGATTCCAAATATGCGCGGAATTATGGCTGCCCGCACAAAGCCACTTCAGGTAGTTGAACCAGTTGCGTGTGATCAGCTTGTTTCATTTGTGTCGTATGATTTGCCTAAAACCAAATCAGCCTGCAAATTTGTTGCGCCTGATAACATGGCAGAATTAGTTAATCTCTTACATACTGAGGCAAAAGTTATTTAATCATTCTTAATTCAAAAGAAATGTCAGTTTTAGTTTATATCGATACATTGAGTGGATCAGTTTCTAAAAATTCAAATGAAGCCGTGTTTTATGGGAGCAAACTTGGAGATGTGACCGTTGTAACAAATGGTGGAATAGCGGCAGAAAAACTTGCTTCATTGGGAAATTTCGGAGCGAAAAAAGTGCTTGTTCACCGTGGTGTAAATTCCAACGATCCAACGCAGCTTACTAAACTTGTATCAGCGGCAGTTTCAGCATCGGGTGCACATACCGTTGTGTTTTCTCAGGATCTTACTGGTAAAGCGGTTGCACCAAGAGTTTCAGCTGCTTTGAAAGCTGGTTTGGTTGCAGGAGCGGTATCATTGCCTGATGCAGGTGGAGTTTTTAAAGTGAATGTGTTTTCAGGTAAAGCACTTGGAAATGTTAAAGTAAACACCGCAATTAAAGTCATTAATCTTACTCCAAATTCACTTGCATTGGAGACTGGAAGCGGAACGGCAGCGGTTGAAGATTTTTCAGCTGATTGTGGAAGTCCGTCTTTCACGGTTAAATCTGTGCAGAAGCAGGAAGGTGAAATTTTATTGCCTGAAGCGGAAGTAGTTGTATCCGCAGGACGTGGATTGAAGGGGCCTGAAAACTGGGGCATGGTTGAAACACTCGCAAAGACATTGGGAGCTGCTACAGCTTGTTCACGACCAGTTGCAGATATTGGATGGAGACCGCATCATGAACACGTTGGTCAAACCGGGTTGGCAATTCGTCCAAACCTGTACATTGCAGCAGGAATTTCTGGAGCAATTCAGCATCTTGCAGGTGTAAACGGAAGTAAAGTTATTGTTGTTATAAATACTGATCCTGAAGCACCTTTTTTCAAAGCTGCTGATTATGGAGTAATTGGAGATGCATTTGATGTGCTTCCAAAATTGAATGCGGAAATTCAGAAATTAAAATCAAGTCATTAAGAGGGGCGTGAAAAGTTGAAGCGGCATCATGGAAAAAATTGAATTAAAAATTGTTGGCCTCTCTTATAGTCAGACACAGTCAGGTGCATACGCTTTGGTGTTGTCTGAAAAAAATGGAACCAGAAGATTACCAATCATCATCGGTGGATTTGAAGCGCAGTCAATTGCCATTGAACTGGAGAAAATGAAACCGTCAAGACCACTCACGCACGATTTGTTTAAAGCATTTGCAGATTCATTTCATATAGAAGTTAAAGAAGTGGTTATTTATAATCTCATTGAAGGAGTGTTTTACTCCAAACTTATCTGTGAGCAAAACGGAAACGAGATTGAAATTGATGCCAGAACTTCAGATGCGATTGCAATTGGATTGAGATGTGATAGCCCTGTTTATACTTTTGAACATATTCTCAGTTCCGCTGGTATTCAACTGGAAGATGAAATGATAGCTGAATCACCAGAAACCTCTGAAGAGACAACATCAGAAACCAAACCAAAAAAGGGGAATGACCTTGGTTCAAAAACCAATGAAGAACTGGAAGCCATGCTTAAAGACGCGTTGGACACTGAAGACTACGAGCGCGCATCCAAGATCAGAGACGAAATCAAAAAAAGAAACTGATCAACACTTCAACTTTACTAAATCTCCAACCAGATGGGAATAAAAGGCAGACTGATACTGATGAATTTTTTTCAGTTTTTTGTCTGGGGAGCCTGGCTGATTACCATTGCAAATTATTGGTTTGGAAAAGAAATCGGAAATCCATCTGAGTTTGGAAAAATCTTTACAACCCTTGGAATTTCCTCAATCATCATGCCTGCCATTACTGGTATTATTGCTGACAGATGGATTAATGCTGAAAGACTTTATGGTGTTTTGCATTTGCTTTCCGGTGTGATGATTTGTTATCTTCCTCAGGTAAATGATCCTGATTCGTTTTTTTGGGTAATGCTGATGGCGATGCTTTTCTATATGCCAACGATTGCTCTTTCAAATTCAGTTGCATACCACACGCTTAAAAACAATGCATTTGATCTGGTAAAAGTTTTTCCCCCAATCAGAGTTTGGGGTACGGTTGGATTTATTGTTGCCATGTGGATCACAAATCTTTCCGGTAGTAAAGCAACAGAAATGCAATTTTATATTTCTGCGGCCGGTTCATTTTTTCTGGGAATTTATTCCTTCACGCTTCCTCAATGCAAACCCAATAAAGGAAGCGGTTCGAAAACCATTACAGAAATGCTTGGGCTGAATGCGTTCAGCCTTTTCAAAAATCCAAAAATGGCCATGTTCTTTTTATTTGCCATGATGCTTGGAGCAGCTTTACAGCTCACTAATATGTATGGTGACAGATACGTTGACAATTTTAAAGAAGTACCTGAATTTGCTGATTTGTTTGTGGTAAAATATTCAACCATTATTATGTCTATTTCGCAGATTTCTGAAACACTTTTCATTTTGGCAATTCCGTTTTTTCTGAAAAAATTCGGAATAAAACAAGTCATGCTCATCAGCATGATAGCCTGGGTTCTGCGGTTTGGATTTCTGGCGTATGGTGATCCTGCCGGCGGACTTTGGATGATCATCTTGTCGTGTATTGTATACGGAATGGCATTTGATTTTTTCAATATTTCAGGCTCATTGTTTGTAGAAACACAAACTGATTCAAAAATAAGATCGAGTGCACAAGGCCTTTTTATGATGATGGTGAATGGATTTGGTGCCGTGCTTGGAAGTTATGGAAGCGGATATCTGATTGAAAAATATTTTTTAAATCCTGATCAGTCATTTCAATGGAAACCAATCTGGTTGTGCTTTGCCGGGTATGCTTTTGTGATTGCAATTTTATTTGCAATCGTTTTCAAACACAAACACACCGGCGAAGAACTTGAGGTGAAACATTGATCATAGATTTACTTCTCTCACTTCTCCGCATTGTAGTCCGTCTAATTTTATTTCTCCAATTCTTACTCTTACCAGACGCAAAGTCGGATAGCCCGCTGCCGCAGTCATTTTTCTGACTTGTCTGTTTTTGCCTTCAGTGAGTGTTACTGAAATCCAGCTGGTTGGACCATGTCTGTCATCTCTGATTTTTCTCCCACGCGCAGGCAGGTCAGGAATGTTATCCAGTCGAAAAACTTTGCAAGGCAACGTTAGATATTTTATTCCTTCAAAACCAATTTCAACTCCTGACTGTAGTTTTAAAATTGCTTCATCTGAAATGATTCCATCAACCTGCGCGTAATATTCTTTTTCGACCGATGAACTTCTTATTTTTTCACTTACTTTTCCATCAGTGGTCACTAATAAAAGTCCTTCACTGTCTTCATCCAACCGACCAATGGCCATGGTGTTTTCAGGGAAATTATATAATTCACCCAGAAGTTTTTTCTTTTTGTGTTCACACACAAATTGACTCAGATATCCCCAGGGTTTATAAATCGCAAAATGAAAATGCATCAGGCAAAATTAATGCAATGAAATGGAATTTTTGTTTCCCGCAGATTGCGCAAATGTCCGCGGACAAAAATGAGAATTACGTCGTGCTCTGTGAATCTCTGCTCCTCTGTTTCTCCGTGTTAAAGAACACAGATTTTTTTGAGCAAACCTATGCCTTGAGTGGAAAAACAATTACCAAATACGATAATCCAAACTCAAATTCTCAAAACGGGAAGTTGGCATTTGTCTTCCTTGTGATAATTCAGTCACTCTTGAATTGATGTAGTTTTGCAATTCTGATAACATGATCTCGCCGTTCTTATCTGTATCTGCATTGAGGGTTTTAATTCCTTCAAGCAGGCAGTAGGTGAATAATCCGTTTTTCCATTCGTCTGATTCCATCGCATATTCTGCTCCACCGGCAGATGAAATAACTGTTGCTCCGGTTCCTCGTCTTAAATCGTTAAACATTTCCTTAACAGCTTCATTGGTTTTTTGCAAACCTTGCGCTTCACGATAGGTGGTAGCTGTATTGGTTGAACGGAAAGTAATGTCTCCCATTTCAGTATTTACAAATGCAATTTCTTCTACATCATCTTTATCAACTTCACCTGAGTGACATGTATCCATGATCAGAATTTTTCTGATTGCTTTTATACCGTCAAACAATTGCTCAAGCTCAGCATACGTGATTCCGTTTTTTTCAGGCGCTAGAAAATCCATGTCGTAGGTACAGTAGTAATAATCCAGTGTTTTGTTGAGTACGCCATGTCCGGCCACAAAGAAAATTACAACGTCGTCACGATTTGCTGTAGAAAGAAAATCTTTCAATGCCAGCAAATTATTTTTGGTCACCTGTTTATCTACAAGAACTTTCTGCTGAACACTTTTGAAATGAGTAGCCTGACCAAATAACGCACTTACATCTTCTGCATCTTTAGACGCATAATCTAAATTGTAAATCGTGTCTTTATAGTTTGAAACACCAACAGAAACAACATACAAGTTACTTGCAACAGGTGTGTTATTGGTAATCATAACTGTTTCTTTCAGTGATTCAATCCCTACTGAATTGGTAGCAGAAATCTGAACTTTATTTAAACCTGACATGAGTTCTATACTTAGTGTCTGAACGAGTTTTTGTGTGTTGAGAGAACTTACATCAAGTCCTGATCTGCCAAGTGCGGGAACGTCATTGATGTACACCTGAACAGATTTTATCGGGTAGAGAGAATCTTTCACGGTCACTCCAATTTTTACTGTACCTTTTACAACGGGTTCTGGTTTGATAAGAATGTAAGGACAGTTCATCTGGCTGCTCAGATCTCCCTCTTCAAGCCCCATTCTTTTTAATCTCTTCAGATAAGCAGAGTGGTAAAGGTCAATGATGGCGGAATCAACAAAACCTAAATTCGACATGATGATGTCCGGGCGGTTATACATGATGTCAAATTGTTCAAACGGATAATATTTCGCTGATTTATTTCTTGCAACATTGACATGATATCCAACATAGGATGCTCCTTTTTTTGAAGATGCAAAATATCCTTCTTCATTCCACATAACCCATTCTTTATTTGCTCCCAGGAAAAGAGAAACAGCAGGGAAAATTATTTGCTTCACACCAATTTCGTCAATTCTCCATAATCGCACCGTTTGATCATGCGATGTTGAAATCAGAAATTTACCATCCGATGAAACTCCCAACCCACGTATGTCTCCTTCATGCGCAACAAGCTCAGACATGTGCTGTCCGGTTAGGTCATACGCATTGATCACACCATATGCCGCACCTGAAACAATGTACTTTTCATTGACAAAGGTTACCGCTTTGTGGTAAGATCCGTTGGTGATATCCAATGTCACTTTACCGGTTGTTGATTTACCTTTTTTTATTGTAAGTGTGGTGTAATCATTAGAGACAACGAATGATCTGTCACCCATTGTTAATACCGGATATTCAAAAGTGTCCAATTCAGTGTATGGCCTGAATTCACGTGATGACAAATCAAAAATCTCATCAAAAGTTGAGCTTCCGTTTGTTTTATCCCAAACGTTGGAAAAAGCAAGTTGATCACCGCGCATTCCAACTGAATAAATTGGTCGTCCGGCACCGCTCATGTAATGTAAAACAGTAGAGTTTTTCTTTTTGGTTTCAACTTTCCAAACAACCACTTCGTGATTGAGTCCTCCTGCTGTTACGCATGTTGAATTATTAATGAAGGCAGCACATTTGACTAAGTCAGTATGTTGATTATAACTTGATAAAATGTACCATTCTTTATCTCGCTCTTCATAAACCGTTACCTTATTATTTTTTACATAATAGCCAGAAGACGCTACAACGATTCTTGATCCGTCTGGAGAAAAATTGATGGCTGTTACTTCATCTTCTCCGTGTGAAAATGAATATAGTTCATTCATGTTTTCATCAAGAATATATACGTATGTTCCTGCAGCCACCGCAACACGGGTACCATATCCGTTTATTGCAACGCGGTTTGCAGGAATTCCCTGATCAGCCAGTTTTTTAAATGATTTTTTTGGTTTTCCACCGTCAACGATGTTGACGATATCCCACATATAAACCATGCCACTGCTGTGTGACGTCACCATTTTTCCTTCAATCAGTTCAATATCCGTAAGGTCAGTTGGAATGTCTTCCAGTACTACATCGTCAGCGGTTTCAACATCCCAGATTATTACCTTACCATCCGCATCATAGGACAACAGAAAGTTCGAATTGGTGTAAAACTCAAGGTCTTTGATCGTGTTAAAGTGTCCTTTAAAAAGACGAATTTGCTCGCCGGTGGCATATTTGTAAACGCGGATATCACCGACCGGATTATCTCCTTTATTTTCACCAAACCATCCGCCGGTTGCCAAATATTTATTGTCATCTGAAATGGCAATTTCATAAATCATTCCCTCTGCTCCGGGTCCAATCTGTCCGTAAATTTGTCTTTCAAGAAACCCTTCTTTTGTATTCCAGATTTTGCAGGTTTTATCGAATCCTGCAGTAATGGCTTTACCATTTTTATCAATCGCCATATCCTGAATCGTTGCGCGATGTCCTTCTGGATTTATGACAAGGTATTTTCCGGTATTCTGTCCAAATAAAAAATTAAAACAGAAAACAAATAATCCTGCCGGAATGATTGATTTAAGTGCTGATTGATTTATCATAAATTATAATGCGTTATTTCCATTAATAATGTCAAACCCAATAAAACAAATGATTGGACATACTAAGATAGTGCTTCAAAATTGAATTCTCAAGCAAAACCTTTCTATTCTGCTTCAAAATTAGATGTTTATGGGGAAAAACCCTACGTATAATTACGGATTAAGCTGACTTTTCAAATTGATTCCAGCGCCCAACCGATTTAACTGGAAATATCATTCGAATCAGATAAAGCGGGTACCAGAACTGATGGATTATAAGCGCAGGAATCAAATTTCTATTTTTGAGATCAGAAATTAAAATCAACTCGCTTAAAAATTTTAAGATCAGTGGAACGAGAAGTAGGGGATAAAATAAGCCACAAATCAAACACACTATAAATGAAAGTTCCACCAGCATCAAAAGTACACCTGGCAGAATAAAAAACGTATTTTTCATTTGTTTCAGTTTGCCGGCCCATCTTTTTCTTTGTGTAAAAAGGTCAAGAGCTGAGAGCGGCGCGGGTGTAGTGACTTCCAATTCCTTTAAATGATAGCGATTCACTTGCCTTTTCTGTTTCAGCATGTGGTAAAGTAAAAAAGCATCATCTCCGGATGCAATGTTCTGATCAGTTCGCTGGTCAAATATTTCCAGATAAGCAGATCTTTTAAAAACCAGATTAGCTCCGTTACATAAAACTGGTTTCGCTGCTCCAAAAGTGAGTTTCTGCAGCCATTCAAATTCAATAGAGCCAAGTTTTTGAATCAATGTTTTTGAAGACATTTCCACCGGTAAAATGATGAGATCACCGTGCAGAATTTTCAAAAGATTTTCAAAGTAGTTTTCAGGCAGCATGACATCGGCGTCCAGCGTCAGAATGTATTCAGCATTGGTTGTTTGAACTGCCTGATGTATTGCCGCTTTTTTGCCGGTGACTTCTTTAAGTTCAATAAGTTGAAATGGAAAAGCGGCAATTTGCTGAATGATTTCAACGGAATTATCATCGGAGTGATCATTACAAAAAACGAATTGAATTTCTGAAGTAAAGGGATGCTGCGAATTAATAGAACGGAGCAATGGCGTTATTCTGTCCGATTCATTGCGAAATGGAATCACCACAACTAAAGAACCTGAACCAGAAACACCCTTGATTTCTTTCACGTTGCTTTTGCGAAACAGCATTACCGCAATCACAAATTGAATGGAAAACAAAAGGCAAATGACTAGCAGTAAAATGAAAAATCCGATCATGATTCTGATGCAAGGTAGTACAAAATTTCAACCGGTTGAAAATGCATTCCCATCGCTTAAAATAAAACTTAAATTTGTTCTATGAAAAAGATTTATCATTTGGCTACCTGCAGTACCTGTCAGAAGATTCTGAAAATATGGAAACCAAACAAGGACTACGTTTTGCAGGATATCAAGACTGAAAAAATCACACCTGTTCAATTGGACGATATGATTAATCTGGCCGGTTCAGCAGAGGCGCTTTTTTCACGGAGATCTCTCAAATATCAGTCAATGGGTTTGAAGGATAAAAAATTGACGGAGAAAGATTACAGAAAATTGATTCTGGAAGAGTATACTTTTTTAAAAAGACCAGTTTTGATTTCCGGTAAAAAAATATTTATCGGAAATGCTCCGACAGTCGTTAGGGAAGCAAAGTCGTTTCTGGATTCTCTGAAAAAATGAACAACCTGAAAGCACATCTCGCTTTATTTGCGGTAAACCTGCTTTATAGTATTAATTATCTGGTGGCAAAGGGCCTGATGCCTGCGTTGATTGGCGCAAATGGTTTTATTGTTTTACGTGTGCTGGGCGCTACCGCGCTGTTTTGGACGCTGCTTGCGTTTTCATATGAGCGTGTTTCAAAAACTGATCTTATCAGAATAGCAATTTGTGGCGTTTTTGGAGTTGGAATCAATCAGCTTTTTTTCTTTAACGGACTCATGCGTACATCTCCGGTAAACGCATCGGTCATTATGGTCACGACTCCAATTCTGGTTTTAATTCTTTCTCTTATTTTTCTGAAAGAAAGAATTTCCCTCAGACAAATTGCGGGTGTATTAATTGGCGCGATGGCAGCGGTCATCCTTTCTTTAAATGCATCAGGTCAGGGTACCTCAACTGGACTGGGAGATCTATTTATTTTATTGAATGCAGCATCTTATGGTATTTATCTGATTCTGGTAAAGCCATTGATGAGTAAGTACAACGCGTTGACTGTAATTACCTGGGTATTCTCATTTGGTTTAATCGTTGTGTTAATCTGGCCGTCAAGTCTAGCTGAGCTTAGAGCGGTGGACTGGAGTTTATTTGACGGAGTGAGTTATGCAAAATTAATTTTTGTGATTGTAGGAGTTACGTTTATGCCATACTTGCTGATGGTGTATGCCATGAAAACGGTGAGTCCATATGTTGCAAGTGTTTATATTTATTTGCAGCCGGTTCTGGCCGCCTTATTTATTTATCTCTATGCTGCATTTGGAATGGAAAATTATATGTCTGATTTAGGCGTGTTGAAAGTGGTTTGTGCCGGATTAATTTTTCTGGGAGTTTATTTAGTAATTGCTCCTGAATCTGAGTAATCCTATACGTGATAATAAATTTTGCGCAACCGGCCATATAGATATTTCTTATAGTGCTTTTATCGCTTCTGGAAATTCAGAAAAACAAAATTTAATTATCAGAAAAACAGCCAGATACACTATTTAACAACATAGCCTGGTCAATAAATCTGGCTGAAAAAATCACGGATGTTTGCCTAGTTTTGACTTGTAGTTGGAATCAGACAGGAGATCTGAATGTGGGGTATCGGCAACAGTAAATCAACAGGATTATGCAAAATCAGGTAAACAGAATGCGGGCCATGCAAAATGCGCAAAAACCGGTCAATAACGGCGCTTTTTTAAAGTCGTTGATAAAGATCAATAACCCTGATTGGACGACAGAACAGATTGAAGCCGAGTTCCAGCGAAAAATGAATGCTATAGAAAGTGATGACAACGGAACTTGCGAAGCTTGTTCAGGGTAGTTATCAGAAAAAATTAAGGTGTTGTATTTAAGTTGACGCCCGATTGGATTTTAACCCTTAAAGCAGATTCGGTAAGCGAGTCCGGCAGGTGAGTTAAGCACTTCCAGTTGGGCGTCGATTTGTTCGCATAAAATAGGTATCAGAGATAATCCAAGTGTATTATCATCCATTTTTTCCGGCAATCCCCTGCCATTATCCCCTGCTAATAGAACATAATTTCCGTCTGTCTCTTCAAGCTTTAGATAAAACTCGCCGGTTTTATCAAATGCATATTTGAAAGAGTTGCTGGCAATTTCATTTAAAATCAATCCAAGCGGAATTGCTTTTTCAGGATAAAAAACTACATCTCTCACATCTATCTCAACACACAGCGTAATTTCTTTTCCTGCTGGATTGTAAAGTTGAAATAACGATCGCAATAATTTTGAAAAGTACTTTTCGATATTGATCGATGAAACATTTTTGTCACCATAAATCATTTCATGGATGCGCGCCATGGTATTCACTCTGGAGATACTTGACATAAACTCAGCGCGAAGTTTGTCTTCTGTAAACGTATTCATCTGCAGATTAAGCAAGGATGAAATTACCTGCAGGTTATTTTTTACGCGGTGATGCACTTCTTTCAGCAAAGTTTCTTTCTGCAGCAGCGACTGTTTTAATTTGTCTTCATTGTATTTGCGTTGAAAAAAAACGGGTACTTCGCCAGTCGTTTTTTTCTGTCTGTTATCCATTTTGTCCAGATATCCCTGAATTTTTTCTGGTGGCGCCATGATGAATGTGCATCGTTCTGCCCCTTGTGCTTCGCAGGTTAGTTCAACCGTGGTTAACGGAATTCCAAAACTTGCTTCACACCAGCCGGATGAATAACCGCAGTTCATGGTGCAAACCGGAATTTTACTTTTGCGTTTTGCTTTGATCCAGCTTTGCGCTTCAAATGAATTGTGATGATAAAATTTCAGATAGAAGTTTTCATCCGGACTTGGGTTTGATTCAGGTAAGATTTCTACGTTGGCCCATCCGGTATAAGCAAAGTGAACAGGACCGGCTGACAGCTTTTGCAGCGGATCTGATAGTTTCATCCGCTGATGAAAAACTTTTGCATCTTCTCGTCCCAAAACGTGTGCGATGTCAAATAGAAAATTATTGGCAATCTGAACAGCTTCATCTTCAGGATAATTACTGTAGAATTCTTTAAACACGTCCAAAAATTCGTAGGATATCGCTGCCGCCCGGAATAATACATAACGTTCTCCGTTTATAATTATTTCGGCGTTTTCAGGATCAGTTTCTGCTCCTGAAAAATAGTTTTTGACATTGATTTCAGCCTGATCAAATATGGCTTTAAACGCATCAGGAACAATAACTGTCTTTTGCGAATTTCCAAAATGAACCTGTCCCTTCAATGACGCATTTTCTTTTGTTAAACGCGCTATTTCTGATTTCAGATTTTCTATTTCGTCGTCTTTGACAGCCATAATTTCAAATTGAAGTTAGATATTATTTTTGGCTAAGTTCATGGATATCAAAAAAAACACCGGCACAAAAAATGGCCGGTGTATTAATTTGAGATGCTAAGATTTATTTTCTTGCAACCATTAACCGAATGGTTTCAGTGTGAATTCCATCAGTGATGGTGACAAAATAAATACCTCTGGCCAGATGCTCAATATTGATTGATTCGTGTCCGGTTGTTTCTGGCATGATGCTTTCAAAAACCAGTTCTCCAAGTGCATTTGTCATGATTAGTTTAACGGCATTATCCGAAGCAAATGTGTAATCGATTACAAATTGATCTCTGGCAGGATTTGGATAAACAGACAGATGAACTGTTACTTCGTTTTCTTCTGCACCCACTGAATTTGAGTTACCAACTACATAATCAATTGTAGTGGTACAGCCAGAACCACTTGTAATGGTTACGGTATAAGTTCCGGGTAATAAACCGCTGATATCTTCAGTACTTGCCCCATTACTCCAGTTGAATGTATATGGGTCATCTGCCGGGAATGCGAACATCGTTAAATCGATAGATCCGTTTGGACAAGTTGCACAAGGAGCATCCGTAATATTTTCAATTACAAAAAATGATGTGTTGTTGCCAACAGTAAAATCCATTGTTACTTCACATCCATCGTTCAGGTCTGTTACTGTAACACTATAATTTCCTTGCGTAACTCCTGTAATGTCTTCAGTAGTGGCACCATTGCTCCAGTCAAAAGAATAAGTACCTGAACCGCCTGTTACATCAATATCCACTGCTCCGCTTCCTTCACCGCAGAAATCATCTGTTGCAAAGCCGGTAACTGCAACTCCGGTTGTCACATTAGTGATATCGTATGAAACGAACATTTCACATCCTGAGTCTAAATTGGTAACTGTGCAAGTATAAGTTCCTGCTGACAATCCTGAGATATCTTCAGTTGTTGCACCATTACTCCAGCTGTAATTCATATTTGTACTGCCAGTAATTGTAAGATCTATTGATCCATCAGCAGCTCCGCAGAATTCATTTACAACCGCTTCAGTCAATGTAAAGTCAGTAATATTTTGAATGGTATACGTTTGCTGATCCTGACAAAATGGTCCAAATGAAGTGATGTCAATGGTATATGTACCAGCTGTCAAATTGGAAATATCTTCAGTCGTTTCACCGTTACTCCAGTTAAAAAATGGGGTACCACCAGAAATAGTTAAATCTATTGATCCGTTCCCTTGATTACAGGTTTCATCAACAATAGAAACAACAGTAGTGGTAAATGTAGTGGTGTTTCCTATTACAACAACCAACGTATCTGTACAGCCATATGCATCCCAAACAACCAGATCATAAGTACCGGCATTCTCGTTTGAAAACTGGCCAGGAGTTCCTCCGTCAGGCACACCATTTAATGTTACATCAAATGGCGCAAGCCCGCCAGAAACAGTGTAAACCACCTGTCCATCTCCCTGTAAACAATTATCATCAGTAATGCTGGTGATGTTTAATTGAAGATCAGATGCTACAGCAACAATGTCATACGATTCAGTATAGGTACATCCGACGTCGTCTGTTACGGTTAAATCATAAGTACCGGCACCTAAGTCATATATGGCAGTAACGTTTGGTGCACTGTTCGAGCAAGCAGCCGTGGTTGTATAAACTAATCCAACAGCAGGATTTGGACCATCTGTGAACAGTGAATTTCCCTGAGCATCAAATAAAGTATAGATGTTTTCTTCTTCCCAGGCACCCGCTGAATAATCTAATTCAATTATATCCCCGTCGCAAACAGCAATTGTTTCTGTATTGCCATTTCCAGCTGCTGCATAATTGCCGGCTGAAGTTCCATTAATGAAAATTTCAAGTGAACCTCCATTCCATCCGTCTCCAAATAAATCTTGTAACTCAAGCGAGTAATTGCAGCAAGGGCTCGGTGAAGCACCTGACCATGTATACGTGAAAGGACTGATTCCACCAGTTACGGTTACTTCGATAGAACCGTTGTCATTGCCGCACATAGCATCCTGAACGAAAGATGAAGTTGTAATTGAGCCAGAGCCGTTAGTAATGGTTGTGCTGTAATTGATAATACAACCTGCGTTGTCTGTAATTACGCAACTATAATTTCCTGCGGCTAATCCTGCAATATCTTCGGTAGTTGCACTGTTGCTCCAGCTGAAAGTATATGCCGGAGAGCCACCTGTCATTGTCAGATCAATAAATCCAGATGGGCTTAAACAATTTGCATTTTGTACAACCACATTGGAAATTGCAAAAGAGCCGGTGTTATTATTTACGGTTGCATCAATAGTCATTGAACAGCCTGTTGCATCAGTAGCTGTGAGTGTATAATTTCCTGCAGCTAATCCTGAAACATCTTCTGATGTTGCACTGTTTGACCACAGGTACGTATATGGAGACGTTCCGCCTGTTACATCCACATCAATGGCTCCCTGAGCATCTCCACAATTCTCATCAGTTACTGTATTTACAGATGCTGTAAATCCTCCGGTGATATTCAGAATGGTTTCATTGACTGATAAATTACAACCAAAAATATCTTCAATGACACATGAATAATTTCCTGCGCTTAATCCTGAGATATCCTGAGTTGAAGATCCATTGCTCCAATCATAAGAAACAGGAGAAGAGCCACCGGTTACTGTCAGATTAATTGCACCTTGTGCATCACCACAATTTTCATCCGTAACAACAGATGAAACCAAAGTGAGTGTACCATTATCACTTCCAACGGTAAAGTTTCCGGATGTTGAACAAGAATTAATGTCTGTGATTACAACAGTGTAATTTCCTGCAGTGAGATTTGAAATATCTTCAGTGATTGCACCGTTGCTCCAGTTGAATAAAAATGGTGCAGTTCCATCTGCGAGTGTAATATCAATGCTTCCTGCAGCATTACCGCAGACTTCATTTCCAACAACTGAGTTTGAAATCATCAGGTTTCCTCCTGCATTAATGATAGTAAAATCTTCAGTAAATGAACAACCTGAAACATCATTTACAAACACAGAATAGTTTCCTTCATTCAGTGAAGCTATGTCTTGTGTTGTTGCTCCGTTTGACCAGGTATAGGTATAAGCGGGAGTTCCACCACCAACAGTAATATTGATTGCTCCGTTGTTTGATCCACATGTTTCATTGGTAATTATTTGCGCAGTGATCTGCAAATTCCCCGGATCATCATTTACTGTTGCATTTAAGTCAATTGTGCAACCAGATGCATCGGTTACGGTGCAAGAATAAATTCCCGCTGACAGTAATAAAATGTCTTCAGTTGTTGCAGCATTGCTCCAGAGATACGTGTAAGGTGATGAACCGCCGCTAATTTCAATATCAATTGATCCAATTCCATTACCGCAATTTTCATTAACCACATCCATAACATCAATGGCTAATGTTCCTGAACTATTGCCAATAATAATATTTCCGGTTTGTGCTTCACAGCCGTTATTGTCTGTTACCGTACAGCTGTATGTGCCTTCATTAAGAGATGAAATATCTTCAGATGTTGCAGCATTGCTCCATGCAAAAACAAAAGGTGAAGATCCACCCATTGTAGTCATATCAATAGCACCATTATTGCCGTTGCAAAGTTCATCATTTGAAGAGGTTGAAACAGTAAATCCTGCTGAGGTGTTCGTAATAATTATGTCTCCATTGATTTCACATCCGTTGCCATCTGTCACAGTATAAGAATAGGTTCCTGCTGCAAGTGCTGAAATATCTTCAGATGTTGCGGCGTTTGACCACAGATAGGCATAAGAACCATCACCTCCGGACACAACTAAATCAATGGACCCGTTTGATGCGCCGCATGTTTCATTTACAGAGGTGTATCCGGCTGCAAGTGTTCCAGGATTATTTCCAATAACCAAAGAACCTGTTGTAATTGTACAACCTAATCCATCTGTAATTTCACAGCTATAAGTGCCTGCGTTGATTCCTGTCAAATCTTCAGAAGTTGCGGCATTCGACCACAAGTAACTATATCCAGGCGACCCTCCGGTTACGGTAAGATCTATTGATCCGCTGCCATTGCTGCACAATTCAGCTGTACTGATTGATGAAACAGAAAGAGTTCCTGCATTATTAATTACCGAGTACGAATCTGAAACCTCACATCCGTTTGCATCAGTTACTGTAACCGAATAGGATCCTTCAGAAAGAGCAGATAAATCTTGTGTTGTTTGTCCGGATGACCAGTTGTAAGAATAAGCCGGTGTTCCTCCGCTTACAATCAGATTAATTGCTCCGTTTCCATTACCACAATTTTCATTGGTGATAACTGCATTGTCTATTTGAAGTGTTCCTGATGTATTAGATATATTTTCTGAAATTGAATAAATACAACCGGATGCATCTGTTACAGTAAGTGAATAATTTCCAGCGGCCAGATTAATATTGTCTTCATTGCTTGATCCATCATTCCAACTGAAAATATAAGGTGTGGTTCCGCCTGTGGTTGTGGTATAAATTGCGCCGCCATTATTACCACATGTTTCATCCAGAATCAGATCTGTACTAACCATTAATGTACCTGGCGAATTCCAAACAGTTAATGAACCTGTTGAAACAAAACATCCGTTGTCATCCGTAATTGTACATGAGAAATTTCCTGCAGATAATCCTGAAAGATCTTCACTGGTTGCTCCGTTACTCCAATCAAAAGTATAAGGTACAGCTCCACCAAGAATAGTTAAATCAATTGCACCGTTTCCATCTAAACAATTTTCATTGGTGATGTGTGATGATAAAATTTCTAATGTTCCCGGATTATTTCCAACCGTATAATTTGTTGTTGTCACTGTGCATCCTGTTTGATCAGTGATTGTACAATTAAATGTTCCCGGATTTAATCCTGAAAGATCCTGAGTAGTTGCTCCGTTTGACCAATCATAGGTGACAGAACCAGAAGCACCGGTTACAGTCAGATTGATAGATCCGTTATTATTATCACAATATTCATTAGTGACAATTGCAGAGTAAGTAATGCTACCTGGGTTATTGGCAACGGTAAAATTTTGTGTGAATTCACATGAATTTCCGTCGGTAATTGTTACTGAATAATTTCCGGCTGCAAGTGAATTTACATCTTGTGAAGTTGCTCCAGTTGACCACAAATAAGCATAAGGCAATACACCTCCGCTAACTGAAATATCAATTGAACCTTGACCATTTCCACAATTCTCATCAGCAATGGATGAAGAAGAAATTCCTAAACCAGATGTTTGATTTGCAACTGTGAATGATTCGATATGTTCACATTGATTTGCATCGTTGATCGTAATTGTGTACGTACCCGCTGAAAGACCGGTTAAATCTTCAGAGGTTGCGCCGTTACTCCAGCTGACAGTGTAAGGTTGTGTTGCATCAACAACACTGATGTCAATTGATCCGGTTCCATTTCCGCAAGTTTCATCTATTATTGAATTCACTACCGCATCCAGATAACAATATTGGGAACAGTTTGAAACATCATTCAGTACGGTATAGTTTTGAGAAGTCACACAACCGAACCCATCAGTTACATCAACTGAATATGCACCTGCATTTAATGACGCAATGTCTTGAGTTAACATTCCATTACTCCATGAATATCCATAAGATCCTGAACCGCCTGTCACAGAAATATCAATTGACCCATTTGATGTTCCGCATGCTTCATGAGACAAATCATTAAGCGTGATGCTCATCGTGGGTAGTGTGTTCACTGTAATATTCTGAGAAAGCACACATCCATTAGCATCGGTGATTGTGATGGTATAGACTCCTGCGGTCAATGATGAAATGTCTTCAGTTGTAGCAGCGTTTGACCAGCTGAATAAATAAGGAGCCGTTCCACCGGATGTGGTTACATTGATCGCACCGTTTGTTCCTCCAGCGCATGTCACAGACGTAACAGAAGTAGTAATATTAAGTGAACTGATATTGTTCAAAATAAAAGTAGCACTGTCAGAACAGCCGTTTGCATTTGTAACAATTACTTCATACGTACCGGCACCAATTCCTGAAATATCTTCTGTTGTTGCTCCATTTGACCAAGCAAAGGTGTATGGTGGAAAATCATTGGTTACAGAAATATTAATTGAACCATCATTTGTGCCACATTGCGCTTGAGTTACAAATCCACTGATCTGAATTGAATCTGGCTCATCAAGTGTTACAAGCGTATCCGGTAAATCAGACATGAGCGAAATATTCCAGTTGAAAATGTAGCCATTATCAAGTGCAAATTGATCGGATACTTCTAATGTCCAGGTTCCGTCTAACGTTGATCCCAGCAATCCATCTAAATTTTCAAAGGACTGATATGAACCCTGCGGTAAATAATTATCTGTATAAGTTCCGCCTGTAGATGCAGGAATGGTATGTGAGAAATTTCCGGATTCACTTACCATTGTTCCAAAAACCGGAGCATCATTCCAACAATATTCAAAACCAATTCCTGGATCTGTTAATGTACTGTTTGCACCATCTACCGGACCGGATGCAAATGGTTCTCCAAGGTCACAACTTCCACCACCTGAAAATTGTTTCAGGATAACTTCCTGTCCACTTGGTGAAATAACTTTGATCTGTAAATCTCCAAGATAAGAGTGCTCCATAGTTGCACAAATTTGTTGCAGCTGACTCATATCGTCAAGCACTTCACCTGCGCCAAATCCTGAAATATTTATACTGGTTGAATAACTCACGCCGGATCCATCCGGCAAGAAAGTAGTATCTGCATCAAATACACCACCAATTACCAAGGCATCTGCTTTACAACCGTAGCTGTCATAAACCTGAACCGAATATGTTCCGGCAGCAAGACCCGTAATTGGATTAGAAGTATGAAGCGTAGTTGTTCCAGTTCCTCCGTCGGTTGTTACGTGATATGTGTATGCTGGAAAACCACCTGTTGCATTGACAAGAATTTCTCCTGAATTGTCATCATAACAATCCAGATCGGTTCCATCAATTGTAAATTCAATGGGTTGTGCATCATCAATGAAAAGGAAAGCAGTATCTACCGGTGAGCAGGCATCTGGCTGATAAATAATATAAATAGATTCTTGCCCCTCAGGAATTCCGTCAGAAACAGAATTGACAAAAACAGTTGCGGAAGTTTGCCCGGCAGGAATTGTAAGCACATTATCTATGTGAGAATAATCTACTCCGTTATTGGCCGTTCCACCAACGGTATAAGAAATTTGCGTGTCATCATCCGAAGGGCTGTCAAGGCTGAATGTAAAGCTTGCAGGTATGCATCCTTCCAGCGCAATGTTATCTCCATTTACAGTTTGCGTTTGAACAACAACATCTTTTGTAAATCCTGAAAAGTAACAAGCAGCTCCAATATTACCGCTGAGGTTAATCAGCGCAACGCGAATGAGATCATCACTTGTAATAGTAACGTCACCGGTATAACCAGAAGTTAGTTTGTAAGTAACATAGGAAGAAGTTCCAGTAACTGCGTCACCAGCGCCAAGTGGTGTTCCGTTCACATAAACATTTGATCCAGCATTTGCAATGATATTGATGTAAGCAGTACCTACCCAGTTTACATTTGGTAATACCACATTTTTACTTCCGGTACATCCAACGGGAGGTAAGAAAATCATATCATTTTGTCTCTCGTTATCATCCGTCATTCCATTTCCGCCGTTGGTTGTCTGATAAACATAGACATCATTGCTTGCGTTCAAATACAAGTTATCGAATGCTGAAAAAGTTGCTCCATCAATCACGTAATAATCTCCTGCATCAATTGTTGCAACCGGCACTGGATTTCCATTGATCATGATATCGGTGTTATCATAAGCACCAACAACAATTACTTTTTCATTATCGATTCCTTCACCTTTTATTAAAACATATTCATTACCAATGACATTTATCGGTACAATCTGATCAGTTCCGATATCTCTTCCTGTAGAAGGCAATCCGGATACAATTGGATTTCCTCCTAACCAGGAACCCGAGGTAACTGCAATTGGTTTGTCTGAAGTAATGTGTGTACCATTAACTCCGTTTAAATTTTCAATTGCTCCTGCTTCATTAATGAATGCGGCGCAGACATAAGTTTCTCCGGCGTTTAAAGTCACAGTAACATTGGGTGAAGTGAGTGGTGAACCAGATGGAGTTGTTCCTCTGAAAATTACTCCCGGACGAATATCATCTATGGTAATAGTTGTATTATCTTCCGTAGCAATGATTCCGAAAGTGTTACTTTTCCCTGTGTTGTATCCGGTGTTTTGAAAGAGGTGACCGGTTCTGAAATCAGTTCCAAGCGCAGCTTTTTCACCTTTTGAAGTCATGGCTGTAGCTTGTGCTCCAGCAATAACACGCACCGTTGCGTAAAAAGGATATTGACCTGAAAGGATCAAACCTTTATTTGTCATTGGAGTGTTTAGTTCGGATTCAAGAACCAGTAATGGACTCGTTGTTCCACTGCCAAAAGTATATGTGGTTGATGCCGCACTAGAAATAGTGAGTGTGGTAATTAAGTTTCCTGAACCATCTGTAACAGTAACGTCAAAGGGGACAGATGAGTGCGTACTCAATACCAGATAATGTGTTCCATAATCTTCTCTGGCAAACAGAGCGGGGAAATAATGGTCAGTATCTAATTGCGCAAATAAATTTGTTGCCGATGTGAGGAAAAAAAGTAAACCGGCAACCTTGAAAAATGTTTTCATAAAGATGTTTTTTGAGAACCAGGGTTGATACAATTTTCAAAATGTAACCGTTGTCTGGAATTTGAAAATTATTCAAACAAAGAGGCAATTTAGTCAATAACGATTTAAATTGGCTATTTTTGAGATATTAAATTTCTGTTATGTCAGTTACAGTTTCCATTGCCGATTTGACTTCCTCCGGTGCAGTAAATGTTTTAGGTAATCACGTATATGAGATTGAGAAGGATGATTCAAGGTTGATTCTCGAAGTGCTGAAAATTGATTTAACAGAAAAGTCAATCACCATACGCAGCAATCACCGAACATACGATTTGATATTTAAAGACCAATTGGATCTTGTGTTGGACAAGATGGGAATCAAAAGAACATCTGAGCTGGTTAACAAAAATGTGAAAGCTCCAATGCCGGGTAAAGTTCTGGAGTTATTGGCAAAAGAGGGTGACACATTATCCAAAGGGGATAACATTTTGATTCTGGAAGCAATGAAAATGGAAAACGTAATCAAAGCTGAAGTGGATTGCGTAATAAAAAAGATACACATTTCAAGCCAGCAAAACGTGGAAAAAAATCAGGTTCTGATTGAACTGGATTTTATTTGATTTTACTTTTTGTTTTTTTCTGATTGTTTTATGAATTGTAAAAAGATGGGATGGGGTACGTCTTTCGTGGAAACAATCTGAGGACAAAACATGGTGAATAAAAAATACGGATGGGTTTTTAATTTCAGAATTTCAGGATCAAAGAATTGATTGCGCGCTCCAATTTCAAAAGTTTCTCCCAGCAGCTCTGAGTAATGAGGCAAAATTGAAAAGCGTGATGAACTATACTCACTGGTGGCTTTGTTGTGATAGAGTTTTGCGAAGTCCGGAGTCATTTTATCCAGTGTAATTCCGGTGAAATAATTCCCTTCAATCAGGTTGTCAGAAATAATTTTTTCCTGCTTGATGTCTACTCCTTTTGAAACGAAATAGGTTTCAATTAAAATTTTAAAACAATCACCTGTTCCTAATACCGGAATATTGTTTTCTAAAAGTTTGGTGATGATGGATTGAAAATAAAACGGAAACTGATAGGGGCCGGGAGCGATCAATACGCCGTCATATTCTTTGTAAAATTCCTGATCGTCTTCACAGCACTCTCTTTCATTTAGCCAATAATAATTGAGCGGAATTTCCAGAACATCTTCACAGTGCTGCAATGCCTGATTAGTAGCATTGTGCGAGTGATATGCAAAATTGTAATCGCCGATAACGGCTATGCGAATTGGATCGCTCATCTATACCTCAACAGTTTGATTCTAAATTAATAAAAAAAAAGGGAGACACAGATGTATCTCCCTTTATATTTAACTCATAGTTAATCTTTTATTATTCCAAACGGAATGCTGATTTGATGTATCCGTTTTCAAGACATTTGATGCTGTCTGTTACACCATAGTCTGAATTTTTCAGTTTGCAGTTGAACGCAGCTTCAAACAACATATAATCACCTGTTGTATCAGAATCCTGAATCATGCTGACAAAATTGAAGTCGCTGAAACAAACACCGCCTGTGTCACTTACCCAGTTTTTGTTATTTGGATCAGTCCATGTCACAACCACACCGTTGGTGATTGAACCGGTAGCGTAACCAGGTGACATCATGTTGTCAAAAAATGTCTGCCATTGCTCAAGCGTTGGCGTATTTGAACCGTCGTCTGACCATTCCAATGTCATGATTTCTAATTTTACACCATGCACCAGGTTGTTTTTTTGTACGGTAGTTGAATATTTTGCAGTTGATAAACCTCCTGAAACAATTGTTTTGTTGGAGAAGTAACGGCAAGTATCAGTATATTGAACGGTTGAGTCATTAATCACCGCATCGCATGCGCACTTTAAGTCTACAATCGGAACTGGAGGCGGAATAACCTCGTGATCTTCACATGCCACAAGAGACACCAACCCAACAACACCAGACAGAATAAGCAGGTTTTTCATATAAATAGTTTTCGTAAAGTTAAGAAAATTTTCTTCAAATACGCAGGTAACAGTGAGAAGTTGCCTGTGATTACCTACCTAAAACAAAAATGCCTGTCAAAAAGTTACAGGCATTTTCAGTAAACGGTTTCCGGTATAGTATTTTAACTCACCTTAAAATATGCTAGGAAACGTTTTTAAGTTTTATAATATCTACTTCAATATCAATCTCACGGGAGGGCAAAAATTTCGCCTTTTTTATAGAAATGATGCGGGCTGTAAGCGTATCGTTATTTTCGTAATATGCTCGAAAATACCCTCCCAAGCTGACGTATCCCAATAAAAATGATTTGAAACGTACCTGATATCGAATATCGCCGGAAACATTTGTGCCTTCTGCAACCAACAAAACTTCTGATCCGGTTTGAAGATGATGATAAATATAAATAAGGTCGTGATTGCTGAGTTCCTGAACAGACGCCACCGATTTCAGATTAAAATTTTCAGAAACGTCAAAAAAGTTAAGTTTAAATGTTTTCATAATTATGCGCGTATTTCAGTTACTAAGTCATTAAAATTAAAATCTTCCAATACGACAGGCCCTCCATCTAACTGATCAAATTGACAATCCACTATCTGAGTTCCGTCTTCAAATTGTATCGTTTGGTAAAAAGAAGAATCAAGGTTGTATCCTTTTGCAATTAGTTTTGCCAGTATCCGGTTAAGATCTGTGTGTGAAATAAGAAATGATGTTCTTACACGGCGGTTGTTGCGAACAAGTTCACATTCTGCCGTTACCACTGCCTGATGGGTTTCATAGGTCACCTTGCGGATAATAAGTTGGTTGTTTAGTTGTATCAGCTTTTCCATATTCGATTTCTTTATGACACAACATTCGGGGGTCAGAACGTAAACAATCTACGAACTGAAAATTTATTTTCTTTTCTTTAATAATTGGGTTTAACCTTTCGCGTGTTGATGAATTTATTTGTCTGTGCACGACGTGTAGATCGATTTATGTTAAGTTTGTAACGTAAATCGGGTTGAGATGAAAAATATTCTCGTTATTGGTGCTGGACTTTCCGCTTCTTCCATGCTCCGTTATTTCTGTCAGAATGCAAAAAAAGAAGGCTGGTATATTAAAGTTGGTGATCAAAATGGAGATCTGGCCAAATCTAAAATTGCAGGATGCGAGCAAAGCGAAGGCTTCCAACTAAATGGACTTGATCCGAAAGAAAGAGAACCATTAATCGAATGGGCTGATCTGGTAATTTCTATGTTGCCCGCAGCGCATCACATTGAAGTAGCGAAGGATTGTATCCGTCTAAAGACTAATCTTATCACTCCGTCTTATATTTCTGATGCCATGAAGGAACTGGATCAGCAAGCCAAGGATGCTGGAATTTTAATCATGAATGAAATGGGTGTTGATCCTGGAATTGATCACATGAGTGCGAAAAAAATTCTGGATGAAGTAGAAGAAGACGGTGGCCGGATGCACATTTTTGAATCGTTCACAGGTGGTCTGGTTGCTCCACAAAGTGATAACAATCCATGGAACTACAAATTCACGTGGAATCCCCGCAATGTGGTAATTGCCGGACAAGGTGGCGCGGCAAAATTCATTCAGGAAGGACAGTATAAATACATTCCATACAATAAACTTTTTAGAAGAACGGAGATCATTAAAATTGACGGATACGGAGAATTTGAAGGTTATGCAAATCGTGATTCGTTGAAGTACAGAGATGTTTATGGTCTTCAGAAAATCCCAACGATTTATAGAGGAACGCTCAGAAGAAAAGGATTTTCAAAAGCATGGGATTGTTTTGTTCAGATTGGTGCAACAGATGATTCTTATGTCCTTGAAGGCAGTAAGGACATGACTAAAAGAGATTTTATCAATGCGTTTCTTCCTTATAATCCGCATGATTCTGTTGAATTGAAACTCAGACATTATCTTAAAATTGATCAGGATGATATTATCTGGGACAAGCTGGTTTGGCTTGGAATTTTTGAGAAATCGAAACTGAATTTCAAAGAAGATGTTACACCTGCTTTTTTCCTTCAAAAAATTCTGGAAGAAAAATGGAAGCTTGAACCTCAGGATAAAGACATGATTGTGATGTGGCATAAAATAGTGTATCACAAAGACAATAAATACCATGAAATCAATTCACACATGGTAACTATTGGTGAAGATCAAACGCATACAGCCATGAGTAAAACAGTAGGGTTACCAATTGCTATCTGTGCAAAAATGATTCTTAACGGAAAAATACAATTGAAGGGTGTTCATCTTCCAATCATTAAAGAAATCTACGAACCTATTTTGGAAGAACTGGAAGAATTCGGAATAAGTTTTGTTGAACAAAAATTAGACAAAGCAGTTCTATATGATGTAATAGTTTAGGTTTTCAAAACATTACACCGTCAAGGCCACCACTTCCTTCACCTCCTGAATATGAGATTTCAAAAGTTGCTCGATGCCGCCTTTTAAAGTGGCAGTGGACGATGGACATCCGGCACAGGAACCTTTCATTTCAACGGTTACCACACCATCTTGATATCCAACATAATCAATTGCACCGCCATCATTTTCAACAGCAGGTTTTACATATTCGTTGAGTAACAAGATAATTGGTTCATCAAAAGGCGATGGATCAAAGGTTTTTCTGATTGGTTTTTCCGTTTCATTTTCAGCAGCAACCGATTTTTTTTCACCCGGCATCATGACAAGCACTTCTTTACCGTTCACCAGCCAGTCTCTGATAAAGTCTCTTAATTCCATTACAATAAAATCCCAGTCAACATTGTTCGTGCGCGTGACGGTAATAAAATTGGATGATAGAAAAACCCCGTCAACAAAAGGAAACTGAAACAACGCTTCTGCCAATGGAGAAAATCCTTTAGCTTCTTTCAGATTGTCAAACTGAACAGTTCTGTCATCCAACAGCAAATATTTATTAGCCACAAATTTCATGGTTAATGGATTTGGTGTCATTTCTGCATATAATGTAATAGGAACCATGATCAGGAATTTTGTTGGTACAAAGGTAGGTGATTCTTTTCAGTGAATAAAACTAGTTTTAAGCTTTCATTAATTCCGTATTTTTACCAATTATGAAACGAAGAAAATTCATTCGCAACGTTGCCGGTATAACTGCTGCATCCGTTGTGCTTCCTTCTTTTCGGATCCCTCAAAACTTGAACGGTAGTGAGGCTGCCGGTAAAACAAAAACAATCTGCAAGGCCATTTTAAAAGGGGATACTATTGCAATTACCGGTCCGGCCGGGGCAATTTATGAACCGGAAACAATCGACAGAATCACAAACCGATTAACCGAGCTTGGCTTTAAATACAAATTAGGCAAAACGCTATATGAGCGTTATGGATATCTGGCCGGCACTGATCAGGTGCGTGCGGATGAATTGATGGAGTTTTACAAAGATTCAACTGTGAAAGCTATTTTGACCATGCGTGGTGGCTGGGGTTGTGCAAGAATTCTGGATTTGCTTGATTACGAAGTCATCCGACAGAATCCAAAAATTCTGATGGGATTTTCTGACATTACATCGCTGGTGAATGCAGTTTATACAAAAACGGGTCAGGTGACATTTCATGGCCCGTGCGGATACAGTACATGGACCGATTTTTCTACAGGCTATGTGACCAAGGCAATAGCAGTCGGCGCTCCATTTACAATGAAAAATCCGGATGATTTTCTGGATCATTTGCACACGCTTTCTCCAGGTATTGCTGAAGGTGAACTTGTTGGTGGAAATATAACCGTAATTGTCTCCATGATCGGAACGGCTTACGAACCTGACTGGCAGGATAAAATTCTCTTTCTGGAAGAAACAAATGAAGAGCCTTACCGAATAGACAGAATGTTCTGGCAAATGAAACAAGCCGGAATTTTCAGCAAAGTTAAGGGAATTGTTTTCGGATCATTCAACAAGTGTTTTGCTGAAGAGCCTGAAAAATCTTTCACGCTTCATGAGGTGCTGGAACAGCATTTTAAAGGACTTTCAATACCGGTTTATATGGGAGCAACTTTTGGACATATGTCTCCTAAATTTACTTTGCCTATAGGTGTTATGGCAGAGTTGGATGCCGATAATTTTACTATCAGAACACTTGAGAGATCGGTGATGGCATGAGCATGCAGCAGCTAAAAAAACTCATAGAGAAAAGAGGAGACCTGGTTTCTGTGTTATTAGGGGTTGTACTGCTTTTTTATTTTTATTCAGAGATAATTTTATCGCCTAATCAGTTTATTTTTTCTCCCGGAGGAGATGGAATAAAAAATTATTACGCCTATCTGTTTCATGCGAAATACGATGTTGAATTCTGGAATTTCTCTGGAATGAATTATCCCTATTATGAACACATTGTTTATACAGACGGGCATCCATTTTTATCCTGGCTGATTGGTGTTTTTGGAATGGCAGATTATGGCGTTGGAACTTTGAATCTGCTCATGTTATTTTCATTTCCGGCAGCGGCATTTTTTCTCTACAAAATATTGACGCACTACAGCGTGAAGCCCACTTGGTCAACGCTCGCATCTGTTGCTATCGCATTTTTATCTCCGCAGGTTTTCAGAATGACCGGACATTTTTCATTGTCTTACGTGTTTGCAATTCCAGCCTTATGGTGGCTAATGATAAAATGTGTTTCCGGTAATAAAATAAAATGGTCGCTGATAATTTTATTTTATATGCTTCTGTTCTTTTTTACGCATCCTTATCTGGGAATGATTCTATGCTTTTTCAGTTTGTTTTTCTGGTTGACAAAAACCATGCTGAATCGCCCGACGTGGAAAATTAATTTGTTGTCCATTTTTATTCAGGTTTTTCTACCCATCATGTTGTTTCAGTTTCTGGTAATGTTAACCGATGCGCATGAAAGCAGACTAGGAGAACCCGCGGGTTTTTTTGATTATTATGCAAGCTGGAAATCTGTTTTTGTTCCGCATGACGGACCACTGGCCTTTTTCACACACAAGCTGCAAATCGATGTCGGAAACTGGGAATCGTGGAACTATGTGGGATTTACTACCGTGCTATTTGCTTTTTTTACGTTAGCATATCTTATCAAAAAAAGAAAGGATCTTACATGGAAAAGAATTTCTGAAAACGAACTTGCGATTTTTATGATTGCCGCATGGCTGATTCTTCTTTTTGCTTTTTGTTTTCCTCTCAAATACCATTTTTTGAGAGGCATCGTTGACTTATTCGGCCCGCTCAAACAATTCAGGGTTTTAGGCAGATTTGGTTGGATTTTTTATTATGTATTCACTGTTTTTGTTGTTGTCGGATTTTACAAATCATATTTGGTTTCATCAAAAAAGTGGTCGCATCAAACGGTGTTTTTAGCAGGAATTATTTTCTACGGACTCGAATTTTCAGCAAATCATAAAATTGTTGCTTCAGTGGTAAGCTCGGCTAAAAATCCATTTCTTGATGAACATCTGCCACAAGATGTGAAAGAGTTAAATGGGTTTATTGAAAATTCAGATTATAATGCCCTCATGGTTTTGCCCTTTCAGCATATGTCGAGTGAAAATATCATGATGCTTGGAAGCGAACAGGCAAATTACAACAGCTTTATCATTAGTTATCACACTCAAAAACCGCTTTTGAATTCCATTACATCACGCATGTCATTGACCGAAGCAATTCAGTTCAATAATTTTTTCTCGCCTGAATTTATTGAAAAAGAACTTGTTTATGATTTACCTGATACGGCAAAAATTCTGATCATAAAGAACAAAGATCTGCTTGATGAATCTGAAAGACGATTGTTGTATTGCTCAAAGCTGGTTTTTGAAAATGAATCTTTCAGAGCTTTTGAGTTTCTGCGTGAAAAGTGGAATTCATCTGTCTACTTTGATGCTGTTGTTGAGCAAGAAAAGGCTGCGCTGACAGATGTTGGAAAAGGCTGGTATTCTGACACATCAGGTGTTTGGTATGACTATGTTTCGTATGATGAATCCACAGGTGAAAGTTTAGGTGGTTCAGGGTCAAAACCCGGAAAAAAGGGCGGATATGATGTGGTATATGAATTAAATACAACCGGGATGGATTCAGGTTTGTACAATATTTCATTCTGGTATTATCTTATGGAAGACAGACCGGACATTTTGGCTGTTGCTGAGCAGGACTCTACCGGAGATCGTAAGTCATTCTGGTTTGATCAGGCAGAGGTTTCACAATCAACTTTTATTGTCGAAAACTGGTGTTTTGTTTCACTTGATTTTTATGTGTCTCCATGGATTGAAAAAATGAATCTGATTTTGACAGGTAATGGAAATGGACGGCCTTACCGGATTGATGAGCTTCTTGTGATAAAGTCTGGACAGTCGCCATTATTCAGAAGAGAAACTAAAAATAATCAGGAATATATTATTTATAATAATTACTGGATAAAATCTAATTCTTTTCAACGCTGAACTATTTTCTGAATAGCACTTTCAGAAAGTTGAGTGATTCTCTGAAAAGAATTTTAAAACTGACTTTACTGAACACGATATTGGGTTTTAGTTCAACTTCCGCAATCTGAATATTCAATTTTCTTTTACTGGCAAGTTTGATAAATTCGAGATCAAAAAGAAATCGGTCAATTTTGGTATCGAGGAAAACTGTTGCTCCTTTTTTGTTGAATCCCTTGATTCCGCATTGCGAATCGTCTGTGGGTAAACGCAAAAAGGTTTTAAGTGTCCACCGTAAAAATTTTGAAATGATTTTTCTAAGAAAAGGTGTTTTTGAATAGTAATCTTTTCCACGGTGTCCCGGAACGACATCATGTCCTTTCATCAAGGTTCGGTATACAGAAATAAAACTTGATTCCAGATATGGGAAATCAATATCTGTATAAATGACAAAATCATTTTTTGCCTGTTCAACTCCTTTTCTTAATGCGTAGCCTTTGCCTTTGTTCTGAGAATAAGAAATCCATTTAAATTCTTTTAAACTCAAACCAATGAATTCGGATTTTTCAGTTTCAGTATTTTTTGTGGAGCCGTCGTTGACAATGATCAGTTCAGGTGTAACGCCCGTTAATGCTATGATGGATCTGACAGATTCTACCACATTTTTTTCCCAGTTTGCCGGAGGATTATAGCAAGGCAAAACCAAAGTAAACGATGAATTTTTTTGTGGACTGCTTTCCATGAATTAAGCAAAAGTACGCAATCAAAAGTGAATTATTGTTTGTGCTGACTGAAGTAATTCACGGCGTTTTGAATGGCATCATCGATTGAGTGAAATTCTATTCCAATACGAGACTTAATTTTTTCATTGGAGTACATGACAGTGTTCATGCTGCTTCGTGCAGTTTCACGGGTGATGTTTTGTTTTTTGCCAAATAAAAATGCAAGTACACCTTCTATTCTCCAAACCAGCGCCGCCATCCAAGGTTTGGCTTCCATGGAAGGACCTTTAACATTAAACGCCGCAGCTATTTTATCAAAAAGGGTTTTATATTTTAAGTTTTCTCCGATTACCAGAAAACGTTCGTTGAATATTTTTCGTTCTGATAGTTCTGCTAATGTAAATGCAACGTCTCGTGCATCGACAAATGCATTTGCGCCGGGAGTATAAAACCGAAGCCCTTTTTTTATGACTTTAAAAATACTGAGTGAGCTTTCATTCCAGTTGCCTGGCCCAAGAATTACACAAGGATTGACGATCACTGCATTCAGCCCCTCTTCAATTCCTCGCCACACCTCATTTTCAGCGCTGTATTTTGAAATGGCATATCCTGAATTGTCCGGATCGGTAATCCATTTATTGTTTTCATCATACAGTGTTTTAAGTGATGATCTTCCAACGGCTGCTGTTGAACTAACATAACACAAATGATTGATGTTTAAAGAAAGGCAAACATTTACTACGTTGGCAGTACCTTCTTTATTTAGTTTGATGAGCTTTTTAAAATCTCTTCTTCTAAATGAAACCAGAGCAGCGCAGTGATAGACAATATCACACCCATTCATGCCTTTTTCAAGTGAAACAACATCTGTTAAATCTCCCTCTACCCAGGTTATTTTTTTGAGAAGTGAGTTCGCTTCAGGGCCAAAATAAAACGCAAATACTTTTTCAACATTTGCGATGTCCGAATTTTTTCTTCTGAGTGCGCGAATGGAATGACCCCGTTTAGTTAATTCTGCCAAAACGTGCGTGCCTAAAAGTCCTGTTGATCCGGTTACAAAAATCATCTCTGCCCAAAGTTAATGCAAATTTTTTGCGGGATCAGGTGGATCTCGCAATTAGTTTGGAAAAATCAAAGTCGCGAATTCGTTCTAAATCAAGACTTAAAAAATGAGTAAGAATGATCGATTCATTTGTTTTAACAATCCTATAACCATGTATAGGCACACAATTTGATTATATTTGTTTGAACAATATAAAAACTATGAAATATTTACTGCTCACTTTTCTTGCTGTTAGTTCATTTATAGGATTTTCTCAGGATGAACTTGAAGATGGAATTTATGCAAAATTTACTACACCCAAGGGAGAGATTCTGGTAAAACTGGAATACGAAAAAGTACCGATGACCTGTGCTAATTTTATTGGATTGGCCGAAGGCAATTTTTCGTATGATACGTTAACATTTACAAAACCTTATTTTGATGGTTTAAAGTTTCACCGCGTTATTGCTGATTTTATGATTCAGGGTGGTGATCCTGCCGGCACTGGTGCGGGTGGACCAGGGTACGCATTTCCTGACGAAATTGACACAACTTTGAAACATACTGGTCCAGGAATATTATCCATGGCCAACGCCGGGCCAAACACAAATGGAAGTCAGTTTTTTATTACACATAAATCTACGCCTTGGTTAGATGGTAAACACACTGTTTTTGGATTGGTTGTTAAGGGACAAGATGTTGTGAATGCGATCAAACAAGGTGATGTGATGGAAAAAGTGGAGATCATTCGCGTGGGAAAAAAAGCGCAAAAGTTCAATGCAACAAAAGCTTTTGCTGATGGTGTTGTTGCCGCAAAAGAAAAACAGCGTCTTGCAGTGATGAAATTGAATTCAGATTTTAAAACAGAAATGACTAAAACCTATCCGGATGCCGCTCAGACTGAATCAGGATTAATGTATCAGGTGACCAAAGAAGGGAATGGGGTTTTTGCAACGGCAGGACAAACTGTTGAGGTTCATTACACCGGATATTTTACGGATGGAAAGAAATTTGATTCATCCGTAGATCGCAAGCAGACATTCAAATTCGTTTACAAAAAAGGTCAGGTAATCAAGGGTTGGGATGAAGGAATTGGACTGGTAAGCATTGGTGGAGAAATTAAATTAATTATTCCATACTGGCTGGCTTATGGAGAACAGGGAAGATCATCAATTCCTCCAAAAGCCACACTCATTTTTGATGTGCAGTTAATAGGTGCGGCTTGATTTAAACGGCGGGATTTTTTCCTGGCTTTTTTATACAAACGTGTCTAAGCTTTTTTACGTATTCAGTTCTGAAACTTGCTGTTAAATCAGAAAAAATAATGCTCAGAAAGATTACACATACTTTTGTTTTCTCTTCGGTTTTATTTTCCGCTCAGCCCGGAAATAGTCAGATTATATATGATCCAACGCATGTGCATGCTGATCCGGGCAAATTTTATCATCACGAATTACTCACAACACTTCAGCTGCAATTTTATAATTCAGATTATCACAATATTTTAAAGAGCTGGAAAGAAAATTATATTGAATCAACTTTACCTGCCCAGTTTGATTATGGCGGAGTACACTATGACAGTGTAGGGGTAAAGTATAAAGGAAATTCTACTTTTTCTGTTCCTGGTACTTTTGGCAATCAAAAACTGCCGTATAATATTGACATGAATGAATATGTCAGCGGTCAGCATATTCAGGGATTTAAAAAACTGAAATTGGGCAACTGCTGGTTTGATCCGACATTTGCTAAAGAAGTGGTTTCATCGTATATCTACAAACAGTATCTGCCTTGTTATGAAAACAATCTGATTCGTTTAGTTGTGAATGGAAATTATTTAGGTGTTTATGTCAATCAGGAAGATGTCGGTCCGCAGTTTTTGAAAAAGCATTTTGGAGAAAAAGATGGTCCTTTCTTTAAATGTGAACCAATGACAGAAGAGCAGGCAGGTCATCCGGTTGAACTGCCTGATTTGTTGTGGAGAGGTCCGGACACACTTGATTATTATGAAAGTTATGAGCGCAAATCTCCAACAGGATGGACTGAATTTCTGAATATGATTTACACACTGAATAACAATCCTTCCAATATTGAATCAGTAATAAATGTTGACCGCGTGCTATGGAATTTTGCGGTGACTCAGGTATTGTCAAATGAAGACACCTATAACACAACCATCATTCATAATTACTACATGTATCAAACAGCAGATGGAAAATTTCAGATGATGCCCTGGGATCTGACTGAAAGTTTTTGCGGAATTTTATTTACCGGCGGAACTCCTGAATCACATTATGAACTGGATCCTTTGTACGGATTGAGTCCATATTTTGCGGACAGACCGCTGGTGTTTCAAATTCTTTCTGACCCCTATTACCGCAAAAGATATTTTGCACATATACGAACGGTAATGGAAGAATTCTATAGCGTAAGCTGGATAAAGAACTGGGTACTTGATCTGCAAAATATTGCTTATACGGCTGTGGAATCTGACCCAAACAAACCACACAACATGACCAAGTTTACGCAGAACGTAGACACGCCGGTCAACTATCTTTTGTTTTACACCATTGCCGGTATTACAGATGTCATTTCGCACAGATTGGTTTATCTGAATAATTATCCGGATTTGAATTATGCTGAACCTGAAATTGTTTCCGTGACACAAAATATTCAGCACCCTTCGAGTTCTGAAATTGTTTATGTCAGTGCGCAGGTAAATAATACAAATACTGTTAAACTCAAAGTGACAAATAATGATGCGCCGTATGCGTCAGATTTTATTCCCGTGAACATGCTGGATGATGGTTTAAATGGAGATGCAGTAGCCGGTGACGGAATTTACACTGCGGCAATTCCTTACACCAGTTCAAATGATCACATCAAATATTATATAGAAGCAGAGAATACAAATGCGCTGAGTTTAATGCCTGAACGAGCGGAGTATTTTTATTATCATTATTATGTTGACCAAGTGGTAGAAGCTGAAGAATTGGAGTCGATGAATTTTTCGGTTTACCCTAACCCTGCAAATGAAGTGCTGAATGTTTCAGTTCAATCAGAAGACGTTTTTGCTCTGAAAATTTATAATGTAAGCGGAGAAGTTGTTTACGCCGAATCGAACATTTCTGGTGCGCAAAAAATTGACATCAGTGAATTAACATCTGGCAGTTATCTGATAGAAATTAGTAATACGGAATTCAGAAAAACGGAAAAGCTGATTATTAATTAAGCGTTTGACTCAGCTTGTCAAAGTAATTTTCCAGTCTTGTATTTTTTGTCAGTTTATCTTCACCAACAACCAGGACACTTTTAGGTTTATTGTTCTCAAGCCAATATTTAAGAGAGGTTACAGAAGCGTTGACCGTAGCATTGATGTCAACAAGGTGAGAAATTTTATTGTGATTTTCTAAAACTTCACGCAGTTCTTTATTTTCTTTTGAGATATTAAAATCTTCGTGCAGAATAACGATTGAATCTACAATTTCAAGCAGACTTTCTTTGCCGTCAAATACTTCCACCTCGATGTTCATTTTTTTTGACCATCCTTCAACCACCTGTTCAAAAACATCCCGGTTTCTTAATACAATTTTCTTGAGCAACATAGCTTAAACTTTCTTCAAAAAGAGGGAGCAAAAATAATTCCAATTAAGCGTATTTTATACGATTGTTAACAAATTAGTTATTAAAACATTCAGGTTTAAAACCTTTGAGTGGAAAAGGAAACAGAGGGGCGAAAGGTTTGAGGAATGTATTCACCCATACAAATCCTTTCGTTATATTTGATTCTTACACAAGATGAAAGAGATTTCCAATATTGAAATAGACCGAATTCAGCGAGAAGTTCTTGAAGCCAATGACCTGGTTTGGAATAACCGCACCTCACCTTCACCGGATTATGATCCTGAAAAATTAATTGGTGATGCATTTGAAAAATCATATAGAATAAATTACCGGTTTGGTATTGGCAGATGTTTACTGAATCAGGGAATGGGTGCTTTTATTATCCATCATGATGTTCCTGGTTCTGATAAATTAATCAATGAAGCGAGGACTATTTTTTCTGAGCTGAATGATGCGCAGTGGGTGGCTAATGCTGATCTGACCCAGGCCATCATAAAAAACTCAACTGTTAACGCAGAAACCGCGCTTTATCTTGGTTTGAAAGGAATGGAGTATTATGACCGGCAGCCTGAACATAATGATTTCAGAATGGCGTGTTATGTGATTGGCACCATTTATAAAGATTTAAAAAAGTATGAAGAGGCGGAAAGATATTACAAACGTGGAATTGCGATGGACCAAATTCCAAATAGCTGGAGCGCGCGATTGTATACCGGAGTTGCAAATATTTTGAATGATCGCGGAGAATTTGAAGAGGCACTTTCAATGGCACAAAATGCGCTGCGTCTATTGAAGGAAGAAAAGAACGTTATTGGAATCAGCAGAGCATTAAATGATATTGGTGCCATTTATTATAAGTTGAAAGATTATAATCGTGCAATCCAAAATATTCAGGAGGCTCTTGAGATAAGAAAAGAAACTAAAATCAAACACTTTATTTTGGGAAGTTTGATTGATCTGGCAAATGTGTATGCGGATACAGAAAAAACGGATGAAGCGATAAATTGTTTGCTGGAGGCAGAACCAATAGCAATTGAAACAAAACACAATGCCCGACTTGCTATAATTTACCAACAGCTGGCCGGGTTATACAAACAGTCAGGAAATCTTGAAAAGACCTTAACTGCATATGAAAAACTGATTGCAGTTAATGCATTGATTTCATCATCAGAAAAGGAAAATAAAATTTCTCAAACTGAATTGAAATTACTGAAGGAAAAGGAAGAAGAAATTGAGCGTCTGAGAAACGTGGAGTTGAAAAACGCCTACGAGATTATTGCTGAAAAAAACAAAGAAATAACAGATAGTATTCATTACGCAAAACGGATTCAGAATACCATTTTATCTCCGGAGGAAGAATTAAAAAAATACCTGGGAGATTATTTTATTTTCTTTCAGCCCAAAGATATTGTGAGCGGAGATTTCTATTGGTCCATTGTGATGAAGCGGCAAGATGGAAATGAAGATTTTTATCTGGCTGTTTGTGACAGTACCGGTCATGGTGTTCCAGGCGCATTTATGAGTTTGCTCAATACCAATTTGCTGAATGAAGCCATTTATGAAAAACAAATTGAAGAGCCGCATCTGATTTTGAATTATGTAAGACAAAGGCTAATTGATTCTATTAGCAGAGAAGGTCAGAAAGATGGGTTTGATGGAATTTTAATTCGCTTTTGCAGACACTCGAATAAACTTTCTTACGCCGCTGCCAACAACGCTCCGGTGCTGATCCGACAGAATGAGATTTTTGAATTGAAGACAGATAAAATGCCTGTTGGATATGCAGAAAAATTAAATTCATTTTCACTGCATGAAGTTGACCTGAAAGAGAACGACGCTTTTTATTTTATCACCGATGGTTATGCGGATCAGTTTGGCGGCGATAAAGGAAAAAAATTCAAAAACAAAACACTCAACGAACTGTTTCTGAAAATTGCGACAGAAAAATCAGAAATGCAAAAAGAAATTCTGCAAAGTACATTTGAAAGCTGGAAAGGGAACTTGGAACAGGTGGATGATGTTTGTGTAGTTGGGTTGCATGTAAAATGAAAAAATACATTGTCTTAAATATAATTTCGGTTCTAGCCGTTTTTAGTGCTTTTGCTGATTCGAAAAAGGATAGTTTGAATGCTGTTTTGGAACAGACCAAAGTTGATTCTGTTAAAATTGAAGCTTTGTTTGAATTGTCATTTCTCAGTGATGGAGATGAGAAAAGAAATTACCTGAACCAGGCGCTTAAACTTTCACTTAAATCCAGAAACGCAATCTGGACAGGGCATATTTATGAAGAAATCGGAAATCAGTTTTATCCGCATAATCTGGACTCATGCGATTTCTTTTTCAAAAAATCATTGCAGGCGTATGAAGTTTCGGGTAATAAGACAAACATTGCAAAGGCATTAAACAATGTTGGAATTGTTTATTGGTATAAGAATGAATTATCTGTTGCCATCGATTATTACCTGCGTGCAATGGAGCTAAATCTTGAAACAAAAAACACGCGTTACTATGCAATAAATTGCCTCAACATTGCAATGCTTTACAGCAGTTTGGAAGATTATGATAATGCTCTCCTGTACGTTGAGAAATTGGATACTGTGAACATGGAAATGATGGGGCCTGCGTTTCAGCATGGTAAAAACAATACTGAAGGTATCATTCTTTATAAGCTGAAGAAGCTTGAAGAAGCCCGTGACTTGCACAGAGAAAATTTTAAACTGGCAGTTGAAATTCAGGATAGTGTCAGAGCTGGAATGTCATTGGAAAATTTAGGGTTGGTTTTTTATGACTTGGAACGGGCAGATTCGGCGGTCTTTTTTTATGAGCAATCTTTTTCGTTTTACCCAAACAGGCAGATTTATGAGTACGCTGGGTTCTATAATAATTTGGGAAACGCTCATTTAAAAATGCGGAATTTTAAAGCAGCATCTATCTACTTTGAGAAGGCGCTTGATTTTGGTTTGCAGAGCGGATACAATCCCTGGATTTACGCTTCCTACCAGGGGCTGGCCGACCTGAATAAGGAAACCCGGAATTTTGAAAAGGCAACTTTTTATTTTGAAAAATTAATTGAATTGAAAGATTCCATTTTAAAAGAAGAAAATCAATCCGCGCTGAATGAATTAGAAACAAAATTTCAATCTGAGCAAAACCAGAAGGAAATAGAATTGCTTAAAAAAAATGAAGAATTGAATCAGGCGGAAATCAGAAACAACCAGATAGTTATCAATCAGCAAAATGAACAGAAGTTTTATTTTGTGCTTACCAGTATTTCCCTTGCTGTTGTGGTTGTTGTGATCTTGATTGCCTATTTTGCAAATCGGAAAAGTAAACAACTTTTGTTGCAGCAAAAAGAACAAATTGAGTTCAGTCACATTCAATTGATGGTCAAAAACACGGAGATAATTGATTCACTGAATTATTCAAAACGATTACAAAATGCAATACTTCCTCCCACACAACGATTTGAAAAACACTTTAAGTCTTCATTCATTTATTATCAACCCAAAGATATTGTGAGCGGAGATTTTTATTGGCTTGAAGAGCACAACGGAATTTTGTATTTAGCCGTTGCAGATTGCACTGGTCATGGCGTGCCTGGAGCATTGGTGTCAGTTGTTTGTGCGAATACTTTATCTCGTGTGCTGGTTGAAGAAAATCCTTCTAACCCGGCTGAAATTCTCAATAAAAGCAGAGAAATAATTAAGTCTCATTTTAGCAGGCACGAAGAAAACATAAGTGATGGAATGGATATTTCCTTGTGCAGTATTTCAACAGAGAATAAAACACTGAATTTTGCCGGCGCAAATAACCCGTTGTGGATTTTGCGAAAAGGAGAAATTATTGAACTTGCTCCGGATAAACAACCTATTGGAAAATTTGCGCTGGAAAAACCATTTAATAATCAAACCATTAATTTGCTTTCAGGTGATCGTCTCTATTTATTTTCGGATGGTTTACAGGATCAATTTGGCGGTGAAAAGGGGAAAAAATTTAAAGCTTCCAATCTGAAAAAACTTATTCTTTCAACAGGGCAGGAATCATTGAACAAACAGCAAATGTTGATTCAAAATATGCTGGAAGATTGGAAAGGAAAGTTAGAACAGGTGGATGATATTTGTATGGTGGCTGTTCAACTATAAAAAAATCCCAACCATTTCTGGTCAGGATTTTTCTTTCATCGGATTTTGGGTTTTTTATTTAAGCAAGATTTTATTTCAACATGGTGACATGCCCGCGGTATTCATGTTCAATATCCCGGTTGTCTGTTACTCTGATTAGCCAGACATATACGTCATCCGGAACCAAATCACCTCCATAGTTTCCGTCCCATGAATCATCCAGATTGTGGCCTTCAAAAATGGTTTCTCCCCAGCGATTGAAAATGTAAAAATCATAGTTGTCAGGTTTTACATTTTGGAAAACCGGTTTGAAATCGTTGTTGTAGTCATCTCCATCCGGCGTGAAAGCATTTGGAACAAATACAAGAAAATCTCCAATTACTTCAACCACGTGAACCATGGTGTCTGAGCATCCGTATTCATTGATCACAATTTGAGTCACAGCAAAATTTCCCTGTTCATTGTACACCCACGTTGGACGTTCTTCTGTTGAGAAAAATTGATTCTCTGTGTACCATTCCCACGCAACCGGATTCCCTTTTGAAATATCTACAAATTCTGTCACTTCATATTGCAGGGCAGGATCAGGATTGTAGTAAAAATCGGCTATTGGTGCCGGATATACCTCTACACTGATTGTATCTGAAAAATTAAATGTACATCCGTTTGAAAAGGTGAGTGCAAGTCCTGCCAGAATATCTGCAGAATATTCAAAATTCACAATCATTTCCTGATCAGTTGAATGATTTGCCCAAACATTCCAGTCAATTCCTGTCAGAGAATATGTGTATGTTTCAACGTCAAAACCAAATACTGCATTTACTTCTTCACAACCTTCTGTTCCGCTTGCATAAATGTGGACAGCCGGAGTTTCAAAGACATTTATTTTGATTGAATCAGCAATTGTTTGATTACACTGATTTGTAACTGTAACTACATAATGGGTGGATTCATTTGGGTTTACCACGTGTGGTCCGGCACCTGAAAATAATTCGGGTGTCCAGTTAACTGAAGTTACAAAAGACATGTCAGAAATCAGTGCCTGCACAATTCCGTGATCGTCTTGACATAGTGTATCTTGTGTCCCGGTCACGCTTAAAATAGATTGATCTAAATGGATCGGACTCACCACCACAGTATCTTCTACTGTTGGACAATTCACCTGATTCACCAACGCTATACTTACTGTTGTTGTGCCATAGACCGGAATGGTATAAGTGTTTTGTGTTGACTGCAAATTGCCATTCACGTACCAGTTGTAATCATACAAATTATTGATTCCATTTGTCAGCACGTAAAAGTTTACGAGGTCACCGGGACAGAAATTAGGCGTTGAAACAATTTCTGCACTTACTGATTGATATTCGATAATTTCAGCGCTTCCATTTACAGTACATCCATTCGTATCTTTTATTGAGACATAATAAATTCCTGAAATAAGATTTGAAATGGTGTCATTGGTTGAACCGTTGCTCCAGTCAAAAGTATAAGACTGTGTTCCGCCGGAAGGAATTGCAGCTACAACTCCGGCGCTGTCTCCATAACACAAAATATTACTGATAATTTGTGTTTGTAAAGTCAACGGAGCAGGTTGTGACAATAGCATGGAAAGTGTATCAGCACAACCGTTTGCATCTGTTACTATTGCGGTGTAAGCGCCGGCTCCAAGATTAACTGCTGTCGAATTATATTGTGCAGGCATAGTATTCCAGGAGAAAAAAAATGGTCCTGTTCCACCGTTTGTCTGAAGAGAAATTGATCCATTGTGATCTCCGTTGCAGAGTGGTGGAGTTATTGTTGCAGCAGATAAAATTAATTCTGGTAATTCATCAATTAAAAAACTGATTGAATCAACACATCCATAATGATCGGTTACAATAACCGAATAAGTTCCAGTTGATACACCTGAAATGGTGTTTGAGTTTGGACATGCACATGACCAGTCATAGCTGAATGGAGCAGTCCCTCCAACCATGGTAACAGTTGCTGATCCATCACTTCCATTTAAGCAACTTACAGGATCAACAGATGAAAGAACAGCATCACCTGTTGCAAAATTACTGATCGCTGCATTGTCTGTAAACATGCATCCATTTTCATCTTGCACGATAACCTGGATTGGACCTGCGCTGAGGTTGTTAGCTAAATTGGTAGTAGAAACATTGGGTGTCCAGTTGTATGTTAATACTCCAATTCCACCTGAGGTTGCAGCAAAGGCAACACCGTTTCCATTGGTGCAAGTTTCATTTGAAACCACAACTAAATTTCCAATAAATGGACCCGGTTCAGAAATTGTTGCAACAACGGTTCCGGTACAATTATTTGCATCTGTAATTTCTGCTACATAATTTCCGGCAGATAAATTATCCATGTAAGTTGAGTCATTGGTTAATGTTAGCCAATCAATGGAATAAGGAGCCGTTCCGCCTGCTATTGTAACTGCAAGATTTCCATCAGCACCACCAAAACAATTTACATCGTTTACCGCGGTGATAGTTGGAGTGATTGGAAGTGGACTGGTCACAGATCCATTTGCTGAAAAAGTACAACCATTTGCGTCTGAAACATTCACCGTATAATTTCCATTTGGAACATTGGTAATTGTTTGTCCAATGATTGAAGGAGAGACCCAGCTGTAATTATATGGTGCTGTTCCTCCGGATGCGGTTGCAGTTAAGGTTCCGCTTGGATCATTAAAACAAAGTGCCGGTGTTCCGTTGAAATTTATATTCATGGCGTTTGGTTGTACAATTGCAAAATTTTGTGTGCTTGTACATCCGATTGAAGTTGATGCTGTGACAGAATAAAATCCTGCTGATAAACCTGTAGCGCTTGTTCCTGTTTGACCATTGCTCCACGCATAAGTATAAGTTCCCAAACTATTGGTTGTTGCGGATCCATTTGTTCCACCAAAACAAGTTGGCATGGTTGGTACTACACCAAATACCGGGTTAGGCTGAACAATTACAGTAACACTATCTATGGTCAAACTTGGACAAACTTTTAAATAATAAGTTGTGTTTGCAGTAAGATTGGGTGTTGTATATGATCCTCCAATGTGTAATAGATTTCCGCCATAAGGTTGATCATACCATTGAATGTGATACGTGTATGCAGGATCATCGGCGTTTGCAAAAAGTGTTGTCGATGTGTTGAAACAAATTGTATCATTCAACGCAGTAATGTTCATGTTGAATGCTGTTACAATTGGATAAGCAATACTTCCTGCTCCTCCGGCAGTTGCACCATTGGGTGTAAATTCTGTCAAAGCCAGGGAGTTTGTGGTACCATTTGCACCGCCGTTTACATTTGTAATAGGTGATCCTAAAGAATATGCAATGTATCCACCACCACCACCTCCTCCAGGCCCTTCAGCCTCGTTGGTAGCAATCACCTGATCACCACCATCACCACCATTGGCAATAAGAGAAATAGCAGAAGAAATTGTACCGTTTGCGTTGACAACGATTGTACCGCCGCCGCCGCCGCCGCCAGGTGCGTCATTACCGGCAGGAGGAGTAGGTGGAGCCATTTGTCCGGAAGCGATAATCTGACCATCACCTACAACATTGCTGTAAGTCATCAGATAAACCAATCCGCCTCCGGACGCTCCGTTTGTGCCAGCTCCGTTATTTCCGTCACCGGCACCGCCACCACCACCAAAGAATAATCTTCCTGAAGAGTAATCCAACGGACGTCCGCCAATTCCTCCTGTATTTCTTCTATTGTCTCCTCCCCATGCGGCCATGTTGGGAGCAAGTGTTAATGCATTTTGATTTCCCATTGAAAAAGTATATCCACCTCGACCGCCACCTGAAGATAAATTTCCTGAAAATCCACCTCCTTCTAAATCCCATGCATTTGTCCAGGCTGGATTTGCATTCGACGGGTTACCTAACCCATTCCATGGAATTTCACTACCTGCATTTGCACCACCACCACCACCTGCGTTGTGAGCATTTCCGCCACCACCACCGTTTGCCGGCGCACCTCGTCCGTATCTTCCTCCAAGTGGAGCATATTCAGGTCCAAATCCTGCAATACTTTCTCCTTTTTCACCGCCGGCATTTTGATTTGGATAAGCAAAATTTAATGCAGCATAACTACTTTGATTGTCCATTAATCCACCACGGAAACCTTGTCCGGATACATCGATGGATCCGCCATTAATTATTGTTGTCAATCCATTTACTTCAATGGCTACAATTCCTCCGCTGATTCCATTCCACGGGTTTGAGGTGATTGTTCCGCCATCAATGGTGAGTGTTTCATATCTGGGAACTCTTACCACCTGAACGTGTCCGCTTTGTGAATAGGAATTTTCTACCGGACATTCCAATTCAATATGTGTTCCGTTTGGTACATCCGCTACTTCTTTGAATTCAAAAAGTCCGCAATTGTTGTAACTAAGAATTTCACCCCAGGTTATATTATTAATATTTCCCTGAATGGTTGCTCCCTGAATTTGAATGATCATAATTAAATCACCGGGTTGAAGAGCTGAACTAAAATTACCTCCGTTGTTTAACCCGGAATTATTTACCGTGATGGTCATGTCTCCGGGCAGCGCATCTTGTGAAAGAGTAGTGTATTCATTAACCACTTGTGTATTGGTTATGACTACATTTCCATCTTTACCAATTTGTGAAAACGAAGAATGAAATAAAATAAGTGTGAGTAAAAGTATGAGCGTTTTCATAGGTCTTGATTTTGGGGCTCAAACTATTCTCAGAGAGGGTAGGCTAATCTTCAGGTTGGGGGGTAGAGGTCTGACAATAATTTGAGCATTGGTTCAGTGAGAAGTTACAACATAAAACCACACGAGTCAATTATGCAACCATCGAAAAACCTATGATTTTATAAGTTTAAGCGAAAGAAATCGGTTGTTGGTCTATCGAATCAAATATTATGCGCGCATATTAACCGGTTTTGGTCGAATAGTTGAAAATTTACCAAAATGGGGGTGTAATTTTTTTGCAATTTGAGATTGTTCCCGCACTAATTTGTTTTGTATTGGGCAAATCAATTTTGAAGGAATTATCAGACCCAGTCATTTAATTTTTTAAAAAAACCGCGTCAATTTTGCCAGCATTTGAAAGGATGTTTCCGGGTGATCCAGTTGATTTACTGTACCCGCCATGTAAAGATTTTTATCCGGCACATAAAATGCAAAAGCACCGGATAGTCCGCTGTGGCCAATAAACATAGGTGTGCCGGGAAATTTTGCCATCATCACACCAATGCCATTATTTAAGGGGAACATAATTTTATTCCAGACATACAATTGTGAAAGTTGTTCTTTCGGAAAAAACGTTCCTTCAAAAAAGGCAGTTAAAAACTTGATTAAATCTGAACTGGTTGATACCAAACCTCCATCTGCACCAAAGGATGTCATGGCTTGATTTATTTTGAGCTGCTCTTTTTTATAGTAAATCAATTTAGGGGTTGTGTCTTCAGAATCTGAATACATATAAGTACTGCTCATTTGAAGTGGGTTTGTAATTTTAACCTTGATCAAGTCTGCAATTTTTAATCCGGATATTTTTTCAAGAATCAAACTCAATAATTGAAAATTAGTATCAGAATAATATGCTTTGCCTGGAGAGCCCGGAGCAAATTTTGCCAACATGGTTTTTGATAATTCAATTGCTGATTCTGATGTCCAGGATTGATCTTTTCCTTGCAATAATTCATCCAGTAAAGATGTTTTTTTTCCAACCGGTTTATCTCCGAAATAATCTGGCAAACCTGATGTGTGTGCCAGTAAATGCTGAATGGTAATAGAGTCACTGAAATCTGTTTTTTTATAGATGTGAAGATTATTCAAAACATCTTCAGATACATATTTATTGATTGGATCACTTAAGTTCAATTTGTTTTCATTTGCGAATTCAAGCACCAGCGCAGTAATGAAAATTTTGGTGGTACTTGCTATAAAAATTGGATCATTCGGTTTAAGATTCCCGGCAGATGAATTCCAGTTAAAATCGTTTTGGGAAAATGAGATTTGAATACCAAACACATTTTTGTTGTCAATTTCACCATTGATAATCTCCTTTAATAAAGTGGTGTCCGGCAGAGACAAACTTTGCAAAGAATACAATAAAAACAACAGGACAATTGTGAAACGCATAAAGCTAATTTGAATCAAAAATCAGAAATCAATTATATCCTGCAATTACCAAATGATAATTAATACAATTCAGCTCTTATTCGACTCAAACTTTGTGGGGTAATGCCTAAATAGGATGCCAGGTATTTTTGTGCCACACGTTGAATTAGTTGGGGCTGTATTTTTTGTAGTTCTTCATACCTTTCTTTTGCGGTTTTGGTTAGCAAATCAATCTGCTGCTGTTGCTTATGAATGTACGATGATTCAGCTGCAGCCCGCATTAAAATCATTCCTATTTCAGTATTACCAAGTTGTAAATAGTCTTCTCTTTTTATGGCAAGAAGTTTGACTGCTTCGAGTGTTTTAACGATAAGGGGAGTGGGCTTACCTGTTAACACAGACATATAATCACCCACGAAATTATTTTCAAATGCAAAATCCAGGCAGGCTTCCTGATTATCTTTCCATAAAAAGACACCAATACTTCCTTCGATTATAAAATAGAAGTCTTTGGCCGAAGTATATGCCTCTTTCAATAGGAATTCTTTCGCTAAATTAATTTGTGTACACTTATTTGCAAAATCCATCCAGGCTTCAATCGGGGCTGGAAAATACGGGTCAAAGGCCTTTTTGAGAATGTGTGCGTATGAAATATGGTTTTCTGTCATGTTGGCTCCTGATCATCAAATGGAAATAAAAGTACCCACCTTTTTTAATATCGGATCAGGTTTATCAAGCAAAAACATTAATTTTGGCACCTATTCAAAAATTGAAATCAAATTCTATGTCATACTTATTTACATCTGAATCTGTTTCTGAAGGGCATCCGGATAAAGTTGCGGATCAAATTTCAGACGCGTTAATTGATAATTTTCTAGCCTTTGATCCTGACAGCAAGGTTGCCTGTGAGACATTGGTAACAACCGGACAAGTAGTGCTTGCCGGAGAGGTGAAATCAAAAGCCTATTTGGATGTACAGGAAATTGCGCGTGGTGTAATCCGTAAAATCGGATATACCAAATCTGAATACATGTTTGAAGCAAATTCATGTGGTGTTCTTTCTGCTATTCACGAACAATCTGCTGATATCAATCAGGGAGTTGAGCGTAAGAAAAAAGAAGATCAGGGTGCCGGTGATCAGGGTATGATGTTTGGTTATGCAACTAATGAAACGCCAAACTATATGCCGCTTGCATTGGATTTGGCTCACGCAATTTTATTGGAACTTGCTGCGCTTAGAAGAGAAAACAAACAAATTAAATATTTGCGTCCGGATGCAAAGTCACAAGTAACGTTGGAGTACAATGATAAAAATCAACCGGTAAGAATTGATGCAATTGTTGTTTCTACACAGCATGATGATTTTGACACCGAGCCAAAAATGCTGGCGAAAATTAAAAAAGACATCATTGAAATTTTGATTCCGCGTGTAAAAAAGAATTATCCTAAATACGCTAAATTATTCAATGATAAAATTGCTTATCACATCAACCCAACCGGGAAGTTTGTAATCGGTGGACCACATGGTGATACGGGATTAACCGGAAGAAAAATTATTGTTGATACATATGGTGGAAAAGGTGCACACGGCGGTGGAGCATTCTCTGGAAAAGATCCTTCTAAAGTGGATCGTTCAGCTGCATATGCAACACGTCACATTGCAAAAAACTTAGTTGCTGCTGGTGTGTGTTCTGAAGTATTAGTTCAAGTTTCTTACGCAATTGGTGTTGCAAAACCAATGGGTATTTATATCAATACTTACGGAACGGCAAAAGTGAAAATGACGGATGGTGAAATAGCAAAAATTGTTGAGAAAGTATTTGACATGCGTCCTTACTTTATTGAGCAACGTTTAAAATTGCGCACGCCGATGTACAGTGAAACTGCAGCATATGGTCACATGGGTCGCAAAAACGAAACAGTAACCAAAACATTCACCATGCCTGACGGTAAAAAGAAAACACTGAAAGTGGAATTGTTTACCTGGGAGAAATTGGATTACGTTGATAAAGTTAAAGCAGCGTTTAAACTGAAAAAATAAACTGCTAAAGAGCAAATAAAAAAAACCCGAAGTGAAGATCGGGTTTTTTTATGTCAACTATTTAGTTTAGAATTATTCGGTGAGAGTAATTAACACCGCCAACAACAAAGTTTGCAAAATAAACTCCACTGTTGAGTTCTGTTAAATCAATTGTGTTATGTCCTGGATAGATATCAATTCCCGCACCAACTACCTTGCCCGACATGTCATAAATTGTGATCAAGAAGTTTTCTTCATAAGTTGATAAGAACTGAAATACTCCTGTGCTTGGATTAGGAAAAACAGAATATGAACTTTCACCCTCAAGACCGCCGCAACCAGATACCGAAACAACACCCAAAATTTCAATCGTACCATCCATATCGGTTTGAGACAATCTATAATACGTAATGTCAGAATATGGATCAGAATCAACTGCGTTATATATGATAGACGAGTTGGAATTCATAGAGCCATCAATTGTTTTAAATGACTTCCAGTTTTCGGCATCGTTACTTTTTTCAATGGAAAAAAAGTCATTTTGCAATTCGCTTTTGGTTTCCCAAATCATTACCACCTCTTCATTCTTGCAAGTTGCGTCAAAAGAAATTAATTCAATTGGTAACGGATTTAGAAATGTATTTGAAGCCAATGTGAACGGACTGAAACTGGTAACCGCAGAAGACGTCACAACAGATCCGGCGGTCATGGTTCCTGTTGTTCCTCCATTACCATGATCTTTCCAAACAGCTCCATTCCAACGCGCCACCCTCAAATCGGCTAAATTATCTACGCCACAGCTTGCTGCATCCCAACTTAGGGTAACATTCACGTTTGACGCCCCATTTGTACGATCCAAAATCCAATATTCACAAGAACTGATATGATGCAAGGTTGGATCTAAGGAGTTGTGATCATAAGTTGGGTGAGGATCAACTGCAAAATATTCACCCGTAAAATGATGTGCATTATTAGCTGGCGCCGAGATAGAAATAGGTCGGTAATTTCCTGCTTTGCCTACCGGAAAATCGAAGGCGGTATTACCAATCTTGCGCAAAGGCCCGTTGACAAACGCAGCGTCGGAGACGGCTGTGACATTTGACCCCGCTAACATGATTAACAAATTAGTAGTTGTGGTTGTAATATTGCCGTTAACCAAATGTAAATTATTTGACACATTAATGGTGGTGTTCAAGGTAACATCTGATGCTGTTTTACTTGTGGTAATGCGTCGCATAATGTGGCCTGTAGAAGCGCCCGTATTTGAAACAACTTGTGCAGTTCCCCCGTCAAACTCAACACGCCCATTTCCGGCGTCGGCAAACGTCAACACAGTGTTGCTGTTAATTGTAATATTTCCTGCAAAAGTTGATGTAGAATTGTATGCCGGATAAAGTAAACCAGTATTGTTTTTTACAAAGGTAGCATTGGCATTGTGATCATCGCCCGTGGTATTACTTGGCATAAAATAACCTGTTCCGCTTACAACAAATGTTACATCGCCATTATAAACATTACCGCCAACCGAAGCATCATTATTTGCGCCATTTTTTTCAAGGTATGAGGTATTGTTGTAAGTAGTGCTGCGTGTGTAATGTCTTGGAGCAATAAAAGTAACCGCACCGTTCCAAACTGAACTATAATTTTCAAGCGTTGTAGTGGCACCGGATAGTGTAATTGATTGAGCTGTTGCTCCCAATTGTGTAAAGTTTCTGAATTGCAATGTGCCTGCAATAAATCCACCTACACCAATACTTACAGTTTTGCCGGATGCCATTATTGCGGTTCCATTTCCATTACCAAAGAATATTCCATCAGAACTCGCGGTCGTATTTTGGAGAGTAACATTTTCATTATACAAATTGTTACTAGTTGACGAATAATTACAGAAAATTTCAGAGTTTGTTGCGGTGCTATTATTAATCAAATGAAGTACACCATTTGTTGTAATGTCACCATTGTTTCCAAAAAACACTCGTTTGGTTGTTGACCCACCATTATTGGTAATTTGAACACCTCCATTAACCATTAGAGATGAACTTCCCCCGCTGGCAAAAATCAATTGACCGGTGGTACTTGTACCATTGTTAGCTGCAATGAGAGCGCCATCTATGGTTGTGACTCCGGCATCCGGTAGATAAACGTTTGCCGTACTGCCAGAAGCATTATTCGTAATTGAAACATTACCCCCTATTGATAGGCTACCGGTAGTTGTACTCACAAAATAAACTGAATTATCATTGACACTAGCCGTATTGTTCATCGTTAGATTTCCTAGAATTGAATTACCAGCACTACTGTATGCCAGGTACATTCTTGATGTCCCCATATTATTCATTACAAGATCGGTTTGAAATACATCTGGTGAGCCATTTCCCATAAGTAAATAGCCACTTCCTGTATTCCTGAGTTCAGCATTACCAGAAAAGGTATTTCCGCCAGCGGACGCATCATCATTGGCGCCAAATTTTTCGAGGTAGGCTGTACCTTGGTATACCGTTCCACGGGTGAACATTCTTGCACCTCTGAAATCAACATTTCCACCCCAATTTGCATCTCTGTTTTCAAAGTGAGTAGTGCCTGTTGTGATCAAAGTTTGTGGTGTTGGTCCGACCTGCGTAAAACTTCTGAAATAGAGCATTCCAGCCGAAAATCCACCACCACCAATTGTTATTGTTTTAGTTGCCGCTAAAACTCCAATACCAGTATTTTCGCCAAATCTTATTCCGTCACCTGAAGCATTGGTATTCTCAACGGTAATATTACCGTTATATTGATTAGAGCTGGTAGAGCTGTAATTGCAGAATATCTCCGAATTGATTGCTCCGCTTGAATTCTGAAGGGTCAAATTATTATTAAAAATAATGTCACCTGAATTACCAATATATGTTCGGCTTGTTGTCAAGTTACCCATATTCTGCACAGAAGTAGTACCATGAACTGTCAGTGAAGAAGAAGAAGCATTGGCCAATACATTTTGAGAAGTAGCAGCTAATCCACTGTTCACAAGTGATAAATTACCGGTTTGCACAATCGTGCCATCTGTCGGGAAATAAATGGAAGCAGTTGAACTGGTTGAAGAGTTGGTGATAGAAGTGTTTCCACCAATCGATAATGTGGATGTTCCGTTTGCAAAAAACATATCATTATTGGAACCTGATCCTGTATTGATTACCGTTAAGTCACCAGTAATTGAATTGCCAATGCTTGAGTAGGCTAAATACATTCTATTGGTGCCGGTATTTCTAAAAATGAGATTTTGTTGAAAGACGTCTGCACTGCCATTGCCCATTAAAAAGTATCCTGAGCCGCTATTTCTTAGCTCTGTATCTTGCATGAATGTATTGCCGCCAGCCGAGGCATCATCAACGGCTCCAGTCTTTTCAATATACGTAGTGCCTTGATAAACTGTCTCTCGTGTTGTAATTCGGCCTGCTCTAAAATCAATATTGCCACCCCAATTTGAGTTGAAGTTTTCCATTCTGGCTGTAGCATCAGCAATCAAATTTTGGGCAGTTGGCCCTACTTGCGTGAAATTTCGGAGGTATAGTAAACCATTTGAAAATCCTCCTCCACCGATAGTGATGGTTTTGTTTGCGGCAAGCGTCCCTGAACCAGTGTTTTGCCCGAATCGAATACCATCTGTTGAAGTATTCGATAACATAATATTTTGATTGTATGCATTGAATGAGCTAGCACTGTAATTGAGATAGATTCCATTGTTTGTGGCAGTGGAAGTGTTGTTAATCGTCAGTGTTCCATTAAAATTGATGTCGCCATCGGATCCAATAAAGTATCTTTTCACACTACCCGAGCCACTATTAGTAATTATTGTGGCACCTCCAATGGTTACCAAACTGGTGACCCCATTTGATAAATACATATCAGAATTAGCACCTGTTGAAGAACACAAGACTGTTAAGCTACCGCTAATATCAACATTCCCTTGGTTACCCAACACCATATTTGAAGTAGTTCCAGTGCTCGTATTTGTTACGGATAAGTTACCATTCAGATCCAAATTTGACGCAGATCCCCAGCTAAACCCCAATTGACTGGAAGTTCCGCTTGATGTTATAGTTGCATCCAAAGGACCATTTTGAATGACGGTGCCATTTAAAGCAAAATAAACTCCACTAGATGATGCGCCACTGCTATTTGATATTGCTGTAGATCCGTTAACGGTAAGCGTTGCCGTTGTTGTTTCGGTAATTCGTATCTGCGCAGCATTCCCTGAATTGGTGAGTGTTAAATTACCGTCAACTAAATTTCCAAGGGTGTTGTATGCAAGGTATACATAAGAGTCAGTTCCGCTATTTGTAATGTTCAACGCTCCATGGAACATATCGGGATTATTATTCCCTGACACCAAATTTCCTGTTCCTGTATGAGACAATACCGCCCCTTGATTAAATACGGAGCCACCACAGGCATCATTGTTGGTGCCGGTTTTTGTCATATTAACGGTTCCATTAAAGGTGCTGTTTTCAAAAATCAAACCGCCAGATGATGAAACTAAATTTCCACCGATGAGGGTATTTCTAAAAGTCAATCTCGCGCTTGAGCCCATCGCCAGGTTCATAGATGTAGCACCAAGTTGTGTAAAATAACCAAAATGCAAATGTCCTTGAGAATAACCAGCACCGCCAATGAATACTGTTTTACCGGCTGCTAAAGTTGGGCTTCCTGTTCCTCCTGAATATCCTAGATAAATTATTCCTGTGTTAACAGAAGTAACCGTAATATCATCATTAAAAAGATCATTAGAGTTATATCCTAACATGAAGTAACCGGTTCCCTGTTGATTAATGGTCAACGTAGAATTAAAAATATTTTGATAACCATTGTTGTGGTTATCGGCAGTTCCAGTTTTTGTAAAGGAAGTTGCAGCGTTAAATGTTCCGCCTCTTACATAAATTGAAGAAGCGATCGCTGTGAATGCTCCATCAAATTCACACGGAACCGATGGTCGATCAATATACAAATCAGCGCCACTCATTGACAGGTTTATTGCATCGGCACCGATTTTATTAAAACTACCTAAGCGCAAGTAACCCGAAGCAAATCCGCCAGAACCTATTTGAATCGTACCACCTGCAGACATTGTTGGGTTGCCGGTTCCATTGACCCAACCGAGATTAATACCACCCGTACTTGTATTGCTTACAATAACATTACCATTAAACTGATCTGATGAATTATAACCTACCATGAAATAACCAGTACCCTGATTAGTAATTGTCAGATCATCATTGAATATATTTAGATTGCCATTATTATGATTGTCTAATGGACCTGTTTTAGTAAAACTTGCCGTTGAATTGTAAGTGGCGCCAGTGGGCAGAATTGATGGACTAGTTATGTTCAATGGTCCGCCAAACGAGGAGTTTGGGCCTAAATTTATTGAGGCGTTTCCTGTAAGCGCCAGGTTGATTGGCTGGCTACCAAGTTGTGTAACACCTTGGAGATAAAGATACCCGGTTGAAAATCCTGCACCTCCAATTTGAATTGTTTTTGTAGCGGCAATTGTTACTGTTCCGGGGCCCCATGTTAGTGCTGTACCAACAGAAGATCCAATTTGCGTAAGAATAACGTTACCGTTAAATTGATTACCCACCGAATTGTGAGAAAAAATTATTCTGTCGGAACTGTTATTATTGGCGTAGACGTCTCCATTGTAAACATCAGCTGTTCCGTTTCCAAAGGACCAATATCCCGGCCCACCAGTATAATTAAGAGTTAACGTTTGATTAAATACATTTCCACCTGCCGTATTATTCGTATTCGGTCCTGTTTTATTAAAAATCACGTCGCCATTGTAAACAGAATTAAAGAGCCAGATGTCCGGAGATGTAATGTCCAAATTTCCGCTAAATGTTGAATTGTATAAGAAAATTCTGGCTGTGCCAGTGAGCGAAAAATTTTGTGTTGTTCCACCAGATTGTGTAAATCTATTTAAGTAAAACGTCCCAGTCGAATATCCGCTTCCTCCAACCATTATTGTACCCCCGTTTAAAAAGTTTTGTGAAGTTGCAGACTCACCAAACCGGATATAGTTATTACTAAGGCTGTTAATGGTAATGTTGCCGTTATAATTTGTTGTCCCTAAATAACCCATTCTAATATCTGCTGTTGAAGTGACCCCTTGAGTTAGCGTTAAATTTCCATTGTAGGTATTTCCTGTAGTAAGCTCAAACAGCATATAACCAGAACCGTTACAAATAATTTCTGTAGAACCATTGAAAGTCATGTTACCATTTGTTCTGAAAAAACCAGTTCCATTATTAGTCAGGGTAGTAATGCCGTTGAATGTGGCGTTTCCGTTGCCTGTGGTTCCTCCTGCACCGTTCACAGTCAAACCGGTTGTTCCATTAAAGATTCCTCCATTTATAGTAATTGCACCAGCAGAAATAGAAACGATGCAAGAGGCGGCAAAAGTTGTATTTGTGAATGTGGCTAATGTTCCGCTGGTTGAACTGAAGGTGCCATTTTGAATGGTTCCTGCCGTAAATGCCATGGTCCCGCCTGAGGTTAACGTAAAACCACCTAAATTAAGTGTGCCGCTTGTCATTGTAAAATTCTGAACGGCCGTATTTGCAGAAAGGGTAGGTGTGTTAGGGGAAGCAACAATAATGACATGATCCGTATTCAGAGGAACACCTGCCGGTGTCCAATTGGCGGGAGTAGTCCACGCAGAAGTTGTGGATCCATTCCAGGTATAAGTTGTTTGAGAATATGCTAAACCCAGCGCATTTACAGCTAGCAGGAGTATAAGATTAAGTTTTAAAAACATATTGGTAATGCACGTAACGTTTGGAAACTGATGTGCTAATATAACGCGTTAATGCGTTCAATCGTTGCGTTAGGAAAACTTTTAGTGCTTTGTAGTTTGTTTTGTTTGGAATAACTCGATTTTTCCAATCTTTAAGAGAATCCACTTTAAAGAGCGTGTTTGCCTTTGGGTTCCTTTTAAGAGCCACTGATGTGTATAAATCTATTGATTAGTAAAGTGTTTCGCTTATGAAATGGATAAAATAATTTCGATTCGATTTTTTAAGCCTCATATTAGTATTGGGGCCATTTTGTGAAATTGAATTTGTATACATTTTTCTTAACGTCAAGAAATTAACAATCTGGTTCAGCATTATTTTTTATAACCAATTGATTACAATGATTGCAGATCAGTCAATGTTGTGAATCAATAACAAAAACAATTATATTTGATCAGACAGATTGTTATTTCATGCCGCAAAAACGTGTTCTTCTGGTTGATGATCACCAGCTCATTATTGATGGGTTGCGGGGATTTATCGAGACAAATCCGGATTACAAAGTGGTTGGTGAAGCAAATAATGGTGTCGATGCTATTCGACTTGCATCCGTACTTGATCCACATGTAATTCTGATGGATATTGAAATGCCTGAGATGAGTGGGATTCAGGCTTGCGAAGAAATTAAAAAAATTAAGCCAGATACAAAAATCATCATTGTTTCCATGCACAATGAAAAGCAACTGATCAAAAAACTGATTGATCAGGGAGCGGATGGTTATCTGCTTAAAAATTCTCAGCAAAAGGAGGTTATGGAGGCAATAGAAAAAGCGCTTCAAAATGAACCATATTTTTCTGAAGATGTTACACAGGTTCTTGCCAATAAAACTCCAGTAAAAAATTCGGGGGGTCAATCTGAAACATCATTAATTTCTAACTTAACAGAACGTGAGATAGAGATTCTGAAACTTGTTGCTCAGGGTCTCACCAACAAAGAAGTGGGTGATGCGCTCGATATTTCTCACCGAACAGTGGATACACATCGCACAAACCTCATGAAAAAGCTAGATGTAACCAACGTTGCAGGGCTGATCAGAATTGCGTTTAAAAACGGGTTGATTTCTTAAATCGGGAATAAATTCTGCGCATTTTGATGTTGCATTTCAGACCAATTTTCATTTGTACCTTTGCTCTCTATGTCAAATAACGACCTTATTACATTCCTGAAAAAGAAAATAGAGGAAATCGCATTCGCGAAAGTGAGTGAGTCGGATGAACTTCTTGATTCTGGCATACTGGATTCAGTCAACGTTGTGGAATTATCAGTAGAGATTGAAAACGCATTGAAAATTAAAATTCCGTTTGAAGACATTAACCGGGAAAACTTCAACAGCGTAAATTCGATTAGCGACTACATAGCAAAATTACAGTCTTGAAAAAAAACGGCAGTAAGCAATTTATTGTGCATCTGGCTTCAATGCTAAGTGCTTTATTTCTTGTCTGCTTTGTTATTTTATTTATTTCAAAAGGAACAGACAGAACAACACAAAAGCCGGAAGTAATTTCTGGTCATCAAAAGAAGTGGAAAGGTTTTTATCCAAGCCTGGCAGAAAGTGATCAGGCTGAGCTCGATTTTGTGGCGTCTATCCGGAGTAAAAATCAAATTACACTTTTGGGATCATCTGAGTTTGGAAATTCTCCGTATGTTTCGTATAATTTTTTACCTGACAGCTGCGGGCTTCCTTTGTTGGGTATAGGCAAAGGATTTCATCAGTGTTTCAGTATGTTTTGTGAATTGCTTGCAGTTCGTGAACATCTGGAAAATTCAAAAATCTGTATCATACTAAGTCCAACGTGGTTTCATGAATACGGCACAAATACTGAAGCGTTTCTGGAATTTGTAAGACCCCATTTTCTGAACAAAATTGCTGCAGACAAAAGCATTGACGTAAAATATAAAGCTGCAATCGGGGAATATATTAATTCGCATTTGCATGAATTCAATGGCGTGAGCAATTCTATGGAAAATCTGGTAGATGTTTACCGGATGGAAAATATGTCTGAGTTTGGATTTTTGTTTTCTGCGCTTCGAATGAAGATGAAGGAAATTCATAGTTCGGTCTATCAGGTCAGGGATGTCAGGTATAGAATAGATTCATTTTTGGTTCCGCCGCCGGACACAGCAAAAATTTATGCGCATGACTACCTTTCTAGGCTTCAGCGTAGCTTTATAAATTCAATAACAAACAATAGCATTTATGTTGAAGATGCATATTACAGTGACTATCTGATTCTAGAAGACGGCAGTCAACGCCCGGGGAAAATAAGAGAAATGATTTTCAAAAATAACAGGGAGTGGAATGATTTTAAAATGCTCACAATGTTACTTCATGAATCAAAAGCAGATTGCAGTTTTATCATGCAACCTATGAATCCACACTTTTATTCGAATCTGGAATTAAATGATCCGCTCATTGATTCAGTCAGTGCTGTTTTAAATGCGTATGACATTCCTTTCTATAATATGTATTCATCCGACACATCTACTTATGAGCCGGGAACGCTCAAAGATATCATGCACCTGGGTGATTATGGCTGGATGAAAATAAATAACTTTTTAATTGAACAATATGGAACTCCGTAAGCTTTTTGTGAAATATCTGTTGATTTATTTCTTTCTGATTTTGGGGTTCATTTATTTACATGTGATCAATCTTGAGAAGATTATCTATCCGGTTACGGAAGAAAAAATTGAATCGAAAGTTGATTTTGTATATCAGCAGTTTTAATGAGTGTTGCAGCAATACATAATACTCTGCCATTCACCTCGTGGACCTTTGCTCTCTTTATGGGCCTTGTGATCGCCATGTTTCTGATATTTAAATTTTTCAAAGCAAAAAGTAAGTCTTATTCGTGGCTTCTTCTGATTTTTAATCTGACCTACGTGACAGTATTGTTTCCAAAACCAATTCAGATTATCCTGCTCATTTTGTATTTGTATTTGATGGTCCTTTTGCTGAGAAAATTCTATAAGTCAGATAATATTATTTTGCCAATGCTGCTGCTGTCTCTGCCAATGATTTACATGAAATATATTAATGCGCAACCGGAGCTGGAAACGGATGGAAAATTTTTAACTGAATCCAGAAAAATCATTCAGATTGCCGGATTGTCATATATGATTTTTAAAGTGATTGGATTGTACATTGATGAAAGACGAACAACCACGAAAATTTCTTTCCTTCATTTTTTCAATTTCACTGCTTTTGTTCCGGCACTGTTAATTGGTCCGATTGATCGTTATACCCGTTTCAGAGAAGATTGTATCAAAGGATTTGAAAACATCACATTTGCCTTGTATCAAAAGGCCTGGAACAATATGGTACTGGGACTTTTATTTAAGTTTATCATTGCAGAGTTTATTTACAGAATTGTACTTACGCATCTTTTGAATGATGGCTCTTTCTTTTATCATGCGACGTACATGTACACGTATTTATTTTATCTGTTTTTTGACTTTGCCGGATATTCACTCCTTGCCATTGCGTTTGGAAACTTTATTGGAATTCATGTTCCAACCAATTTTGACAAACCTTTTCTCGCAGTCAATCCCAAAGAATTCTGGAAACGCTGGCACAAATCTTTAGGTGACTGGCTGAATGATTATTTCTTCAAACCTATTTTTAAATTTCTGACAACTAAACAATGGTTTAACTCCATTCAGAGGCAAGGTATTGCCTTATTTATGACATTTACGCTGATGGGTTTCTGGAATGGTTTTGAGTTGCATTTTGTGATCAGCGGTATGTTGTTTGGAGTCTTTTCTGTCATTCACAATTATTATCAGCACAAATGCAAAGTAAAAGGTAAAGACGTGCTTTTTGGAAAACTAAATCCTGTTGCTGTTAAATTTGTGTCCTTATTCCTGATGATAAATTCAGTTGCGTTTGCTATTTATATTTTCAGCGGAAAACTTATTTGACCATGAAATTTTCATTTGAAAAAAGGGATTTTGTTGAGCGTGATTTTAAATCCGGAAAAACTGCTGTTATTGGTGAGGATTATTCTTTGACCTGGAGTGAGTTTGAAAATCGAGTTAATAGATTGTCCGCGGAATTTGTTAAAAGCAATATTCAACATTCATCACGGCCAGTTATTATTTATGGTCATAAAAGCGCTGATATGATTGTTTGCATTTATGCCTGTATGAAAGCAAATATCAGTTACGTGCCTGTTGATGTTATTTATCCGATGGAACGCGTGAAGAAAATTCTGGTTTTGTCAAATGCTGGATTGATTTTAAACACTACCGGTGAACCGTTGAATTTTGGTACTGTTTGCGAAATACAATATGGTTCATCTGCTTCATCCATTGATCTGCCAGAGTTTGAGTTTAATGATAAATTCACTGAAGCTGCAGATCCGTTAGTTTATACAATATTTACCTCTGGCAGTACAGGAGAACCTAAAGGTGTGCAAATAACAACTGAAGCGGTTCAGTCTTTTGTTCGCTGGATGAGTTCAGATTTTGGATTTAGAGCAGAGGATGTATTTGTCAATACAGCCATTTTAAGTTTTGATCTTTCTGTATTTGAGCTGATGACTTTTGGTGCAATCGGAGCAACACTTTTATTGACTTCCAGATCCATTTCTTCTGACCCAAAACAATTTCTTAAGCACATCTGTATTCATAAAGGAAGTGTGCTGGTTGCTACACCGTCTTTCGTTTTACCATATAGCCGCATGTCTGATCAAACGGAGCTTTCATCGTTGAATTGCTTTTTGTTTTGTGGGGAGGTTCTACCCAACAGTACAGCTAAGAATCTATTGGATAATTTTTCAAATGCACGCGTCATAAACACTTATGGACCAACTGAAGCCACTGTAGCCACAACTATTGTTGAAATAAACAAAGAAATGGTGTCAATGTATGAGACGCTGCCGGTAGGTGTTTCTAAATCTGAAAGTGAATTATTAATTGAAGATGGTGAGATTGTCATTGTCGGACCCAATGTTTCAATTGGGTATGTGAATAATCCGGAGCTGAACGCACAGAAATTTGTAGTACGAAATGGTCAGCGTGCTTTTAAAACCGGAGACATGGGATATCTGGAGGAAGGGATGCTTTTCTTCAACGGCCGCAATGATGATTTGATAAAACTTCATGGTTACAGGATTGAACTCAATGAAATTACTTCTGCCCTTAATTCAATTCCTGGGGTAATTCAGGCTGCCACTATTGGCTTAAAACGTGACGGGATTGTAAAAAAAATAGTTAGTCTGGTTCATGCTGATTCTTCTGTTGGAGATAGTCAGAAACTTAAAAACGAGTTGACGAATACTTTACCACATTATATGATTCCTGCTGATATTAAATTTGTGAAAGAAATCCCACTGAACGCAAATGGTAAAGCAGACAAGAAATTGTTGACAGATATTTATCTGGCTGATTAAATTCCGTTATGATTGATTAGAGTAGAAGTGAATTTTAAAACTCCGCTTTCTTCGGTGTTCTTGGAAAAGGAATCACATCACGGATATTGGTCATACCGGTTACAAACATTACCATACGTTCAAAACCTAATCCAAAACCGGCGTGCGGAACAGTACCAAATTTTCTGGTTTCCAAATACCACCAGATTTCATGCTCAGGTATATTAAATGCTTTACATTTTTCAAGCAGGACATCGTATCTTTCTTCACGTTGTGAACCACCAATTATTTCACCTATTCCCGGAAATAAAATATCCATGGCAGCAACCGTTTTTCCATCTTCATTCTGGCGCATGTAGAAAGCTTTGAATGACGCCGGATATCCAGTTATTATTACCGGTTTTTTGAATTCTTTTTCTACCAGATAACGTTCGTGTTCACTTTGTAAATCTGTTCCCCACTCAACCGGATATTTGAATTTTTTCTTTTTGTAAGGAGTTGAATTTTTTAAAACTTCAATTGCTTCCGTATAGGTTAATCGTTGAAAATTATTGTTGATTACAAAATTCAAACGTTCAATCAAACTCATTTCATTCCGCTCTGCCTGAGGTTTTGTTTGATCTTCCTGAAGCTCTCTGTCGTTGAGAAATTTTAAATCATCAGAATTATTATCCAATACAAATTTGCAGATGTAGCGTAAAAAATCTTCTGCCAGATCCATGTTGTCATGAATGTCATTAAAAGCAACTTCAGGTTCAATCATCCAGAATTCTGCAAGGTGTCTTGCCGTGTTTGAATTTTCTGCTCTGAAGGTTGGACCAAAGGTGTATACTTTACTCAATGCAAGAGCGGCAAGTTCTGCTTCTAACTGCCCGGATACGGTCAGATTGGTTTCTTTGCCAAAAAAGTCTTCAGCGTAATTTACTTTACCATCTTCTGTTAAAGGTGGATTTTTTGGATCAAGTGTAGAAACCCGAAACATCTCACCGGCTCCTTCAGCATCTGATCCTGTAATGATTGGTGTGTGAATATAGTAATATCCTCTGTCATGAAAATATTTGTGAATGGCATAAGCCACTGCATGTCGAATTCTGAAGACAGCGCCAAATAAATTTGTTCTGAATCGCAAATGAGCCTGTTCACGTAAAAATTCTAGACTGTGTTTTTTCGGTTGCATGACTGTTTTGCTCACTTCTTCCGGATCAGCGTCACCCAAAATTTCGATTTTCTCAACTGCAATTTCTACTTTTTGTCCTGACCCTTGTGAGGCAATCAGTTTACCTGAAATGCTTAATGCAGCACCAGTGGTAATTCTCTTGATCAGTGCCTCATCAAATTTCTCAAAATCAACTACTGCCTGAATTGTGTGTATGGTTGAACCATCGCTTAATTGAATGAAACGATTACTGCGAAAAGCTTTAACCCATCCTTTTACCAGAATTTCAGATCCCGTTGGTTCTGTTTGAAGTGCTTTTACTATTTCAGTGCGTTTCATTTTGTGTTATTTATTTCAAGTTCAAAATTAAGATTTTTCTCTTGGTTTATTTATTTATCGGCACTTGATTAGGGGTGAAATAAATTTTATGTCATGATTTATTCGATTCATTTTTGTTTTAGTCTTTTTGATTGTTGAATTTGTCGAAATCCAGGTCTCTCTTAGTTCGTATTTGATTTAACCGATTAATATGCGCGCATAATAAATAATAACATCGATGAACTCCATAAAATATTCGTCTAAATCTTTTATTTATAAGGATTATACGTCGAAAAATTCTTGACTCTTGTTGGATTTCCGGCTTAACTTTTCAGTGAACCTTAAAATCTGACTTTATGAAAACTTTACAAATTACTTCTGTAGTATTAGCTCTTACAATTTCAACTTTGACCTTTGGCAACGTGTCTGATACACCAAATAAAAATGAAATCAGAATTTCAGTTGTTGAAATTACAAAACCAACCTGTAACGGATTATCTGACGGATCAGTGACTGTTGAAGTAGAGGGAGGCAAAGCCCCGTATACGTATCTCTGGAATACGTTTCCTGAGCAAACTACACCCATTGCGGTAAATTTGAAATCAGGAATTTATTTTGTGCAAGTAACAGACGCAAATGGTGTGATGCATTTTGAATCAGTGAATGTGGATGATCGGATTTCAACGACGGCGACTGCATCTGTATCTAAGCCTGTTTCAGAACAAACAGTGAATATCAGCACCGAGAAAAGTCCAGAAAACTACACATATATTTTAGATGGTGTTGTACTGAAAGAACCGGTTATAAGTGGATTGGATGTAGGAATACACAAGCTGGTAATCAGTGATAATACTAGTTGTACAGTTATGCAATTTATTCAGGTAGTTGAACTGGAAAATTCAGGCTCCGCAGAAACCGTTCAGGCGTATGTTGAAACGTCAGCAATTGAGTCGCTGGAGAATCTGGAGAATGAATCATTCAATGTCAATTTGAGTTTATTGAATAAATAGAAAGATCTCAGTTGAGGTTCAGGTTAGGGTTCTCTGGACGCAGTGAATCCCTGGTCTCAACTTGGTTATTGAACGCCGAGCAGCGTCAGTGTTTCTTGTGAAGCCTGCTGCTCGGCTTCTTTTTTGGATTGACCTTTTCCCATGCCCCATTCCTTTTCATTGATTACTACCTGAGCAATGTAGGTGTAGTCATTTTCCTTGGAGGCATCCTGAAGAATCTTGAACAGAATTGCCAGTTTATTTTTTTGTCCCCAGATAAGTAAAGCTGATTTGAAATCGATTTCCTGTTCCAGCACTTTATTCAGATCAACATAATTCCGGATGATATAATTGTTGAAGATTTTTTTGGTAGTATCAAAATCTGAGTCCAGATAAATTGCGCCAATCAATGCCTCAAATGCATTTCCTTCAATGGTTGCCACACGAATTGATCTACCTGTTTTGTATTTGATGTGTTCTGCCAGTTCCAGTTCAGCACCAATTTGTGAAAGCATGTTCCGGTTTACAATTTTTGATTTCAGTTTTGTCAGATATCCTTCATCTCTGTCTGGAAATTTTTCAAAAAGAAAATGCGCGACAATTAAATCAATAACGGTATCACCTAAATATTCCAGACGTTCATTACTTTGAATATCGTCTCTCAGATTAGAGTAAGATTTATGGGTAAATGCCTTGTGAAATAATTCAAGATTTTTTGGCCGGTACCCAAGTTTGCGTACCAGAAATGAGACCATCTTCAGCTCACTGTCTGTTTTTCTTTTCCTGAAAAAAAATCGCAGCAAGCGCCTTTGAATTAATTATTGTAAGCTTTAAAAATCACAGAAGTGTTGTGGCCCCCAAATCCAAACGTATTGCTAAGTGCATAACGAATGTTTCTTTTTTGAGCCGTGTTGAACGTGAAATTGAGTTTGTTGTCAATTTCAGGATCATCTGTGAAGTGATTGATAGTTGGAGGAACAATTCCGTGTTTAATAGCCATGATGCACGCAATTGCTTCAATGGCCCCGGCTGCTCCCAACAAGTGACCGGTCATAGACTTGGTCGAGGAGATATTTAAGTTGTACGCGTGTTCTCCAAATACAGCTTTGATGGCTTTTGTTTCGGCAATGTCACCAAGTGGAGTAGATGTACCGTGTACGTTGATGTAGTCAATTTGATCGATTGGTGCACCTGATTCTTCAAGCGCCTGTTTCATCACACTAATTGCTCCTAATCCTTCCGGATGAGGTGCGGTAATGTGATATGCATCAGCTGACAATCCGCTTCCGGCAATTTCACAATAAATTTTTGCACCACGAGCTTTCGCATGTTCCAGTTCTTCCAAAATTAATGCACCAGATCCTTCGCCTAGAACAAAACCTTCACGGTCGGCATCAAATGGTCGTGAGGCAGTTTTAGGATCATCATTGCGGGTTGAAAGCGCTTTTAAAGCATTAAATCCACCAACACCTGATTGGTTTATGCAAGCTTCAGAACCACCAGATATAATGATATCGGCTTTGCCCAAACGGATCAGATTGAACGAATCAATCAACGCGTTGTTTGATGAAGCGCATGCAGATACGGTCACATAATTTGGGCCTCTGAATCCGTAGTTAATTGAAATGTGTCCGGCGGCAATGTCAACAATCATTTTAGGTATAAAGAACGGATTAAAGCGTGGAACTTCACCGCCGCCGAAGTAACCCTGAACTTCGTCCTGAAAAGATTTTAAACCACCAATTCCTGATCCCCAAATAACACCGGCGCGTTCTAAATTGATTTTTGTAACATCAATCCCGGAGTCCGCCATAGCTTCAGCAGATGAAACCATGGCGTACTGGGAAAATTGGTCTAGTTTTCTTGCCTCTTTTTTATCGAGGTGATTTTCAATGTTGAAATTTTTCAACTCACAGGCAAACTGTGTCTTAAATTTTTCGGGATCAAAATAAGTGATACGCCCAGCACCGCTTACTCCGTTAATCAGAGAATTCCAGTAATCGGTAAGATTATTACCAATTGGTGTCAATGCACCTAGTCCGGTTACAACAACTCTTTTTAACTCCATCTAAATAAAGGATTCGTTAAACCTGATTGAAAAAACAAAAATTATTTTGCGTTTGCTTCAATATAAGCAATTGCGTCACCTACAGTCTGGATTTTTTCTGCTTGATCATCCGGAATAGCGATATTGAACTCTTTTTCGAATTCCATAATAAGTTCAACTGTATCCAAAGAATCTGCTCCCAGATCATTTGTGAAGCTTGCTTCCGCAGTAACTTCATCTTCAGCTACTCCTAATTTGTCAACAATGATTGACATTACTCTTGATTTTACATCAGACATAATTAATCTGTTTTAAAGGTTTATTTCAGGGTGCAAAGAAAATACTAATCTGAACAAAATCAAAATTTACTCGAAATAAATTGCAACCTCTTCATAGTTTTTTCTTCTCAAATCCGGCACTTTGCAAGCCTTTGCGGGGTATCCAACGGGTAAAAGCAGAAAGGGTTTTTCAATTTCGGGCCTGTCTAACGCTTTGGAAATGAAATTCATTGGACTTGGAGTATGCGTAAGTGTTACCAGCCCTGCGTTGTGTATGGCTGCAATCAAAAAGCCACTGGCGATGCCAACCGACTCATTTACATAGTAGTTATTCGTTTTAGAACCGTCTTCATCAAAATCATACGATTTTTTCATCACGACAATGATCCAGGGTGCAATGTCCAGAAATTCCTTGACATCATCTGTGCCAAGCGGAGCTAAATCTTTGAGCCAGCGTTCACTCATTCTCCCGCTGTAATTTTTTTTCTCCTCTTCTTCTGCAAGTAATCTGATGCGGTGTTTAAGATCTTTGTTTCTGATTACGCAAAATGACCAGGGCTGTTTGTGCGCACCAGAGGGAGCGGTAGAAGCGGTTTGAATAATATGACGAATTACCTCCTCCGGAACATCTTTATCAGAAAATTCGCGGATACTCCTTCTTCGGTCCATAAATTCATAAAATGACTTTGCCCGGGCTTTGGATTCTTCTTCTGAAAATTCAACTGGTTTGTATTCAATAAACGGAAAAGACATGAACTATTTTTTCTGCAAATTATAAAAATTAATTCACTCTGAAAGGAACGAAAATTAAACTCTAACTTATCTCAGAATTTGCACCCAACCGTGCAAAACATGACCCTGCGCTGGAGTTTCAACTGTGTAGTAGTAAACAGCTTCTGTTACTGACTTGTTTGCAGCATCATGACCATCCCAATAAACATTGAAATTATCATAATTGGAAATGCTGATGATTTGATCACCCCAGCGGTTAAATATCACTACCGTATTTTCTCCGGCGGGAAGATTTTCAATATAGAGAAAATCATTTTTTCCGTCACCGTTTGGTGAAAAGGCCGTTGTTTTACAATCGCCATTATCAATAATTACGTTAACGGTATCTGTAATTGTGCAGGTAGATTGTTTAATCTCTACGATAAAATTCTGATCGTTGTAAACTTCAATGTTTTGATATTGGGCTGAAGAATCAGTACCTGCATTTAACCAGTAATAAGAATTACCACCGTAAGCATGGAACGAAGCAATTCCACCTGCACACACGTAAACCGGGCTTGTTGTTCCATATGCCTGATCTGAAAATAAAGCAATGGGTTGAAGCAAACTGTTATTTGTGGTAATGTCATCGCCAGAATAATTTATGGTCAGGATGGTTGTCGAGTTGATTGTTATCTGACCAATATTGATTACTTCATCATCACCCGGAAGCAGGTTGCCACTATAATTGTAAGTTAGAACTGGTGTGATTCCATTCAACACGGTAAAGGTTCCGTCCGTGATTGGTGCCAGCCCCGCATTTTTTATTCCGACAGAAATGTAAAATGGAATGCCCGGACAGCTTGAAGTTGGACCATTGTAAGAAATCAATTCAAGATCTGTTTCGGGTGCAAGCTTCAAAATTGTTCCATTGGTTCCGCACGTCCAAACATTATAAGCATCTGCAGACGAAATGGATGGCAACGTGTCATCCACACCGGATAAATTTTCAACCCAGTTTGCTCCTCCATCGGTTGTAGAAATAATAGTACCATCTGCGCCACTGATGAAAACGTTGTTCAAATCAGCAATGGTAATACCCCAAAGTGTTGTTGTTACGGGAGTAGTTTGCTGCACCCAATTAGTACCTCCATCGCTGGTAAAAAGAACGGTTCCGTTAGTACCACACATCCAGCCTTTATTTGCATCATACATTTCAAGCCGGTTCATTTGTGCCGTTGTAGGAATTGAAACTGGTGTCCATGATGAACCTGAAGTTTCAGTGTAATAAACGTCAAAATAATCCATCGCAAATCCGGTAGTTCCATTTATAAACTCGATGTCGAGTACGTCATAAAGAAGTCCAGGCGCCGTATATGGATACCAATTAGCGCCGCCATCTGTGGTGTAGTAAATCACGGCGTATCCGCTTGACGTGTTTTTACCTCCAACCAAACCGGCAATACTTCCCAGCATATTTATCTGGTGGAATTCAAAAGTACTTCCCAAGGTTGTCATTGACCAGTTCGCACCACCGTTTACGGTCTTTAAGATCACGCCATTTGCACCGCAAATCCATCCAGTTTGTTCATCATAGAAGTGCGCATCCCATAAATCAAACAATACACCACTCGTTTGAGCAGTCCAATCTGTTCCACCATTGGTTGTTTTTAGAATTACACCATCCATTCCAACAGCAAAACCGGTATTTTCATTGATAAATTCAACGTCCAGCAAATAGTCGTTTACACCAGAATTTTGTTGCACCCATTCAGGCTGACTAAATGAATTGACCCCTGTAAAACACAGCAAGAAAAATGCTATTTTGAAAAGGTGATTCATAGAAAGAATTAATCAAATTTAATAAGTAAGACGTTTGATGGAACAATTTGGTTGACAATTCGTTCAGTATTCCAATTCGGCAAATATTAATTCTGATTCAGTACCGTCATTATCCGTCACCAGTACAAGTCCAATTTTGTTTTTTCTGACTTTGATCACAGCCAGTGATTCTACTTTCCATGGTCTGGTTGTTTTATTGTCAGAAATGGCAATACACATGGGTTGTTTTTGTATATCCTTCAGATCCGTAATGCCGATGTAACTACCATAATTGAAGCCATCGTCGTAAGCGTTTGGTGTGTCTTCAGTTGTTGCGGTAAAAATCATTTTTGATGTGCCGGGAATAATTGCTGCGCCTGAAAAGGAAGACTGAATATTATTTATGACCGGAAGTTGCATCTGAATTAATTCCATGGGCGGAATTCCTTCTTCGTAATTTAGTGCATGAAGCAATGGTTGTATCGCAATTTTAATAATGGTGTTATCTGATCGGTTTAATAAATAAAGTATGTTTTCATAAATACACGCGCCTTCCAAATTGAGTTCACCCGAAATTTTTTCACGTATGAGTTGATATAATCCAGACAAGGAAAATGTTTTATAATCTTCGGGAGCATCTGCATTTACTTGAATTAAAGAATCTCTGTAAGGAGATAAAGATCCGGAACCAAATATTAAAAATTGATTTTGCTTTTGAAATGTATAACACGTGATCGATTCAAAATCCGGTTTTATTTTTTTTGGAATAGTATCTGTAAAATCTACGTTTTTTATTTTGAATTTTTCAAGCAGATCTCCGTCGGATGAAAGCCTGAAAAGATATGGCGAATTATCTCCGCAGATATAAATGGAACTGTTATAAAATTCAACACCTGAACAGGACGGTACATTGTCAAGAATTTTGTAAGATGTAATTTGAATTTTCATAGAGTCGGCTGGTGCGGCAAAAATTATTTTCTGCGTAAAACAAAATTGAAATGCAACGATTGAAAGTGCGCTACAAATTTTCATTTTCCAGATAAATAATTGTTTTGAAATTGGTATTTCTGTATCCTGTTTTCAATTTTTTTATTTCACCATTTTTTAATTCTATTTCCATTGCCGGCGAAACATTTGTTGCGCCTTTCACAAATACTTTATAGGTGCCTGAAGCTAATTCAGCAAACGTTGACTTGCCGTTTGATACCGTTGCTTTGTGCTCACCATTCACAAGAATCTTGTTGTTATAAAGTGCCTCTGGCAAACAACTTTCCCGTGATACTATAATTCCGGTTTTTCCTGATAATTCCGGCATAAAATTTTTGTTTTTAGCACTCAATGAACGGATAATGAGTACTACCGGAAGCCAGGGAATCAGAAGTGCAAGAAATGTGATTAGTATAGTTGCTTTTATGGGAAACATATGATCATCACCGGTCAGCAGTTCAATAAAAAATAAGGCTGGTTGCACCTGCATAAATGTGGTGATCATTGCAACTGCAAGCGCCGCAATTACATAAACGATACTCAGTTTTTTCAGCATGATTTTAGCGCGGCCAGTGCGTTTTCATAATTTGGTTCGTTGACAATGTCCGCCACTTGTTCAGTGTATTGAATGACATGATTTTTATCTGCGACAATGACAACCCGGGAATGAAGATTTTTCAATTTTCCCGTAGTAATTTCCAAACCATAATCCTGACCAAATTTTCCGGTTGCAAAATCAGATAAAGTGAGGACATTATCAATTCCCTCAGCGCCACAGAATCGCTTCATCGCAAAAGGTAAATCTCTTGCAATACAAAGAACTTTGGCGTTTTCTAAAGAAGAAGCCAGCTTGTTAAACTGTCTGGTTGATGCTGCACAGGTTCCTGTGTCAATGCTTGGAAAAATATTCAGAATTAATTTTTGTCCTTCAAAATCTTTTAAGGAGACGCGTGACAAATCATTTTGAACTAATTCAAAGTCGGGAAGATTTTTGCCTTTTGCCGGAATTGTGCCGGATGTCTGAACTGATTCTCCTTTTAATGCTACTGTGGCCATAGTTTAGTTTTTAGAAAAATAAAATTACATCTATTCTTTGGATGACTTGTTTTTTGAAGTTGTCACTTTTTAATCTACCGGGGGATCAGATTTGTAAAAATATTCACAGTAAATGAATTAAAGGTTTATAATTTATGGTTAGGTTGTTCCTGTGCGTGAGTGAATCGAAATTCTAACACAATTGTTTTCGCCCAGTTTCGCTGGCTTCTCCGGCTTTAGAATCAAAGAATGCAGGGAGTGGTTACCCCCTCAACTTATTTTGTTTAATAACTGGTTTAATATGAACTAATTGAATTCACTAAATTCGCCCATCTCTCAAAAAACCTGTTACGTGATTTCTAAAACAAATGTCCTGGAAAAAGTGGGCACAGAAAAAGTTCTGAGTGCTTATGATTTTTACAAAATGCTGGCTAAAGATTCCTTTGTGCTATTGTACATGGGAGTGTTCGACGATCAGCTGACCACCATTCTGATGGACATTAACGATGCGGGTAAATTTGAGATGAAATCATCGCGCAAAAAAATTTCTTTCCTGATTGCTGAGTGTTTTCAGAATATTGTACGGCACAGTGATGAAGAATCAAAGGCTGCTGTTGGATTTCAATTGCCTGAGATGTTTTTGCTCCGCAACAGAAAATCGATTCATCATTTGATTACTACCAATGTGGTTAAAAATGCTGATCGTATTAAAATCAGCAACAGCATTGATCATTTGAAGACGTTGAGTAAGGACGAGCTTAAAGTATTGTATCTGGATGTTTTTACAAATGAATCACATTCGGAAAAAGGAGGCGCAGGACTAGGATTAATTGAAATGGCCCGCAAATCCGGAACAGCACCAACGTACAAATTTGAAGAACTTGGTGGACAAATGTCCAACTTTTTCTTTCAGGTGAATGTGTTGCCTGCAGGTGCTGAAGTTAAACCTTCAGAGAAAGATCTTTCTTTGGATGTAGCCGAAAAAATTTATGATCATATGCATCAGCAAAAAGTTGCGCTGCTGCAGAAAGGGGATTTTTCAAAAGAATCAATCATGCCATTGATTCAATTATTTGAAAGTAATCTTTCATTGAAAGCTGAGGATGTTGAGGTGATGAAAAAGGTGATCACATTGCTGATTGAGATGCTTGAAAATATTCATGATCACGCACAAGAGGTGAACGGTTTCAGAGAAGGTATTTTTTATGTCATTGAAAAAGCACCCGGCAAATATGAAATCAATACCGGTAACTTTATTCCGGTTAGTCAGAGTCTGATATTGAAAGAAAGACTGGAAGCAATTGCCAAACTCACTGATTCAAAAAATTCTAAAAAGTACAACCGTCAGCTCGAAAAATTATCAGATGGTGAAAAATTCAAACCAGGCGCTGGTTTAATCGAAATCTGTAAAAACAGCACCGGCAAACTGGAGTATGATTTCAGACCAATTGGTCATTCTCTTTCTTTTTTCTCATTGAAAGTGAACCTGTAACAAATCTTTGGGGCCGGTTCGTTCTGATTTTGTAATTTAGGTACCGGCAATCTTTGATCGCCGAACCCAAAACATGTCGTCTTTATCTGTCTATAATCTTTATAAAGTATTATCCAAAGATTCTTTTGTACTTATTTACATGGGAGAATTTGACGATGAGCTCACAACCATTTTAATGGATATTAATGATGTGAGTAAATCAGAAATGAAAGCTCAACGAAAAAAAATATCTTATCTCATTGCAGAATGTTTTCAAAATATCATCCGTCATTCAGATAAAAAGAACCGTGCCAACCTTGCTGCTGAAATTCCTGAAATGTTTGTGCTGCGTGACAGAAAAAAAATTCATCAGCTGATCACTACCAACATTGTCAAAAATGAAGTTGTTGAAAGTTTGAAAGTAAAGCTCAATTCATTACAAAACCTGAATGCAGATGAGCTAAAAGAACTTTATACACAGGTGTTTCAGAACAATGAGCGAACAGAGCGAGGCGGAGCAGGATTGGGGCTCATTGATATGGCCAGAAAATCAGGCACTGCGCCTACCTATCAATTTGCGGATCTTGGAAATGGTTTCTCCAATTTTTTTATGCAGGTAAATGTGCTTGCCAAAGATTTTGAAGGCGTGGTGAGTCAGGAAGATACTTCCATTAGTTCAGCCCTGGATATTTATAACCAGATGACCGCAGAAAAAGTGGTTATGGCAAAAAAAGGTGATTTTTCACAGGAGGCTGTATTGCCGTTGATTCAGTTGTTTGAAAACAATCTCAACCTGAAAGAAGAACAAATTGGACTTGCAAAAAAAGTGCTCTACATTTTAATTGAGATGCTTCAAAATATGACGCGCTATGCTGAATTGCAGAATGGAATGAGAGAAGGAATTTTTTACATTTCAGAGACGGAATCAAATACTTATTCCGTTTGTACGGGAAATTTTTTAAAATCCTTTCAAGCAATTAAACTTAAGTCTGATCTTGATGATCTGCTTAAAATGGATAAAATCGAATTAGCTAAGGCTTATAAAATGAAGCTTATGAGTGACGAGCAGGAAGAAGGAAAAGGTGCAGGAATTGGTTTAATTGAACTGTGCCGTCACAGCTCTGATCAGATAATTTACGATATTAGCGATGCCGGAGACGGGTTGTCATTTTTTTCTCTGAAGGTAAAAGTATAAAATATGGAAGATCGTTTTTGTTTGATTGCCACAGCTGAAACACCAGAGATTGTTTTTGACAAAGCAAAAAATGAATTCAGTATAAAAGGAAAATCGATGCCTGAAAGTGCATTTGATTTTTATGCGCCGGTAATCAGCTGGCTGGAGGAATATAAGACAAAGCCCAACGATAAAACTGCCCTCGATATCTCGCTGGAATATTTCAATTCGGGATCAGTGAAACAGGTTTTTAAAATTCTGTGCGCCCTTGAAGAAATCACTGAATCTGGTAAAGAAGCTGAAGTAACCTGGTTTTACAAACGGGGTGATGAACTCATGCTTTCAAAAGGTCTCGAGTTTGGAAAATTTCTCGATTTGCACATTGAAGTAAAAGAGATTTAAAGTCTGAAACCAACAACCAGCACATCATCAATCTGTCGCGTGCTGCCTTTCCAGTTACTGAACGTTTTTTCAAATTCACTTTTTTGCACAGACATTGGTTTTTCTGCAAGTCCTGCCAGTAAGGTTTTGAATTTTGGTAAATTAAATTTGGATTGATCAGCACCTCCGAACTGATCCATATATCCATCTGTAGTGAGATAAACAGACGAACCTTTTTCCAGGGTTAAGGTAGTTGAAGCAAAAGATGAAGCCAATACTTTCTTACGCAGTTCAATTCCTCCGATTGCTTTGAGTGTTGGTTCAAGAATTTTTACTTCATTTTTTTCAACTACGTAGATTGGATTCATAGCTCCGGCAAACTGAACGGTTCTTGATTTTTTATCGACAACTACCAGAGAAAGATCCATTCCGTCCTGATTGTTTTTATCCGATTCAGATTGTCTCAGAGAGTAAACAATTCCTTCATGAAGTTTGTCGAGAATTTGACCTGCGTCTGTAATTTTTTTCTCGTTTACAATGTGGTTCATCAGCGTGTTTCCAATGAGTGACATAAATGCGCCTGGAACGCCGTGCCCTGTACAGTCGGCAACTGCAAGAATTAATTTGGAATCAACTTCTGAAGCCCAATAAAAATCACCGCTTACAATATCCAGTGGCTGGTGATAAATGAAAGAATCAGGTAACAAATCCTGTACTTGTTTTTCAGTCAGCAAAACAGATTGCTGTATGCGCAGCGCGTAGTGAATACTCTCGGTAATTTTTTTATTTTTTGCTTCCAGTTCTTTATTCAGCTGCGCTTTTTGTTTTGCATATCTGAATATAAAAAATACTGATACTGCAAGCACCAATAAGAGTAATACCAGTAAAAGTATTTTAAAGTTCTGTGCTGCAATTTCCTCTTCCTGCAGCGCAATAAATTTTTTGGCGTCCTCCAGTTCTTTTTCTGCCGCAATCAATAATTCTTCTCGGGCCTGAATCATGGCAAAATCTTCAGGGGTTATAGCCAGTAATTTATCCTGTTCAAGTTGTTTCCAGGCCGCGTCTATTTCCTGTTGTCTTGTTTCCAGATCTGCGCCGGTCAGATTTTCGAGATTCAGTTGCGTGAGTGTGTTTAATTTTTTTGCCTGAGGCTGCGTAACCGTTTCATTGTTGACGGTTGTATTTGGGGTTCCTGAATTATTTGTCTTGCCATTTGTTGTGGTTGGATTGGTACTTACCGTTTCATTGTTAGTGATAATTGCAGCGGTTGAATTATTGTCAGTATTTTTTTTGATCGACTTTTGCATCAGATTCAATGGAGTATTGTCTTTATTGTCTCCAAATAATTTCTTTTTGTCTTCATAGGTGATTTCTGTAAAAGTCAGTGCACGTGATGAAAGATTATAGGTTAGTTTTCCAAATGGGCGCGCATCTTTTGTTTTGTCAGACACAAAACTGTTCATTGCCAATTCAACATTTTCAAAAATCAATCCGGTTTGGATCATGTCTTCAGGAACAGCAGACAGATCTATGTTGAAGCTTCCAGTAACATAATTATCTTTGGTATATTCCAGTTTAAGGTCTTTTTCAATGGGCATCTCGATTGAAAAAGTTCCGTTGCCGGATGATTTTGTACTAGAAATTTTTGATGATCCTTTATATACGGTTAGAGAGACGCCTCCAATAGAACCTTCTAATTTTGAACTTTCTTTATTGAGTAATTTAACGGATGGATCAAAACTGTATCCATACACTGTTCCGCTGAGAACCATTTGCTGCGGTATTCGATTTTGAGCAAAGGAGGAAATAGCCGAAAATAAGGCTAAAAGCAAACAGTAAAATTTCACAAGCAATGGGTTTAGGTTCTGTAAATATATGAAAAACCGTGGATGCGTGAATAATCTTGGACACAATGCTGTTAATCAGTCCTTCTTGCGAAATCCGTATAAATTCAAAGGCAAAAACTTTTTAGGAAATTTCTCTATTCCTTCAAATCCCAATTTAATGTCTCTGCCATCAGAAGGAATGTAATTAGTTCTGAAAATGTAATCCCAAATGCTTAATGTAATTCCAAAGTTGGCGCCGTATTTATGATCTTTTGGTAGTTCATAGGCGTGATGCCAGATATGCATTTTTGGATTGTTGAGAATGTACTTTAGTGGTCCATAACTGATTCCGATGTTTGCATGATTTAAATGACCAATTGCTATTGCAAAATAGAAAACGATGAATGCCTGTTCGGGAGTGAATCCACCTATTAACATGACAGCTATATATTTCATAGGTGTATAAAAAACATTTTCCATCCAGTGATATCTGAGATGTGCTGCAAATCCCATTTCTTCAACCGAATGATGCACTTTGTGAAATTTCCATAGTAAATTATACCTGTGCAATAGGACATGGGTGAACCACTGAATAAAATCTGTCACAATAAAGAAAATAAGCAATTGCGCCCAGGATGGTAAAATCGATAAATCAATCAGCGCTAATTTTGAAAGATCACCACCAAAAATGTTTTTGAAAGCAAGTTCAGTTATATTCGAAAATGCCATAAAAATGACCAGTTTGAAAATGTAAAAATTGAAAAACATGAAAAAAGCGTCAATCCAAAAATCTTTTCTCAGCAAGGGTTGATTTTTTCTCCACGGGAAAACCATTTCTAGTGACCAGACAACCAATGATAAAAGCACCAGCCACCAAAAATAATTGACATACCACGGGTCAACCTGAAAGGTGATTTCATTCCAGGTATATCGGGCAAAATCTCCAAATGATTTTAAAAACAGATCGAGGTACTCATTCATACAGGCTCAATTTATAAAATTAACTGTAAAGCGGAATAATTTTGGTTCAAAGATACTGGCGATGTTTGATTATATTTGTGTGTTATATCACAATACTCTTCGTTATGTACGGAAAATTACAAAAACAACTTCAGGATGAATTGGCTGCTATAAAAGATGCCGGACTTTATAAAAATGAGCGAATCATTGTTACTCCGCAAGGTGCTCAGGTAAAAGTAAACACGGGAGAGGAAGTAATTATTATGTGTGCAAATAATTACCTTGGCTTGTCATCTCATCCCAAAGTAATTGAAGGGGCAAAAAAGGCACTGGATACGCACGGCTATGGAATGTCATCTGTACGTTTTATTTGTGGAACGCAAGACAATCACAAAGTATTGGAGAAAAAGATATCTGATTTTTTAGGAATGGAAGACACCATTCTTTATGCTGCCGCTTTTGATGCAAACGGTGGAGTTTTTGAACCGTTGTTTGGTGAAGAAGACGCAATTATTTCAGATGAATTAAATCACGCATCGATCATTGACGGAGTGCGTTTGTGCAAAGCTGCAAGATACCGTTATAAAAATTCTGACATGGCTGATTTGGAGCAGCAATTAAAAGATGCTCAAAAGCACCGAAACAGAATCATTGTAACCGACGGAGTTTTCTCTATGGATGGTTATGTTGCTAAACTGAATGAGATTTGCGATCTGGCCGACAAGTATGATGCGCTGGTGATGGTAGATGACAGTCACGCAACAGGCTTCATTGGAAAAACCGGAAGAGGAACGCATGAATATCACAATGTGATGGGAAGAGTAGATATCATTACATCGACTTTAGGTAAAGCACTAGGTGGAGCAATGGGTGGATTCACGTCCGGTAAAAAGGAAATTATTGACATGCTTCGCCAGCGCTCAAGACCTTACTTATTTTCAAACTCTCTTTCGCCAGTGATCGTGGGGGCATCTATTGCGGTATTTGACATGTTGAGTTCAACAACTGAATTGCGAGATAAACTGGAAGCAAATATTAAACACTTCAAGGCGGGAATTAAAAAGGCGGGTCTTGAAATCAGAGAAGGAGATTCTGCTATTGTACCCGTAATGCTTTACGATGCAAAAGTGGCTCAGGAATTTGCTTCACGTTTGTTAAAAGAAGGAATTTATGCGATTGGATTTTTCTATCCGGTTGTACCAAAAAATCTGGCGCGTATCCGTGTTCAGATTTCAGCTGCACATACTTTTGAGCAATTGGATAAAGCGGTTGCGGCGTTTGAAAAAATTGGTAAAGAAATGGGTGTGGTGAAGTAGGTTTTGTCTTTATTATTCAGAAAAATTTTACTTTCTCAAATTTCAGGGTCATAAAAATTAGAGAAGCGTTTGTTCATAACATCCTTTGCGTAGCTGAATAAAACCGGATTGGTTTTCTGAAATATTCCCGGTGAAAGTTGCCAGTGATTTTTAAACGTGTGAATGCTGTGTGCCTGATCATAAAAACCGGCATCAAGTGCTGAATAAGTCAATTTATTATCATCTGACATCAGGGTAAAAAAGTGATTTAATCTCCAGGTTGTTGCAAGAGATTTAGCTCCGATACCCAGATGCAGCATAAAATTTTTGTGAAGAGCCTGTCTGGAAATTCCTGCTTCAGAACATAATTCTGAAATTCTGATGTTTCCTTTTCTGTCTAAAATATAATTCACCTGCGCACGCAAATCTTCATTCAATTGATATTGATGGTTAAGCAGATCGAATGCGGCGTTTTCAAGAGAATTTTGTTTCTGTAAAATGCCTGAATTGAAATCAAATTCTGCGTGCCAGAGATTCAAAGTACCAGGTTGTTTAATCACACTTTCAAGTTCTGTAATTTGATTTACAACCGCTGCATTTTTTCCAATAACGTTTGACAAAGAGAATGCCTTAAACCGGATTCCATAAACCAAACCTGAGGTGCTGATTTTTACCGGTTGCAAAAGAAGCGGAGAAAGATACATTCCCTTAGGATATTCTATCCCGTCAGAAATAAATGCGTGTTGGGCAATTAACACATTGAAAGTTCCGTCAGGCAACAAAATCATTTCTGAATGAACCCGTCCGTCAAAAGACCAATAACTCTCAATAAATTTTGAAAGCTCCGCTTTTGATTTTATTTCTTCCAGTTTCATTCAAAGTAAATGTAAGGTGCAAAACCATTAGTGATTTAAAAAAGGGATGAACGTTAACAATTCTTGACAGGAGTTAAAAAGAGTTAAGATGAGCGGTGGTTGACATATTTACAATTTTTTAAATCATTGCTGATCTACATTTGAACCGTTGAATGATATTAAAGTCGATTCAATTTGTGCGCGTATGCGGATGAAATAACTATTAGACCGTTCATCCGCGATTTGAATAACCGCCGGTACTTTGGAATATTGAATTCACCGGCTGACACAATTTTGAATCAATGCTGTTTATAAGAGCTGAACTTTGAACCAGTAAAAAATTTATGCAAAAAGTAATTTTGATTTTCCTTTTTTCCACGCTTGCTGTATTCGGTCTTTTTGGACAGTATACAGTATCAGGTAAAATTTTTGATCAATCTGATAAATCTCCCCTGGAATTTGCAACGGTAGTTGTTTTTAGTGAGGCTGATTCCTCTCTTGTAAGCGGCGCAGTGTCCGATTCGACAGGTTTTTTTCTGGTTGAAAATATTCCGGCCGGAGACTATTTTTTAAAGATGAGTTTTATCGGATATGATGCTCAGATCAAAAATCAGATAAACCTGAATTCTGAAAATCCAGTGGCTGATTTGGGTGAACAATTTTTAAAAATTTCAGGTGAATTGGGTACGGTAGATGTGGTAGCCAATCAGGCTGTGTTTGAAACTAAAATTGACAAGAAAATTTTTAACGCTGATCAAAACCTGACATCAAGAGGAGGAAATGGATTGGATTTGTTACGACAAATTCCGACAATTACAGTTGATGAAAACGATAATATATTGTTGCGTGGTGATGCCAATGTGACAATCTTGATTGATGGTCGTCCAAGTTCAATGCCTGCCAATCAATTGCTCAGACAAATTCCGGCATCTGCCATTGAGCAAGTTGAAATCATTACCAATCCATCTGCAAAATACGATCCTGAAGGAGTATCTGGTATCATCAATATAGTGATGAAAAAAAGTAAAATGAAAGGCTTTAACGGAACAATTGATTCATCTTTCGGGTATGGAATTTTTCCTAAAACAAATGCAACCATAGGGTTGAATTATCGCAACAGCAAAATAAATGTGTTTAGCAACTACAGTTTTTATTACGGTCAAACCTGGTTTGGGGGTGAAATGGATCGGAATGTGATGTTGAGTGATTCTACCTGGGACAGATTGCGCACAGATGATTATGGTGAACGCATAAATACGTATCACACCGGCCGAGTTGGACTTGATTATTTTGCCAATGAAAAAAATACTTTTTACGTGACGGCAAATATGGATTTTGGTACAAATCTGGGAAGCCGTTTGATGAATTATAATAATGTTGGATCAGGTGAAGAATTGCTTTATCGTTCTCAGCGAAACGGAAATATTAGTGCCCCAAGTTTCAACAACACCGTTACAGCTGGCTGGCAAAAATCTTTTAATAATCCGGATCATACACTTTTTGTTGATCTCAATTATTCCAACATGCTTTTTACGGGTGATGAATGGTTATGGCATAAATATTACGATGTGTTTGATTCATTAAATAATACAAACTATCAGCACACGATTGACAAAACATATAATCAAACTTTGCTTGGAAAAATTGATTACATCTGGCCAGTTAATGATTCCACAACGTTTGAAGCGGGGTTCCATTTTACACAGCGAATTGCTGACAATGATTTCTTTTCTGAATCTGCCGGTGATGATGAAATTTATTCAACCGACACCAATATCACCAATCACTTCAGATACGAGCAGAATACATTTGCACCCTATGTAACATTTGCAAAACAATTTAAAAAGCTGGGAGCGAAAATTGGTGTACGTGCTGAACCCACTTTGACGCTTGCTGAAATGATAACCACTAATGAAGCCTTTGAACAAAATTATTTTCAGTTGTTTCCAAGTGCTCATCTTTCCTATAATTTTAATGACTATACTATTTTGCAGCTTAGTTACAGCAGAAGAATTAATCGTCCTGAGCTGGATCAGTTGAATCCATTCACAAACTATTCAGATAATCTTACACTTGAAACAGGTAATCCATTTTTAAAGCCAGAAATTATTCATGTAAATGAGTTGTCCTTTATGCGCTTCTGGCAAAAATTCAACATCAATGCAACAGGTTATTTCAGAGTTATTAATGATTTAATCAGACGTGAATTATTTTATGATGGAATTTATACGCATGTTACTAATACAAATTTGGGCAGTAGTTTATTATCTGGTGGTGATTTGATTTTAACCTGGATGCCGGTGAAAGGAATGAGAATTACTTCTTCAACAAGTGTTTGGAATACCTCCACCAAAGACCCCGAAGTAACAAATGGCGAATGGCAGAATTTTATTGGAGCTTATACCAGTTTGATGGCTTCTTATCGGATTAAAAATGGATGGAGTTTTCAGTTGTGGGGAAGTCATTCACCAACAGCACGTGTGATACAAGGTTACATACTCAGAAATTATGGTGGAGGATTTGCCGTGCAAAAAAGTTTATTTAAAGATAAAGGTTCCATAAACCTGAGTGTCTATGATATTCTTAAATCGCGGTGGTTTGCATTTGAAAGTTATGATTTGGGCAACTACACTATGAACAGTTATCGCAGATGGGAATCACGTTCCGTTTATCTCTCTTTCACCTACAGTTTTGGAAAAATGACCGAAGGAAAGGAAAGACGTCAGAATAATTCAGGTGGAATTGGTGATGATCTTGAAGTGCCTCTGTCAAACTGATATTTAAAATCGTAAGCAGTTACGCTGTAAACTGCTGCACGTCTGAAAAGCCTTGCAAACGAGCGGGCAACCTAAAATACAAAGTACAGCAAGTAAATTTTTCATGGGAACCATTCTCGGGAGGAAAATAAGTAAGCCAAATAGTAGATTCCTCCCGGGTTGGTTTACACATTGAATTATCGTGGATCATCTTTTCTGGATGCCTCCATCAAAAAGTGCCGCAACAAATCAAAATCTCTTTCAATTTCTTTTATTGAAAAATAAGTTTTTGAATAAACCTGTTTTCTGTCAGCCCGTTCTAAAAAATTTAATTCATCATTGAGTAAATTTCCAAAACAAAATCCGAGTTGAACACCATTCAATTTTACTTTTCCCCAAGGCACTGATGCAGGCCAAATAAAACATATTCTTTTGTTGAGTGAATAAAACGGAACGTTGTAAGAAAGTTTTCTTTTAATACCCGGAATCAGATCCCGTATCATGTCATCAAGCGCTGAAACAATCTGTTTTTCTTCTTTTGACAGATGATCAAAAAAATCATCATAAGAATGAAACTTAAACGGTTGCGGGTTCATTTGAAGATTGAATGGTTAATAAGCAGTATCTGCTTTCACAATAATAAATCAAATTTTTCTTAGTTTTACTTCGTTAAGCGGCATTTGAAGTTGAATACAGTAGGGGATTTGAGATGATGCTGCAACATTCAAACTTACTCGCATGAAAAGAATAATTCTGATCAGCCTGATTTTTGTTGCCGGAAGCGCAATGGCTCAGGAGAAAAAAAAATACCTTGAAAAGGGACATTTCGCTCCCGGTTTAAGAACCACCACCAGTGTTTTTGGACATGATCCTGTTCCCGGCTTGGGTGTTGGCGGACAAGTTCGTCTACAAATTTTGGATTATATCAGCACAGATTGGTTTGCTGATTATATTACCATGGATCTGAATGGAGCGGGTACAAGAAACAACGCGCACATTGGATGGTCGGTACTTTTTTATCCAAAACAACTGAATCGATTCACGCCATATGTAATGGCAGGTCATTGTTTTGATTATGCTCACGTCACACCTGTTAGTACACCGTATAACGACCGTTCAGATGAGTCGGTTTCAAGGTGGAGTTCTGCCGTTCAGGCCGGTATCGGATCGCATTATTTTCTGACCGAACGATTTCATCTTACGTTTTCAGCGCAATTTATGATGCACCTTGGAAACCACCTGGATTATGAACTGGAGGAAACTTCAACAGGCTGGTACCTTGACACTGATCCGGTTGAGCATAGTCATGATGAAAGACTTGAAGGACATATACTGCTAACGCTCGGACTGAATTACAGAATAGCTGACTTTTGGTAATAACAAATTGTATGAAAAAAATTCTTGTATTTATTCTTATTACTGTCAGCACCTTTTCATTTGCACAGGCAAACAGAAACTGGAAACTGAAAACAGCACTTTCATTTGCTCCCGGTTTACTCACAGAAAAAACTTATTCTCTCCAGCTTCAGGGATATCTGGGTTTTATTCAGGATAAAATTGAGTGGAGAGGCGAAGCGTTTTATTTTTTGAATCAATACGGTGAAAGACCTCGATTTTCAATGAATCATCAAATCTATACCGGAGCATTTTATCATTTCACAGATAAAGCCTTTCAACCTTATCTGGGATTTCAGCCGGGAATTGCAATTTCTCAGTCGTCAGAATACGCAACCTTAAATACTGAAACCAATGCGCTGGAATATAAAATTGCAGCTAATCCGGTTGGATCAGTGGCCACAGGATTTGATTTTTTTGGAGAAAAATTGTTTTTTCTGTTTGTTGAAACCAGATATATTTTTGGAAAACACAAAGCGGATTCTTACCCTGTTTATCTGGATGAATGGAGATTCTCTTTTGGTTTAGGATTATATTTCTAAACAGTTTCACTGCGCTTGATAAAACTTTTCTTATTTTCGTGACATGGAGAATTACATCCTTGAAGGCACACCAAAATCACCTTTGGTAAATTTTAACGCTCAGACTGGAGTTTTGACCATCAGCGGTAGAAGTATTCCTGAAAATGCGCGTGAATTTTATCGCCCTATGATTGAGTGGATTGAAAAGTATGCAACCGCTCCTCAGCCAGCTACGGTTTTTGATATTTGTCTTGAATATTTTAATACCAGCTCTTCAAAAGCCCTTTTTGATTTGTTTAAAACGGCTGAAGATATTCATGTTGCCGGACGCTCCAACATTGTGGTGAAATGGAAATATGAAAATGACGACTGGGAAATGCGCGACGCAGGTTTGGAGTACAGCCGCATTATTCAAATTCCCGTTGAAATGATTGAGATCGAAGTCTGAACACAAACTCCTCCTTTTCTCTTTATTAGCTGTTAGATTTTGTTTTTGTATCTTTCCTGAAAATGTTTTTTCATGAAAGTATTCTCTTTTATCAGTGTTGCTCTGCTGTTTTTTTCTTGTAGTCATAATTCTTCAGAGCACAGTTCGCTTGTTAATGCCGTATCAGAACAGGGTATGACAGACGGAAATGAAATTACCTATCAGAGCAGAATCATGTATGAATATATGCGTCTGAGAAATCCGCAAACGGGTGAAATTCCTGCAGGCATCCGGAATAAAGAACTTGAGTTTGCAAAAACATTACCGGTAAATATGAAAAAATCATTTACCTGGGAACAGCGCGGACCTATTAATAAAGGTGGAAGAACGAGAGCAATTGCCATTGATGTTACCAATGAAAACATCTGGCTTGCCGCAGGTGTAACCGGTGGAATCTGGAGATCAATTGACGCCGGGGTTTCATGGAATAAAGTTACATCTCCTTTGCAGCCTCATAGTATTACTTCACTTGCACAAGATACTCGTCCAGGTCATGAAAATGTATGGTATGCCGGAACAGGAGAACATTATGGAATTGTTAGTGCATCTACATTTGAAGCAAGATATTCAGGCAATGGATTATTGAAAAGTACCGATGGCGGAATTACCTGGACAGAATTAACTTCTACGCAATCAAATACGCCACAAACTTTTCATGCAAATCATGAAATGGATTTTGTCTGGCGTGTGGTAACTGATCCATCTGATTTAACAAATGATGTTGTGCTTGCGGCCGTCTACAATGGTGTTACACGAAGTGATGATGGCGGTGCTACCTGGACAGAAGTTTTAGGTTTTCAACAAGGCGTAATTTCTGCTCCTTATGCAGATTATGTTGATCTGGTAGTTACCTCAACGGGTGTTTTTTACGCCACCATTTCAAGTGATGGACCAGCTAAGGGAATTTTTCGGTCTGATGATGGCGTGACCTGGGCAAACATTACACCAACTTCAGGTTTTCCTTCAAGTTATGGAAGAATGGCTATCGCCATAAATCCTTCTGATGAAAATGAAATGTGGATTTTTGGTAATGCGACAACCGGACTTGCTAATAATCATGCTTTATTTAAATACACGTACATCTCAGGAGATGGAACCGGTACCGGTGGAACCTGGGAAAACCGCAGCGCAAATCTTCCCTATGAACAATGTTATATTACTGAAATCGAATATGAATTAGGTTACCTCAATACGCAATCATCGTTTGATGTTCACATCGCAGTTCATCCGGCTGACCCGGATGTAATTTATATTGCTGGCACCAGTATCTGGAGATCGACTGATGGATTTACCACCAATACAAATAACAAATGGATAGGTGGTTATCAATGCGACCCGCTTCCATATAATGACATTAACTGGCAGTTGTCTTATCCTAATCACCACCCTGATCAGCATTATATTACTTTTTTACCTTCTGATCCAAACGTGATGATCAACGTGAATGATGGTGGTATTTACAAAACAGTTGATGATTTGCAGGATTCTGTGGAGTGGGTACCATTAAACAATGGATATGTCACCACACAATTTTATGCTGTATCTATGGTGCCTGGAAACACAACCAGTGACGTGGTGATTGGAGGTATGCAGGATAATGGAACCTGGCATACAAATACATTTGAATTTGATTCAGCCTGGGTTGAAATTGGAGGGGGAGACGGAATGTATTGTGCCATTACAGAGAATGAAGAATTTTATATCACTTCAACTCAAAATGGTAAATTGTTTCTCAAAGAAATCGATGCTGAAGGGGTTGTACTCGGGCACGAGCGAATTGATCCGGAAGATGGACCTACTACTTACAATTGGTGCAATAGTTTAAAACTTGATCCAAACAATACAAATACATTGTACTGGAACGGACGAACCAATTTGTTCAGACTGGATGATGTGCATGACATTGTCATTACCGGAGATAAAACAAATAAAGAACCTGATTTTTGGGTGGAGATTGCTGAGGCAGATGTTGATCCGGGTGGAGGAGTGATTACCGATATTGAGATGTGCAAGTCAGCGCCTAATACTGTTTGGTATGGTTCAGCGCAAGGTCATGTGTATCGTTTGGACAATGCAAATTCTGCAACACCAACCAAGGTAAATATCACACCGGAATTTTTTCCGTTTAGTGCATACGTTTCGTGCATTGCGGTTGATCCGTTTGATCCAAATGATATTCTTGTAACGTATGCCAATTATGGTGTGTCAAGTATTTTTCACTCGAAAGATGGTGGACTGACGTATGAAGATATCGGTGGAAATCTGGAAGAAAATGTAGATGGAACAGGATCTGGTCCTGCAGTTTTATGGGCTGAAAATTATCCAAACGGAACCAAGTTTGTTGGTACAACTGTTGGTTTATTTACAACAACCCAACCGGACAGCGCAAATACAGTGTGGGTGCTTGAAGGCGGCATTGGAAATGTGGTTATCAATCACATGGACTATAGAACGTTCGATGGAAAAATGATTGTTGGCACACATGGAAATGGAGTATTCTCGACCAATTTGGTTCCGGCTTTTGCTTCAACTGATCAGCAAGAAAATGTGTCTCAGATTTTGGTTTATCCAACGCTTGCACAAAATGAAATTAATGTAGTTGCAGTTGAAGGCTCCTCCATTTCTGTATACGATCTCAATGGAAAAAAACTGTTTGCACTCGATAATTCAAACTACATGACCGTTATAAATATTGAAGATTTCGGAAAAGGAATGTACCTGGCCGTTATTGAAAATAAAGGAAAACGTGAGGTCAGAAAGTTTGTGAAAAACTAGCAGCGCTGTTTACTGAAAACTTGACCTTCCTGATTTTTTTATTCTGATCAGATAAGCGACACTGAAACTGAAATAATGATGATTTTTTAAATCATCTGCTCCACGGTCAACCCGGTAATCAGGTATTCCAAAAGTGTAATATCCGCTGGTTCTGAAACCATTTGCTTCATAGCTCATACCTGCTTTGAAACCGTAGTCAAATGTTCTGAGATTTTTTCTGGAGCTTGATTCTGTAAAATCTTCTTCATACGCCGGTGGAAATAAAAAGGAGATAAAACCAGTCGGGTCCAGCGAATCAATGTTGAAAGTTTGTAAGAACGGAATATTTGTTTCTGTTTTTTCTCTTGTCCAGGCACGTACCATAAAATGCATGTAGGGTCCGGCAAAAATTGAAAATCCTTTGTAATCATACGATGCCATAATTGGAATTTCAATTCCGTATTGAGATGTTACGCCTGAAGTTTTAGTGTACACATTAAAGTCAGCGCCCGGAATTCCAAGATCATTTAAATCAAAACCAAATACATTCAGCTCAGACGTGTCTGATCCAAAATAATTTTTGTGACGCTGTGAAAAGTAAACACCAGTTCTTAATGAAAGATACTCGGTAAAACTCCAGTTGAACGCGGCGCCTGAATTCCAGCCTAATCTGAACTCATTACCAAGATCATCTTTTTGAAGCAGAACGGTGTTAAAACCAACCTCTGGTCCAAAAGAAATTGATTGTGAAACGGAAGTAAGAGGATAAAAAATTGTAAGAAATAAAATTGTACTCAGGGTTTTCATATTGGATTATATATTATTCAAATCAAGCTGACGCATGGCGCCATACCATTTAATTACTTTTTCACCTACGCCGGGCACTTCAACATGTATGAGATACACACCGCTGGCAATTGGAATTTCCAGATAATTTTTTAATGTCCAGTCAACGTAAGTCAGTTCATTGTCTTTATCCATCCGTTTCACCATTTGACCTGAAATATTGTAAATAGTGATGGAACATGTTTGTGGCAAATTGGTAATTCTTACCCGGTTATCCACTCCATTACTTTCATACGACGAATAAGCATAATATGGATTAGGTACCACTCTGATTTCATCCAGTGCTTCAACAGCCGTTCCATTTTGTTGGGTGAGTGTTGCAATACCAGAGGTGCTGAAACGATATGCCGGTAATCCATTATTTAATCCAGTGTAAATCTTTTCCTGATGCGGGTGATTGACCCTCATTTGAACACGTGCATCGGTTGCAAGCACTTCCTGATTTTCAATCAGCATGGGCGCCATGATCCACATACAATTTCTCCACGCCTTGTTATAAGAGGAACTGGTTTCATCCTGAAGTTGTGAACTGAGCCAATTGCCACCATCATATTCTGGCATTCCGGTTCCACCAATATCTACACCAAAAACATAAATGAAATGACAACCACCAAATAATGGTACACCACCGCCACCAATATATTCTGAAGTTGGATTCCATAACATATCATTTCCGTTTGAACCAGCCAGCCATGAATTTTCTGCAAATGCCATATTCAATCTTGAACCACTTTCAACGTCGATTGCGTATCCCGGAAACCATCCCATTCCTGTTCCGCTTTCTGCGTTTCCATTCTGATCAACCGAATTTGCCGCGCGTAATTTTAAGATGGAAGAATTTCCTTCAGCCTGCGCCGGAACATGTGACGCTTCCAGAACCGGGCATCTTGTCCATTTTGATTTGTCACTGGTAAAAACAACATCTACTCCGTGAATATCTGCAAAGCTAACCATACTCTGTGCGTTACTTACATTAAACCACGATGTAGGATCCAGATCTGCATTATAAACTACATCCGGATATCCCAATGGCATTCCTAAAAATTCACTTCCTACTAATTTGAACGGCGCAACTGTTCCATCCAATAGTTTTTCATACAGCTCGTCCGGATCTTTGTTTTTGTCTTTGTAATAACATGGGTTGTAAATTTCTCCGCCAATACATTCTTCCGGTTGAGGATCAAAAATACCTGATCTGATCCAGTTCGTTGGAAAATAGCTGTCATCATCCATCACACCGGCAAGCCACATCTTAGATGAATCTGCAAAACTTATTCTTGCATCAATCGGGTCCGTTCCCCAACTTGAATAAGGTCCTCCGCCATTCTGATATTCAGTTTGTGTGATGTGTACAGAAATTCCCCACTCGGGAATTAATTGTTCATTTGGAAAACTAATCGGATGATTGGAATAAACAGTATCGGTTGTTCCGGTTTTTACCGCCTTCCAATTTGCTGAATCCAGATCACCGGAAAGATCATTAACAAAATACAATTCAAAAGAGGCATCCTGCAGATTAAGTGGATCAATTACTTTAATTTTTACCGGACCTGCACCACTGATAAAAGTGATCTCATTTACGGAATTATTTTCTAAAATTTCTGCTTCCGATTCACTGGTAATTTCCGTCCAGTTACCTGCGTTGCCCCATCCGTCAATCCTTGTTACCGGAAGTTCATAACCGTAACTCACCGTGAAAATTGTTCCACCATTTTCAGGTTGAGGATCATGCGGTATTGCGGCGTAAGAAATGATTTCACCGATGGCTGCTTTTCTGCTTGCCAGGTAAGGAATTTTTTGTCCGTCAAGCGCAAGCGGATCAGTGGGATCGTATTTTTTAAATTCATTGCTTGCGTAAGTAACCGCCATGTAATGATAGGTTTTAAAATTCACCAGTTTTCTATCGCCTGTTGCAAACTGATCTTCTTTCACACTGAATGAGTGAAAAATTCCTTCATTGGCTCCATCCACTTTTACGGTTGGAACGCTTGTACCAATTTCATCATCGTACGCATAATTCACCAGTTTGCTTATGCTGTCTTTAATGTCACATTGAAAAACAAGTCGTGCTTTATTCACATCACCCAAATCAGTTGGTGACACTGTTTCATCTAATAGCTGATAAACCTGATAACCCTGAAAACGATAGTTTCCATCAAAGTTTGGATCGTTGTCTACATTGACAATAAATGGATCCAGTTCAGAATAATCTTCATTGTAATTATTGGATGCAGGTGAATTATAAATAGAGATGATCAATTCATTTTCCATTTCCTGAATGGAGAGTTCTGGTGCATGTGGTCCATCCAAAACTTTAAAACAATTATCAAATAAAGCTTGCGCTTTGTCATCTGCTTTTTGCAATTCAACTACAGAAGCAAATGGATCTCCTTCATTCGATCTTGCCCAGACAATTCCGTATGTAATATTATTTACTGCACCGGGTTTTAAAACAAAGGGACCGGCTGATTGCGCAAATCTTCTGTCGTAGGGTAAATTGCCTGCGGTTTGTTCTGTCCACAAAGGTTGAGGAATTCCATTTGTTCCCCATCCAACAGGATCTGTATCTGCAGGAAACATGTAGTTTGCTTCAATGGCCGGATTTGCATTGGGATCACCCGGATGTCCATTTCCACCATACACAAAATGAGTTCCGTCTTTCCAGTATCCGGTGAGATAATTGTAATAGTCCTGCGCTGTTTGCGGATCCGTTTGCGCAGCGCCACCTCCGCCGGTATTGTTGTAATATAAAAAACGATGCATTCCAATGCGTTCATTGTCTACAACACCATCACCAAATCCAATTCCCAAACCAGAATACGGAATTCCGCCCTGGGAAACCGCTGTGGTATAATTTGCAATTAATGGATTATCTGAACCGTCATTGTCTTTATAAGGTCCTTCAAAAAAATCTATTCCCGCCGCGGGTGGATTTGTTCCATAGCCTTTCCAGCCACCATCATCTGCATCAACTGCTGCACCGTTGTAACAATAAGCTAAACCGCGGCTCACATCACATCCTACAAAATCATTAAACGGATTTCCAAGTGCAGCATCAATAAAAATTCCAAAGTAGGTGTCATACAAAGTTTGCGTAGAACGATTCACCAGCTCGTAATTATAAAAAGTCATGTTATTGATTTCATCGTTGGTGGCAAATGCAAATGCCTGACATCTGATTTCCATACCAAGCGGATCACCTCCGGTTTCAGTGTGAATATTTCCTTTGTCATTCATCACCCACCAAATGGTTTGATCTCCGTAAAGCGTTACGGTGCGATCATACGAACAATCCAACTCTTTTTTAATATCATACCAGGGGTAATCACCATCCTGCGGATTGTAAACAGCATCATCATTGCGGTCATAAAACGGAGCCAGATAAAAATCCTGACCCAGTGCAGGATTACCATGAGCGGGCCATTCAAGAATGGATTGCGGAATAGAATAATCCGGAAAATTTTCAGATTGCGTATTTGTTCCGTTTTGAGCATCCATTTCACCGGCTGTAAACCACGCATCAAATTCACGTACTTCATCCTGACTGATGACAAAATGTTTGTCATACTCCATACACGTTTCCGGCAAAATTTCAGCTTCACCGTTGTTGGTCAGCGGACCGGTCCAATAATCCTGACCATCACGGTAACGCACCGCAGCCAGTTTTAACTGACCATTTATGTCTACACCACCCAACCAAAGTGCTGAGGTAAACAAAGCCATGATGCCTGAACCTTTAGGAACTTCATATTGTGATAAATTCTGACCGGCAATCTGCCATAAATTTCCACCGGAATGAATGAGTGCTTTTACATTGTTGTATTCCAGAAAAGCGGATGAATTGGCGGGTGAACAGCCTGCCGCGCGGTCATCGCTTATTGGCGCATGATGTTGCATGCCGTATTGCTGGCCGAATGAAACCGCAGAAAAAAATACAGCAAAGAATGAAAGCAATAAAAGTTTCATGAATGCCAATTTACATCTTTCTGGTGAGAGCGGTAGAAGTTGGAGGTACAATTCTGTCGAAATTTATACAAGTGATTGTTTGTTTTTGTCTTAGAATACGCAGTGGATAAAAAACAAGACTTGAAATGGGTTTGTGTTTTAATTAATCAATTCGCCCGACCAAAGTTTTTGAAGAAATATTTTCCAGGGTAAAACTAAAATTTTTCCAACTTTTCGGGGCAGTGGTTCGTTGCATACTAAAATAGAGTGTTTGGTTTTATATTCTTCTGAAAAACTGATTAGCCCTTTCAAATGGCGTTCATTGATTTTATTAGACGATTTTACTTCAATGGCCACTTCATTATTTCCTAACACAAAATCAATTTCAATTTGTGAAGCGGTTCGCCAATAACTGATTGGATAGTCTATGCCTGAGTAATGACTGTGTGCATAAATTTCATGGTAGATGAAATGTTCAAAAGCATGACCAAAAATTTCACTGCCAAATTCAATTTTACCGCGCTTTAATAGATGGTTGACAATACCAAGATCAAAAAAGTAAAATTTGGGTGCAGTGATCACTCTGCGTTTTGGTTTTTTTTGATATGCCGGAACAAACCTGCCAATTAATGTATCTTGTAAAATCTGAAAATATTCTTTGATGGTTGGTGCTGAAACACCACAGTCAGCCGCAATGTTTGCGTAGTTTACCATTTCACCATTACTAAAAGCTGCTGCTTCCAAAAACTGTGCAAAAATATTTACGTTCCTTATTTTAGCTTCATTAACTATTTCATCACGCAGATAATTTCCAACATAAGCTGACAGCATTTTTTTTGGATTTTCTGCTAAATAATGTCTCGGTAATAGACCGTTATTTATTGCCTTCATCAAATTAAAATCAGGGATTTCCTGGCTTGTAAGAGGCAACAATTCATATCTCAAAGCTCGTCCTCCAAGGAGGTTTGTTCCAGACCTGACAATTTTTCTGGCGCTGGAACCGCTCATAACAAACTGTGTACCCTTATGAGTCATTAGCCAATGAATTTCATTTAATAATTCCGGCATTCGTTGAATTTCATCAATAACAACTCTTTTGATATTTTCATCGGCTAAAACAGTTTCGCGGATTAAAGTTGGATTTCGCTGCAAACGCTCATAGTTGTCGGCCAATAATAAATCAAACCAAAGGGCTTTTGGATATAGGTTATTTAATAATGTGCTTTTCCCCGTTTGTCGGGCACCCCACAAAAAGAAACTTTCATTTCCCGCATCTTCAAATTGCTGCTTTCTTTCAAACATAAATAGAACTTCTTCAATTTACTATTCGCATGATAAAGTAAATATATACTTTATTTTATCATGATATACGAAAGTAATGGTTTTCATAAAATCAGCAGTCTTTAACAAAAAATTATTTATTTTTTTTTGAGTGTGGTTGGGTCAAATTGTTGAAGGGTGCTCATAAATGTCAATCATTCAAGGCTTGTAGGCCTGATGAACGCTGTCTGCTGGATGGACAATTGAATCAGACGTCCATTGAGCAAGAGACAAACTAGCAAAGTTAAAAAGAAGGGCAATTATAAATATTTTTTTCATGGTATTGGATTGCATGATTTAATATCCGAAATCAAAACGACCAAGCGTAACTTCTATTGTTGTATCGGATGTACAATCAGGATTTACTAACGTCATTTGAAAAGTTCCGGAAATAATATTTTTTTCTCTGTCCAAATGAGTAATGGTAACTTGCCCTTTGTCAAGTGTATCATGGTAATATTCACACTTTGGACCATCATAATCAGTGAAACCAATATAGGAGCTCGAGTTTATATCAAAAGTATTCGAGCCGTTTTCTTCAGTGATGTAAGATTTAAAATTTATTCTTTCCAATCCACTCTCATTAACATCACGTTTTCCTTGAATTAAAAGATAATTAGTGTCTTCATCAAAACTACCACTAACGGCCACAGGACCCCCAACAGTAAATTTTACACTTGCCACAAACGGCACCCCATCAATCAAACAACCAAAGGTGTTTTTACCTTCATGAGTTAGACAAGGTAAACCGTTGTCTGTGCATGGTTTGTCTTCTCTGCAGCTTGATGAGGCAAAAGCCAAAAGGCAAAAAGCAAAAAGAGCTGGAGTTTTTTTGATGAAAGAATTTTTCACGAAGGAGTTTTGCAAGAGCAATTTACGAAAATTATTTTGAGTTGGAATTGGCTATTGAATTTGGATCATGAACGCTGTGTTGGGCACGTGCGTGACGCTCACACCAGCAGAGTCTATTAAAAAACAAAAGCCATTCCCGAAAAGGAATGGCTTTTGAAAAGTAAAATCGATCTACTTAATTTTTCACAAACTGAATTGTCTGAATTTTCTGATCATTTTCAATACGGATGAAATAAATACCTGCTGCAAAATTTTCTACGTTGATCAGTTCTTTGTCTGATCCATTTGACGTGAGAATTAAATTTCCGCTGATATCTGTAATGTTATACAAGAAACTTCCCGGTATTTCAACAGTCAGGTTTTGCACCGCTGGGTTTGGATAAATGCTAATTGGCATTTCTGAACTTTCTATTCCAACTTGTGAATTCACGTATGCACTGTCTGTATTGGTGCAACCGTTTCCTTGCTGAACAACTACGGTGTACATTCCTTCATTTAATCCTGTGAGGTTTTGTGAGTCGTCAAAATCACCGGTTCCGTCATTATCCCAATCGTAGGTGAATGGGAAAGAACCACTGATCAGTGTCATATACACTCCACCATTTCCTCCACTAAAATCATCACTGGTTGTCAACGAAAATTCCGGTGCTTCCAAAACATCAATATCAACCGTGAAAACGCAATCTGATGGATCATCACTTGTTGCGGTATAGGTTATTGTACCAGTTGTTGCAGGTTGAAACGGTGTGTTATTTATCACTCCGTTATCCCAGGTAATTGTTCCGCCATTTGAAGAAACTGCATCCAGTGTGATCATATCAAATTCACAAACGGTAGTTGCTGAAACGGTAGTTGTCAATCCTGCACATAAAACGGTAATTGTGATTTGACCATCTCCAACGTTGTATCCTTGTGTATGAATAACATTTGTTGCAAGCACTGCATCAGTATAACTGCTTCCGCCACCGCCACCTGACCAGGCGCCACCGCCACCGCCATAGTAGCCTCCACCTCCACCTCCACCTGCTCCATCAACTCCCGCAGGCCCACCTACACCAAGTGATCCAGGTGTGGCATTTGTCCATCCACCCCAGATTCCAAAATTTCCTCCTGCTGATTGTGTTCCGCCTGTTCCACTTCCTGTTGTAACTGATCCGTTGCTCAAACCATCACCACCAACAAGACCTCCACCAGCACCACCAATATCTCCTGAAGAATAATTATATGCACCACCGCCACCACCGCCTGCGACAACAATTCTGTCTGCTAATGCGGTTCCACCGTTGCGGATATCTGACGCACCACCACCGCCACCGCCGGCATATGAACTGTATCCGTTTCCACCATTTCCGCCGCCGTTAAAACCACCTACACCCGGTGTAGGCGGAACACCGTTTGTTCCAGCTCCACCAACATAAATATTTAATGTCGTTCCTGGAACGACAGTCAAATCTGCTTGTACTCTTCCACCGTTACCGGCAGCCTGAGTTCCACCGCCTGAGCCCATGGATAATCCACCGCCTGCTGCAATGACATCCACAGAAATTTGAGTTACTCCCACGGGTACAACATACGTTTGCATTGCACCTGTATAATTGAATACAGTTGTTTGTGCAATGAGTGCAGAAGAAAATAGAATGGAAAGCGATAAGAAAGTTTGTTTGAAAAAGTAGTTTTTTATCATATTGAATATATTTTAATCCAAGTTAGGGATAAAAGACTCTTATTAAACTGTGTTGATGAAAAAATTATCAGATTATTTTATTGTTGCAACAAAATCAATAATCAACTGCTGAACTTCATCAAATTGATGGAGCGGTGTGTTTTCAGCTGTATCAAAAACATCGTGATAATTGGTGACACTGCCCATGGAGTAAATAAAAAATGCAGGCACGCCTGCTTCAGAAAAAAAGTGATGATCTGAATTTGCGGCTGCTCCTCTTTTTTTCACTTCAGCAATGTAATTTTTTTCTGAATTGATTTCAACCATACGGTTAAAATGATCTTCATGTACTGAACCGTTCACCACAGTGATTCCTTTATCAGCTGCTCCCATGATGTCAATGTTCATCACAAATTTTACTTTGTTGAGTTTGAAGTAGGGGTGATTGACAAAATAATTGGAGCCTACCAAACCTGCCTCTTCACCGCTGAAAAAACAAAATACGGTTGTGAATTCTGGCTGGTTTTGAGAATAGTATTTTGCCAGAGAAAGTAACATGGCACAGCCGCTGGCGTTGTCATTGGCGCCGGGGAAATAAGTATCTGCTCCCATTCTTCCCAGATGATCATAGTGCGCAGTGAACACAATAAATTTGTTTTTCTTTTTCCCTGGAATGGATGCAATCACATTTTTAGTTTGATACTTGGGCTCATACTTGTTGTTGATTTGTAGGGTGAATTTTTCTGGTGAATGATAAGCCGCAGAGTCCAGTTCAATCAACGGATAATTTTTTTGATTACGACCAACGGAATAAGTTTTTTTGGTGCGTGTTACCCAAATGGTTGGAAAGTGATGCATGGTTTCATTTGCATATCCGCGAATGGTTTTGAGTAATTCTTTATCAGTAATATCTGTAAAATTAAAAACCACAATACGTTGTTGAAGATCTGATTTGCTAAAAGAAATTTTACCACCATAATCTGAATAAAAATTCCTTGAATTAATTTCCATCACTTCAAATTCTCCCGCGGCTGTGCCCGATGTTGGATCTAAGATATAGTCAACACCTGGAGTCAAAGTGTCTGTTCCTGAAACAACATAAATAGGGTAAGGAAAAGTATTTACATTAAATACATACGGTTGATCCATGGGATGATCTCCAAGTTGAGTTACTCCAATATTTTTTAATTCATTTATAAGAAAATCAGCTGCCCGAACGTCACCTTTATTGACATAACCACGGCCGTCAAAATGTTCACTGCAAAGTGTGTCCATGATCTTTTTTGCATATTCTTTTTGAGCGGATAGATTGATCGCAATCAAAAAAACAAAAGCAAACAGAAAAATTGAAACCGGCTTTACGAATGGATTATTTTCCGGCATAACAAAACTTGTTAGATAAATCGGCGTTCTACCAGTTCAACAAATTTGACAATGGTTTTTTCTTCGAGATTCCAGCGGTAGACAGAGGCAAACACATTGAGTTTTTTACGCGCGGCTTCCTGATCAGCGCAGTTGTTTAATTCATCGATAGCTGTTTCATACGCCTTGTTATCACCAGCAAACATGAGGTTGATGTATTCAAATTTTTTACCGATGCCAATTTCTGAACGCAAATCTTTAATAGGTTTTAATCCTAATTTTTTTCGCAACGGAAGATCTTCTTCTTCTTTTTTCAATGTGTCATTCAAATCAACATCTTCCTTTAGAAATTTTTCATGCAGTGATGATGAATCTGGTTTTACTTCTTCCCGAATAACATGAATGGGTTTTTTCACTTCCGGTTCTGCAACAGGGGTTGCTTTTTTCGCAATTGTTTCTGGTTCAATTACAGGTATTGAAAAATCAATGGATGTTTCGGGCTCTTCAACCGGCAGTTCAGCTTTTATTTCAGGAGTTGTATTGACAGATTCCGGTGTGAAGCTTATATCAAAGGCAGGAATTTCTTCCGTTTTAGTTTCAGGAACAATTATTTTTTCAGCAGGCTCACCATGTTTTTCATACGCCTTGTGACGCAGCACAGCCATTCGCTCATGCAAATCAGCAGATAATTTGACCAGTTCTTCCAGTTCTGAAACCAAAAGATTTCCTGATTTTAGTTTAGCAATTTTCGCGTCAATTTCCTGAACGAGTTTTTGCAGATTTTGAAAAGATGTTTTCCCCATTTAATTCAAGTTATTCACATTTTTAATAACGACCTAAAATTACGTCTAAATTTGACAGACAAAATCTAATAATCGTGAAAATTACTCACAAACAATCTGTTAATAGCGTTTCCCGTCATACTTTCAGCACCCGCGCGGTGAATGGTAAGGTTCAGGTTGTTTGCGGCCCCATGTTTTCAGGAAAAACAAAAACACTCATCAGTCTGATTTCTGATTATTTGAAGGATCGCAAAAAGGTGGTGGTTTTCAAACCAAAGCTGGATGACCGTTACGCTGAAGAGTCTATTGTTTCTCATGACAAGGATGAAGCCCAGGCTTTTTCTGTGACGCGTCCTGCTGAAATGCTTGACCTTTTTCACCGCGCAGATGTGATTGCCATTGATGAGGTTCAGTTTTTTGATGAGTCGATTGTGGGTGTTTGTGAAACCATTGCTGATTATGGTAAAATTGTGGTTGTTGCCGGACTTGATCTCGATTATCTTGGACGACCGTTTGGTTCAATGCCTCAATTGATGAGCGTTGCTGATGAGATTATTAAACTGAATTCAGTTTGTACATTTTGTTCAGGCCGCGCGCGATTCTCACATCGTATTTCAAAAGATCAGGGAGTAGTTGTGCTGGGTGAAAAAGATAGATACGTTCCGCTTTGCCGAAGCTGTTACAATGAGATGAATTCCAAACAGCTTTAATTGTCGTTTCCCGGCAAATAATAATTCTCCTTTTTTCATTTCTTCTTTTTCAGATTTTCTGCTGATTATTCTTTAGTTTTGATTACTGATGAATATCGATTTTTCAATAAAAAGGCTAGCAGAAATTGTAAATGGTGAAATTTATAATCCACAAAATCTGTCGCTGGACTTTTCTGTTTCAAATGTGGTGATTGATACCAGAAGTCCTTCCATTCAGGAAAAAACACTTTTTATAGCATTATCAGGTTCCAAAGAAGACGGACATAAATTTCTGGAAACGTTTAGAGCTAAAAAAGGTCAGGTTGCTGTTGTTTCCAGATTGAACGAATCAGTTTCTGTTTGTCAGATTCTGTTGAAAAATCCGCTGGAAGCACTTCAGTCGCTCGCAACTGCACATCGCTCTAAGTTTTCATTTCCGGTGATTGGAATAACAGGCAGCAACGGAAAAACGATTGTTAAAGAATGGCTGTATCACACGCTGAAAGATAATTTTTCAATTGTGAGAAGTCCCAAAAGTTACAACAGCCAGATTGGTGTTGCGCTTTCTGTACTTGAAATGACGCCTGATCATAATCTGGCCATTTTTGAAGCCGGAATTTCAAAACCGGGTGAGATGGAAAAGCTGGAAAAAATGATTCAGCCAACCATTGGAATTTTTACCGGAATTGGGGATGCGCACAGTGCAAATTTTATATCCGACCAACAAAAACTGGACGAAAAGAAGAAACTTTTTACGCGATGTAAAATTCTCTTCGATAACAATTCGGTTAGCACTTCTGAAATTCCGTTTACAGATGAAGCGTCGATGAAAAACGCTTCACTGGTTTGCCAGGTGGCTGCTTATCTTGAGGTGAAAGAGGAGTTGATCAACTCCAAACTCAAAACACTTCCTGCAATCTCTATGAGACTTGAGCAGCTTGAAGGAAAAGACAATTGTTTGTTGTTGAATGATTCATACAGTGCTGATTTACAATCACTCGAAATTGCCTTAAAACAATTGCGCACACTCAGCAAATTCAATACACGTATTTTGTTTTTGTCTGCTTTTGAAGACAATCAGAATGATCAGATCAGATTAAATCTTCAGCATTTGCTCACCGAAGAAAATATCAGCAGATTGGTTTTTATTGGCATCAAAAGTGATTTGCCTGAATTAAAAATTCCGGTAGATTTTTTTGACAGCGCTGATGCTTTTTTAAAATCAGGAATAAAATTTGAAAATGCCACCATACTTTTTAAAGGATCCAGAAAATCAGGACTTGAAAAAATTGTGCATCATCTTTCAGAAAAAAAACACATTACCAAACTGGTTATTAATTTCAGCGCGCTGCGAAATAATCTCAATTTTTTCAGATCACGGTTAAGTGCTTCAACAAAAGTACTGGTGATGGTGAAGGCGCAATCTTACGGCGGTGGTTTGACCGAAATGGCGCATTTTCTTGTCAGCCAGAAAGTAGATTATTTTGGTGTTGCCTATGCAGATGAAGGGGTGCAGTTGAGAATGGCAGGAATTACTGTGCCAATTCTTGTTATGAATCCTGAAGAAAGTGCTTTTGATGAGATTTTGAATTACAATCTGGAGCCAAGTATTTACTCGCCGGAAATCCTTGATTCATTTTTGCGTTATCTGATCCTGAATCAAAAAAATCATTATCCGGTTCACGTCAAACTGGATACCGGCATGAATCGTTTGGGTTTTACTGAAAATCAGATTACACAGTTGCTTGACACCTTACAAACACAACCAGAGGTTTTTGTAAAATCAGTTTTTTCACACCTGTCAGTTGCAGATGATGAAGCTGAAAACGCGTTTACATTTAATCAGATCAGAACTTTTGATATTTTAGGCGGAATTATTGCGGACCGTCTTCCGTATAAATTTGATCGTCATCTTGCCAATTCAGCCGGAGCGGTAAATTTTTCAAGAGCAGAATACGATATGGTACGGCTTGGAATTGGAATGTTTGGTTTGGTGGATAGAAATAATCGTGAACTGGAAAATGTGCTCAGCCTTGTTACTCAAATTTCACAGGTCAAAGAAGTGCATGCTGGTGACAGCGTTGGTTATGGAAGAACGTATATTGCCACACACGATCATAAGATTGGAATTATTCCGGTAGGTTATGCTGATGGTTTGAGAAGGGGTTTAAGTCAGGGAAATTGGTCAGTGATTGTCAAGGGTAAAGCTGCCTCAATTATCGGCAACATTTGTATGGATATGTGTATGATTAATCTGGAAGGTATTGATGCGGCGGTCGGTGATGAGGTGGAAGTTTTTGGAGATTCCAACTCCATTTTTGACATGGCCATGAATCTGAAAACCATTCCGTACGAAATTATTTCTTCTATTTCATCCAGAGTTCATCGGGTCTATATCGATGAGTAAAAGATCAAAAATGTAAATTCTTTCAGGCAATTAAAACACGCACGGTTGCCGTTGTTCCTGCTCCTTCACTTGATTCAAAATTTACCTGACCGTGAATGGTATTTAAACGTGATTTTATATTCATCAGTCCATGTCCGTCTGTTGTTTCTGATGCTGAAATTCCCTTTCCATTATCTTCAACTATCAATATCAGATAGTTTTGATTTTTGAAAAGCTGCACAGAAATAAATTTTGCTTTGGCATGTTTGATAACATTGTTCACCAGTTCTTGTGATATTCTAAAAAGGGCCAATTCTGTTTTTGGAGAAATGCGTTCATCAAAATTGTAATGCTCAAAACTGTATTTTATATCTGACAATTTCAAAGACTGTTCAAGCATTTGCTCAATTGCCGGAACGAGCCCGAAACTTTCAAGTACTTTCGGCATCATCCGGTGAGAAATTTCTCTCAGCTCTGAAGACGTGTCATCCAGAATTTTAGATAACTGCTGCAGTTTTATTTTTTCTTCTTCACTTAAAGTTTTTGAAGAGATAGTCAGGTTTTGCCAGGCCAATTTTAAACCGCTCATTTGCTGACCAATTCCGTCATGCAGTTCACGTGATAAACGCTTACGTTCTTCTTCCGTTGCATCAAAAACGGCTTGAATTCCTTTCTCTCTTTCTTCAATTATAGCCTTGTCTTTTTCAGCTTGTGCAATGCGTGATTTGCGCTGATACAGAAAGAGACCAAAAAAGAAAAATGCAACTAGAAAACTTCCGCTTGCAATCAACCACTTGTTGCGGTTGGCCAGTTTTAAATCTGTTTGCACACCGGCTTGTTTTTCAAGCAGCAAATCATTTTCTATTTTTTCAGTTTCATATTTAACTTCCATTTCTGAAAGTGCTTTTAGTTTTTCTTCATTTAATAAACTGTCCTGTAAAAAATGACTGCGTTCAATGTGAAAAAAGGATTGTTCATAGTTGCCTGTTTCAGCGTAGGTTTTTCCTAACTGGTAGTGGGCGTTTTTGAGCAGATCAGTGTACTTTAGCTTATTGGCAATTTCAATGCATTGCTGATAGGTACTTATTGCCAGATCATATTTTTTGGTTTGTGAAAACAACGCAGCTTTATTGATCAGATTCATGGCAACTCCTTGCTGATTTCCTAATTGTTCAAGAATTTCAATGGATTTGTTAATTTGAATCATGGAAGAATCAGGTTGACCTTTTAAACGATAGCACTCAGCGCCGTCAGCATAGATATAAGCAAGACCAGTAAGATTATTATTGAGTGTCGCAATTTCTTCTGCTTTTTTATAATAGAAAATCGCATCTTCATATCTGCCCATCATTTCATAAATCACCGCACGGTTATTCAATGACGTTTCAACGCAACCGCTGTCTTTGCATTCAGAGCATACTTTAAAACTCTTGTCAAGACATTCCAGTGCTTTGTCAAATTGCTTTTGTTTTCTCCAATAGACAGAAAATTCATTATTGGTTCTTCCGATGTAATTCAGGTCGTTGATTTTTTCAAAAATCTCTAGGGCATTTTGATAATTAACCAGACAGTTTGGATAGTCGCCGCGCATGTAAGAACTCATGCCAACCACTAAAAAGCTTCTTCCTATCAGCTGCTGATCGCCGGATTGCTGTGCGTAATTTAACGTCTGTTTTCCCCACGCTATTCCATCGTCGTAATTCTGCACATGAACGGAATAGAAGTTATCAAGCATAAATTCTATCCCCTCTTTTCCACCAATAGACAAGGCTTTCTGATGCAGGCTATCTGCACCCGGTGATTCAAATCCGTAAACGGACAGAATAGAAATAGTGGAAATAATGGTTAGAATGAATCGGATCATTTCGGGTTGAAATTAGCAAATACCTTTTTTGGTGTTACCTTAATTCAAACGCATGTTGTCAATCAGGCGGACTTTACCGCAGAATGCAGCTACAAAACAATGCACGGGCTCATTTGTGCTTTTTACTGGTTGAAGATTTTCTGGATTGGCTAATTCGAGATATTCCAGTTCAAGCTTACCTGTTTTGAAAAAGACTGTCATTTTTTCCTTGAGGTTGTTTAGATCAGCGGATTCTTTAATCCATTTTTGACCTGATAAAAGCGTTTTATAAATGATTAATGCTTGGTCCTTTTCTTCTGTTGTAAGGAGCATGTTTCTTGAACTTAAAGCCAATCCTTCAGTTGATCTGAGAGTTGTACACGGAATAATTTCAATGGAATGATTTTTTTCCTTGACAAGTTGTCTGATTACGGCAACCTGCTGAAAATCTTTTTGCCCAAAATATGCTCTGTCGGGTTGTACAATTTGAAAGAATCGGTCAACCACCTGAGCTACTCCTTTGAAATGTCCTGGCCGGTGAGCCCCTTCCATGACTTTATCAATTCCTCCAAAGTCCATTTCAAAAGACTCATTCAACCCCTGTGGATAAATGTCGCTAACGCTTGGAAAATAAAGGATATCACAACCATTTTCAGTCAGAAGCTTTGAATCAGCCTCAGCCGTTCGTGGATATCGCTCCAGATCTTTGGGATCGTTGAATTGAGTGGGGTTGACAAAGATTGAACAAACCACCAGTTGATTGGCTTCTTTGGCTTTTGCTATTAAACTCATATGACCCTGATGCAAAGCCCCCATGGTAGGAACAAAGCCAATTTTAGCATCGGGATTTTGATTTCTGAAATTGGCCAGATGGCTTATCAGTGCTGAAGAATTATCAATTGTAATCAAGTCTGAAATGGATAGTTGCCAATAGGGCAAACTGGCAAATCTATATTTTTACATTGAAAATGTGCTTTTTTTTTCGTAAATTTGCTAACTATTAAATGTACATATCCTCTATGGAAAAGAAAAGAGTACTATTTATCTCTCAGGAAATTTCTCCCTTTTTACCAAACACAGACATCTCAGTAGCAACCCGTAAACTCCCTCAGGGAATTCAGGAAGCAGGCAAAGAAATACGTGCTTTTATGCCAAGATACGGTTGCATCAATGAGCGCCGTCATCAATTGCATGAAGTGATTCGTTTGTCAGGAATGAATCTGATTATTAATGACGTGGATCACCCGCTCATTATTAAAGTAGCATCTGTTCCGACTGCAAAAATTCAGGTGTATTTTATTGATAATGAAGATTTTTTCAAGCGTAAGACAACCGTACAGGATGAAAAAGGCAATTATCACAATGACAATGATGAACGCGCTATGTTCTTTGGACGCGGAGTTCTTGAAACGGTAAAAAAATTAGGCTGGAAACCGGATGTAATCCACTGCCACGGTTGGATGTCAGCACTTGCTCCGCTTTATATCAAAAAACTTTATAATAATGATCCTCACTTTTCTGATGCAAAAGTTATTTATTCAGTTTATGATGATCCATTTAACAAAAATTGGGACCCTAAATTTTACGAAAAACTTAAATTTGACGGCTTTGATGAGGCTACTATTGCTTCCCTTAAAAAAACAGATTTTAATGCGTTGAATGAGGCGGCAATTAAAGTTTCAGATGGTGTGGTTCAGGGAAGCCCTACAATCAGTAATGAATTGAAAACGGTGATCCGTAAATCCGGAGTTCCTTTCCTTGAATACTATCCTGAAGAATCTTTCGTTAAGCCTATTGATGAGTTTTACGATCAGATTATTGAAGAAGTAGTAGTTTAAATGACCAGAAAAAATCAAATAATTATCCGGCGGAAGGTTCTGAAACTTTCCGCTGTTTTTTTTATAGCAGGAGCTCTTTTCATTTCCTGTAAAAAAGAAACCACAACCATAGGTGACGGACTGGAAGGAAGTTCACTCAATACCTCATTCACCGATACGTTCTCGCTCAAAACCTATACTGAATATGTTGACAGCGTACAAACAGACGAAACTTCAGTGAGTTTGCTTGGTGCATATTCTGATCCGGTTTTTGGAAAAGTAGATTGTGGAATTGTAACACAAATGAGATTATCTTCAGTTGCTCCGGAATTTGGACCAACCGGTACGTTAACCATGGATTCAGTTGTTCTTTCGTTGAGGTATACCAGCATTAATTATTATGGCAACATTCAGCCAATGACATTTGAAGTTTATGAAATTACAGATGATCTGGTTAGAACGGACAATGAATATTATGCTTTTAATTCTCCAACAATTACCGGATCAAACCTGGTATTGTCAGGATCGGAAACAGTCACTCCAAATATCGTTGCTCAACAGGTTGTAGGGGAGGATACGTTACCAGCACATTTGCGCATTCATCTGGACCCGTCTTTCGGAATGGCCATGGTTGCTGCCAATGACGCCGGTCAAATGAATACAGACGATGGATTTGTTTCCTTCTTTAATGGGTTGAACATTAAGGTAAGCAGTGCATCTATTCCAACTGGTCAGGGAACAATTCTTTACACCGTGATGGAAAACTCCGTTTCAGGAGTGACCATGTATTTTAAGGATAACGGCACACCAAAAACCTATGACTTTGAGTTCAACAGTTCTGCTGCCAGATATAACGATATTAAATATGACCGTACTGGAACAGACGTAGAAGCATCACTTACAGATTTGACAAAGGGAGAACAGGCATTTTACATGCAGGGAAGTGCTCTGAGAGCAGTGATTGAAGTTCCGCACCTGATGGATTTTAATTATGATTCACTTGGTAATTGGGATCCTAAAATTATCAATAAGGCAGAATTGATTTTACCGGTACAGGATTTTACTTCTGATGTGTTTGACGTGACTTCTAAATTGTTTATTGCAAAAATTGTTGACAGCAAACTTTCACAAAGTACACTTGACTATCAGGGAAGCTCTTCATTACTTACCGTTGCTTACAATGATGATAAAAAAGAATTCCGGTTTTTTGTCACCCGTGAATTGCAGGCAATGCTGACGGGTGAAAGAGATTTTAATGGATTCAGAATTTACAGCCCTAGTTTTTTTGGCTCAACCATAGAGCGTATTATTTTTAATGGATCCAAAACAACGCTCAAAGAAAAACCACGTTTGGAAATTACGTACACCAATTATTAGATCAAATTATGTGTGGAATTGTTGGATATATCGGAGATAAAAAAGCTTATCCTGTTTTGATAAAAGGATTGAGCAGATTGGAATACCGCGGATATGACAGCGCAGGCGTTGCGCTTCTGGAAAATCCGTCAACGCTTAATGTTTATAAAAGACAAGGAAAAGTACAGGATCTTGTTGCGTTTGTTGAAGGAAAATCAACCGTTGGTTCGGTAGGAATTGGTCACACCAGATGGGCTACTCACGGTTTACCAAATGATATAAATGCACATCCGCATTTTTCAGGTGACGGAAATATGGTTTTGGTTCACAACGGAATCATTGAAAATTATGATGTGCTTAAGAGAGAATTGCTTAAACGTGGCCATAAATTTCAGAGCGAAACGGATACTGAAGTACTTGTTCATCTGATTGAAGAAATAAAAAACAAATACAAAGTTGATCTTGTTGAAGCATTGAGATTGGCACTGAATGAGGTTCATGGTGCCTATGCCATTGTGATCGTTTCAAAAGATGAACCGAATAAACTCATTGCAGCGAAAAAAAGTAGTCCGCTCGTGGTTGGTTTAGGAGAAGATGAATATTATCTGGCATCGGATGCTACACCAATTATTGAATACACAAAAAACGTGGTTTATCTGGAAGATGAGCAAATTGCTATCGTTGACAGAAAAGAAGGACTGCGTATTATCAGTATTCATAACAAAGAAGTTTCACCTGAAATTACAGAGCTTTCCATGCAACTGGAAGAATTGGAAAGAGGCGGGTACGATCATTTTATGCTGAAAGAAATTCATGAACAGCCACGCGCCATACATGACAGTTTCAGAGGAAGACTAAATGCGAAAGAAGGCTGGATAACTCTAGGTGGTTTAAAGCAATACGAAGATCAGATTGCCAATGCAAACCGCATTATTATAATTGCTTGTGGTACTTCATGGCACGCAGGGTTGGTTGGTGAATATTATATCGAAGATCTGGCAAGAATTCCGGTTGAAGTGGAATATGCCAGCGAATTCAGATACAGAAATCCGATTATTCGCAAAGATGATGTGGTGATTGCAATTTCACAATCTGGTGAAACAGCAGATACGCTTGCCGCATTGAAAATGTCAAAAGAAATGGGCGCAACTATTTTGGGAATTGTAAACGTGGTTGGAAGTTCCATTTCAAGAATTACCCATGGAGGATCTTATACGCATGCCGGTCCTGAAATTGGTGTTGCATCGACCAAAGCATTTACCACACAGGTAACGCTGCTTGCCATGCTCGCGATGATGATTGCGAAAAAACGCAATACCATCTCTCCAAACAGATTTCAATCTTTATTGGATGAGATGGAAGCGTTGCCAAAAAAAATAGAAAAACTTTTGTTGGCAAGTGACCATATTAAAAGTATTTCCACCGAGTTTAAAGATGCACATAACGCACTTTATCTGGGTCGTGGAAGCTTATTCCCGATAGCTTTGGAAGGCGCTTTAAAACTCAAAGAAATTTCATACATACATGCTGAAGGATATCCTGCTGCCGAGATGAAACACGGACCCATTGCATTGATTGATGAAAATATGCCGGTGTTTGTCATTGCAACCAAAGGTCCTAATTACGAAAAAGTAGTTTCAAATATTCAGGAGGTAAAAGCCAGAAAAGGAAGAATCATTGCAATAGTTACTGAAGGAGACACTTCAGTAAAATCAATTGCTGAACATGTAATTGAAATTCCGGATGCTGATGAAATCATTGTTCCAATTCTTGCGACAATACCGTTCCAGTTGATTTCTTATTACATCGCAGTAATGCGCGGTTGTAATGTTGATCAACCAAGAAACTTAGCCAAATCTGTAACCGTAGAGTAAGAGTTCGCCTTTAACCTGAAGGCTCCTTGCCGGTGGGGTTTATTTGCTTTTAACTGAAGTTTTTTGTTGGAGCAATCTGTAGCTATTCTACTAAATCCTATATCCTAGATCCTGAATCCTCAATACAACTGCCATTCCGTCATTGAAAAGAGTATGGTTTGGTATTTGACAAAACAGGTTCATGCTAGAAACAAAAATTTCACGAATTGCTTTACTGATTTCTTTTTCACTGGTTGGGCTGATGTGGTTTGTCTATATGACGGATATTACGTTTGGATTGGAGCTTTACCGTTTTGGAATTTATCCGCAGCGCCCTTCAGGATTGATTGGAATAATCATGACGCCGTTCATTCACAGTACAGCTGACTTTTCACATATTATTAATAACACGTTGCCGGCATTTATTTTGACCTGGCTATTGTTTTATCATTACCGCAGCATTGCAACCAGGGTTTTTATTCTCATCTATCTGCTTACCGGCATTTCTATGTGGCTGCTTGCAAGAGAAAATTATCACATTGGCATGAGCGGAGTGATTTACGGACTGACTTCTTTTTTAGTATTCAGCGGTTTTTTCAGAAAAAATATGCGCGTTGCTGCAGTTTCACTTTTTGTAATATTTCTTTATGGGAGTATGGTATGGGGAATTTTTCCAACCGCGATTAATATTTCATGGGAAGGGCACGCGTTAGGATTTTTCTCTGGAATTATTGCAGCAGTTATTTATAAATACAGCGGACCGCAACCACAAAAGCTGAGGTATGAACTGGAGGAGGAATTGGGCATTGAGCCGGAAGAGGAATATTGGAAAGAACAACCTGCTGACCCTTCAACTGATTTGGATCAAATAAAACAATCTGAAGTTACCATCCAATACGAGTATAAACCCAACGATGAAAAGCATGGCTAATGTTTTCGGTGTTTTTTCAGCGAAACAAAAAACGTTGTTCCTTCTCCTGGAATTGATTCAAACCAGATAGACCCGCCATGATTTTCTATAATTTGTTTGGTCATTGCAAGTCCCAAACCTGTTCCGGTTGACTTAGTTGTAAAGTATGGTACAAAGATTTTTTCTTTTTGAGTTTCTGAAATTCCGACACCATTGTCTTTCACCGCAACAACAAAATAATCTGCTGTTTCTTCAAGTGTAATTTCAACTTTGCCTGATCGGTCAAAATCATCTTGCGGTTTTACTGCCTGTGTTGCGTTTTTTATCAGGTTGTTGAAAACGCGCAGTAATAAATCTTTATCTGCCCAAATCCATGCTGGTTTTTCTGATTCAAGTTCTATGGATAATTCGTATTCATCTGAATCTGAAAAAACGGTAGCCGCATTTCGTATAATTTCTTTCAGATCAAGCTCATTTTCTGATGCTTTAGGCATTTTGGCAAAATTGGAAAACTCGTTTGCAATTTGAGTTAGCGCGTCTATCTGATCAATCAGTGATTTGGTAACACGCTCCAATTTTTCTTTTGAATCGTCGTCAGCCAGATTGATGGAGCGTTTCAAATGCTGAATAGAAAGTTTCATTGGCGTGAGTGGATTTTTAATCTCATGCGCTACCTGTTTGGCCATTTCTCTCCACGCACTTTCCCTTTCGCTTTTTGCAAGTTGTTCAGCGTTAATCTGAAGTTCTTCCACCTTCTTATTATACTCTTTTACCAATTCACCAATTTCATCTGATCCGCTGTATTCAATGGGTTTTGAAGCTGATCCTATCTGAACATTGCGTAAGCTGTCCTGAATGTATTTGAGAGGACGTGTCAACCGGTTGGATAAAGTGATGGCCAGTATAACAGAAAGTGTCAGCATAAATACCATGATGTTGGTAATGGCAAGCAGAAAACCTGAAATCTGATTTTCCAGCTCATCCTGTCTTGAAATATATTGCACGTTCAGGTATGCCAGCATTTCATGTTTGTTGTTGTAGAAAGGCATGTATGCTGACATGTAGGTGAGGGAACCAATTTGCTCATCATGAATAAATTCACTTTTATCAAGCAGTTTTATCTGACGATATGCTTCCGGATTCATTTTGCGTGAAACAATTCCCTTGCTGTAAATTTTGGGTTGTGATGAAGCAAGCAGATCGCCTTCAAGCGTATAAAGATTTATATCCGTGAGAAAAATGCCTGAGAATTTTTTGAGCAAATATTCCAGGTAATCGGCAAGCTCATGTCTGAGCCGTTTTTCGTCTTTGAGTTTGTTCTGGAATTCCGTTTTTACTGATGTGATTTTTTCCTTAATCAATTCTTTATTGTTGTCATGATATTGTCTCTCAACAAAAGTTCCTGCTCCAATTCCAAATGCAATGAGAGATGTCAGAATCAAACCAATCATAGCAGCCTGAATCTTCACGTTCATTTTAAGATTTTTAAAACTGATGCCTGACTGAAATTGCTGGTAAGAAATGGGAATAAGAAGTAAAACGCCGAAGAAAATTAGCAGGTAAGAAAATGCCGTGAGCAATGCAAATCCGGAAGAGATTTTTTTACTCAAAACTGTTTTGTGTCCCTTTTCGCATTCATAGACATAATGGCTGAATCCGTCCATTTCTTCAAATTGTCCGCTGTGTGTAAAATAGTCTTCTGAATTTAACGGATAAGAAAACTCGCCCCGGTCATTTACCAGCTTATTTTCAACATATTTTGCGATGGAATAATGTTTTAGTTCGTCTGAAAATTTCACTGGCTCTTCAAGCAAAAGAGAAGGCAAACCAATGTCTTCGGGAAATTTTTTAGAGCGCATTTCGGTAAATAAATGTCCGTGAAGAGAATCGCCCGAAGTCACCAGAAAGTGCCCTATGTAGGTGAGTTTTTCATAATAATCTCGGATGTAATAAATATTGCTGACTGAGTCAGAACGATCACCTGAATTTCGGATTGTTTCAATGATGCGTTCATATCCCTTTACTTCATAATTTTTAAAATCTTCTACTATAGAACGGTCTCTTTTAAAGAGGTAAAAAGTGAGATCATATTTCTTTTTCAACCTTCTGAACGGGCCATATTCGAGATCTTCATTGAGTTTTTTCTGATTGAACTCTCCGCTGAAATAGGGCACCAGAAAATCAGTTTCCTTCATTTCACGTTCAGCCTCACTATAATCAAACTCTGCAGTTTCATCCCGGTCTTCTTCCACAATTTCGGCCAGCGCCATTCGAACATCTTTCTCTTTCAGTTCAGTATAACCACTAAGAATATAAGCTGCATAAAATGAAATAAATGCGAGCGCTGAAATGACATGCACAAATTTGTATTCCTTTTCCTGATACTGAAACCACATCAGTACGCCGCTCAAAAATACTGGCCAGCAGGATGTAAGCAAGGAGTGATCAGACAGGATCTGATCGAAAACTATATAAGTGGCACAAATAAAGAACCAGAGAAAAGCAAGCTTGTTCAGTTCAAATTCACTCTTTCTAAGTTGAATGATGATGTATTGAATTAACCGGAAGTAACAATAGAAAACGGTACCGATGATTGCAATACTAATAAAGCTGTAGAGATCAAGATCAAAAAAATATTCCAGGTCAAATTTGATTTGTGAGTCGTACACCAGATCTCTGATAAGATCATTGATTTCAAATGCCACCAGAAATGAAAGAATGAAAAGCGGAACAATAAAAATCAGGAGTTTAAGATTGGTGTTTCCTTCTTTAAACCAATTGCGGGTTCGTTTTAAAAGAAAATGCACCAGCAGGTAAAAAATAGCAACATTTATGATCAGATCACCCAGAGAGGAGACTTCTTCAGATGCGAAAAGTTCAGGATTAAAAAGTTCAAATTTTTCGAAAGGACCAAGCCAGCCACTTTTTATCCAGATGACGCGAATCAGCAAAATTGCGATTGGAAAAAGTATTAGCAGTAACGGTTTTTTAAGCAGTAATTTTTGTGTTGCATTGATTAATAGCTGGATCAGAATCATGAAGGAAATCAGGTAGCAGAAAAAGATGATCGTTTCAAGCAGTGTGTTTTTTTCAGGTTCATCCAGTGGTGCAATGTGGAAAATGATTTTGCCGTATTTATTTTTTACCGGATATCCTTCAGGGTCACCGGCAGGTAAAAGTTTTCCTTTAAAATTATTGAGAAGATTCGGAGAAAATTTATTGACCAGTTCATCATTTTCAAAGCCATATTCATATTTGATGAGCATAGCCGCTACATATAATTTTTCACCAGCCGTGATGTATTCAAATTTGTAATATCCGTTTTGAAGAAGGATGATGTTTCCGTCATTGATAGATGTATCTCTGCTGGTTGAAACCGGAATGGAGTTTGAAGTCCATAATGTCATCGTGTCCTTTGTATAGACAAAATAATCAGTATGTGTTTGCTGGGCATACTGTTGCGCCCAGGCAAACTGTTCAAATTCGTCGGTGCGTGTTTCAATTCCGGTTAAAAATGTCTGAAGATTATCTTCCAGCTCTGCGCATTTTTCCTGATATGATTTTTCGAATTTTTTTACGTCTGCTTCATTAATCGCGTATTTTAATCCGAAGTGATAAAGATAGAAACCTGTTAACCAAAGCAAAAAGCCAAGGGCAGCTGACCAGATAAATTTCCGCTTAAACTTTCGGTTCATTTTGCAGGTTGAGTTTGGAAGCAATTACCTCAGTAAGAACGTGAATATTATCATCAAATTTTTCATTGTTGGTAATAATTAAATCTGCACTTTCCTTGTGGGGCTGAACAAAGTTGTGATAAGATGGAATTACGTGATTATGCCATTGATACAAAATATCAGTTTCGGTGTAATTTCTTTCATTTACATCCCTGAGAATTCTTCTTTCAAGCTGCAATTCAGGTTTCACGGATAGATAAACTGAATAGTCCAGCACCGAACGCACAAATGGATAGTGCATCACAAATAATCCTTCTACAATCAATAATTCATTCGGGTGAATTTCAAGTTTGTCTTTTTTTGCTCCCGGATTATTAAATCCATAAACCTCCTGTTCAATGCTGTGTCCCTCAACCAGACGTGTGAGATCCATTTGAATTCTTGCCTGATCCAGTGCCGTTGGCAAATCAAAATTAATGACGCCGTTTTCATCTACCCATTGATGTTCTTTCGGTAAATAATAATTGTCTAATGAAAAGGTAGAAACTCTGCCGTAAAAATCATGATATAACTTTTTGATTAGCGTTGTTTTACCAACTCCGCTTCCACCAGTTATTCCAACGATAAATTTGATTTTTGAAGATGACACAGCTTGTTTGTTTCTTAACGCAGGTGGAAAATTACGAAATTTTAGGGCAATTCAATTGTTGAACAAGGTTCATTTTCGTAGCTTTCAGCTGATAATAAGAAATAATCCGAATGAAAAAAACTTACCTATTGATTGCTTCACTTGCGATTTCAGTATTTTCAATCCAAGTGCAAGCTCAGTGTACTGCAACGCAAACATTTAATTATACCGGTGCATTGCAGACTTTTGTAGTTCCGGCTGGAGTGACAACAATTACAGTAGAGTGTTATGGGGCTAAAGGCGGAAATGGAAATCAACCTTCAAGTTTGGGTGGTAATGGAGCCTATATAAAAGGTGATGTTACTGTTACTCCCGGTGAAACGCTGAACATTATTGCGGGAGGCACGGGTGTTTCTGGTGTAGCTAGTCTGGAAGGCGGCGGTGGCGGTGGCGGATCATTTGTCATTCGCGCAACAGGAAATGTTCCATTAGTTATTGCAGGCGGAGGTGGCGGTGGTTCTTATCAAGCGTCCACATCTGGTACAGGAGGTTCTGCCTCTACAACGGGAAATGCTGGTGGATATGTTCCAACACTACCTGGTCAAGGGGGATTTTCGGATAACGGTGGTGGTGGTGGAACAGGAGCTGGTGGCGGTGGATGGAATGCAAATGGATCTTCAAATATGTGGGCTACAGGCGGAACAATGCAGGGTGGTGCCGGTGGAGTTTCTTCTTACATTGGTAATGGCGGATTTGGTGGTGGAGGTGCAGCTTATCACGGTGGCGGCGGCGGCGGTGGATACTCTGGCGGCGGCGGCGGAACTTACACCATTGGTGGTGGCGGCGCCGGATCATATAACACCGGAACGAATCAAACCAATACTGCCTCAATAAATTCCGGAAGCGGATATGTCGTTTTAACGTATGCGTCAGTTTATAATACCACAGTATCTGAAACAATTTGTTTTGGTGCAGATTATACTTTCCCGGATGGAAGTACACAAACCGGAATCACTGCGCAGGTGGTACAAACTTCAACGCTCACAGCTGTAATCGGTGGATGTGATAGTATTGTAGAAACTACGGTAGATGTATTTCCGTTAATTGATAATGGAGTTTCTTCATCGGGATTAACCATCACAGCTGATGCCGCAACAGGTACATATCAGTGGTTGATGTCTTCAGACAATTGTGTTACGTTTTCTGTGATTGCAGGTGAAACTAATCAATCATTCACAGCAATTGCAGATGGTGATTACGCAGTTGTAGTTTCAGAAAATGGTTGCTCGGACACTTCAGTCTGCACGAATATTACCTATTTTGGTTTGGCGGAAAATGGAAGTGATAGTTTCAGTTTGTATCCAAATCCTGCTGATAATGCAGTGACTGTTTCGCTTCCTTACTTATCCGGTGATCAGCTGATAGAATTGGTTTCTATTACCGGAACTTTGGTGACTAGCGTAAAAATTCAGTCATCTCAGATGAATATTGGTTTGGAAGGTCTGAGTCCTGGAGTTTATTTTGTCAGAATAAAATCAGTTGATGGAAAAACTTCTGATACACAGAAGTTGATTATCCGATAAATAATTAGTTATTAATTTAGAGACAGATTGTCAATTTGATGATCTGTCTTTTTTTTGTCTTCATGAAAAAATTAAAATTTGCAAATGGTGATCTCTGGGATCAGATCGGACTTGGAACCTGGAAATCAAAACCCGGTGAAGTGGGAGAAGCAATAATTTCAGCAATTGAAGCGGGATATCGTCACATAGACTGTGCGGCAATTTATCTCAATGAACCCGAAATTGGTGAGGCGCTTAAACATTGTTTTGAAAAAGGAATTGTAAAACGAAACGAACTTCAGATAACTTCAAAACTCTGGAACAATGCACACCGAAAAAATGAAGTATTGCCTGCGTTGCAAAAAACCCTTGCTGATCTTCAACTTGATTATCTGGACGTCTATATCATTCACTGGCCTGTAGCAATAAAAAATTCAGTTGTTAGTGCAACCATTGCTGAGGAATATATTCCGCTTTCAGAAATTCCGGTTGCTGAAACCTGGAGTGCCATGGAAGAATTGAAATCTGCAGGACTTGTTAAACACATCGGAGTTTCTAATTTCAGTCAGAAAAAGCTGGCCGATCTTTTGACAAAGTGCAATATAAAACCAGAAGTAAATCAGGTTGAGCTTCATCCTTATTTGCAGCAGCAAGCACTTTTTGATTTTTGCAAATCGAATCAGATTTTAATGACGGCTTATTCTCCGCTTGGTTCCAAAGATCGTTCTGAGTCTATGAGAAGATCTGATGAACCGGATTTGTTTAAGGATCAGGTGATCAGCGAAATTGCAAAATCACACCATGCAACGGCCGGACAAATATTGATTGCCTGGCATGTGAACCGGGGTAACGTGGTGATTCCAAAATCCAATAATCCGCAACGTCAAAAAGAAAATCTAAAAGCGTCTGAAATTAATTTATCTGATGATGAGATGCACCGTATTGAAAAACTGGAAAGGCATTATCGTTTTATAACCGGTAAATTTTTTGAATTACCGGGAAATGGATATGTGAATATTTATGATGAATAGATTTGTTCAGCGAAAATCTGCGTGATTTGCGGGAAATATTTTTACCACAGAGACATGGAGAAAATAGTACACCGCGTGTTCAATTCAACATGGAAAATCTGAGTGGGCAATTACTGTTTTGACTGACGTGCTTTTTTGTAAATTTTGATGGCAATCATAAGCAAAATTCCAAAGAGAATAAATCCCAGAGTGCCATAAACCCAGTCTACTTCACTTTTCATTACAATAAGAAAAACGATTGCAACTAAAAACAAAGTGGCCACTTCATTCCAGATTCTGAAAAAGTCAGAAGAGAATTTTGTTTCACCGTTTTGAAGTTTTTTGAAAATTGAATGACAGATAAAATGGTATATGATAAGTCCGGTGACAAAAGCCAGCTTAATGTGCATAAAAGGCATTTTTAGCAATCCTGAATTAATGTAAAGTAACCAGGGACCAAAAATCAGTGTCAGTACAAATGAGGGCCACGTAATTCCGTACCAGAGTCGTTTGGACATCAATCTATATTGAGGAAGGAGAATTTGTTTTTCATTTTCAGATTTATCTTTTGTTTCAGTCTGATAAACAAAAAGACGGACAATATAGAACAGCCCGGCAAACCACGTGACTATGAAAATAATGTGCAGTGAAAGAATAATTTGGTACTGCATTTATTTAAAGAGTATTTAAAATCTGTTCTTTCATTTTTTCCAGTTCATCTTTCATATGAACCACCAGCTTTTGCATTTCAGCGTGGTAAGATTTTGATCCAAGCGTATTTATTTCACGTCCAATTTCCTGCGTTATAAATCCCAGTTTTCTTCCTTGGGAGGTTGGTTGATTCATTGTTTCAATAAAGTAGTCCAGATGCTGACCAAGTCTTAATTTTTCTTCAGAAATATCAATTTTTTCAATGTAATAAATCAGTTCCTGCTCAAAACGATTTTTGTCCACTTTTGCTCCACCCACAAATTCTTCCAGATTGGTTTCTATTCGAGATTTAATACCCTCCATTCGCGAGCTTTCATATTTTGGAACCTCATTCAGCAGCGATTTAATTTTTCCAATACGCGATTCAAACTCTTTCGTTAACCCGGCGCCTTCATCATTACGGAACTGAATGTGTTTTTTGAGTGCCTCTTCAATCAGTCTGTGAATAAATTTCCACTCTGCTTCATCAAACTCTTCATGCTGTGTTGAGAGTACATCCGGCAAACGCATCAGAATGCTCATTGGGTCTTCCATGGGAAGTTTTAATTCTTCACTGATATCTTTTAAATTTTTTGCGTAATCACGCATCAGTTCCCTGTTAAAAATATTGGCTGAAGAATCTCCGTTATTTTCAACGGTAACAAAACAATCAATTTTTCCGCGGTCAAGTGTTTCAGTTAAACGCTTGCGCAGATCAAGTTCTTTTTCTTTATACACAGATGGCATGCGAACAAATAAATCACAGCCTTTGCTGTTAAGCGATTTAATTTCAACGGTAATTTTTTTGGCGCCATAGTTTCCGGAGGCTTTTCCAAATCCGGTCATTGATTGAAGCATAGCTCAGTTTTGATTATTCAAAAGTACAAATTCAGACGCAAGTAAAAACAAAAAGAGCCTCTGCCACGCAGAAGCTCTTTTAAAGTTAATCAATTGTAACTAAAGAAAGTCTTAGAATTCCAGCGAACTTACAATCTGAAGATTTGCGGGATTGCTGTAGTTGTACTGATAAATGGCATGATCTGAAATTAACACTGCCATACCATTATTCATAATTACATCTGTAGCAGTGATACCAGGGTGAGTGTACAATAAGTTCTGTCCTACTTTTTTAGGGTCAGAAGCATCAAATATTTTCAAACCTGCATCACCGTCACACAAGAAAAGAAGGTTGTTATCAAATGCAAGTCCGTGTGGATTATTCATGTCATAATGTTTTTTTACTACCGGGAAATTTTTGTTGCTCACGTCAATAACCTGAAGTTCATTAATATCTCCACCGCATTCTGAACCGGTACGCAAAGTCACGTAAGCATAATCACCAGCAACTATAACCGGGTCACAAGCTTCTACGTGAGTTACTTCTGACACTTCCTGAGGATCATCCGGCATGTTTTTAGCATCATATATTACCATACCGTTTGTTGTACCCATATATAAGTATCCGTCTTTTTCAAAAATTGTTTCGCATGTTCTCCATGTAGGACGGCTCACTCTGAAACCAGGCTGTGAAGCCTGGGTAATGTCAAAGGTCATCAGATTGTTATCATCCAAAATATATAGGTTGTCATCATAAATAGTAAACTTGCTCATTGATCCTCCCAAAGTTGTTGGCAAGCTGCTTGCGCTTTTGCTGGTCATTTCTGTTTGTTCGCATTCAGGGCAATCAGATACAAAAAACTTAGATCCCCAGCCTGAAACCTCTTTTGTTTTTTCAATTTTCCATCCGATCACGACTCCTCTGTCTGAATGAACATCCGCAACCGGATATGTATCATTTGTTGCAGGCGTAGCGTAAGCAAAAACATCATTCAAACGATTCACCTGTTTAGGATCAGCGATATTGGAAATATCAATAACTAGCAAATCAATAAAACTGTTCGCATATAAATAATTACCCTTCACGGCCATTTGCGTATTGCCGGGAATATTCATGAATCCTTCAACTACAGGGGCGGCCGGATTAGCATTATTTATAATATGAATCCCTTTATCTTCTTCAGATAAAAAAATGTATTGATTATAGATATAAATATTACCCGCGCCTTGAATGGCCACATCCTTTTCAAATGAAAATGACTGACGGAAAGTAGTATAGTCCATATAAACCGGAACGTTTGCATAGACTTCTTTGTTTTTGTATTTCTGACAACCTGTGAAGGCTAACGCTGCAAAGGTGAACAGGAGTAAGTTTTTTTTCATAGTTCAGTTTTTTAGTGAGTGTAACCAACTTGCTTTTTTGAATTACAATTTGGTTACGCTGTGGAAGTATACAAACCTCGTGCCGTTTTTTACACTCAACTCCTGTGTTTGAAAGATTGAGGGGCAAAATTTCAGGTTCTAAACCGTTTATGGGCTTAACTAAAATTTAACAACACGCTTCCAAAAATTGTTCATTTCCAATTTTTACCACCTTTGTATATACATATATATAACGTATGCTTCAAATCATTCAATCCATTTTTGAAGAAAAGGGAAACGGCCAATTGGTTGGTCCAATGAAAGCATACATGAAAAACAAGTTCGAGTTTTACGGTATTAAATCGCCTGACCGAAAAGAAATCTCTAAGCCTATTTTAAAAGAATGCAAAAATCTTTCCAAAAAAGAGACCATTCAGTTGGCTAAGGAACTTTGGAGTCAACCGCAGAGAGAATTGCATTATCTGGCACTGGAACTTTTGTTTCAAAATTTGAAGAAAAATGTTTCTGAGGAAGACTTAATCTGGATGGAATGGTTCATTTTAAAAAACTCATGGTGGGATACGGTAGATTTTATTGCGCCTAAACTGGTTGGACAATACTTTAAGAAATTCCCTGAAGTTCGGAAGAGAAAAATCAACGAATGGATTCAAACGGAAAATATCTGGCTGATACGAACCGGTTTAATTTTTCAGCTTAAGTATAAAAAGGATACAGACCTTCCACTCATGTTTGAAACGATTCTTCGGACATGCCATACCAAAGAATTTTTCATAAATAAGGCAATCGGCTGGATGCTGAGGGAAAATGCTAAAACCCATCCTGCGCTAATTCAAAAATTCATTGAAGAACATGAAAGCCGGTTATCAGGCTTGTCAAGACGAGAGGGGCTGAGGAGGATTTCAAAAAACCAGTTTTGATCGACAAAATTGCAGTGATGCTATACTTTATATAAGTAAACCAAGAATTTATCGTAGGTTGAATTTAATTTGAACCAGATTAGTAACCAGAACAGGATAATGTCAGACAAACTTCTACAACGAATCAATTACATATTGCAACTTGCAGGTTGGTTCTTATTTATTGTCATACCATTTATCAAACACAGAAATGACGCGCAATTTTTCGAAACATCTTCTTTGATACATTTTACCATCCAACATGTTTTGCTGGTAGGATTCTTTTATGCAAATTACTTTTACTTTATTCCAAAAATCCTTTCCAAAAAAACATTTTGGGTGTATGTGCTGTACATTATTGGAGCCATACTTTTTGTTTTAATTTTCACTCCGGTAATTTCTCACTTAATAAATCAACATCATTTTCGCGGAATTCGGTTTGATCCTTTTCTGATGGTGCCTATTTTACAAATACTGGCAGTAAGCACGGCATGGAAATTAATGGAAAAATACTTTGCTCAAAAACTCAGGGAGAAAAAGTTAACAGAGGAAAAGAGGGAGAGTGAGCTTAAATTTTTGCGTTCACAAATAAATCCTCATTTTTTGTTTAATTCCTTGAATAACATTTTGGCCCTGATCAGAATAAACCCGAAAGATGCTGAGGAAGCTGTATTCAAATTATCTGAAATGATGCGTTACATGTTAATTTGCATTGAAAAGAAAACAATTAATATTCAGGATGAACTTATCTATATTCAGAATTATATTGAACTACAAAAAATCAGACTGCCCCATAATTTCAAGCTAGAAACTCAGTTTCTCGTTCATGAAAAAAATTTACAGATTGAGCCATTGATACTGATCTCTTTTGTAGAAAACTGCTTCAAACATGGAATAAATGGTGATGAAAGTGATTACATTAAAATACAGATCTCACAAGACCAAAATCAGCTGACCTTATACACTGAAAACTTTCTGTATGAAAATTCCAATCTAAGAGAAATCAGTTCAGGAATTGGTTTGAAAAATGTGAAGTCAAGACTTGAACTTTGTTATCCGGGCAAATATGAATTGACTACTTTGACGAAAAACGATGTATATTCATCTAAATTGGTTTTAGAAATATGAAAACAATTTCATGTATAGCAGTTGATGATGAACCTCTGGCATTGGAGCTAATTACAGACCATATTTCAAAAATTCCATTTCTTGAACTTAAATCGGCTTTCACGTCTCCCAAAAAAGCATTGGAATATTTAAACCTGTATCCGGTGAATTTAATTTTTATCGATATTCAGATGCCTGGTTTAACTGGATTGGACTTTGCCAAGATCATTCCGGACACTACCCAAATAATATTTACAACTGCATTTGAGCAATATGCAGTAGAAAGCTATAATCACAAGGCAACGGATTACCTGCTTAAACCAATTCGATTTGAAAGGTTACTGAAGGCAAGTGAAAAAGCATTGGAGCAAAACCTGATGAAAGACGCTGTTAATTCAGTGAACTATATCTTCATTAACTCTGAGCATGAAAAGATTAAAATCAACCTGAATGATCTCCTTTACATTGAGGGGATGAAAGATTATGTTAAACTTTTTCTTTCAACGCAAGCCAAACCAATTTTAACCAGAACGAATTTAAAAGGTATTCAGGAACTTTTACCTTTAAATACATTCATCAGAATTCACAAGTCATTTATAGTAAACCGAAATAAAATTGTGAAAATAAAATCAAAGGCTGTCTTGATAAACAGCCACGAAATTCCTTTAGGTGATAAATACAAGGTCGCGGTTGATTCGATTCTTTAGTTTCGTCTACAAAATTGTCCTTTTTATATATTCTGTTAAATTCCTGAGACTTATTTTATTAAGTTTAATTCAACCTTAGTAAAAACAGATACTAATTGTACCACTATGAAAAACTCTTATCTAATTTTAATGTTTATACTCCTTTCAACAAAAGTTGCCCGGAGTCAATATGAACAATGGAATTTCCAGGCTTATGCTATTGGAGCTAACGCTACTGGAGGCGCAAATTGTCCGATGGGCGCCATGCCAGATATTGCCCTAATAAACGGAACCTATTATATGTATTACGTTGCCAAGTATGGAACATTAAATGCAATTTGGTATGCCTCTTCACCTGACATGTTAACCTGGACAGTTGAAGATACCATTATGACTGCATCATCTGATCCCAGCAATAGAATTTATGATTTAGGCGGACCGGGAATTTTACCTCTCGATAATGGAGATTTCAGACTCTATTATAGAACTGCACAGCAGGCAACTTTTCCTGATGAACCACTTTTTCATATCAGAAGTATGATCTCTAGTGATGGAATTAATTTCACCCATGAGGGTATTCGGGTAGAATGTCAGCCTTATTTGCCAAACAGTTATTTCCTATCAGCAAGTCACCCTGCAGTATATAAAGATCAAAACGGAGATACCAAAGCATTTATTACCGGAAGAGACAGTACAATGAATATTAACGATCCCGCAAGATTATACACCGCTACTTCACCAGATGAGGGATTGACTTTTGAAAATTTTACACCGATGTATAATGGATGTCATGACCCTGTGGTGATTTTAGATTCTATAGGTACTTATCATATGTACACTTCCTATCTTGGATCAGGACACCGTGAGGCAACTTCTGCCGATGGAATAACCTGGCCTGTAGGATTGGATACTATGTACATGTATCAGGGAGCAACATTATTAACGGAAGAAACATCTCCAGTTTCAATTGCAGATTTGGGAGCAGGTGTTTTGCCTAACGGAGCAATTATGCTTTATAGTAATTACAAATCTGCACCGGGAGCCTGGACCAATATTGCCAGCTTTATTTTTGGAGGATATGCTGAAATGGAAGAAGGCAAAAACAATTCATTTTTAGTTTACCCTAATCCGGCTTGCACTCAAATCACAATTTTAAATTCAGCACCAGGAATGTTGCATATTTATACTATGACGGGTCAGCATGTGAGACAAATTGAATTGACTGAATTTCAAAATGAAGTGTCCCTCATAGATCTGATCCCAGGTCAATACGTGCTATATTTTCAATCTGGAAATACGAATGAAAAAACACTTATCACTCTTATAAACTAGTTCTTTATGTTAAAATCAAATAAACTAACAGCAACAATTTTAATTGTAACTTCATTACTTGTTGGATGCAAAAAGGAAGGATGCACAGATGTAACAGCTACTAATTATAATGAAGAGGCTAAAAAAGATGATGGCTCATGTATTTATCCGGTAGATGAATTGTTGGTAGATGACTTTACACCCCCAACTGGTCCGGATATGACCGCCAGTGATTTAGAAAGTCCGGCTTATTTCAGAATGATAACTGCTACTTCCAGTGACGGATTAACTTTTACAACAACTGGTAATGTAGTCACTGATCAGGGGAATGTACCTGACATGATTCTGAAGAATGATCGACTTTATTTATACTATACCGGATGGAATATGGGTTCAGTTGTGAATTCAACTTCATGTGCGGTGTCAGATGATCATGGAGCAACATGGTCCTTTAATCATTGTAACTTTTCTGGGTTTGGTTCAGGGGTAAAACCAGTTGATCCGGATGTAATTTTGTTGGACAACGGAAATTTTAGAATGTTTGCTACAACTGCAATTTCAGGAACTAAATGTGTGTTATGTTATGAAAGCACAGATGGAATCAATTTTAGTTTTGTGGATACAGCAATTTATGACCCGGGCAATCACATCTTTGATTCGAACACTTTTGAATTGAATGGTGAGTGGCATATGTACGCAACTAATGCAATTGATCCAACCCATTGGCATTTGACATCAACAGATGGGGTACATTTTGATGTTCAAGGCACATACGATTTTGCTGACGGGTCAAATTTACATTTTGTTGGTAATGGTTATCCAACATCAAGCGGATATAGAATCATGAGCTTTTTTTTACCGGAGAGCAACTTGAAAAGTTTTCATACAACAGATGGAGTAAACTGGTCTGTTGAATCAGGTAACCGAATGACCTATGGTGGTTCAGCTTACGAAACTGATTATCTGAAAGATCCGGCTGTCGTAAAAATGGACGACGGTTCATACTTTATGGTTTATACTACGCGATGTGATTAATTGAGAACAGGTGAGGTATAAAGTTTAAATGATCAAATTATTGGAAATTTTATGTGTGACATAAAGTTGTCTTATCGAAGTGCAAATTTAAAAAAAGTGAATTTGATTTGAAAAGAGAAAATGCTGTATTGAAGATTCAATTTTCATTTATAAAAAATCCGGACGAATGAAATTTCGATCCGGATTTTTTGTTGAATAAATCCCTTTCAAAAATTATTTTCATGAAAAAACAACGAGTTATTCACAATAAAAAAAAGAAAAAATCGGGTTCAAAAATTCTCAAAAAAAATCGTAAGAGATAAAAAATAAATCTTCCGAAACAGTAATAAAATAAACTGATTCAAAAATTCCCTATGAAAAAATAATTTATGGCAAAGGAAATTTTTTTAGAGTTGTTAACCGACATTTTCAACAATTGGTTGTTGGATATTTCAACAACATATATAAGCATGGAAACAAATTCGCCTTACATTTGACCCATACTCACCTTAAAATTTTTTCAACTATGGCAAAAGCAACAGCCAAAAAGAAAGCTCCAGCTAAGAAAGCTGCAGCAAAAAAAGCAGCTCCAAAAAAGAAAGCAGCTCCTAAGAAAAAAGCAGCAGCTAAAAAAGCAGCTCCTAAAAAGAAAGCAGCTCCTAAGAAAAAAGCAGCAGCTAAAAAAGCAGCTCCTAAGAAAAAAGCAGCAGCTAAAAAAGCAGCTCCTAAGAAAAAAGCAGCAGCTAAAAAAGCAGCTCCTAAGAAAAAAGCAGCTGCTAAACCAGCAGCTCCTGCTCCAGCAGCTAAAAAATAATAAGGAGCCTAAAGCACTTATTAAAAGCCGTTCCGAAAGGACGGCTTTTTTTATTGCACCTG
>Ga0268298_10000022_pt1 | contig 184803 bp, 156 predicted proteins | sample WWTPWeurt_MetaG_FD_194462 | JGI IMG/M metagenome (GOLD analysis project Ga0268298, IMG submission 194462) | Activated sludge microbial communities from WWTP in Nijmegen, Gelderland, Netherland - WWTP Weurt | ecosystem: Engineered > WWTP > Aerobic digester > Activated sludge | place... | reverse complement strand
ATCTGACCTTTACGATTTTGCAATCGATGCGCATCCAGGAATTCTTCGGGATGCAAATGGTGTTTTACAATCATGGTTTGAAGCATATAATAAGCTACCGCAGGCATCAGTAAAGAGGTACAATAAACGGCCACTGTATTGGGCGCAAAATGATTTTCTCCCATCCAGGCAGTGGTGAAAGGAATGAGTGAAAGCCAAAACAACAAATTGAGGTTGGCTAACAATATGCCCGAATTGATTTTATGCACACTGTGCAACAAGTGATGGTGGTTGCCCCAATAAATACCAACATTGACAAAACTCAGGATGTAAGAAAGAAATACCGGCCACAAGGCCAACAAATCACTCCACGCCGATCCATGCGGAACCTTCAATTCCAACACCATGATGGTGATGATGATGGCAATCACGCCATCGCTAAATGCTTCCAACCTTGTTTTATTCATCGCTGTGTATTATTCTTTGAGTTTCGCGGGGCTTCCCAGATAAATCCCAGGTTTGTCCAGGTTGCGGGTCACCAATGCGGACATGCCAATGGTGACACCCGAGCAAATTTTCAAACCATCGCGCAAAGTAGCAGAAGGTGCAATCCAGCAATCATCACCAATTTCAGTACTGCCTCCAACCAGCACGTGAGCCACAACGATGCAGTTTCTACCCAATTTTACATTATGGGCTATATGCACCAGGTTATCTATTTTGCTGTATTGTCCAATCATCGTGTATCCCAATGTTCCGCGATCGATGCATGTATTGGAACCGATCTCAACAAAATCTTCAACGATCACTCCCCCCAGGTGAGGAAACTTGATGTAATGACCGTCCGGATTTTTACTGTATCCAAACCCATCGGAGCCAATGGTCGTGTGGCTTTTGATCAATACATGTTGGCCGATTTTGCTATCGTCATGGACCACGCAATGACTCTGAATACGGGTTGAATCACCTATCGTGCATTTCCCGATCAAACAAAATGCTCCAATGGAAACGTCTTTGCCAATGCATGCTTCCGGGTGCACGATGGCCGTAGGATGGATTCCGGGAATCGGCCGCTCAACAAATAGTTTTTGAAGAATTTGAATAAATATTTCTTTCGGATAATCCGTCTTGATGAGCGTGAGCCCTTCGCGGGGTTGATAATTTGCAGGTAAACTCGAATGCACAATGGCCAGATTGGCCTGCAAGCTTTCCAGCACAGAGGGATCAACAGCTTTTGAAGCACCTAACCAAACCATGCTCAATGCATCGGAAGCTTCCAATGTAGTGGCTTTGTTAAAGGAAATTTTTGATGGGTTCCCAAAGAGCTGAAAGGGGTAAATGAGGCAATCTTCTATGTCAGAAAAGCTGAAGGGTGGGGCCATATGCTCAGTTTACAGCGATCATTGTAGATTCACGGATTGCTTGTGCAAAAAATAAAATCAGTTGCCATGCATTGTCCTCAAATGGATTGGGCTGAAGTGCAATGGCAACTGAATTTTCAATGAAAATAATTTAGATGTTTAGCTTTTGCGGCGAGTCAACATTTGGTCCACACCATCGGTAAATTCTTTTACTGTAGGGGTGTAACCGGTTTTTCCCAAAGCATTGAAACTGTATTGGCTGGTCTTTTTATCCTTGTCGACATCAAAAACCCAAATCGTTGGGTACCCCCTCACGCCAAAAGACTGTTGCAAGTTGTTGTTTTGGGTACGTATGTTTTCTGGAACCTGGAATGATCTTGGAAAATCCAACTCGAGAAGAATCACGTTTTTCTTTGCCCATGCCTGAAATTCAGGTTTTACAAAAACTGCAGCGGAGAGCCTTTTACACCAACCGCACCAGTCACTTCCGGTAAAATTGGCCAAAATGGGTTTGCCGGTCTTTTTTGATTGAGCATAGGCCTCATCCAAATTTACCAACCACCCCTCGTGGGTTGCTTTATAAGCTCCTGGCTTTGCATTTTGAGCTGCGATCCATTGAGCAGAGAATAAAACCAATCCAAGGAATAAAATTCTAATGTTCATCTGAAATTTGTTTTAATGAATAAGATTACAAAGTTAAGAAATACCATAGCACGACAAACAAGCAAAAACCTTTGAAGTTCATGCATTGGGCTTGTCTTCCTGATAAAAGTACTCCAAGCGCCATCTACGATAGTTAAAATGAACTTAAATAATGAAAATGTTTTATTTGGAAGATCCCAAGGACCATTTTTTACCAAGCATTTTCTGAAAAGCTGATCCAGGTATCTGTGTGAACTGCGCTTTTCATTGGGCAAAATTGAACACAGCGACCTACTCTTTCGGTCCATTTATCTAGTATTGGGCTTGAGAGACCTTTTTAGCCCCCGTCAAATCCATTTACAACTCTTTTGAATAGAAAACCATCTCTCCCAACCTCTAATGAAGCAGGGTCAACGTGCATGGCATGGCCAGGACCTTGCAAGCACTCCCCTTATCTTGTAATCAAAAGTTTTCGCAAGACGGGCGGATTCTCCTCGTCGAACAATTTCAAAAAATAAATTCCGGGGATCGCATCTCCACAATCCAATTGGATCCTTCTATCCAACTTGCCTTCACGGTAAATTTTTCCTCCTTCGTGGATCAATTGGAAACAACCGTAAACTTCACTTTGAATGAACAATGCCTGGCTTGCCGGATTTGGATAAACCAAAATGGGATCCTGCTCTACAAACTTATTGCCCGTTGGTTGTTCGCTGATAACGCTTATGCGAATAATCGCGCGATTCATGACGTCGTCTGCATTTCTCATTCCAATGCGAATGCTTCCTGTATCTGGATCAGGCCCTGTGAATACATCCACGATCAGATCCATGGTCTGCTGGGGATCCAGGTTAATTAGGGTGCTGTCGACATCGGATGGATAACAAACATCCAGACACATGCTGGATGACCATCCAGCGGGCAATTGATTTAACAATCGCCGAACTTCAATCTTCATGGGGTAGTTACCAATGTTTTGGAGTGTAGCCGATACATAAGCAAACCCATTGGTCTGGGTTCTTACCACGGTATCTGAGTTTATGGTGAAGCGAAAAGCCGATTTCCCCTGCGCGACGCTATCGCAAGGATCCTTAGGATCCAACCATTGCCTCAAGTCGCAGAACATATCATCCGGATCCCTGTCAAACCAAGCATGTTTGATGCGAACAACGCCATTGGTATCGATCAAGGTAGCATTGTTCGGAGCGGGTCCATATTGGGTCCACCATGCATTGCAAGGTCCGTCTACCAATATTGGAACATCCAATGGGTAATTTAAGAGCAAGTCGTTTACAACGTTCAACCGGTCTCCATAAGTCAATGGTTGCCTATACAAAACCCCCTCATTCATATTCTGTTGGCCGGTATTCACCCTGCCAAAATAAGGGCTGATGTCCTGGTTTGGATGCGCTTCCACCGTATAAACCACATAGATCCTTACCCGGTCTTTGAACATTGCATGCAAAGCATTGATTTCATCGATTTTCCCTCTAAATACAGGACAAGTGTAACTGGATGATATAAGCAACACAGGTTTCCCATTCCTTAAATCTTGCGACAGTGTTTGTGGGGTACCATTTGGTTCATACAGGGTAAAATCATGCACGGTATCCTGAACTTGGTATCCGCTCATTTCAAAGCTACCGAGGTAATTGTTGATCTTGCAAATGCTGTCTTGCAGTTGAGGTTTGGTCGTTAAACCAATGCTGGGCTTTAAAAAGGGCTGCGAAAAAAGGGGAATCAACGAAATTACAAATCCAAACAATGGTAAGACTTTGCGCATGGTGGTACGTTTGTAAACATAGACCTGCAAAATCCGAATTGGTTTAATCATTTCTTATCCCACCAGTATTACTCCGCTCGATCTCGCTGACACTTGGACAGGTATCCGAAAGGTGCTAGCCAAGGAGGGTTGAATTCCGTCCACTGACAAAAATTCTAAGCAGACCATATTTTACCAGGTGCTTAGCAAACAGACCTTCATGTCGAAAAAGTCAATCAGGATTAATTCAGGGTATACGTAACATTCAATCCACCATTGATCCGCACATCCTTGTATTGGCTTTGTACATAAGGAATGGTTTTCCGATAATCTACAAAGAAACGAATGTTGAGATTCTTACTCATGGTGTATTTAATAGCCGGCGTAAAACTAATTTGTTTGGAGCCGCTGTTGGCCTGGGCGTTCACATTGGCATCCAATCGGTGAATTTTCGTAATGTTGTCGTTGATGCCAAAGTCGAAACTAATTTCCAAGTCGTTGCCTTTCGGATTGCTTGCATTGGATTCTTCTTCCGAATCTTTTTTGTTTTTCTTTTTCTTCTTGCTCTTGGTGATTTTTACATCCTTATTCAATGCTTTCATTCCAGGCAACCAGGCCAGAAAAATATCCTTAATGACGTAACCCATTTTTAATGTGTAATTGGTGGCCTTGGTTTCAAGCAATTGTCCATCGATGCCATTTCGCAAATTCAAATTCCTGTTTTTATTGTAATCCAATCCGATTTCCATTCCGGATTTGGTTTTGATATTTACTCCTACCAAAGGTGCGAAGGTTTCGTTGATCACCAATTCGGGAACTTCATAACGCGCATGATAAGAAGCCCGGTCATCATTTCCTCTTCTGGCCAAGGGCAATTCATTGACGTCGCTACGGTAGTCCAAATTGCTCTTGAAGCTATTGACCGTCAAAGTATTTTTATATGCATGCCGGATGCTGAAGTCATCAAAAATTTCTTTCAGTCCCCCGAGTTTACTCAATCCATTGTAACTCACTTGCCAGTTGGGCAAAGGCAATGCATCAAATAAATCAAGCTTAGAGCTATTGGGATCCCCGTTGGTGTAAGCTGCAAAAAAAGCAGGAGTTACCACATCGATATGGTCGCCTTGAAATCCGTCACGGTAATCCGGATTGGTTGGACTCAAATTTTTAATACCATACCGATCAGCGACCCTTTGGGAGATGATGGGTCTTGCATCGCTAAACCGCTTGAACACAGCATCAATGTCGTTTTCAAAAATGGTTTGCAGCGAGATGAATGACAAACTCAATTGTCCATTTTCAAATGGGGTAAAGTGTTGAAATCCTAAGGTGTTCGTACCAAATATTGAATCGTATTTGAATGTTTCGGAAAGATCTCTGGTGTAGGTTCTGTCAATGTTGAGATCAATGCTAAAATCCTTTACTGGCTCGAGCTTCAGTTTAAATCCTAAAGTATTCGAATTTTTCTGCAGCATTTCCTTGTTGAAATAACAATTGCTCGAAATCCAACCTTTTTGCGCAGCCTCGTCCAACCATCCACCTTCTGAAAAATCGGGTTGTCCGCCCGCAATGAAACTCAAACCCGGTGCATCAAAACCAGAACTCATGCCCATCAATTCTGGATTTTCCATGAAACCTGGAATGGTGGTCCCTTTGTTTTCAGAATAAGTGGCTTGCAATCTTTTGAACATTGTAACAGGCGTCAAAGCCACTTTGATCCATGGATTGACTTTATCGGTCTTTACATTTTTTCGATCCTTCGATTTTTTGTCTTTATCGTTTTCGCCCTGGTTGCGAACCGAAGGTCTGAATCTTCCAGAAGAAGGACCTTCTCCGGAATATTTTTTAAGAAACGCAGATTTTCCAAATAATGTGGAGAAATTTAGCTCACCCGTAAGGCTGATTGATTGCGTATTGGTGATGGTGGAGCCCAATGAATCAATTGATTTCAACGAACCTCCGGCCCAGTTATAACTTCCCGTGTATTGTGTCCTAATTGTCACAAAATCCAGCAACGGAAACAATTTGGTAGGCAATTGATAGGAAACCGTGAAGTTGTGTCGATAGTCTTTGGTTCTACCAAATTTTTTCAAGTTATCGCGCACATAACGCCCTCGTTCCGTAGCGTCTCGTTGATTTCCGTATGGATCCTCTATTTGCTGCGTAAGTGGATTGAAAATCAATTCATCGACGGCAGCGTCAGTCTTTGCGCTGAAGTTTAATTTAATGGATTTGGTCAAATCCCAATTCAAGGTATAATCGCGGGTCCAACTGAATTTTTTATCTTCCCACGTACTGTACCGTGGTGCTGCAAAACGGTAAGTGCGTGTTGCCGCTTTGCGGTTTAAGTTATTCCGTACTGCAAATGAATTGGGTATGGGATTGAAGTTGAATTCTCCAATAAATTTCAACAACGGACTGGTAACGATTTTCTTAAATGGTTCAATGTACTTGGGTGTTAGTGAATAATTGTAATCGATTCCTCCTTGTTGATTATCCAACTCGTCTTTCGAAACAATGGGATTCGACTTATTCGAAACGGAGTGAGCATAACTTACCGAAAAATTTGAAACATCCCAAGGTTTGGGTTTACCGCTTCCCTTACGCTCAACCCGAACGTTGTTGAATGCAATGCTCTTGATTTCTGCATAGTCGATGGCCCGGTCACGGATCGAATCTTTCTGCGCATCGTTAGCAGCAGAGTTGATTTTATCTTTCAACAAAATGTCGGTATCGTTTGGATCGTATTGAGGTGTCAAGGTGGTGTTGGAATATTGCAGAGCCATGGGTATGCGCAAGCCGATGCTTGGAGGCAAAAATTTATCCAAATTGATGTTCATGCCCGCATCCATTTGCAAGGTTTCAAAATTGGCACGCTGATCCAATTTTTGATCGATTCCTCCCCATCCTACCGAAGCATAATTTCCGGCCACACTGATGCTGCCCAAATCGGCCAATTGCATTTCTGCGCGCATGGTTGCAGCATAACCGCCTTTTTCTTCCAATCCCGATAAGCGCAATTCATTAAACCAAACTTCTAAATCTTCTATGGTTTCCGTGCTTTTATTGCGGAATCCGATCAATACTCCACGCACCAAACCAATGGTAGGATTCCCAACCACTTTGACCATGTTCCCTGGTTTATCCGGGTCAGGTTTTGAATATGCGCCAAAATTAGGATCGACGCGGTTTCGCTCATTCTTTAAATCGAGCAACAATTGAAGCGGAAAATCAAATTCATTGTCCTTCAACCAAATGGAATCGCGTTGATCAAAATGTTGCTCATCCGAATAACGCAAAGGAATTTCATACTCGTAGTAATTGTCGGTAAAATCTTTTCCAAGGCGCATAAAAACGCAGATTCCCTTTTTATCTTTTGATTTTAATGATTCGCCGTGTACAAACATCTTGATGCGTTTGTATTTGCGAATGTCTAAGTCAATAATTTTATAAACCGATTGAGAACACCCTGAGACTAGTCCTTCTTTCTTTAACAATATGGAAGATTCATTTTGGGGAATGTCTGCAAATTGCGAACTGTAAAAACGTTCTCTTTGTATTCCGGGTGGAGTGGTGTAGTTGAATGGTGTTTTGCCTGCATTCTCTTCGATGTCCACTTTATCGAGAATCAAAGGTTTGTTTCCAGGTTCAGGATTTTCACATAGTTCTTCGTATTTCCTCCATGAATTTCTTCCCAATTGAAACTTGATAAAACGGAAAGATACTGTTTGGTTGAATCCGGAAAACAATAGACGCATGCTTTGAATGGATCTAAAATCTTGTATCTCTCCTACTTTACTGGTAAAAGATCGAACTGGAATCCGGAAGCGGTACCATACTTCATCGTTGGCCAATCCAGGTACCTTGACAATGACTGTATCCGTGATGAAGTTATTTACAGATGCCGGGTCAAAATCGATTTTATCATCTGGTGTTCTGGTGATCGGAATTTCGTAGTTGTAAAAAGATTCGATTTCATTGAGGGATTTATCAAAGTTGATGTCTTCCTGATCGGGATAGCCGGTGTATGCCGTGGATTGGATATTTCCTGTTTCAATTTGTGCATTCCCTTCCGGCATGTTGTATCGTTTGTATTTGTCGGTTACAGGAATGTTGGCTGGAAAATTGGTGCTTCTGTATGATTGATAATCATCATTGGCCGGGTCGGTAGCCACCTGTGCAAAGGCTTGAGGATTCAAGAAGTTTTGCATATCGGCAATGTACTTTGAGAAGAAGGTGTTTTCGTCTTTATCAAAATTGCCATTGTTACTATTCAATCCGTCAAATCCCAAATCCTGTCGCTCCCGGTTGTTGATGTCGAAGCTACTGACAATGGGTGGAAATCGGCTGACCTTGCCAAATACTGTAGGATCGGTCAGCAAGTTCAAATTAGGGGTCGGCAAGCCATGTTCGAATTGCTGTTTTCCATCTTTGAAAATGTCTTCGGAGAAATTTCCAAGTTGAATAAACATTTTTCCGCTCCCTGTAACGGGCTCGGTAGCATCAGGTTTTGGCAGGAATGGATTCAACAACCAAAAGTCAATGTATTCCACGTTGTTGGCCTCAAAATCATTGGTATTCAGACGCGTCATCAATCCAGCCCAGCGATCTTCAGGCAGCAGCAGTTTATTGTCGCGATCAATACCCGGTGTGGTGATCTGCCCAAATTGTGGATGGTTGGCTACCAATCCACCATTTGCATCAAAATTGTAAGGTCCTTTTTCCTGTGGGTAATACGTCATGTCAAATGTCAACTCCGTGCTAAAACCAATGGGTCTTTGCTTGTTCGGAAAGATTTCAATTTCATCCACCAACCGCGTGTAATGATTTTGCGGATTGAGGGTATTGATCCGGGCAAAATCGTCAATGCGATACCAGGAGATCAACGCACGGTTTGCATTGCTGATGACGTTATCGTAGATATCTGAACCCTGAAAAGCCCGGTCGTTAAGTCCCTGTGGAGCGCTGGCAATTACCCATTGTGAAACATTGAATCCCAGACCGATTCCAGAAGATGCGCCTTCAAAATCATCGATGTACACCACTCCCCCTTCGCTACCGCTTTGGTTGATCGTACCCGAGTGACCGGGAATGAGCGCGGCTCCCTCTGCTTCGAGTTTCCAGGATGAGTTTTCTTTGGTGGAGTACAATGGTAATTTATCCAACAACCTGGTCATCCAAGGTGCTTTTTTTGCAATGTTGAAATCCAAACCAACAATCCTGTTGTTGATGGGATCTTCTCCAATGTTGACTTTTTCTGTAAATGGTTTTTCAAACAAATGCATGTAAGTGGCTCCAACCGACCAATCTTTGCGTTTTGAATACTCTGCACGCAAACCAATCATGGTTTTTGTCTGAAAACTAAACAATGCATTGTCTTCAAAATCTACATTGATGGGAACGCCTGATTGCAAAAGCGATTCGTTGAGTATGGTTACTTTACCCAAATTCCGGTCAACAATGTAATCGGAACCTTCAACTAACGTTCGTGAGCCTGCACTGACAATCACTCGGGCATTGGGATCCAGGTTGAAGGTGTTCAATGGGATTTCATTGCTTTTGCCCGATTTGTAAGAACCCTTGATGAGGAATTGATTGGATTTTAATTCCCTTCGCGCAGAGGTGATGGATGTATCGTATAGTTCTTCGTATTTGTATTTATCATAAATCAAATCAGCCTTTGCAGGATCTTTTTCAATTCTTCCGATCAACTTGCGCAAGGAAGAACCAAAAGGTTCCAGCACCGGAAAAATCACTGCTCCGCTGGAAGGTATCACGGTTTGTCCTTGCACAAAATCGAATACCCCGTCGGGTTGAGGATCATTGGTCTTATTTAAGAAGTCCAGCCGAAACAAATTCAACAAAGGGAATCCATCGATTTCCTCGATGTAGCGCTTTGGTTTTCCATCCCGGTCTTCGTAGTAAATGTCCATTGTAAAATCATCTGGATTCAGATTGAATCCACCCGTTGGGTAAACGTTTTTCATCATTTGCCGATAAGACGGCAAGTCCGTCCGTTGCGCAGAGGATTTCAACATTTTGACAAAGATGACTTTGTAACTCAATGAGTCTGATTTGACCTCCGATGAAAATTCACCCACCTTGTAAGTTGCTCCCGTTCGTGGGTCGATGTCCCGACCATTTTGCAAATAATGGTATGCAACGGCCAATACTTGGTTCGGACGAGGGCGCAAACGAAGTGAAATGAAACCCAAGTCTGGGTGATACGAATACTCGTTCGCATTCAATCTCCGGGCACGTACTTTTTCAAAATCTCTACCTTGTTTGAGATTCAATCCTGCTGGATCAGACAATATCCGCACTACTTTGTTGAGGTCTCTTGATTCCGGATTAGCCAGAACTTGATCGAGCAAGGTATTGGAAGTGTTGGAAGGCGTTTCAAGTCCTCCTTTGTCTCGAGAAACAGCCCGGCCCGGTAAGAACCTTGCCGCATCAGCAGCGCCCATATCAAATTGGCTTGGATCAGAGGTACCCAGATCTGCCAGTGCAACGATATCGCGCAATTCCGTTTCACGGCTGTTTTGAGCGTCTTCCGTAAGCCATACTTCAATGTCTTTGATTTTGAATTGGCTGTTTATTTCCGGAAGTTTTTCAAGTGCAATTTCGTACGTACTGCGGTTGTAAGGGCTCAGAAAAAAATGCCGATTTTCATCGTACTGGTCCGGACGTATTTCGTATTCTTGAACGACTCCACCTCCTTTGACCTGAATATTTTCTTGCTTTGACTTTTGCTGACTGATCAAACCGGTCAGTCGCAAATGACCGAATTGCCAATCCGTTTTAAAACCAAATAAATTTTGACTTCCCTGGATAAGCTTGGTGCGCAAGGGCAAACTGACGTTGCCTGCTTCAATTTTCTTGATGATGTCGTCTTCCGAAAATTTCTCGGAGTCGTAGGCCAGTTTCAGTTTGTTTTCAAAATCAAATGCAGCCTTGGTGTCATAATTGGCGTTTAATTTCAGTTTATCACCAATACTCCCTTGCAAATCCATGCGAATGTCGGTATCAAAATCGGGTCCCCATTGGCGCTTTTGGTGATCCTGCAATTGCGGGTTGTCGGTAAAATTGTAATACCCACCTACAAAAAATCCTATGGAACCTTGCGGGTCGATGTCAATGCCAAAACCTCCAAAGAGTTTATCGGCCAGATTGCGCTTGATGTCGATCTTTGAAACCGGGTCGATGAGCTCGCCAAAAGATTTCTTTCCCGTGGAGATACCAGCCAGATCACGGTAATAATCCCGATCCTGCTGACGGGCTTTGAACTTCATGTATTCCTCAAAACTCAGGGTAGTACCCGGACGGTATTCGTTGTCACCAACCGTTTCGGTGACTTCGAAAGCATTGGTTTGAGGATTGTATCGAATGGTTTGGTCAATCGATTTAGGGTCTTTCAAATCGAATGGATTGCGGTCTTTGTTTTCGACAAAATTACCCGGACGATCTTTGAGCGGAACGGTATCCTGAACAAATACTTTGGTGGTTTCATTCCAATCCGGAACGTAGTGCCCTCCACTGGCAAATACAGACAATAGACCAGAAAAACTGAAAAACAAAACAAAAAAGCAATGGTGGGCTGGATTCATAAAACCGTTGTAAGTTGTCATAACATTGAACCGTCAGGATATAACGATGATTTCCGGGAAAAGGTATATGGGTCGGGCTTTTAAGCCAATTTTTTTAGTGCTGCTTTGATGAGCTGCTCCACCGATATTCCGGGTTCGTTCGCCTCTGGCATCACCTTGAAAGCCTGTTCCACGGAAGCTTTCGCAAATCCCAGTGCGATGAGGGCCGAAAGGGCTTCATTTTTCAAGCTCTGCGAGCTGCTGACAGGGGATGCACCCATATCCCCAGCCGGCTCTTTGAATACCTTGTCGTACAAATCGATCAGGATTCGCTGGGCTGTTTTGGGTCCGACACCTTTGATTTTTCTAAAAACCAGCTCATCTCGCGTTGCAATGGCCTGTCGCACCGCTTCAGGTTCCAAGGAAGAAAGGATCAATCGCGCGGTATTGGGGCCCACCCCATTGACCGAGATCAAGAAAACGAACAGCTGCCTTTCATTTTCGGAGGAAAAACCGTACAAAAAATGGCCATCTTCCTTGATGATTTGATGGGTGAGTATCCGCATTTCCTGACCCTCCTGCAAATGACCGTAGGTAAACAAACTGATAAAAATCTGGTAGGCAACCCCATGGGTTTCAAGGACGATGTAGGTGGGGTGTTTTTCCAACAATTGGCCGCGCAAGGAATAAATCATGATTTATAAAATATAGATGCAAAAGTATTTAAATATATTAAATAAATATAATATGAATAGCATCGATCAAGCTATAAAACGCATTCCATTCCAGCTCGTTAAAGGATTTTATTACCTTCGTCATTCCGGCTTGTACCGGCACATTCAACACATTTATCCACTTTAAAATTACAATTTTATGGAAATCAATTGGTTAGTCATTGCTTTAACAGGGATCATCCCCCTCCTGACTGGATTTATCTGGTATCACCCAAAAGTGTTTGGAAACGTCTGGATGCAGCTGACCGGCATGACCGAAGAAAAGGCGCAACAAGGAAAAATGTCGCTGATTTTTGGTCTTACCCTGGTATTTGGAATAGTCATGGCGCTGCCCTTGATTTCCATCACCATCCACCAGATGCACATGATGTCCACCCTGATGAACGTTCCTGGTTTTGGACAAGAAGGCACTGAAATCACCCAATACTACAATGATTTTTTGAGCAAATACGGCAATGAATTCCGGACCTTTAAACACGGCGCACTGCATGGTTTCCTGGTAGGCTTGTTCCTCGTTTTTCCCATCACGGCAGTCAACTCCTTGTTCGAACAAAAGCCATGGAAATACACCCTCATCAATGCAGGTTACTGGTGCTTTACCTTCCTGTTGATGGGCGGCGTGATTTGTGCGTGGGGAACGCATTGATGGAGCAATGATGGAAGGCTTAAGGTTAAGTCAGGTGTAGGAAAAGGGAAAAGCCCAATGCACATTCAACCAAGTTTTATTTGATTGGCAAGTACTAACAAGTGTTAGTTCTTGCAGGTGATGTTTTGTTGCTTACTGGCCCGATAAATTATCATGGACCCTTATAACACAAATTATGGGTTTATTCATCGACTACCGTTTACTGAGTCCTGACTCCTAACACACCAGAGTTCCGATCTGTTCGCCTCGAATGATTCGTCCGAAGTTTTCGGGTTGATTCACGTCAAATACGATGATGGGCATATGGTTTTCCTTGCACATGGTAAAGGCGGTCATGTCCATAACCTTCAGTCCTTTGGAGATCACTTCGTCAAACGTGAGTTTTTCAAACCGTGTAGCATCGGGATGTTTGAGTGGGTCTTTGGTATAAATACCATCGACGCGGGTGCCTTTTAATATGACTTCAACATTCAATTCGCTGGCGCGAAGGGCTGCTGCAGAGTCGGTGGTAAAAAATGGATTTCCAGTTCCGGCTGCAAAAATGATGACACGGCCTTTTTCCAAATGGCGGATGGCACGGCGTCGAATGTAGGGCTCAGCAATTTGCCTCATTTCGATGGCGGTGATCAATCGGGTGTAAACGCCCAACATTTCCAAAGCACTTTGCAAGGCCATTCCGTTGATGCAAGTGGCCAGCATGCCCATGTAATCTCCCTGTACCCGTTCAATGCCGGAACCCTCTCCGTCCATGCCGCGAAATATGTTTCCGCCTCCAATGACCACTGCCAGCTGGACGTTCAAGTCCACAGCCATCTTAATTTGTTTGGCATAATACTGGAGCATTTTGGGCTCAATTCCATAAGCTTGCTCACCCATCAGGGCTTCGCCGCTTAGTTTTAAAAGAATTCTGTTGTATGCTTTCATGGATGACATGGGTTTTGAATGAACTGCATTCGGATTTTGGATGACTTCACAAAATGCCAAAAAAAAGGCGAATGAAACATCATTCGCCTTTTAATTTTTTTAACCCAACTTGACGTGTTTGAATCCCGTCACGGTGAGGTCTTTATCTATCCCCTTGAGATAGGTTGCGATCGTCAGGTTTCCGTCTTTCACAAATTGCTGGTGCAAAAGTGTACTTTCCTTGTAAAATTTCTCGAGCTTACCCAAGGCAATTTTCTCCAGCATGGCTTCTGGTTTCCCTTCTGCCCGTGCTTGTTCTTTGCCGATTTCAATCTCCTTTTCAATGACGGATGGGTCTACATCCCCTTTGTCAAGGGCAATCGGTTTCATGGCAGCGACTTGCATGGCCACATCTTTTCCGGCATCGGTAAACTGAGCATCCGCTTTGTTCAAACCGACCAACACTCCGGCTTTGTTACCCATGTGAATATAGGATTCAACTTGTGCAGCTTCCAATTTTTCGTAATTGGTCAGCTCAATTTTTTCACCAATGGCCGCAACCATGTCGGTGATTTTATCACCAATCTTCACACTGCCTTCATAAGGCAAGGCAAGCAAACCTTCCAAATCAGCAGGATAATGAGCAAGTGCTATGTCGGCAATTTTTCTGGCGGTCTGGATAAAATCCTCATTTTTGGAAACAAAATCGGTTTCGCTGGATAATTTTACGACTACGCCTTTGGTTTTGGAATCGTTAACTTTGGCAATCACTGCACCTTCTTTGGCTTCGCGATCAGCTCTTTTCAATGAAAGTTTTTGTCCCTTTTTGCGGAGGATCTCTATGGCTTTTTCAAAATCTCCTTCGGCTTCGGTCAGGGCGGCTTTGCAATCCATCATACCGGCACCGGTACTGTCTCTTAAATTCTTAACGTCTGCTGCAGACAATGTGAAACTCATATGTTGTATTAAAAATGATCAAATATTATGAACGGTCGTTAGTTTACGCGGTGGCTTCCTCTTCTTTTACTTCGGCATTGCGCTCTTCCAAACCTTCCTTAATGGCTTGAACCATGAACGATGTGATCAAAGCAATGGATTTGGAAGAATCATCATTCGCGGGAATCGGAAAATCCACCAGGTTTGGATTGCTGTTGGTATCCACCATGGCAAATGTCCGGATGCCTAAGCTATCGGCTTCGTCTACTGCAAGGTGTTCGTTGAGGATGTCGACAATGAACACGGCAGATGGCAAACGATTCAAATTGGCAACACCTCCGAGTACACGTTCCATCTTATCGCGCTCACGGCTTAAGGTCAAACGTTCTTTTTTGGTGATGTTGGTTACGTTGTTGTCGTTCAACATTCGGTCAATGTTGTTCATCTTCTTAACGGACCGGCGTATCGTAGCAAAATTGGTCATCATGCCACCAAGCCAACGCTCTGTCACAAAGGGCATATTCACACTTTTTGCTGCTTCAGAGACGATTTCGCGGGCCTGTTTCTTGGTTGCAACAAACATGATTTTCTTGCCAGATTTAGCAATCTGTTTCATGGCTGCCGCTGCTTTTTCCAGGCATTCCGCAGTGCGGTTCAAATCGATCAGGTGAACCCCTTTATGTTCTTTGAAAATGTATTGACGCATTTTAGGATTCCACTTGCGACGCAAGTGCCCAAAATGAACATTTGCTTCCAATAACTGCTGATAGGTGGGTTTTTCCATACTATGTTGATTCGTTGGATGTTGAATAAATAAAATTAACGTTTACTAAACTGTGATCTACGGCGTGCTTTTCGCAATCCGAATTTTTTACGCTCCACTTCGCGGGCATCGCGACTGAGGAATTTACGTTCTTTCAAAGGCTTGCGAACTTCCGCATCCACTTTACACAAAGCGCGGGCAATAGCCATGCGAATAGCTTCTGCTTGTCCTTTCAGACCTCCGCCCGAAACCGTCGCGGTGATGCTAAAACTCTGATCCATTGAAGCCGTTTGCACCGGATCCATCACCTTTTGGGCAATGTCTTTTACCGGAAAATATTCGGCAAGCTTACGTTCGTTGATGGTGATTTCTGTAGTGCCTGCAGCCCCTTTACGCAAATAAACACGGGCTACCGCAGCTTTTCTTCTACCAATGGCGTTGATGATTTCCATAGATTAGATTGTATAAGGTGTAGGTTTTTGAGCGGCATGAGGATGATCAGACCCCTCGTAAACAAATAATTTGCGATACATGGCATCCCCTAACTTGCTTTTCGGCAACATTTTGCGCACAGCGATTTCCAGAATGCGCGTTGGGTGCTTGGCCAATAATTCTTTAGGTGAAGCTTGTTTCTGGCCACCAGGATATCCACTGTAGGTCTGGTAAACTTTATCATCCATCTTCTTTCCGGTGAAACGGACTTTAGAAGCATTGACAATGATTACATGGTCTCCGCAATCCATGTGTGGCGCAAAGGAGGTCTTGTGTTTTCCCATCAGCAAATGAGCAACTTGTGAGGACAATCGTCCAACCACTTGCCCTTCCGCGTCAATGACATGCCATTTCCGGTCCACAGAACCTTCTTTGGCATATTGCGTTTTAAAACTTAAGGTTTTCACGGCTAATCAATTTAATGTTAAAGCTTTTTACAAAGCGGGCACAAAGGTAAACGGAATGGCTATTGGCTGTATGAAAAAGACCAAAAAAAATTGCAAATTTTTTCCTAAGTCATTGAAAAACAGGTAAAATTTTGCTCTCAAGCATATTTTGGAGGCTCCAAACGCGTTCTTCTAAGAAACCCTAAATCCTTCCTACACATGATTTATCGGTTCCAAAAAATCTGATCTATGACCCTTATTTGATGGGAGCCCACACCGCCCTTCGTCCGACAAGTGTCAATTCTGTTATCTTCGCATTTCAATATTGAGCCATGGATAAAGTTAGATTGGGAATTACCTGCGGAGACATCAACAGCATCAGCCTGGAAGTCATCCTCAAAGCACTTAACCATGAAATGGTGTACAAAAACATTGTACCTATTTTGTACGGAAACGTGAAAATTGCATCCTACCACAAGAACATTGCCCATCTGGATAATTTGAGTTTCAATATTTTAGCACAGGGTGAGCGCCCTCGCACAGGTCGCCTCAACCTGATCAACTGTTGGAACGACAACGTCACCATATCGCTTGGAAAAGCCAGCCCTGACGGTGGCAAATATGCTAAAATGGCCTTAGACCGCGCTGTTCAAGACATTCAAAAAAATGAATTGGACGCTTTGGTGACCGGTCCCATTCATAAACATTCCATGCGCATGGCTGGCTTCGAACACTTGGGTCACACCGGTTATCTCAAAGAGAAATCAGGAGCCAAAGATTGTTTGATGTTCATGGTTGCTGATGGCTTGCGCATCGGACTGGTTTCGGAGCATCTTCCTGTTTCACAAATCGCCCAGACTGTTCGCAAAGACACCATTTTGAGCAAGTTGCGCATCATGGAAACTTCCTTGATTACCGATTTTGGAATAGAAAAGCCCCACATCGCAGTCTTGGGCCTGAATCCACATGCCGGAGAGGAAGGATTGTTGGGTTCTGAAGACGAAGAAATCATCCGCCCAGCCATCATCGAAGCCAAAAAAGCAGGCATGTTCGTGTCCGGTCCTTATCCTGCTGACAGTTTCTTTGGCACCGGTCAATTCTCCAAATTCGATGGCATCCTGGCCATGTACCACGATCAAGGACTCATCCCTTTCAAAACCATTACCCACCAGGAAGGAATCAATTTCACCGCGGGTTTGCCGTTCGTGCGCACTTCACCCGACCATGGCACGGCATTTGATCTCGCAGGAAAAAACGAAGCAGATCCCAGCTCGATGTTCAATGCCATCATAATGGCAAAAGAAATTGCCATGCAACGCAAAGGCTTCGGAGAAATGAGGGTGAATGTTTTGAGAAAAAGGCCAAAGCTATCAGAAGAAATGAGCGAGTAGGTTTTTCACTCTAGTATCATTCGTCTCGGTTGAGATTGGTTTATTCCGATCCGACAACTTTGGCGAAGCAAAGTTAGAGGTTTCTTTTCAACCTGCTTCTTTTTTGCCGACCGCTTTTATTTTTCTTAACGCTTTTTTTATAGTCTGATTTAATCTCTGCTTTTTTAGGTTCCAATGGAATGATATTTTTTACCAAATAGCCCATGGCCAAAGCTTCGGACTCAAACTGTTGGTTCACGGCCAGAACTGGCTCTGCTTCTTGCTTTACAACCGGTTGATCCAACAAATCCAAATTGTATTTTTCGATGATTCGAATCAAACGATCTGGGTAATTGGGGTCTGTGGCATAACCACATTTTTTCAATCCGTATGCCCAAGCTTTGTAGTCCGTTTTAGGCAAATCAAATAACTCTTTGTAACGCGGACGGTATTTGAGAAAATCAGAATGATCATAATACGATTCCATGGCAGTTGAATAGGAGCGAAAACAGGAAAACACCAAATTTCCCGTGTTGTCTTTATCGTCATCCTTGTACTGGTATGTTTCCCCATTCCAGTTCGCTTTGCATTTGATGCCAAAATGATTGTTTGCATTCAAAGCCAACTCACTTCTACCCGACTGCGATTCGTGCAAGGCTTGAGCCATTTTAATGCTCGCAGGTATCCCGGTGCGTTGCATTTCTTCCACGGCTATCCATTTGAATTGCTCTATGTACCTTTCCTGAACCGTGATAGGCCGTGTAGAGGTCAGTGAAATAGCCGCCAAGACAACCAGGGCTGTCTGATACACAAAACGGAATGAGGGTATTTGCTTCATGTGATCTGTCCTTTGTCTTTTCAACTGCAAAAATAATACCAAATTCGAATTTTACAAAGGGGGCATAATATGTACTTAACTACATATTAAACAGTTATATAGTATTTTATTTTTTAATATGATTAATTTTACTCCCCAAAGGCCTGGTGAAGATGCCTCCATTCGTGCTCCACGATGATGCGGAAAGCATCTTGAAGCGAGTACCGGATATTCCGGTTGGCCGGAGAAGAAATGTAGACTTCCTGTTCCATCAAGGGCAGACTCGAACGGAAATAAACTTTCAAGCGCTCCTGCTCCCTGTAAAAAGCCGACAACACTTGCCCGTCTTCTCCCCAGGCTCCAGGTTCCCAGATTGGAAAGGTGGAGATCTTTTTGGCACGGGTTCTGGATACACTTTTCAAGATGAACCCGCCCATCCAGCGGCCCCAAAGCCTCAAGAGGAAATTGGAACGGGCCGGAGCTTTTCCTGCAAGCAAAGCATCAAAAATTGGATAATAACTCGCATTCACCACCATCATGTGTTTCAGATTGTCTGCAATGCTCCAGGAACTACCTTGTTTTTGAACCAATTGCTCCGAAGGTAGTGTTTCGCATTTTGACTGAACCAGGTGAACGATGCGATCGATTTCGTTGCAACAATATTCAATCAATTGATGAGGGTCTTTCATGTTCTTCATTTATTGCACCTTCCATTTGATGTTGCATCCCATGCTCGGAAATTGTGCCGAAGAGGGTGATTTCCCCTCCAAAACAGCATCCAACGCGTCGCGTAAATCCCTGCCTGTAACCGGTAAATTGGATTGTGGCCTGCTTTCATCCATACGCCCCCGGTATACCAGTATTTTATCCTGGTCAAACAAATAAAAATCGGGCGTGCAAGCCGCATCATACGCCTTGGCAATTTCCTGGCTTTCGTCAAATAAATAGGGAAAATCAAACTGCTTTTCCAGTGCCAATGTTTTCATAAGCTCTGGGCCATCCTGTGGATACATTTCCTGGTCATTGGATGAGATGCCCATCACGCGAATTCCACGCGCCTGGTAGGCATGTGCAATCCGGATCAGTTCTTCGAGTACATGCACCACGTATGGGCAATGGTTGCACATGAAGACAATGAGGTATCCGGCATAATCCCTTTGATCCGAAAGCTTCAATGCTTGTCCGGTCACCACCTCAGGCAATGTAAAATCGGGTGCGAGCGTGCCCAATGGCAACATGTTTGATTCGGTGCGTGCCATGACTTCCTAAATGAGGATATTCAATAAACTAACGTTCGTTTGTATGATTTTAAAAGCCATTGCAGGGCGGTTTATTCGATTTCCGGACAATGGTTTACGTTGCGGACATAATCAAGCAAGCCAATTTTCTGAACGGCTTCCACGCCTAAAAAGGGGTGCACCAGTTGGTGATCAAATTGCTTCATTTGTGCCGACCAAATGGGATAGGACAATGGTTTATATGACCAATGCCATTTCTCTTCCTGAAATCCAAACGGCCTGTCAGGATTGAATGCATTGTAAGTTTGGCAATAACCGAAATAGGGTGCATTGTATTGCAACCATTGATACGTTCGCTGACCAAATTCCGTGTCAAAAAAATCAGGTTCGACGGAATTGATATCGATCTCCGTTCCCCAATGATGCCGGGAAAAGCCCGGAGGAGCCGTGTATTCCATGATTTTTCGTGCTTTGGCCAAAGGATCAGCGTGTTGATCCAAAAATTCCAATCCTTCAAGCGGCGTTGCACCGGTCCACTTGCTCTCCCACAATTCTTTCTGTTTTTCAAATCCACGAAAAGCCGAAACAATGATCAAACTCAAGCCTACGGTGGATGCTGCTTCTTTCATGCGTATAAACGAAGTATACGCATCCAACTGCAAAAACATGGTCCCATTGCCCAACTCACCTTCAAATTCAATGAATCCATCTCGGAGATTGGGGTCAAATCGGCCGGATATCAACTCTTGATCTATGATCATCATGCAGTGTGGTTATTTATAGGTGGTTTAATTGGTTCATGCTTTTTTGCAGCGAAATGCTTATTAAAATTCCGTTTGCAACAAACTCTTTAATTTTTCCCGACGTTGCGCTTCTTCCATCTTGATCACGTCTTCCAAGGTTGCTTTTCTTTCAATGGTTTTGGAATAACTTCCTGTATTATCAAACAAATAGTACACATTGGTCAACCATTTACTGGTATCGGGTTCCTGAGAAGGCGAAGTGACGTATTCTTCGATGATGGGTGCACCAAGAATATAGGGTGAGTTATCCATCCAATAAGAGAGTTTGGTGTGTGCATTCTTCAAGGTGGAGTAACTTCCATAATTTTCCAGCTTCAAGCATTCTGTGGGTTTAATGGTGTAGGAAGTAAATCCACGGTAATTTGGCAAGGGCTTGTCCACCTGTAATGCAGCCAATAAAAAGAGTTGACCGGTCTTGGCAGTCCATCCAAAAATCAAGCCGGCCGGTGGTCCGGAAGGGCTTACACCAATGGAATCTAAAAACTGATAAACCTTGGGCAAATTCTTTGCATAAAACTGTGGGATTTTGGAATTCACCACCACATCCATGTAACCAAAATAATAACGCTCCTGGAAAGGGATTTTTTCAATTCCAAATTCAGTTTGAACGAGTTTTTCAATGTAGGATTTGATGCCTTCCAAATCGGCTTGGAACAACTTGTCCATTTTCTCTCCAATACCTAGATAGAATCCCCTCTTCCAAAAATCAAAGCGACCTTTGGTGCGGGCATTCAATTTTACATACAGGCTTTTTTTGCCTTCGGGTACGATTTGCCAACTCAAAAACAAATCGGAAGGCAACTTAGTGGTTTTCATTTTGGCGGTTATCAAACTGTCGAAAAACGATTCTTGCAATTCCACATAGCCATCTCCCAATTGACTGCTTTCGAAACTAAAATTGGCTCCGATGTACAACTCCCGTCCTCCTTTGGTCCATTTGAAATCATCGTCGTTTGCACCCCAACTGATCCATTTGGGCCATTCTTTGATGTCATTGATGGTGATATAGGCCATTTTGTATGGGCCATCAATTTTTACTTCACTGCTAAACAGATAGCTGGAAGGTCCAAAAAAACAGGCCACCAAGTATCCAAGCAACAATGCAGCGACAAGTCCAATGATCACCCAGGTTTTTGAAAGAGTTTGTTTCATGATCGCAAAATTACAGCTTTGAACCCTCCGTAGGTGCGATTGTTGTATAGCTTTACGCTTCGTTTACAAATCTACCCATGATGAAAACTCCATTTGCATTTCGATTTGCATGCCTGACTTTGACCTTCATGTATTTCAGTCTGTTCCGGACTGAAAGGACGATGGCTCAAGACGATCCTTATTTAACCATTCGCATGGATGTCATTTATCTGGCTTCCGATGACTTGGAAGGCCGACTTACGGGTACAAAAGGAGAAGAAATGGCGGCCGAATACATCGCTTACCGGATGGAGAAGATTGGCCTACAACCCAAGGGCACAGAAGGCTGGTATCACCCATTTAGCTTTTCCACCAACCCGCACGGAGGCGCACTGCACGATGGCAAAGGAAAAAATGTGGTGGGTTTCTTGAACAAGAAGGCTAAAAAAACGGTGGTCATCGGTGCACATTATGATCATTTAGGCTATGGTGGCCCGGGTTCGCTTGCACCTCAATCCAATGCCATTCACAACGGTGCTGACGACAATGCCAGCGGGGTGGCTGCCTTGCTGTGGCTTGCAGAACGATTGAAAGAAGATAAAAGTTTGAAAGTCAATGTGTTGTTCATCGCATTTTCAGGTGAGGAATTGGGATTAATCGGTTCTAAAGCATTCATGGAAAATCCAACCATTGATCAAATCGAAATGCTGGGCATGATCAATATGGACATGGTTGGTCGACTCAATGAAGAAAAAACCATGGCCATCAGTGGAGTAGGTACAGCCACCGAATGGAAAGACCTGCTGGAAAAATGCAGAATGCCGGGCTTTCAATTCAACTACAGCGATGGAGGAATCGGACCCTCAGACCACACATCCTTTTATTTAAAAAATGTGCCTGCCCTTCATTTTTTTACAGGACAGCATCACGATTACCACAAACCCAGTGACGATAGCCCTTTGGTCAATTACGAAGGCATACATCAGGTCGGAGAAATTATTTGGGGCTTACTCATCCATTTGTCCAAAGAACCTAAACTCAGTTTTCAAAAAACCAAAGACGAAAACAAGCAGCAGGCTTCGGCATTTAAAGTGACCATGGGCGTCATGCCGGACTATGTTTTTTCAGGAGAAGGCATGCGCATTGATGCCGTGTTGGACAACCGTCCGGCTCAAAAAGGAGGACTCCAGGATGGAGACATCATCATCAAACTTGGCGAATTTCCCGTCAAAGATGTGTATGGATACATGGAAGCCCTGGGTAAATTCGAGAAGGGGCAATCCGTGGAAGTCACCGTCAAGCGAAAAGAAGAAATACTGACCAGAACCGTAACGTTCTGATTTCCTGGGTGGATTTAAGGGATGAATATTTTGATGGTTTCCATGCTTCCATCGGGTCTTTCCCATTGTGCATAGGCCAATCCAATTTGTTCCATTGGCAATCGGAAAGGAAGGGAAATATTGTTTCCACTATACAACATCGACCCATCGGGTCTGAATATTTTCAATGAACTAACATATGTTAGTTTCTCCCTGGAAACGAACAAACGTTCGTTTGTATGGTAATCTATGCCGGTTTGCTCCCGGTCGGTGAAATGAACGATTTCTGAAAATGTTTCCTGACCATTGTAGTGAGTCCTCAAGCGGTAAAGTTGATCTGATCCTTTTTGCAATGCATCCCGGTAATGCCTTATGGTATCGTGCGGTTGAATCGAAAGGATATCGGAAAATGGTCCGGTACCCACTGCCTTTTGAAGCACCAACCGATCCATGCAAAAGCCATCTGGAAGCTCCCAATGGAGATAAACGGTCTGGGATTCGGCCGATCCTCCCAAATTTACTGTGCACAAATCCAATTGGAAATCCAGGTACAAGACAAACAGTCCATTAAGGATGTCGGAAACCAGGATATTTCCGGAGGGCAAAAAGGGATAAACGCCCCATGCTCCTTCATAATTCACGTTGTAGTTGGTGTTTCCCGGTTCGGTATCGTAGTATGCAACGATGTAAGGGTGTAAGGGGTCTTCACAGTTAAAAACGACGACCCCATCGTGGTAATAACTTACGTAGGCATAATCACCGTGAAAATAGGGATTGTGCGCCATACTGGCCGTGTCAGCGGGCGATTCTTTGGCCGAACGGAACAACTGCTTGATTTTGGGATTGGTTCGGTTGCTGACATCCACCATCTTTAAGCTCGTGTTGTGGGTTTCATCCGCCCAGATCAAGTATTTTCCACCCTCGTGAAGCCACGAGCTGTGGTTGTAACCTTGTTGCGGATAGGCGTTGATGGAAGACAATTCGCTGAAATTGCCATTGGGGAAGATTTTATAGATGTAAAAACCATTGTAACCATGCGAACAATAGGCGGTATCATTGCGCACAAATAAGTCGTGCATGTAATTGCCGGGCAGATCTATTTTTTGGATGAGTTGGGGATGTCCGGGATCCGGTTGCAAATCCATCATGATCAAATCAACGGATGCTGTACTATCGTGGGCTCCAGCCAGGTATAGATGTGCCGTCGCGGTATCAACAAAAAGCATGTGCGAGGTCAGAAAAACGCTGTAGTCTCTTTGGTGAAAACTGATGGAATCGGGAGAAGTACCAAGGTGAAAAACGGTCAACCCTTCGTGTTCGGCATCGGTGATGGCATACAGATAATTCTGGTAGGTTTTGAATTCACGCCATATAGTTTGCTTTCCGCCACTGAAACTAAATACTCGATGGATGTTGGCTGGGTCAGTTACTTCAAAAAACAAAATGCTATCCAAGGTCCCAAGCACTGCAATTTCCCTCCCATCGGGATAGGCATATCCCCACACATCGTTGTAGGCTACTCCACTGTTGACTGGCAAGGAATCATCATCGTATCTTGAAGCCAACACCATATTTTTGCTTTGCTGAGCCAGGCTATGGAGAGGCAGCTGGGAAACCAGGAAGATAACCAATAAGCTAATACGTATAAACACATTACAAAAATAAGACATAATCCAAATGAAAGGAACAGAAGTGTTGCGCAAAGACCCCAAAATGAGAAAATTGGTGGACAGCATTCCACCCTCTCAATTGCACATTCCCGGCCAAAAACAGGATCTTCGGGAATACCTCGTGGGCTCCATCCTGAGTCAACAATTATCGGTCAAAGTCGCACGTGTAATTCACGACCGTTTTTTGAATTTGTACGGAGGTCGATTTCCCGCCAATCAGGACATCATCAACAGTCCGGTGGAAACGCTTCGAAACATCGGCCTGTCCAATCAAAAAACCAATTATGTCAAAAACATTGCAATATTCTTCGAGGAACACCCCATGCAGACACGTGATTGGCAAAGTTTATCGGATGAGGTGGTGAAAGAAAAATTAACCTCCATAAAAGGTGTAGGACAGTGGACTGCCGAAATGGTATTGATGTTTGGACTGTGTAGGGAAGATGTTTTTTCACCAGGTGATTATGGAATCCAGGTGGCCATGAAAAAATTATACAAGCTTGATTTAGAAGGCCGTGCGCTTCAGCAAAAAATGATTCAACAGGCGGAGCGATGGAGGCCCTTTCGTTCACTTGCTTGTTTTTACCTTTGGGCCTGGAAAGATTCCGTTTAATTAAACATCATGATCACTAGCCAGCTGCTCGACCAACGTGTCATCCAATTTCAGTCACAACCGGCCGAAATTGATAAATTATTAAATCACCTGCAATCCAATCAGGAACTGTTGATGGACATTTTGATTGGAAGCCATGCTGAATTGCTGACCGAAGAAGAATTGGACTATCTCATCTTTCTTTTCCTGGTTATTTACGGAACCGCTCAAAAACTCCAGATCATCCCTGAATTCACTGAAGACCAAATTATAAAAACCGAAGAGAAAAGTTGGCAGATCATCAATGAACACAATGACTATGACACGGCCATTGAAGCATTTTACCAACAATTTTCCAACCAGGACCTCATCGAATTCATCGACCTCAGCATTGCCCCTGACGATGAAAACGAAATTGAGATCACGGGGCCCGGTCGTTTGATTTTACTGGCTGTATTGACCGCTTTGTCTGGTCTCTTGGCAGCATCCTAAAACATGTCAATCATCCTGATGAACAATTGACTATGCAGCTTGTCTTTACCTTGATGTACGACCCTTGGAAGGTGTGGGATGTGAAATAAAAAAATTAGAAAATGCAGTCATTACACAAAATAATTGCCATGCTTTGTTCAACCAGAGCCGCTGGCTTTTACCTATTGGTTTTTGCCGCTTCCATCGGGATAGCGACCTTTATTGAAAATGATTTCGGAACCAGTGCTGCTCAAAAATTAATTTTCAAAGCAAAATGGTTTGAATTGCTTTTATGTTTGTTTGGTTTTTGCATTGCCTACAACCTATACAAATTTCGCTTTTACCAACAACGCAAATGGGGTACTTTGATGTTTCATGCTGCAATTCTCATCATCTTGTTGGGTTCAGCATTCACCAGGTATTTCGGCTATGAAGGAATGATGCATATCCGGGAAGGCGATCAATCCAATTTTTTCTTATCCTCTGAAAATTATTTACAACTGCGGGCAGAAATCGATGGATTGACTTATGAGGTAGAAGATCCGGTGCTGTTTGCAAGTCTTGGAAACAACCATTACAAACGTTCGTTTCTGCTGGGCAATGAACCAGTAACCTTGGAATTGCTTGACTTTGTTCCCAATCCGTCAGAATCCTTAAGGGACGATCCCAATGGAATCCCATACCTTAAACTGGTGGTTGCAGGCGGAGAAGGAAGGGAAGAATATGCCTTGGCTTACAATCGACCGCGCGAGATCCAGGGAGTGACTTACTATTTTGGAGAATCGAGCATGGAAGCAGATGTACAGTTTATGCTTCGCGGAGATTCTCTGTTGATTCAGTCAAAAAAGGCATTGACCCAAATGGTCATGGCAACCCAACAAATTGATAGCCTGGAAGCTGGAACCGTGCATCCGCTAAAAATGCGGTCGCTGTATAGTTCTTCGAACGGCAATTTTGTGATCAGCGAATGGAATTCCAAGGCCGTCGAGGACGTGATTTCTACACGACGAAAAATGGAAAGTTCCAGTGCGGCAGCATTGAAATTGAGATTGTCTGTAAATCAGGAAGTCAAAGAATTTTATATTTCTGGAAGCAATGGCGTGGAAGGAACTGCCAGGGTTTTGAGCATTGACAATCAAAAATATGCAATAAGCTATGGGGCCAGAAGAATCCATTTGCCCTTTCAACTAAAATTGAGGGATTTCATCATGGATCGTTACCCGGGAACCAACAGTGCCTCGTCCTATGCCAGTGAGGTGACTTTATTGGATCCAAGCAAAGGTGTGGACAAAGAATTCAGAATTTACATGAACAACATCCTCAACTATGGTGGTCATCGTTTTTTTCAGTCTTCTTACGACAAAGATGAAGCGGGCACCTACCTCAGCGTGAACAAAGATGCCTTGGGCACGTGGGTCAGTTACATAGGCTATTTTTTATTGACTCTGGGTATGCTTTTGAGCCTGCTCGATCCGCAATCCAGATTTCGCGTGTTATCGGATCGCATCAGGCAACTGCGCATGCATCACCAGGCAGGAGGTGTGATCGCACTGATTGTCTGGAGTTCCTCGATGCTGATTGCCCAAGACAAGGCATCCATCCCCATCATCGACAAGCACCACAGCGACTTGTTCGGACAATTGGTGGTACAAGATTTGAATGGCCGCATGAAACCGATGAATACGCTCACGCGTGAGGTTTTGCGGAAATTAATGAGAAAGGATACTTATGAGGGCATGAATTCCGACCAGGTTTTTTTGAGCATGGCCGCATTTCCCGGAGTTTGGAACAGAATGCCTTTGATTGCACAAGGTAAGCACGAGCGCACTAAAATGTTGTTGGGTGCTGCAAACAATCGATTGTCTTATGTTGATTTTTTTAATGAGGACGGACGATATAAACTTGGGGAGGCATTGATGGAGGCCAATAATAAAAAGCCCGTTGATCGCGGGGTATTTGAAAAGGAAATCATCAAAATGGATGAAAAATTAAACATCCTGAGCATGGTGTTTTCAGGCAATTTATTGAAATTATTTCCGGTAGATGGCCATCCCAACCACCATTGGGAAGCACCTTCAGGAGCACATCGTCATATGGATGATCCGCAACAAATTTCTTTTCCGGACCGATTCTATGAAACGTATACATTGCAATTGCAGGAAGCCGTGCAAAATGGACAATGGTCTGAATTGAATCTTTTGATGCAAGAACTCAAAGCATATCAACAGCGATTGGGAGCCTCCATCATTCCGAGCGATCGACAATTGCAAGCAGAACATTTGTTGAACGACCTCGATGTATTTGGAAGAATGGGTAAGGTTTACGGCTTGCTGGGATTGATGTTTCTCGGAATATTGTTTACTTCGGTTTTTAAGCCTGCTTGGCCCGCAGACAAATTTACCAAATGGTTGTTGGTTATCATGGTCCTAGGGTTTTTGTTTCAAAGCTTTGGCTTGGCTTTGAGATGGTATGTTTCCGGTAGGGCGCCTTGGAGCAATGGATATGAATCCATGATATACATTGCTTGGACCACGGTGTTGGCAGGTATTCTTTTTTCTCGAAAATCCATAGGAGGGCTTGCAGCAACGACCATGCTTTCAGCAATCGTTTTGATGGTAGCAGGAATGAGTTGGATGGATCCCGAAATCACTCCCTTGGTGCCTGTTCTCAAATCTTATTGGCTGACCATCCATGTTTCGCTCGAAGCAGGTAGTTATGGATTTTTGGTATTAGGAGCCTTGATCGGTGCACTGAATTTGTTGCTGATGATTTTTGCGAATCATCAGAACAAGGAACGCATCGCTCGCATCATTGACGAAATGAGCTGCACCAGCGAAATGACCATCATCGGTGGATTGATCATGCTCAGCACCGGGACCTATCTGGGTGGTGTTTGGGCCAATGAATCTTGGGGACGCTATTGGGGTTGGGATGCAAAAGAAACCTGGGCTTTGGTTTCCATCTTGGTGTACTCTTTCATTTTGCACATGCGACTCATCCCCGGATTGAAAGGAAGATTTGCATACAACACCGCTACCTTATTTGGATTTGCATCGGTCATGATGACCTATTTTGGGGTGAATTATTATTTATCCGGTTTGCATTCTTATGCGGCAGGAGATCCTGTTCCCATTCCGGCATTTGTGTACTATATCTTTTTCTCGCTCGTTGCAGTGAGTTTGGTTGCGTATTGGAAGAACCGGCAGTTGAAAATTATCTAAATCCTGCGGATAATGAATGGAAATTTATTAAAAGGGATCCCGGTAAAATTGGTGTTAAATGGATATTGAAAGTGCATCATTCACTTGTTCGGAATATTAAAGCCATATACTAACAAACGTTAGTTTTATAAAAATGATCATGTACGTTTATGAATTTGCAATAAGCTTCAGGCATGATGCGTTTCACATTGTGTCTTGGTTCTATTCCCTTCAAGTCTTTAAGCCCTTTCCATCCATTCCAACTAATCACGACACCATGCCGACTCGTTATTTCAATACCGCATCCTCCAAGATGACATCGTATTGGTAACCTGCTCCAAAATCTTTATTCAGCGTTATGGTGCCTTCAAAACTGCCTGATTTTCCGGGTTCCAAAGCGGATTGACTGGTGATGGTGAGCGTTTTGGATGCGCCTGATTCGTCTTCCAGATGGATCCAATTTTTTCCCATGATTTGATAATTTATTTTGATGCATCGTCCTGAAACGAGTACTTTTTTACCAGCATATTTTTCAGGCGAACGAAATAAATCAATCAAAGAGATGCTCCCCTTCGCAATGGTAATTTTTTCTTTTTCAATGGGCGACCCTCCTTCCTTGATCTCTTGAAATAAATTGCCGGCAGGTCTGTCACTTGCACGCTGTATGTTGGAAACCAAGAGCAATTCCTCAAAATTTCGGTTCAATTCCGTACTCTTAAAATTTGCCATTCTCAATCCTCCCGTATACTTCACTTTTTCACCTTTATTTACTTCGGCACGGGCAATGGCAATCCAACGTTTTACACCCCCTTCATCCAAGAACAGATAGGTGTACTTGGTGGTTTGCAATATCTCCTCTACGATGGCCTCGTGCGCAGTTTCCGTTGTGCTTGGGGTCGAAGCATTGGAAATATTTGAATCTTGGGAGGCAGGTTGGACAACCGTTGGCTTTGATTCGCATGAACACAGGATCAACCACGTTGCTAACAAAATTAATTTCCCCATATTATTTAATGTTTGGTACAAAAATACGATGAATAATTTGCATGATTTAAAGCGTACCCCAGAATTAATTTTAAAATGCAATTCAACCTATGCTTGGCGACCATTCATTGCTGTTGACTTACTTCTTATTCAAAGAAAAGGAGAGGCATACAAACCGTTCACCTATCAAGAGTTTATGAATTTATGATTTGCAAGCATTGGACATTTTAGAAAGTCCTCTTAGAAGCGCATCATGACGCGCGCATTGAGTCGCAGGTAAGCGTCTTGTTCGTCCAAGGTTTCTTCAGCATACAAACCCAGCGTATACATCCTTGAAAAGCGAATATTTATACTTCCACCTATCAGCCATTGTTGTGTTTGAAACTCATATGCCCGGTATTGATAGCGTATGTATCGCAGGTATGCATCGGAATAAAACAGTCCATTCATGAAATCTTTGGATGCCTGGAATCCTCCTACTTGCGAAATGAGATAATCGGTTTTTAAGTAATTAAAACTCAGACTCACTGGGCCTTTCAAAAAAGGAAGGTTGGAGTACGATACATACAAATTGTAATTGGACGAAGAATTGATCCCACTGTTTTGGAATCGCCAATTGCTACTGAGTGACAAGCTCATTCTCTTCATCGCTTGCCATTGCAATTGAACCCTTAAACCTTTTCTCGTTTCTTCATCCAACAGCCGGTCAATTTCATTCCTATAAGTCTCATAATAGATTACATTGGAACGGGCATCGTACGATACCGTGAAGCTGAACTTCCTATTGAACCTGTAACGTGATGAAATGTAGATATTGCTGAGTTTAAATATCCCAGCAACGGTATCGTGTATGTTCTGAAATAAATCAATTTCTGCTGATCCAAATAAATTCAATTTATTCCACAAATTTCCCGTGTGTTGCAAATACAAAAAACGGCGATCGGTTTTTCCATGATTGAACTGCTCAACCCAAGCCATGGTTTGTTGCAAGTCAAACGACTGATTTCGATTCAATTGATGGTTGAGATAAATCCCATATTCCTTAAAATTAAAATTTACTCCATAGTCTTTGTAATCCGGCCGAGCTCCATAGATCCCCCCCAATTCAATGCTTCCCAACTTGTATGAACCTTGAACGCCATCAATGGCTCCCATGCTGGCCAACTTGTAGTTGATCTTTCTACCTGCAGTCAACCGGAAGTTCGGACTGAACTCATAGGTCGCTGCAAGACTATAAATTTTCAACGCTTGATTGAGATCGTGTTCAACTTTATACCATTCTCCATCCTTATGCCGGAAAGAAAGGTAGGTTTCTACAGACATGGGAATGCCCGCAATGGAAGATCCTTGTGTATTGAAAGTATATTGGAAGCGATGTGAAGGATTCGCATACTTGCTTCCCATGATAGAATAAGATGCAAGAGTCAATCTTCCTTTCCATATTTTATTGCTCTGAGATGGCCTGTTTTTTTGCAGCTTGTTGTTTTCCAGCGGAAGTACTGGAAATTCATGTACCGAATCCATAATAGCCGTTTGCAATGCCTGGGATGGCTCCTGCGCGATATCTATTTTCTTACCTGAAACAATGGGTTCATTGCGCACGTAAAGATGAGTATCCAAAGGTGTACAAACACAAGAAGTTGATGATTTATTGTTAATCAACAATGCAGGTATAGAAACTGTATTTTCCAATCTAAATAAGGTATCTCCAACCTGCAGGGCTTTAGTGGATTCAAATTTTACATAAATATTCCGCGAACTGGTATAAGAAACATAACCTTTGACCACCAAGGTGGAGGATTGTGTAAATCCATGGATTTGCAAGGCAAATACGCCCAGAAGAACTTGTACAAAAACCCAATAATTATTTTTTGTGAGGGCATCCATCATTTTTTCCCTTGAGGATGGCATGCATAACACGCCGCACTGTTGTATTGATATCCGGACACTCCATTATGCTCATCGTCTACTTCATTTTTATTGTTGTGTTCATGGCAATTGATACAACTGAACACATTGTAATTGTTCGGATTGGTATGACAATCGGAACAGGTGTTCCATTCATTTTTATGTTTCCCGCTATAAATAGGGAAGTACATTCCATCATGGTTGAAAGTAGAAGGAATCCAGGCGTTTTGGGTATGGCATGTCTGGCAATCGGTTGGGAATTGTGCGGTTTGGTGATCGGGATTTGTGGTTTGATTGTAATCATCAATATGACAGCCCACGCAAGTATTGGGTGTATTGTTATAGTCTCCATTGTGGCATATTGCACAATTGTTTTTAATGGAAGCATGCGCCCCAATCAAAGGATAATAGCTGTCATGGTTAGGCATTGATGCAGGTTCCCATCCCGGATTGGTAGTATGGCAATACGTACAATTGTTAGTAAAACCGAGACTTACATGGTTCGGATTGGTGGTCTGATTAAAATCACTTTGATGACAGCCATTGCAAGTCGTTGGTGTATTGCTGTAGTTGCCCATGTGACAAGCGAAACATTCATCCTTGATGAGGTCATGGCCGCCGGTCAATGGATAGAAATTGTTGTGGTTAAAGCTGGACGGAATCCATGCTGTTTCGCTGTGACAGTTTGCGCAATCCAAAGGAAATTGTTGTGCCTGATGATCGGGATTGCTGGTTTGATTATAATCGTCTATATGACAACCCTGACATGTATTCGGAGTGTTGTTGTAATTTCCATTATGGCAGAGTGCACAGTCATTTTTAATTGCAAAATGCGCTCCAATCAGCGGATAATAATTGTCGTGGTTTGGAAACATAGCGGGCTCCCATCCTGGATTGGTGGTATGACAGACAGCACAATCTTTTGATAAGTTTAAGCTGATATGGCTCGGGTTGGCAGCGCCATTGTAGTCGGCCAGGTGACATCCCTCGCAGGTATTGGGCGTATTGTTGTAATTTCCTTGATGACATGCTGCGCAATCGCTCGCTATGGATAAATGAGCCCCCGTAAGTGGATAATAGTTGTCATGTACTGGAAAGGCAGCTGGTTGCCAATCCGGTTGGGTAGTATGACAAGTTGCACAATCTTTCGAAAGGCCTAATCCTGGATGATTGGGGTTTTTGGATTGGTTGTAGTCATTGAGATGACACCCTTCACAGGTATTGGGCGTATTGTTGTAATTTCCATGGTGACAGGCCGCACAATCTGATGCAATTTCCTGATGCCGACCAGTCAATGGGTAATAACTGTCGTGGTCTGGAAATTGTGCAGGTGCCCAGCCCGGCTGTGTAGTGTGGCAATTTGCACAATCTTTCGCAAGTCCCAGTGCCAGATGATTGGGATTTTTAGATTGATTGTAGTCGTTGAGATGACACCCTTCACAGGTATTGGGCGTGTTGTTGTAATTTCCATGATGGCAAGACGAACACTCGTTAGCAATTTCGAGATGTCGCCCAGTCAATGGATAATATGCATCATGCTCAGGGAATTGAGCGGGTTTCCATCCCGGTTGTGTTGTATGGCATAGGACACAATCGGTGGAAAGCCCCAATTGTTTATGATTTGGATTGCTGGAGCCATTGTAGTCTGTGAGGTGACAGCTTTGGCATTCGGTAGGCGTACCTTTAAATCCTCCGCTATGACATGATTTGCATTCCACCATGATGTGCGCTCCTGTCAATGGGAAAAGTGTGGTGTTGTGATCGAACTTATCATCCTTGCTGCCGGTTGGATGACATGCCAAACAAGCTTGACTGGTGTAAAAATATCCGGTTACACCCATATGTTTTTCATCCGTTTCCGGATTGGCATGACAGGTAATGCAAACAAACTCCTTGTAATTCGAAGGATTGTTGTGACAATCCCGGCATTCACTCCATTCTGATTTATGTTTTCCTGAATAAATCGGGAAGTACATCCCATCATGGTCAAACGTGGATGGATTCCAAGCATTTTCAGTATGGCAGGAAGCACAATCCAATGAGAATTGAAGCGCAACGTGGTCGGGATCTTTTGCATCGTTGTAATCCGAAAGGTGACATCCCGAACAAGTGTTAGGTGTTTGTTTATAATTGCCCTGGTGGCATTTTGCACAATCATTTGCAATTTGTTGATGGGCACCCCGAAGTTCATAATATTGATCATGCACATCAAAACGAGCTGGTTTCCAGCCTGGTTGAGTTGTATGGCATGTTGCACAATCCTCTTGTAAATTCAATTGTTTGTGATTGGGGTTTTCTGTTTGAGCATAATCCGAAAGGTGGCAAGCCTGGCATTGAGAAGGGGTACCCTTGAATCCAGTACTGTGACAATTTTTACAGTCGACTGAGGTATGTGCTCCGGTCAACGGGAAAGCAGTACTGTTGTGATCGAATCGGTCGTCTTTCGATCCGGTTGGATGACAGGCCAGACAAGCGTTGTCCTGATAAAAATATCCTGCAACGGTTTTATGTTCCTCATCTGTTTCGGTTGGCTTATGGCAGTTCGTGCATGAAAATATCTTGATGTTGGCTGGATCAATATGGCAATCGCGGCATTCCATCCATTCACTTTTGTGCTTACCGGAATAAATCGGGAAATATTGACCATCATGGTCAAATGTTGAAGGTACCCAACTATTCTGTCCATGGCAATTGGCACAATCGGTGGAAAATTTGAGCGCCGCATGCGCAGGATCCGTCGTTTGGTTGTAATCATCGAGGTGGCATGCCATGCATGTATTGGGCGTGTTGTTGTAACTGCCTTGATGGCAAGTGGCACAATCAAGCCCCTTGTGTGCACCGGATAAAATATAAATCTGGTCATGTTGGTCAAAACGAGCTGGCTTCCATTCGGGAGCAGTGGTATGACACTGGGTGCAATCATTATTAAAATTCAATTTCCGATGGTCTGGATTCTGACTTCCATCAAAATCAGCTTGATGACAAGTAACACACTGCGTAGGTGTCCCTTTGAATCCGGTAGCGTGACATTCCTTACAAGAGGTGGTGAGGTGTGCTCCAGACAACGGAAAGCCTGTGGCATTGTGATCAAAACGATCTGTTTTTGCCCCTGTAGGATGGCAAGCCAGACAAGCCTGATCTTGATACCAATACCCCGGCACGAGCTGATGGTCTTGATCCGTTTGTGGGTTGACATGGCACACCGTACAACTGAATTGATTGAATTGGCCTGGATTGGTATGACAATCCTGACAAGTCGACCATGCAGATTGATGCCTTCCAGAATAAATAGGAAAGTACATTCCATCGTGGTTAAACGTGGAAGGGATCCAGGCATTTTCAGTGTGGCAATTGTTGCATTCGGTTGGAATTTTTTGTGATGCATGAGGAGGCGACTGCGCATTGTCATAGTCAACCAAGTGGCAGCCCCGACAATCGGTGGGCGTGTTGTTGTAGTTGCCTTGGTGGCATGCATTGCAATCCGAAGCAACCGAAGCATGCGCACCTTTGAGTTCGTAATATTGATTGTGTTGATCAAACTTTGCAGGTTCCCAGTTCGGCGCTGTCGTGTGGCATTGGATACAATCTTGTCCGATCCCTAGTTTTTGATGATCGGGATTCTTGCTTTGGTCGAAATCCCTTAAATGACAAGCCCCGCAAGCTGTTGGCGTTCCCTTGAATCCATTGCTGTGACAAGCTTTGCATTCTACTACTTGGTGTGCACCCGTCAAAGGGAAAGCGGTTGCATTGTGGTCAAAACGCGTGCTGTTGTCTCCGGTTGGGTGACAAGCTAAACACGCATTGTCCTGATACCAATAACCCCCAACATTGGCATGCTTAGGATCCGTATCACCACTTAAATGGCATACCGTGCAACTGAACGATTTGAAAGTGCCGGGATCCGTGTGGCAGTCGCTGCATTTGCTCCATTGATCCTTATGTGCTCCCGAATAAATGGGAAAATAGGTTCCATCATGGTTAAAAGTAGAAGGCGTCCATGCATTTTCGGTGTGACAGTCGGTACATAGGGTTGAAAACTGCTGCGTCTTATGAGAGGGGTCGGTGGTTTGATCGTAATCTGTAGCATGGCAACCAAAACAAGTATTGGGTGTATTGTTGTATTGCCCTTGATGACAAGACGAACACTCGTTAGCAATGTTTTTGTGAGCGCCTCTGAGTTCAAAATACTGATCATGTATGGAAAACTGCGCAGGTTTCCAACCAGCTTGTGTGGTATGGCAAGCTTTGCAATCTTGGCTTATTTGCAATCGAATGTGAGCAGGATTTGCACTGTTTCGGTACTGTTCTTGATGACAGGCATAGCAATCACTTGGAGTCCCTTCAAATCCTCCGGCGTGGCATGCAATGCAATTTACATCCAGGTGCGCTCCAGTCAATGGAAACGGAGTCGCATTGTGATCGAATACGGTTAGCTTGTCTCCTTTTGGGTGGCAGGCTAAACAAGCCTGGTCATTGAAAAAATAAGATTTTACACCTTTGTGTTCATTATCTGTTTCTGGATTTTCATGGCAACTCGTACAAGTAAATTCCCGATAGTTTTGATTGTTTAGGTGGCATTGGCTGCATTGCTTCCACTCGTTTTTATGTTCCCCAGAATAAATGGGAAAGTACAATCCGTCATGTGCATCGTATCGGGCAGGTTCCCAACCTGGCGCGGTGGTATGACAAAGGGCACAATCTTCTCCTAAACGGGCCGATGGGTGATTGGGGTTCTGACTGAGCTTATAATCATCTTGATGGCATGCAACGCATGCTGATGAGGTTGCAGCATAATCAGGTCCTTGGTGACAAGCATTACAAGCCTGATTGGCATGCCCTGCAGTCAATGGAAAAAAGTCATGTGCGAAATTTTGTGCCTTCCATTGGTTTGCAGACGGGTCATGACAGCCGGCACAATCGTTACCATAACCTGCTTGTTGATGGTTCGGATTTTGCGTGGAAGTATAGTCGGTTTGATGGCATTGAATGCAATCGTTGCCTATCCGGTCGAAACGCAATGCCGAAGCGGACTGATGGCAAGCGGCACAATCTGCTTTGGCATGTTGACCCAACAAGGGAAAACCATTCTTCAAGTGAACATTACGGGTATCATCTACGATCCAACTTTCTTCGAAATGGCAGCGTTGGCAGTCCCGCCCCACTGTATTTTCATGAGGATCCTCATGGCAACTGTTGCATTGGCTGCTCAAGGCCGAAAAAATTAAATTCAGATGACAGGATTTGCAATCGAGGCTTTGGTGTCGACCTTTCAAGGGGAAGTCGGTGGAATCATGCTGAAATGTCATCGAACCCGATTGAATAGCCCACCCCGTAGGCTGGTGGCATTGTGCGCAATCGAGTTTCAATTGATCTCCGTGTGGCGACTGACCGGAAAGTTCCAGTAGAAAGAAAATGGTTCCGATCAACGATGACAGTCTGCGCACTGAAATTTATCCAGTTTGAATTTTAAGTACTTTTTATTTTCATCCAAATATTCACGGTGGCAGGCATTGCAGGCTATTTCCGCATGCTTACCATCCAGTTTAAAGGCTGTTTTACTGTGGTCGAAATGTATGGCACGCCAGCTTTCCAATCCATGACATTTTTTACAATCTGTAAAATGCTGCCCATCATTGAATTGCCCTTGGTGGATGTCCTCATGGCAATGGTAACATTCCTGCTCCAAAGCTACAACAATAATTGGGTTTCTGCCCTCATTGTCTTCTTTTTTTCGATGACATTGGTCACATCGGGTTTGAGCATGTTTGCCCAACAATGGAAATTGTGTTTTGGTATGGTCAAAATCAATGCTCTGCCAGCTTTCGGTTTGATGACAATTTTGGCAGGTTTTGCCAGGATAATGCTTTTCAGGTAAATAACCTTGATGAGGATCTTGATGGCAATGAAAGCAACGCTGATCAGGGATGCGAAAAGTCCACTTTTGCTCATTGAAATGGCATTGAATGCAAGGAGTAGCCTGGTGGGCCCCGGTAAGTGGAAACTTTGAAAGTGCATGATCCTCCAATTGGTAAAGGCTCCCCTGAAATCCCGCTACCTTATGACAATCCTTACAGTCTGTTGGTTGCTGAGGATTTTTATACACCACTTCGTGAGCATCCTTGTGGCACGATGCGCACAGTTGATGAGGCACGGGTTCAGTCAGGTTGTTCCGGTGACATTTTTTACAGTCTACTCCCAAATGTTTCCCCTGCAATGGAAATGCGGTGAGTCCGTGATCGAACTGATTGATGTTGCGATTCAATGTAAATCCCTCTTCACTGTGGCATTGCTTACAATCAATACCAAATCGACCTGCATGTACATCCTTATGGCAATCGACGCATTCCAATTTCTTTTTTTCCGAATGATCTTGAAATAAATGTACAAGGGGTTGTTGCAATTGGTGGCAAGCATTGCAGGCAATGTGTTTGTGCTTTCCTTTCAAAGGAAAACCTGTCCGGTTGTGATTGAATTTTTTTCCACCACTAAACTTTGAGAAGGTTTCTTCTGTATGGCAATCATTGCAACTTTGAACCGATCTTGCATGTGGATTTTGATGGCAAGCATTGCATTGCTGAAATGCTTTGAGTTCAAATACCACTTTTTGTTGATTGCTTTCGAGCCGATTCGTATGGCAGGCTTTGCAATCTATGTGTTGGTGCTTTCCCAATAACGGAAACTTGGTTTTGGAATGTTCAAACAAACTTGCTGGAATAAATTCCTGGGTTGTGTGGCAAGTGGCGCATTTGTCAGAAAGCGTTCCATGATGAATGTCCTTGTGGCAAGTTTTGCATTGCTCATCCAGTCCCAAAAAACTGGATTGCTTATTCTTCAAGGTCGGATCCACTATGAAGCCCTGGTGATGGCATGCTTTGCATTCAAGTGCTGTATGTTTTCCAGTAAGGTAGTAACCCGTTGATGCATGATTAAATTTCTTTTGATCAAACCGGATGATTTGAAAATTTTTACCATGATGATCGCTATGGCATTGGATACAGGATTTACTCTTTACTTCTGAGCTTGCATGATATCCTTTTTTTTGGTCAATCCTTTTCTTAATCTCGCCATGGCATTGCAGACATTTATCATCAGACACCTTTTGGCCTATGGTATGGCACTTGGTGCAGTTGAGATTGCCTTCCAAATGAGCATGCCCTTTAAACAACTCCCCGGGTGACAGCTGAGCCCTCAATAATATGGGGCTTAATAGAAAAAGAATAATAATCCTAATCATGTTCCTTCAGGTCGCTGAACCTAAAAGCGTAAATTTATTATAAAAAAGAGTTGTTGTGTCGAAATTCTTATCAGTTTATTAAAATGCAAGCATCAAATTGTAGCAACAACACACCAGAATGCCCAATGATAGCATGATTGATGGTATAGAGCACAAACGTTCGCCTAGCATATGTTTGACCTCACATTGGATGCATTTCACGGTGGTTTATTTGTGTTTCAGCATAGTATAACCAAATCGTTTACTGATTTGCACTCCTGCTTGTTCCAGAAATTGGGTGGGTAATTCTCCGCCAGCAAATATGTAAACGAGGTCATTGATCAAGGTAATTTTCTCACTTTGCTTTTGTTTTAGAATGATGCGGTCAATTTCAATGCATTCAACTTCTGTATTAAACAATACTTTTATTTTGCCCTCCAATATGGCCAACTTTATTTTTTCTGCATTTTTGGGCTTCAATCGACTGAATGCATCTGAACGGTAGGAAAGTGAAACATCATTTTGATTGGTCAGTAGCAAGGCTGTTTCAATGGCTGAATCGCCTCCTCCCACGACCAATATTTTTTTACCCATTATGAGTTCTGGTTCCAATAAACGGTAAGCAACTTTTTCTGATTCCTCTCCAGGTACATTTAATTTTCTTGGTGTACCACGGCGACCGATGGCCAACAAAATTTTGGACGCATGAATTTTCTCCCCTTGCGAAGTAATCACTATGAAACCTATGTCGTGTGGACGAATGCTTTCTACTTTGGTCCGTTCTTCGATGACAATTTGATGTTCATCAATCACTTTGTGCCAAAGATCCAACAGTTCGCGTTTGCTGGTATCACGCAACAACACTTTTCCATGCAAAGGCAATACCATGGGGGAGGTCATCACCACTTTAGCCCTTGGAAAAGTAAAAACAGTTCCCCCAAGACTGTCTTGTTCCAGTGTCCTGTAAAGCAATTTATGCTTCTTGGCATTGAGGGATGCAGCAATTCCAGCGGGTCCTGCTCCTACAATGACAACATCGACCATTCCGGTTTCTCTTCGGAAACCAGATTGCACCATGTGGTCAATGGCAGCTTTGCCTTGTTCTACACTATTCTTGATCAATCCCATTCCTCCTAACTCGCCTGCAATGTAAATACCGGGAATATTGGTTTCATAATGTTGATTGACGTGTGGCAAGTCAACTCCTCGTTTTTCAGTCCCGATCACGAGAGATATTGCTTCTACAGGGCATGCATGAAAGCAAGCACCATGGCCCACGCAATTGGAAGCATTGACCAAGGTAGCGCGACCGGAAACGATGCCCAGGATGTCTTTTTCAGGGCATGCTTCCAAACAAGCTCCTGTTTTAATGCAGCTAGCGGTATCAATGACCGGATGAAGCGAAACCGGTTCATGAATGCCTTCTTCTTTAGCTCGTTGAATTTTTTGTTTGGTTTTTCTACTAATGCTTTTTTGTTTCCATAAGTAATAAGCCACGACCAAAGCACAAAATAAAAAAACACTGCCGTATATCAACAGTTGCTCTAACAAGAGCTCCGTCATTAAAAAATCCATCGGTATCCAAACATAAGGGTTATTACAACATGAATCACCATGATGATGAGCATGATGAACGCAAAAGGCAAATGCGCTACATGCCAGTATCTAAAAATTTTTTGCATCCATTGAAGTCTATCTATCCTTCGTTGCAAGGTCAATTCTTTTTGAAGAATTCGAAGGAGATTTTTCCGATGAACCGGCGGCATATTGCTTTCCGACAACAACTTTCGCACCTCGTTTTTCTTCTGTTTCTCATCCAACCAATCTGTAAACCAAGCGGTCCACAATTGTGAAGTGCGAACTTTGCTGGCTGGCCTCAACGCGACAGTAATCTGCTGCACCATTGCATCTTCCATGCGATACTCCTTCTGAAGCAACTCACCCATGTTGATTTTAAGTGCATTGGCTTCAGCTAAACTCAATTCTCTTCCTTCAATGGTGCGAGGAATCTGCAAGTAAATGAACCTTCCCACTACACCGCTGGCCACAACCGCCACCATGCTCCAAAAACTTACGGATACAAGCCCTCCAAATTTAAATGCGGTATGGAATAATACCAGCATGGGTCCTAAGGTGCATAAAAAAATGTGAAATTCCAACCAATGTTTTAATCGCCCCCATCCTGCAATGGCTTTAATTTTCTTTCTACCAATGTAGGAAAATACACCTATCAAAATGAGCAGAGAACCCACAATTCCATAACCGTGGCCTACTGGACCGCTTGGTTTCAATTGCGCATGGTCCGAGTGGTAAAATCGCTCGACAACAGGAGTAGCATAATAAGACATTCCTTGCTGGATCAGAAAAATTAAAACCACTGCATTGATTCCAACCAATGCATAAATGTATAAGCGATGTGTCAAGGTATTCATAGCCTGCAAAATTCAATAAAAAATGTGTAAGATTCTTTCGATTCCATTCCTTTTTTACTGAAGTAAGAAAAATGATACGTGCCTCCATCATACCGCTTCCCTCATAAAGGGAAAAAGCTCACCATGCCTCAGTCATCTTTGCGTCTTGATTGACTGGTTCCTGAACTAATGAAAGTTGTATATAAACGGAAGGATAAAGCTCACAAACAATGCCCAAACTCCATACACCACCAGGTAACGGCTAATGCTGTGTTGTATACCATCTTTTGGCGCGTTTTTGAAAAGAGCTTTGAACAACTGAATAGCGACCATCGACAGGTGACCCATGATCAGCACATTGTTACCCAGAATGACCGTGCGGTTTGGCGTAAATCCCCATTCCGTTATTCGAAAGCAGATGGCTGCCAACGCAATACCGTTGAGAAGCAGTGCCATGGAACTCAGTAGCAGCAGCAGGATATGCATCAGGCGGTGTGGTTTGGTTTGGGTGGTTTCCGCAACCGCAAACATGACAATGGCCATAACTCCCAGCAATAGCACATTGAACAGCAACAGAAAATTTCGGTCGTTGAAAGGATCTTGTCCGGTATAGAGCACCGTGGCCGAATAAACCAGCAACAACAAAAGGACCATGGGCGTAAGCAGTTTGGCAATGAGCGGGGAAACATTTTTTACGAGAAGCGGATGATGTTCAATCAGCATGGTTGCAATGATAGGAATGGCTACAAGACCCCACTTGACAAAATGATCGAAATAAAAATTTTCAATGTTCAGCTGGATGAGATGAAACAAGCCAATGGTCATTCCACTGAGGATGGCTCCGGAAATGAACAGTATGGCCGAAAGCACAAACAAGTCACCATGGTATTTTAAAAATGCCAAACGACTGTTCGTATTGCTCCATTTACTTCCTACATGAGCATAACCGAACACGAACCACAAACATACCGGTAAATGAATGCAAGCCAGCAGAACCGTATCGCTTCCATGGGCAGCAGGCAGGAGATTGATGTAAACTGCGGCAATTAAGAAAGCTAAAAGCATAAGCCATTTTTGCAGGGTGGACATGTTTCGCTTCCATGCGAAATAAATACTGAGAGCAGGCAAGATGCAAAAAACAAGGTTTTTAGCAAAATACATGGGTTCGTCCAAGGGAATCCAATCCGGTAGTTTGGCCACGATGCCAGAACAAACAATGAGCACCATTGCAATCAAGTATTCACGACTGGAAATTTTAGCATCCTTGTTCACATGATCTTGTAGTCGAGCATTCCAACATTGTGCACTGATGTGCTCGCTGATGCTTGGATACAATTCTTTAAAAAGGATTCTAAAAGTTTGAGGGTTTTGCCGGTAGAGCAATTCCAATTGTGCAGGATGATCAAGTTGTTGAAGAATGCTTGAAGCCTTGAGCTCCTTAGAGGGCATTTCATTTGCATGATGTGTTTGGGTGATTTCCATATGTCTGATTATTTCTGTGATTGAATCAACTTTTCCAATGCAGTCAAGTGCAGCTCAAAAGCTTTTTTCCCCGCACGGGTCATTGTATATTGGGTATTCGGTTTACGGTCGATGAAGGATTTTTTAACCTGAATGAATGCGTATTTCTCCAATGCTTTCAGGTGACTTGCCAGGTTACCATCGGTGAGTGCCAGGTATTCTTTGAGCGCATTGAAGTCCAACGCGTCATGCACGGACAACATGGCCATGATGCCTAGCCGGGTTCGGCTTTCAAAAGCTTTATGAAATCCTTTGAAGGGCGGGATCACGATGGATATTTTTGGGTGATATACCATCCATATAGGAAGTGAAGGCACCCAAATCCGATGAGCCATAGCAAAACACTGCAGGAACTCATGAAACAGGCGATCAATCCCAACCCGAGTTCCAAATAACCCAGAAACTGGATCTCTGAAATGCTTTCCCTACCGGCATTGTGGAGCGCGAGGCCATAAAAGATGAGGCTAAAAGGAAAAACCCAATCCAACAACCCCTGCAGGATCAAAAAAACCAGTACCACCCCACCGGAGAACAGCGGAATGGAAAAGGATACCAGCATGCGTCGGGTGGTTTGATTCCAGAGTGGTGTTCTCATTTTTTTTGCTTGTCGGATGCTCAATGCGATCGCGGTGGTCAAGGATGCCAGCAAAAGCACAATGCCGAGTCCGATGGCTTGTGGCGCATAAGCCGGGAGGATCAATGGTGTATGGGCAAATAAAATCTTCAAGTTGAAGCATTCGTGTGCGATCCACCCGGCCGTGATCGCATAGAGTCCTGCCATGATGCCTGCCCATCCGGGTATGCTGCGAAAGCGGGTCGACCGGTCCATCATGGACCTGATTTCGGCCAGGTCTTCACGGTAATTCGTATTTTTCATACCTAAAAGTACTTTGTATTACAAAGTTAACGGAAAATGTATTTGCTTATTGCAATTATATTTTAGGCTCTAAAAATTTGAAAATAGCTTACCTCATGAAGAACAAAGCATTTAAAGGCTTTTCCACTCCTGCAATTCTGCATGAAGCCTCAATTCCTGATATGCTTTCTGATATTTTTCAATCCGCAACCGGTCCTTGGCAGTCATGGTGGGCAAACGACTCAAGTCCATGTTGTCTTGGAGGTCAGCCAATTTTACCAGGGTCGCGATCCGGTTTTCTTTGAGCCCTTGGATGTAGTGGAAATAATCTTCCTCGGGAGCGTGGGATAATAATTCGACGGCAATAACCACCTCTGGAGAATAAAGCTCAAGCAGCTTTTCGGAGGTCCATTCCGGACAATCTTCCAGGAGGTCGTGTAGCAGGGCAGTGAGGTACAATTCAACGTCACCGTTGCCACAAGCGCTGGCTACACGCATCAAATGTTGCTCATATGCCTGACCCGCTTTGTCGTATTTGCCTTCAAACGCTTTATGAATCAAAGCCAGTGTGTTGGAAATATCATTTCGAAGAATTGATTGTTGGTCCTTCTCCATTGGATTACAAATTAATTTTTATCGTTCACTGCATTACGCAAAAAGCCAGTCGAATTCATTGCATTACAATTCCAACACGTACACATCCATTGCGTTGCGGGCAATGTTGGTAATAACAAACCCACCTGGTTCCGGAATGTCTTCCACCAAATCAAAATGCTTACAAGCCGAAGGCAATCCGCCAAATATCAAGGTGAAGCGGTGCCAGGCGCCCAATGGAATATGGGTCCAAACCGGATGAAAACTGATGTTTTCCGCATGCAACAATGGAGCGCGGTGACCGCATTCCTGTGATTCTAGGTAGGTATTTTTCCAAATGCGGATCCTGTCACCCTTTACCGTGCAATGATAATCGATGTGAACAATGGTCTGGCCTTCTTCATCGATCTCCCATCGCGTATTTTCACAAATGTGCACGTCCGGATGCAGGATTTTTGTTCCTACCGGTTGCGGCAACAGCTTGCTTTGTAAGTTAGAATCCATAGGGCAATTTAATAAATCATGAGTATCCAATTCCAGCGCCCTGAACGTTTCATTTTCTTGACCTCGGGTTTATCAACCTGTCTATTGCTCGTGCATTGAATGACTAACAATTGTTAGCCTAATCAACCGATTTGGACATATCAGCCGTTGAATTATGATCGTAAATATATCTTTCAGTGAAGCGATACACGCTTGACTGTACAATGTCAAGGTATTTATATCGTATCCTTAAAGCGGCCTGCTAACCGAAATGGTTGCCTGCCCTTTTCGTGTACAAATATAATGAATCCAAATACTGAATGCAAGGTTTGTGCATAGTATTTTTTTAACAATTATCCGTTGATCTGAAATGAAGCGTTGCATGAACATGCGTATTGTTGTTCCGAATGGAAATGACAGCGTGTTCTTGGATGACCCCATATTGACTTCAACTGCATGTCGAGCCCTGAATGGAAGAGTTTTTAGACCAACTGGCAGTTTGTACTGCATATAAAAGATGAAACATCTTCAAAACAATTCTTCAGGATTATATCTGCTCAAGCTTCTTGAATCATACCAATTCCTCTTGTCTAATACCATGAAGCGAATAGTCATCATCCTTCTGTAAAAGACCACAGTGCATAACTCAAGTGATATTACTCAATGGCTTTTGGTCGGTGCCCCGAAATGATCCAGTCGCCCTTGATCACCCAGCTTATACCAAATGCAACCAGTGCCACCCACTCCAACACAAAGGTCAGTGGAAAACGAATGTCTATGTTCAATTTGTCCTGTAGGATCCAATGCACAGCAATGCCTGCCATGCAACCCAGGATGATGTAACCACTGGTTTTGAACCAGGGAACCTGCTTCTGGCGGCCCTCCGATAACAATCCAAACTCATTGGGTTTATTGAAGACTACGATGGCAAAATAAGCAAAGCAGCTGAACAGGCCAATGGTAGAGATCAGATGCAATATATAGCAGTCGTAATTCAGTCCGGCAAAACACACACCCGGACTGCTTGGTAGCTTAGTCGGAAAAAATGCAACGCCGAAAGCAAATAAACTGGCCAGGTTGGCCAAGATGGAGTCTTCGCCTTTGGGACCACGGTAGGTAAATAACAAAATGCCGATGACGCTTAAAGTACCCACGAACAAGGTCTGCATTCTGGTATGAAAATATGCACTGATGGATTGCAGCCAGGTGTCGTCTGTGCAAAGCAACATGTTTCCAAAGACCAGCACAAATGGAAAAATCATGCCCATCAGTCCGATGCTGCGCCGCACCCATAGGTAATGAACGAGTTCAGGCTGAGTATTCACGGTGACGGAAGAATCATTTTGGTTTTTCATATCGGGTATTTTCTGATAAAGTTAATGATTGAATCGCATTAATTCTTCAAGGATGGTGCGGATCCGCATCAAAAATGTAACAATCTTTGGAGGTATGTACGCAAATGGAGACCGAATCCAATCGGTGTTTCCGGTGATTCACCCGTTCGATCCCATACAAAATCAACTGAGCTGAGTATTTGCAGTTCAGCAGCAATCCTGGAACGTCTGATCGGCAATCCACCGGCTCTGGAAAACCAGGAGGATTCCGGTAATAAAACCTTACAGAAGGGTCGTTTTTGGCCTCGATCAAAAATTCACCAAAATCCAATCCCATGGATTGGTAATCTCCATCGAACGTGGGAATGCAAAGCACTTGGTCAGCAGGACAGCTTGCCCAACGACAGCAACCACCGAATGTGATGAGTAAAATAAATATGCACAGAATATTTTTCATATCAAATGTTTTAAAAAGGGTCTGCCGGTTAGATAGTAGACGGCTACCAGCAGACCACGAAGTGATTTGTAAAAGCTATAATATTTCGATGGTTTTGAACACTAAACCTCCAGAGGTTTGAATGTGTAAGAAATAAATTCCGCTTGGAATGGATTGGGTTGTAATCTCATAAGCTCTTTGGCCTGGTACCAACAAACTAACAAACGTTTGTTCGCATCCTTGTAAATTGAACATCCGGATGTTTTCCACCGCCACTTGGTCATCGTGCAATTGGATGATGAAATGGCCCTGGTTGGGATTGGGATGTATTGTACATAACTTTGTTTGTTCGGATACATTTTCATTCGCTACCACACGGAAAAATTTGCAACACATCCGCGTTTGTCCATTGAGGGTGTACTGTGCGCAAACTTCTTGATCGCTGCCGGATGGAAAATTAATTTGAATGGAATTTCCTTGTCCCAACACCTGTCCGGTTTTCTGGTTGATCCACACCACGTTAGCATACGCTTGCGCTATGCTGAGAATCACTTGTCCGTTGGCATCGGCACGCGCTTGAATTTCGGAAGCACAAACATTTGGATTGCACAGCCAAAAGCGTTTGCAACAGATATACCAGCGCCCATTGAAAAAGTAACGCGCTGTAATGATTTTCTCCACACAGGGTCCGCTGGAAGGAGGCGCTACAGGACCGGATACAGGCCCACCTCCTAAGCCCCCACCACTTGTATCATCTTTCCAAATGATCTGGCTTGCACCATTCTGGGTCAGTTCAAATTGGTAGGCATTGCTGCTTCCTATGTATCGAAAAACAATGTTACCACAGTCAAATGGATTGCAAATCCACACGCGTCTGCAACACAGATACCATCGACCGTTGGCAAAATATTTTACAGAGATGATGCGCTCAATGCAATCACCCGGGTTGGGTGGTACCGGTAGCGGATTGGAAATGGGTCCCGCGCCGATGTCCCCTCCTCCGGTATCGTCTTTCCACGTGACGTACGATGCATTGGGAGCATTCAACTGAAAGACCATTCCGTTTGCGTTCAGGTCGTATCGGTAGTCAAACTCTAAGCAGTCGAATGGATTGCATATCCAAATTTTGCGACAGCACAAATACCATCTTCCATTGAAATAATAACTCACAGTGATGGTTTTTTCTATGCATCCTCCACCCGGCGGTGCCGGAACTGGATTGGAAATAGGTCCCCCGCCAATGTCCCCTCCTCCGGTATCGTCTTTCCAAACGATGTTGGTTGCACCTGGCAGGTCAAGGGTAAAACTGTAATTGTTGCTCGCAGGATTGAAACGGTAGTCAAACAAGAAACAATCGAATGGATTGGCAATCCACACTTTGTAGCAGCAATATTCCAAACAGTTGTTCGCATTGAGGTATGGAAAACAAATCAGGTACTCTCCTGACGAAGGAAAAGTGTAGGTAAAGCTGTTGCCAGAGGCACTGCTAATTTCGGAATTGCCGACTTTCCATTTTTTTCCGCTTGCAATGGACTTGCTGCTGCTGAAAGTATAACGCAAGTCGCTTCCATTGCCTGCATATTGATAAGTGACGTATCCACAATTGAATACTTCAACCGGATTGGTACAGCAATTCCAATCGACTGAAATATCAAAATTGCCTTCACTTTCTCGCCAACCATCGACCACAACGTAATAACGGCCCGCGGTGAGATTGCGGGATATCGTTTCATTTTGACCTTTGGGATTCGTGCTTTGGTCTATGCATACGTCTTCGTTGCAATCTTTAAACAGGAACATTTCAAAGTCATCGTTCGGGTCACGGATGTTGGTCAAACGAATGGTAACTGTTTGCGGACTGTTCAACAGGAAAGTATAAACTTTTTCTTTGCCCGTACAACCACCTCCCGTTGGATTGAATTCCAATACAGGATTGCAGTAAATACTGGTATAATTGTAGCCGGTACTGGTTGATTCGTTGACGAGTGTTTCTTTGCAACCAATGGGTTTGGCATTTACGCAATCGAGTATGCCGCAATTTACGGTCAGCGAAAACGGTCCTGCCTGTGTTGCATTGTAACCGTCTACCACGATGTAATAATATCCTGCAGGAGCGTTGGGTATTCTGATGATTTCTTCATTCAACGTAGTTGTTCCTGAGGGCCCGCCAATGCCATGATGGCTGGTTCCTATGCATTGGATAGGATTGCAATTCGATAATAAAAACAGATCGTGATCAATTCCATTGCTGAACAGGGTAATCACCAGATCTCCACTGTTGTTCGGTTTATAAAATTCAAAAACCTGGTCTCCTGCGTTGAATGCACTCGAGGAGTTGTAGCAGGAATTAAAATCATTGATGCTAAATTGACTGGTTCTTCCGGTTGTGCTTGAGTTTATGGTTTGTCCACAATAAATGGGTGTAACATTTTGGCATTTGTTTCCTGAACCTGTGCAATCAGGATCATTTTCGGTTTTTAAAAGCAGGTAATTTTCATTGAAGTAGTAACTACCTCCACAAGCTATGTAAGCATTGGTGGAAGTGAAACGCAAGTCATACAATACATCATGGTAATCTGTTCTCAAATCCAATTCGGCAGACCAGATCAGATTGCTGAGATCGGAACTAAATTTTTCCAAAAGTGGACCCGAACCCAAAAATCCACCATGTGCACCACCTACAACAGGCAATCCTTTACAGTCGACCGTGACGCACTCCAATTGCCAAAATACATCAAACAACCTGGGATCACTACTGGCTTGAATGACTTGGCGCAAGTTCCCGTTTTGATCGATGTGAGCCAACCAATTGAATGGAGCATCCGGGCGACTGCCTCCTATGTTATTGGGCCCTGTAATTTGTCCTTTGCAGTGGGTCCTGCCGATCAGGTAAATATGATCAGCTGCATTGACTTCTGCATCCACAAAGACATCATAGGTAGTTCCTCCATATGTCCGATCCCACAGTTTATCTTTTGCATTCAACAAGAATTTGCAAATCCATACATCGCTGATCGCGGGCACTTCGCCTCCCCAACAGCCGGGCTCAGTCAATCGGTTGTAATTGCCAATGAGCAAGAGATTCCCGTCGGTCGTTTGCCGAATTTCATGAATGCTGCTGCCCAATAAACCAACGGAATAAGTTTGGTTTCCATTTTGATCATATAAAGCAAACATCGCACCGGAACCGCTGTTGCCGCCCACTGCAATTTGGCCATTGGATAATTTCCTTATAGCGAATGCATTGGAATAATATCCGGTATTGGTGATGCGTTCCCACAACAATGAACCTTGTTTATTGATTTTGAAGACCCACCAGTTACCGTCTTTTCTTCCGGCAACGATGTACCCATCATTGACTTCCACTGCTTGATAAGCAATGTCTGCATATTTTGTTCCGTGACTTGCCTGCCAAGCCATGCTTCCATTGGCATTTCGTTTCACAATCCACGCGTCGCCACGACCATGATTACCGGTGACATCGCCATCGGTAGAAGGCGATTCTCCCAACAAAAGGAATCCACCGTCGGAGCATTCCAAAACAAAAATTGCTTTTTCTTCTCCCGAGCCTCCCATGCGTTGTCTCCAACTTTCAGCGGGCCCGTTTTGAGCAATTGCAAGATTGCACAAGGAAAATGTTTGCAGCATAAATAAAAGACTAAATAGTTTTTTCATGATGAAATTGTTTATTTAATGAATGACCCTTCAAAGAGACGGCATTCGGTTGAACGAGAAAATATAACTTTGGTTAGGGGCACGCTGACAAATAAAAAAGGCCGCACAAGGCGGCCCGAAAGTCCTTGCGTCGTAAATTAATTTACGCACTGTGGACAAAGGTTGTCAAGCACTTTCATCACTATTTCAAGATATTTTCCCAAAACCGGAACCGACTTCAGGATGTTTAGAAATGGCCTCGCAAAACAATAAATTTTGCAAAGGTCTTCCATCGACTTTGCCTGATCGAGGCTTTTCAGAAGTTCTTGGTGATCTGCATGCGATGAATGAAAATAAGGAACCTACTTATATTAGAATTCAATTACCTATGAACTTGTTGTTTTTCGCTTGACATTCAAACTTACAGTTTCAAAAATTGAAATGCTATTATTCATTGTCAGATTAAATTTGTCAATCAATACTTTCTCCAACAAATAAGACAGTTTCTATAACAAACTGAACATTCAAAAGCAGATCTTATTTTAGGTATTCAATAAGCTATCATTTTTTGTCAATGAGATGCTCAATCAAATTTAGCCAATCTCTGCTGAACGCCAATCTTCAAATTAGGCAATACATCATCACCTGTTTTCAAAGCAATCTTCATTTGCTCTGTTAAAAACATGAGGTTAATGTCCACAAATAACTTTGTAGAGCCATTGCTTCCTTGAGCAGGATTCAATAACATTTTAACTCCCAGGTCAAAATTTATTTGGTCCAATCGATCATTTCCTATTAAGGTTGTTAAATTCGCTTTATTGTTTAGCGGCAGGTGGTAATTTACATTTGCATATGTGCTTATGATATTCCTAAAGACCACATATTCAAAACCTGCTTTAAGCTGGATCGATTGATACGTAAAAGAAGGCATCCCAATGGAAGTATCCTCACCAAATTGCTTACTCATAAAAAATACTTCATAATTCAAACCTGTTTTTTGATTGCTGTCAACCAGAGCAATGGCGGTCGTAGCACCTTTGTAATATACTGCAAAATCTGAAAGATCACTGAAATATAATCCTTCTCTATTGCTATTGCTATTACTGAAAAGTCCCCCTGTAAAAAGACCAATCTCATTGTAACTTTTTCCATACTTTGCCATTCCCAATAGTGATAAAGAAGGTGAGTACTTGTTTGCGAAATTATTCAAAACTGGGGTGGCTGAGAGGGAAGTTACATTGTTTTCTTCCAATTTTAGTGTTCTTTCCATCCTTTCTTTTAGAGTTCTCTGGTAATTGTTGATTTTTTGAACATCCCTTTCAATCGTATTTCTGAGTGTATCAGCTTCTTTGAATGTGCTATCAATATTGGTGGTTGGGGTAACCGTATTTTTCGCAATCACAACGCTTAATTCACTTAATTTTTTTAAATTATCTGTAACCAATTCAATATCAAACCATGATAAATAAAGTTCAGATAAATATGCATCGATGCTATCTTTCTTGATGTTCTTATTTTTTATTTCCGTCACGTAAAACAATTTTATATCTTTAATTTTGTCCTCCAACAAGTAATAGTTTACTTCACAAGCTCTTGAAAGTTTGGAATTTACTCGTAGGTATTCCGACAAGTTGTTTTCTCTTGTTTTATAAACCTCCAAAGTGCTTTTCAATGCTAACCTGTAATATAGGTTTTTTAGAGAGTCCTGCTTTTTGAGCTCCATCTTTAGTGAGGAGTCCTTTATCAAATTAGCATCTTTTTTAGAATTTTCTAAATGATCAATCAACATTTGAAAGATCATTGATGAATCAACTTTGGGAGCTTTGCTAAGGATTTCGTAGTTTGATTTTTGTGTTTTAATGTCATTCAATTGCAATTCAAATGAAGGTTCCTTTCTTGTCTTCGTTTGGATTGACTGTAGGACGGATTGTCCTTGTAAGATTCCATTGAAAAAGCACAAGCAAATAATTATTCTTTTCATAACTAATTTTTATGCAAACGTATTTTAACAATAGCTCAGTAGGAATATAACCTTTGTTATAGCCTCATAAATTAGATGCTCCTTGTGAATTAAACAATTGATTCCAATGTGTCCGATCCATTGGTTCTCTTTTACTGTAGATTAAAGTGCTGAATAGAATTATTTCAAATAAAAAATGCATTTTATTAAAAATAATACCCAGAAACTGAATTTTGCATAAAACATATAAGCGTATGAATTTACTCATTCCCAAATAAAAAAAGATAAGAGTAGATATCTATTTAATAGCTCTCACACATAATGATGCCAAGTTGAACCAATTTGTTTTGGAACTTAAATTGCGTTTTTATTGTTGCACTTATATAGGTCAATGTTATACCATGGAAACTAAATTATCAGGCATATGGATGGATGGTAGCGAAGCATTCGTCTTAAAATTTCACAATGGGGAAAGGTTGGTAAAACACATTCATTCCAAAATCGAATCACACGAGCGATTCAAGGGTGAAGGCAAGGATTACACGCGTTTTGGTAATGTTTACATTGATCCTGAAAAGCGAAACGAAAACCGGAGGGACCATGCAGAGGTTGATTACTTTGAACGGATCGCGCGTGAACTCCATGATGTGGATGCATTCATAGTTTTCGGTCCGGCGCAGATGAAAGACCATTTTTCGAAGTGGGCAAAAGAACATCTTGAGCTCAGCAAAAAAATTGCTGGCACGCTGACGACCGAAAAAATGAGTGAAAACCAAATGTTTGCATTGATCCTGGATCAGTCTAAACACAAATAATTATTTTTTCTTGCCGGTCAACGAAATCGACCCATTTGTTTGGGTTTATGCTCTATGGATTGCCTGTTGACCGATATCCCTTCGCTTCAGGCCGGCATATGGTGTGGCAGTGCTTTATCAGCCGATCCGCATTTTGCAACTTATAAATTAGCGCATTGCTTGCATTTGGATGCTGTAAATTTTTAGGAGGCCTGTCAACAATTTACCGCATTGGTACAAAATGAGCTGTTTGTTGTCTTGCTTCGACAAAGATTAAAAATGATGCCGCTGGAAACCAGGTTCCGCGTTAAATCGTTTGAATGGAGAGGATAATGAATTTTTAAACTTCAATGGTCTCGATCACTGCACTGAGGCCACGATCGCACAGTGCGTCTTTCATGGGAACCAATACGTCAAAACTTGCCGTTTTCACCACAGCTTTTCCTTTAAAATGAACGATGAGCGAAAGCTGTTCTGCCTGCTCAAAACTGTGTTTGCAAACTTCCATCAGGCATTGGATCACCCAATCGAAGGTATTGAAATCATCGTTGAGCACGATGAGTTCGGACACTTCCCCTGTAGAATCTTCCAACAAGACCTCTTCTTCCAGGGACTCCCAACTACCAGGATTTGTTTGTGGCATATGGTATCAATTAAGACTTTTGAGTGTATTGTTTATCGCCTCGAAGTTAGGCAAATTTCCTGCATTCTCCAAAATTTCTATGTAGCGCAGCATCCCTTCTTTATCGATGATGAAGGCAGCCCTTTTGGAAACTCCCTTCAAACCCATACCAAATTCTTCATACAGGCAATCGTATGCACGCGATGCCTGCTTGTTGAAATCGGAAAGCAGGGTAAAATTCAATTGCAGCTCTGATTTGTATTTGATCAGGCAATACGGGGAGTCCACCGAAATCCCTAAAACCACCGCATGCAGGGCTTCGTATTGACCCATGTCATCACGCATGGAACACATTTCTTTGGTGCACACACCCGTAAATGCAAAAGGAAAAAATAAGAGCAATACATTGGATCCTGCATAATCCGACAAATTGACTTCCGTCTTGTCGGTGGAGATCAATTTGAAACCTGGTGCTTTATCGCCTATTCGAAGACTATTCATGATTGTATTAAAAAGCGGGGACAAAAATAGATATTTGTCACAATTATCAAAAGATATAATGAAAGATCGTCAAAAGGCTATTTTCAACCTCCATCTGGCGGTTTTTCTGTTCGGATTTACCGGAGTACTGGGGAAATCGATTCTCTTGCCGGCCCTGACCCTGGTTTGGTGGAGGGCTTTGCTCAGTTGTTTGATGATGTGGCCGGCATTCGTTAAGTCAGGCGGATTCAAGACGATTTCAAAAAGGAGCGTATATACTTTTTTGGGAATCGGATGCATCGTGGGAATTCATTGGATTTGCTTTTATGGTTCCATCAAATTGTCGAATTCTTCGGTGGCCATGATTTGTTTGGCATTTATACCTGTTTTTACAGCCATTTTCGAAAGTTTAATCCACCGCAGACCTTTGGATCGACTGGATGTGTTTACCGGATTTTTGACCATCCCGGCCATGTGGCTGATCATCCAACACATCGATTTGAATTTCCGCACTGGGCTTTTTGTGGGAATATTGGCCGCATTGTTTTCTGCACTGTTTGCCACCTTGAATAAAAAATACATTCTGAGTGCTTCTTCCATGCAAATTTCATGGTTGGAATTGTTTGCAGTATGGATCCTGCTCAGCTTGATGCTGCCTGTATTGTATGCAAAACAACCGGAGTTAAATTTTTTTCCAGTAGGCATGGATTGGATATACCTGTTGTTGTTATCCTATGTATGTACTTATATTGCATACGTATTGACCATCCAATCACTGCACCATCTCACCGCATTTTCTGCCATGCTGGCATTCAATCTGGAACCAGTATATGGTATTCTATTGGCTATTGCTTTACTTAGTGAACATAAAGATTTTAACATGTATTTTTATTTCGGTGTCATCATATTACTGTTGGTAGTTTTTTTACATCCCATGTTGCAGAAAAAGTTAAAATCCATTGCATGATTCGGTAATGCCATGCAATGGATTCAAAATCAATCTGAAGCATTTTATAAAAAACAGCTGCAATCATTCCAAAAGTTGAACAACTTACTTTAACATGGATCGAGAATCATTCCATAACAGTCATCGATTTCATTTATGATTGCATAAAAAAAAAGTTGAAATGATGCGGTAGTCTAAACTATCATGGTATTTTTACGTTTAGTTTTGAAATAGAAAAATCTAAAGACCATGGCTTTTCAGCTCCCCGATCTTCCATACCCACATCAAGCATTAGAACCACATTTTGATACCCGCACCATGGAAATTCACCATGGCAAGCACCACGCTGCTTATACTACGAATCTAAACAATGCAATAAAAGATACTGATTTAGACCATCAAAGCATCGAGGAGATTCTTAAAAACCTCGACATGTCCAATATGGTCGTTCGGAATAACGGCGGTGGTTATTACAACCACTGCTTGTTTTGGAACTGTTTGTCTCCTCATGGAGGCGGAGAACCAAAAGGAGATCTAATGGATGCAATCCAAGCTGCTTTTGGAAATTTCGACACCTTCAAAGAAAAATTCAGCCAAGCCAGCATGGGTCGCTTTGGTTCCGGATGGGCCTGGTTGTGTGTGCATCCTGGAGGAAGGCTGGAAATTTGCAGCACACCCAATCAAGACAATACCCTCATGCCATCAACCGGCTGCGGTGGTGTGCCGGTCATCGGACTGGATGTTTGGGAACATGCTTATTATTTGTTGTACCAAAACCGGAGAGCTGAATACATCAGTGCATTTTTCAACGTGCTCAATTGGGATTACGCGGAAGAGCGCTACAATGCAAACCGTTAAAACGGACTCCAACCTTTCTGTGTGAGTGTTTCCATCAAACTGGAATTGTGTTGTGCAGACATTCATTCTGTACAACTTGCTGAGATTTACAATGTTCCGGCGGTCGAATTTTGCATAGACCTCACCCACGGCGGACTGACACCATCGGCAGGATTGATTCGTCAAGCCAGATCTTTGTTTAGCGGTGAATTGGGAATTCTCATCCGACCACGGAAAGGAACTTTCGTTTACAACGCGTTGGAACAAGAAGTTATGCTGGAAGATGTCCGGATGGCGGTGGGAGAAGGAGCCGACAGTGTGGTATTTGCTTGTCTCCAGGAAGACGATCGGCTGAATGCTTCGTTCATGGAAAAAATCATTCCAGCATCACAAGGGGTAGCACTGGTGTTCAATCGGGCCATCGACATCTGCAACCATCCTGAATTGCTGATTCAGGATCTGATCAATTACCAAATTGACCGGGTATTGACTTCTGGAAGAGCGCGGGTGATCACCGATGGACTGCCAACCATCCAACAGTGGATGTCCGATTTTGGCGAGGTGTTCCAATGGGTTTTGTGCGGAAAACTCAATACGGCCAATTGCCAAAAAATCATGCAAAGTTGTCCAATAAGTCGCGTGCATGGAGCCTTGAGCGCAACTTCCATGCCTTCATCCAGTTTTGTACCATTTGATTTGGGTGCACCGGAAACTGTAGACCAAGCAGAATTGAAAACTTTACTTAAACTCCTCCAACCCTAATACTTGCCGCGAAAGGCATGTTTCAAAAGTTTTTGGATGTTTGGATCCGGTTCCAGTTGATCCATTTGTTGTTCCACCCAAGGGTAGCGCAAGGAAACGTAGGGAGATAGCGGCTTGACACGATAACGTTTAGGGTTGGGTAAACTGGCAGCAATCATGGCTGCTTGATCACGCGTGAGGTTTTTGGCATCTTTTCCAAAATACGCCCTGGAAGCTGCCTGAATGCCATAAATCCCTTGTCCCATCTCCGCGCAATTCAAATACATTTCCATGATTCGTTTTTTGGACCACAACAATTCGATCATGAGGGTAAAATAAACTTCCAGTCCTTTGCGAAACCAGGATCGCCCCTGCCACAAGAACACGTTTTTGGCCACTTGCTGACTGATGGTGGAGGCTCCACGCATGCGCTTTGGTTTCTTTTTGTTGTGCTCCAGCGCTTTCTCAATGCTTTCAAAATCAAATCCATTGTGCTCCATAAATAATTGGTCCTCGGCTCCAATCACCGCCAGCACAGCATGTGAAGATACATGTTTTAAACCCACATAATCACGCTGCATGCCTTTACCAGCCAGTACACTTCCCAGTTGTGTTGTCGTGATCGGGGGAAAAACAAAAATCAACAGGATCAAGTAAAGCAAATGCGCTGCAATGATCAATACCAACCAAGCCAATAATTTATAATACCAGCGCCACCGCCGATACCTCTGAAAGGCATTTTTACAATGATTCCAAAAAAGCTTCACCCGTTCTGTCATGATTGCACCGCCAAATTTATCTACTTTTGGCAATTATTTAATTCGCATGATCTGGTTCCTCAGAATATTGGTATTTTTTATAGCCTGCTTTGTGGTTCTTCCATTGATCCAAGTGGAAAATCCTTTCCGTTCCATTGCTTTGCGTTTTTTTGCAAAGGATCATACTGCCGATGTATATCAACACGATTGCAATCCTGATCGGGTTTACCTTTACGAATACACTTTTGACAGAGCCTTGTACCGCCAGCGGTACGATGGGTACATCGAAACGTTGGATCAAAAAATTCCGGAAAGCATGCGCTGCTCCGGTGCACTGAATGAAAAAATAGAAATCGCCATTCGCTATTTTCCCTATTTAAAATATTGGAGTGAGCCGGTAGACGCCATTCGTTCTTCCCTCATGCTCTTCCTGATGCTCAATTTGGTAAAATTCGGATCGGTTTTGCTCCTGATTCTGACCTTTGTACGCAAAAATTCCTAAGCCTTATTCTTACCGCGTTAATCCGTCACAATTTTCTGGTTGAGTGGGTGGAATTGCATCACTGTCTCGCGAAGAAAATGAAGATCGAGATGCGTGTAAATTTCCGTCGTGGTGATGCTTTCATGACCCAACATTTCTTGAACAGCTCGCAAATTGGCTCCTCCTTCCACCAGGTGGGTGGCAAATGAATGACGGAAAGTATGCGGACTGATGTCTTTTTGGATACCCGCCTTTTTGGATTGCTCTTTGACCAGGTTAAAAATGGAAATCCGTGAAAGTTTTTTTCCGAAACGATTGAGAAAAAGGTAATCTTCGTGTCCCCTAACAATTGTTAGTTTGTTTCTGGCATGCTGGCGATACAAGTCAATGTGGTGCAATGCCTGGGCGCCAATGGGAACCAGTCTTTCCTTGTTGCCTTTGCCGATGACTTTAACAAAACCCTCTTCTGCAAAAACATTGGAAAGGAGTAAGGTGGTGATTTCGCTCACCCGCAGTCCGCAAGCATACAAGGTTTCAAGGATGGCCCGGTCGCGGTGTCCGTGGTCGCTGCTCAAATCAACGGAGTTGAACATAAGGTCAATCTCATCGAGTCGTAAGACATCTGGTATGGCGCGGATGCATTTGGGTCCTTCCAGCAATTCGGTAGGATCATCGGAAATCAAATTTTCGATGAACAAATATTTGTAAAAGCCTTTGATTCCAGACAAAATGCGGGCCTGAGAGGTATCTGATAAACCAAAGTGCTGAAGCCATGCTAAAAAATCTTCCAGGTCATGAAGTGTCAGTTGACTGGGTAATTTGTGCGGTTGTTTGCTTTCCGCATAGTTTTTCAATTTTTCAACATCGCGGAGATATGCTTGCACCGAATGCACCGAAAGCGATTTTTCCAATTGGATGTATTGCCGGTATTCGAGCATGCTTTGATTCCAATCCATGGTACAAATATATTAAATATTTTTATAATATGTTTTACGCTCTCTTGTATGGTGTGAACCTTAAAGTGAATCTTTCACAAGCCTCTTTTAATGTTTCCGTGTTGAGGCAGGCTAGATGGCTAGATCCAATTGAGTTATTTGCATAATCAGCGAACATAAAGAGCTCGGTAATGAACCTTCATTCGCTATGCGGCAGTATTTGAAGTTGTGCCCTCGAGGCTTATTTTGACCATCTTGAATTCAGGTCTTTGTCATGTTTCAAATACCGTATTTTTGCCTTTTATCAGATCATGATCGATTTACGACAAAAAGCATTGCAGCTGGATCAGCAAGACGTTTTGGCACCATTCAGAAAGCGTTTCTGCATTCCCAAAACCAAAGAAGGAAAAGAAGCCATATATTTCTGTGGAAACTCCTTGGGTTTGATGTCCACCGGAATTCGAACCGCGGTAGACCAGGAGTTGATGGACTGGGAGCACCATGGTGTGTTGGGACATCACGAGGCCCAATATCCCTGGTACAAGTACCATGAATTTCTGACCAAGCCCATGGCAGCCGTTGTCGGAGCGCTTCCAGAAGAAGTGGTGGTCATGAATACGCTTACGGTAAACGTTCATCTCATGATGGTCAGTTTTTACCGGCCAGATGCCAAACGCCACAAAATATTGATCGAATACAGTGCTTTTCCTTCTGACCGTTATGCGGTGGAATCGCAAATACGTTTCCATGGTTTTGATCCTGCAACTTCGCTGGTGGTGTTGGAGCCGGAACCGGGCACTCATTACATCAGCAAAGAACGCATCCAGCAGGTATTTGACGAACATGGTGAGGAACTGGCGCTGGCATTGATCGGATCGGTAAATTATTACACAGGGCAGGCCTACCCCATTCGTTACATGACCGAGCTGGCACATAGCCATGGATCAAAGATTGGTTTTGACCTGGCCCATGGTGCCGGAAACCTTGCCCTTGCGTTGCATGATGACGGACCAGATTTTGCGGTGTGGTGCGGCTACAAATACCTCAATGGCGGACCTGGTACGCTTGCCGGATGCTTTGTACACCAACGACACCATGATCATACCCAGTTGCCTAGGTTTGCCGGATGGTGGGGACATAACAAACAAACCCGATTTGCCATGGGCCCTCGTTTTGAGTGCATGCCGGGTGCAGAAGGTTGGCAACTGAGCAATCCTCCCATTTTACCCATGGCCTGCTTGCGGGAGTCCTTGTCCATTTTTGAAGCAGCCGGCATGGACAACATCCGGGCAAAGAACTTGGCCTTAGGGGACTTTCTGTTGGAAGGAATCAAAAGCCTTGGTCGCACCGATATGGAAACCATCACTCCAGTAGCTGCCGACGAAAGAGGAGCACAGTGGTCATTGCGCATGCTTCAAGGCAACAAGGGCATGTTTGAAAAACTGACTCAGCGAGGGGTAATCGCCGATTGGCGCGAGCCCGATGTCATCCGCATAGCACCCGTAGCCTTGTACAACCAATTTGCAGAGTTGGCTGAATTTCTCGAACTGTTAAAACAATTGTAGCATGATTTCCACTTCAAGAAAAATGGTCGTGGCCGGTAGCGGCTTGGTGGGAAGCCTCACCGCTTTGAGGCTCTTGCAACGCGGCTTTGACGTTGAATTGTTTGAATCGAGACCCGATATGCGCAGCGCAGCCATCAGCGCCGGGCGTTCGATTAATCTGGCATTGTCGCATCGTGGAATACGCGGATTGGAACGCTGTGGCATCGGAAAGGAGGTGATGGCACAAGCAATTCCCATGAAAGGCCGCATGATTCACGACCTCAACGGCACATTGCATTTTCAAGACTACAGTACGCGTTCCGGAGAATTCATCAACTCGATTTCACGCAGAAGTTTGAATGTAGTCATCATGGACGCCATCGAAAAAATCAAACCGGGAGCCATCCATTTTCAACACAAACTCGTCCATTTGGATGGAAATCGCGAAACCTATGCATTTGAAAGCGGTGACCGGAAATTGGTTGAAAGATCCAATGTACTACTCATTGGTGCCGATGGCGCTGGATCGGCAGCCCGCAAATGGATGTTGAATCAAACCCCTCATTTTCATTTTGACTACAGCCAACGTTACCAGAATTACGGTTACAAAGAATTGACCATTCCTCCAGGTGAAGGGGGTAGTTTTCGCATTGAAAAAAATGCTTTACACATTTGGCCACGTGGTCATTTCATGATGATTGCACTGCCCAATCCCGATGCCACTTATACAGCCACATTGTTCCTGCCTTACCATGGCCCTGAAAGTTTTGAGCAATTGAAATCGGTCGATGCATTGCGTGGTTTTTATGCGCAATATTTTCCAGATGCCTTGCCGTTGTTGACAGATCTCGAACAAGAATTTTTTGAACATCCTACCGGGTATTTGTATACGGTAAAATGCGCACCCTGGCACTACCATGATAAAATTTTACTCATTGGCGATGCGGCCCATGCCATCATCCCCTTTTATGGACAAGGAATGAATTGCGGATTTGAAGACGTGGTGGTTCTGGACGACTTATTGGATCAACACTCCGATTGGACGCAGTTGTGCAATGCATATCATCTGCAACGCAAAGCCAATGGAGATGCCATTGCCGATCTTGCCGAAGATAACTTTGTGGAGATGAGAGACAAAGTTGCAGACCCCATTTTTCAAAGAAAAAGAAAGCTCGAACTTCAATTGGAAACACAATTCCCAGAATATTATTCTAAATACGCAATGGTCACATTTCGCCCAGACATCAGCTACCACGATGCCATGGTAAAAGGACGCAAGCAGGACGACTTGTTGATGCAACATTGCCAATCTCCGAATGAACAATGGGAGCAAGCAGAATTGTCTCGCTTGTTTGAAATGCTGAAAAATTGCTGAATGCCGGGTGACTGGAGTTAGCCAGAATTTTGTAGCTCAAGGTCAACGCAAAAAGCAAAATACGTGGAATGTATCATAAATTCGGACCTAAAAAACTTATCTGACCATCCGGTCATTTGTGCAGATCCAGTTCCACACCTCCTGCCTTTATTCTTTAGTCATTGGTACTTAAAATTCCAAACGTTAAGCTTTATGGCATCTTCCTCGCCTCATAACGATCAAGCATCATCCCTCTTTCATTGATGAATACCCCCACTTACATATGGGTTTTTTCGAATGTAATACCGCCACGGCAACAAAGCGGAATCACCAGAAGATTCAACACCGATCCGATGAGACGTACCCAATTGGTCTGCCGGAATCCGGTGTCCTACATCGTGAATTTGCACCGGACTTTCAGGATCGTACAAGCGCAACGCATTGTGCTTTCGTTCAATGCCCAGCGCCTGTGTCAGACAACCAGGTCCCTTTCCAATTTCAGGATTGGAAATAGCGCGATTCCTACGCAAAGCCATCGTTTCGATGCCTCGCACAGGTTGAATGGCCCGTATGAGGATTCCATGAGGAATGCCTTCAGGTCCAGTCACCACATTGAATAATTCATGGATTCCATAGCACACATAAACGTAAGCATGGCCACCTTCCAGGAACATGGTGCGCGTACGCGGAGTAAGGCGATTTCCAAATGCGTGCGAAGCCCGATCCTCCGGTGCTCGGTAAGCTTCTGTTTCGACAATCATCCCACTTACCTGCTCATTTTCGCCGGACACTACCAGCAGCTTTCCCAATAAATCGGGTGCCAACGCAAGCACATCGGTTGACAAATAATAGTCACGAGGCAATAACATACATTTTGTGTGGATAGTGATTCAATTTGCAATGCGTAATTTTGAAGGATGGTTCAAAAATACACGATAAAAATTTGGCTTGTCTGCGCATTGTGCTTGCATCCGCTTTGCGGACAAAAAACCGGTATTGCTCTCATGCGTGAACCTAAAATAAAAGGGCTCAGTTTTGTGGCGCCACCAGAACCCTTTCAAGGCAATCCGATGCATGATATCACTACGATCGGAAGCAACTGGATCGCCGTGATTCCTTATGGTTTTTCAGAAAAGGGAAAACCTGAAGTATTTTACAATCAATCGAAGTGGCAGTGGTGGGGAGAAACCGAAGCGGGTGTGTTGGAAACCATTCGCTTGGCAAAAATGGAGGGTTTAAAAATCCTGCTGAAACCGCAAGTTTACATCCACCACGGATGGGTGGGTGAAGTGGAATTTCAATCGGAAGCTGCCTGGCATCAATGGGAAAACAGCTACCGCAATTTCATATGTTATTATGCGCGAATTGCTGAAGATGAAAAATTGCCTATGCTGTGCATTGCTACAGAATTTGACCGGGTTGCAAAAAAAAGAGAAGCATTTTTTCGAAGCTTGATCCGTGAAATTCGCAGCCTCTACTCCGGAAAACTCGTGTACAGTGCGAATTGGGACCAATACCAAAACATTCCGTTCTGGGATGCGTTGGATTTCATTGGCATCAGTGCTTATTTTCCATTGCGCGACGAAGCATCGCCTCGTGTAACGGATTTAATAAGCGACTGGGATCCCCACCGCAAAATGCTGGCAGCATTCTCCGCACAAAAAGACATGCCGATTCTGTTTACGGAATTTGGTTACCTCAGTGTCGAAGGTTGCGCAGGAAAAACATGGAATTTGGAGCGTTGCCTGGGTGATCTTTTGGTCAACCAAAATGCACAAGCCAATGCATTGGAAGCACTGTTCTGCACCTTTTGGCATCATGCTTGGTGGGCTGGTGGCTTTTTGTGGAAATGGTATCCGGAAGGACAAGGCCACGAGGGATTTCCTGAAAAAGACTATACTCCTCAGGGAAAAATGGCCATGAACGTTCTGCAAAATTTTTACAAACATCCATAAAACTAACATTCGTTAGTATCTGGTGAATCATCGATCCATCCTTGCCATCACCAAATATCTTGATCCAACATCAAATTCTGCGGATGATCGCGCCGGCTTTTTACGCGAGCCTTTTGCCGCTTCCAAATTTCATGGCTCAATGCCTCGACCAGTCCATCGGGTGATGTATTTTTTAATATCCTGAGCAAAATTTCTTCGTCCACATCCAATCGGTATAAATGGCTAAACAATAAACCGGGATCTTTGTCCAGCAATTCGGCTACACGCAATTCAATGGATTTCAGCCATGACTGTTCTTCGTCGAATGCATCCAAAAAACGATCCTGGTATTCCGGTAATATAAGTTCCTCCATCTGCCTGCAAGATACGACCGCGAGGTCAATCCATGCAACCTATCGTGGTCGTGATGCTCTCTTTCATCTCCCAATGGCTTGCTGTTTTAAAAAAAGGCTTGGGGCCGGCATGGATCAATTGGCAAAACAAACTCCGCGTTTGTAGCTTTTTTCATGACCGGATAAATCTTCTTACATTCGATTAATCTTTGGATGAAAATGAGCATATGAAAGCGCATCATTACGAAATACATGTTGAATGGACAGGCAATACGGGTCAAGGTACTTCCGACTATCGGACTTATTCGCGTAACCACTGCATTCAAGGTTTAAGAAAACCTCCCCTTGAAGCTTCTTCCGATCCAGCATTCCGCGGAGATCCAACGAGGTACAATCCAGAAGAACTGTTGCTGGCATCCTTGTCTGCTTGTCATATGCTGTGGTACCTTCACCTTTGTGCAGACGCCGGGGTGGTGGTCGTAAGTTATCGGGATCACCCCACGGGAATCATGACAGAAGATTCGCGTGGAAGCGGACAATTCACCGAAGTCACCCTGAAACCGGTTGTTGTTTTGCAAACACCAGAAATGATTGAAACCGCCATCCGATTGCATCACAAAGCCAATGAATTTTGTTTCATTGCACGCTCCGTTAATTTTCCCGTTCGCCATGAACCAAGTTGCTTTGCAAAAGAACAAGGATAAGCGATTTTCAAAGCCTGCTTCTACGTTTTCATTGAGTGACCATACCTAAAAAATTAATGGCCGAGGCAAGAAAGAAACAACCAATAAGCCTCCGAAAAGCTTGTATTCAAGTCCACTGGTTTTCAAACGAACGATCGTTCGTTTCGAGCAATTTATCTAATTCATTTTTTTAATACGATGCCGCAATGAAAGACCTTGCAAAACCGTCGCTTAGATCAACATCAATTCGATCCAAGCATTGACCAATGTCCTGTGCAATCAGGTGTCGGCATCCATTGGTAAGCCTTACAATTTGGACAAGAAGGATTCCAACTCGTGCAGAATATTTTCTTCCTGAAGGTTGATGTTTCGGTAAACCGCTGCCAGCTCCTTGCAAGTATGCATGATCCTGCTTTTAACATCCGCATCAAACAAACTCCGATGTTCCAATGCATAGTCTTTGAATTCCGTCAATGCATCTTTATAGGAAAACTGATTTTCTTCCAACCAATCAAAAACGGCCTCTATCTCAAATGAAAGATCGGTATTGAATTCATCGACGCCGTCGTCCAATGATTTCCATATTTGAAGAACTTCCTGGTGCAGCGCATCCAGTTCTTTCTCGCTGATTTTGCCATCCACGTCGGCCACTGCATAAAACAGGTAAGCCAATTTCTGATAAAATATTTCTGATCGGTTCATCTTGCAATATACTGAAAGCTAAAATATTGAAACGTATTTTTTACAACCAAAACTTTAATACCCAAGCATGGTGGAGAATCTATTTTGACTCGGAATGGAAAGCTTGTTTCTTGGCTGGATGGTGGCTGTTCAAAAAAAAATGGAGGAGCGTTAATCTCCTCCATAGAACACAATATCAGCCTTTAATAATATTACCTATTCTGCGGCCTGAACTCCTTTCCGGTATACCTCATACACATAAACCGGAATATGGATCGGGTCCAGGTATTCTTCAAGCAATGGCTTAATGTCCTCCCATTTAAGCCCTCCCACACCTGTTGCGATGCGAGGAACAGCCAAACTTGTAATTTTTTCTTTGTCGAGATCTTTCACCAAGTTTTTAAGACAATGTCTCACGTTGATGGTGGAAGCTCTTCCCGGATGCCCGGCACTTCCCAAAGGGGCTTCCTGGGTCAATAAATTAAAAATTTTGCGTTTGTCTGCACTTTGCCATAACCAAACATCTCCTGGTTTGGGATGAAAAGTTTGGCAATAATGCCTAAAGTCCTTGTACATTGAGGGGTACTCTTCCCTTAAACTCAAGGCAAGGCCGCTGTCGAAATGATCCATGGGTGCAACGCCATGTGCCATCGCATCTGCTTTACTCATTAAAATATCACCTTCCACGTAATGTAACATAGTCCATACTTAATTGCTTCACAAAAATTGCCTGATCCTTTTAAGGAAAGCATGAGGATTGTCATAGAGGTGATTGATAATTGTCATTACCAGGGTACTGACCAAAATAACAATGTCATATACAAGTACTTATACAAGTGACCTGCATATGACATGGTCATAAAAAAACGCGGGAGCTTAAAAAATTAACAATCCAATCCGCCAGGCTTTGTAATCAAAATCATCAGAATTTTTAAAAATGGGATTCAGATCATAGTTGAATCCAATATGCAGTTTTCGGTATCCAATGGAAGCACTGAGGCCATAATTGGTTTTTGTAAAATCATAATCCTTGTCCAATATCAATTCCGCTGCTTCTCCATCACCCGTTGTATATTCCAGGGTTTGATGATGGTTGATGTTGAATCCAATGTAGGTTCCTACATTGATGGCAAAAGATTTTTTACGATATTGGAATCCCAGGGGAATCCGGAAATATCCCAATTCAATTTTGGACCGATCCAATTTCTCAGTAGAAGGAGCAAAATGGGCTTCGTCATTCACTACGCTTAATTTCAATACATCTTTTTTCTGAACAAAACACCGGTTGTCCCAACCAACTCCATAATAGATGCTGAGCGGACCACTGACCTTTCCCAATTTGGTTTGTAACAAGATGTCGAATTCACCAAACCAGTTGTAAGAACTCCAGGTATTGAATTCCGGATATTGCACGGAGGCATTTTTTGCATTCTGCGCCACTCCATTCCAATACATTCCATAGCGCAATTTGAATGAAGTTCTTTTGCGGTTACCCGACAACAAGCTCATCGGGTTTTTTCCTGAACTCATTTCAGGCATTTGATCGTCTTCCGGAATGGTGTCATTCTGTGTTGTGAAATTTGCATCCAGCTTTTGTTGGATAAGCTTGTGTTCCAGAGCAACCCGGTATCCGGTCCCGTTGCTCATGCTGAAGGCCATTAGCCATAAGGAGATACTGACAAGTGTTGTTTTCATATGTATGATGTGGTTGTGAATAATCCTGTTCATTAATCTCATGCAAGTGTTTAATGTCCACCATGAATTTGAGCATCGTAATCGATGCCTTGATTTTTCAAAACTTTTCTAACGGCATATCCAAAAAATGCCAGGTAAGCAAAGCAAAATACTGTCAACCAATACGATTGGTGGATTCCGATACTGTCCAAATCCGCCAATTTACCTTGCAACGGAGGTATGATGGCACCGCCTAAAATCATCATGATCAAAAATGCAGCACCCTGGCTTTCATACTTTCCGAGGCCGGCAATTGAAAGCGAAAATATGCAAGGCCACATGACCGAACAAAAAAGTCCGCCACTTAAAAATGCATACACTGCAATCATACCAGATGATAACAGACCAATCGCCATGGCGAGCATGGCAAGGCAGCTGAACAAAATCAAGGTATAAGCGGGTTTGTCGCCGGTTACAAAAAAGGCGATGATCAATACCAACACGCAAAAAATATACGCATACAACGGACCCATGTCCTTTCCGGCAATGGTATTCACTAAAATAACCACTGCAAATGCAACGAGCGGAATCACGGTCATGGCCAATTTCTTCTGGAAGCCTTCCAATTTAAAAACTGGAATGGCCCCGGTCCAACGTCCAATCATCAAACTACCCCAAAACATGGAAATGAATGGGGTTATAGCAGATGTGTGCATATTGCCGAATTCTGCACTTTTAAGCAATTCACCCATGTTGCTTTGAATGGTCACTTCGACACCTACATAAACAAAAATTGCAAACATGCCGAGTGTAACTTGCGGGTATTGTAATGCTCCCCAACCATTTGCATCTTTTTTAGAAAGTCTTGATGCGGACCATAGTCCAAGGATCAACAAGAACAAAGCTCCGAACAACCACAACATCCTGTTCCATTCCACTTGTTGCAAAGATTGTTCATCCCATTCGGTGCGGTAACTGTTGAATACCGGAATGAAGCAGGCAATTAAACCAATGGTGATGAGCAATAACGTGCGCACGGCCATGGGCGCCTTTTCAAATCGGTCGGAATGCTTTCCGTCGGGTACTTTTTTTGAAAATGCAAACAACAAAGCTGCCAATAAAAACAGAATGCCAACTCCAATGTAAAGCCCTGTGACACGTCCTAAACTCAAACTTTCCAAAGCACCGTCATCGTAATGCGTGGCTCCAAACAAGGCCAATGATACGATGATTGGGCCGATCGCGGTCCCAAAAGAATTGATTCCTCCTCCAAGGTTCACCCGATGAGATCCGGTCGAAGGATCGCCCAACATGATGGCAAAAGGATTGGCCGCAGTTTGTTGCAATGAAAATCCAAGCGCAAGCATGAAAAACGAAACGAGAAAGAAGCTGAATCCATTTTCTTTGCTACCCAACTGAACACTGAGGATCATGGCGACTGCTCCCATCAAAGAAAACAACAAGCCATAGATGATGCTTTTTTTGTAGCCCCACTCGCCTACCAGGTCTTTGCCTTTCAGGTTGCTGAACACAAACAGAAACAACGCGCCCATGTAGTAGGCCCCGTAAAAAGCAAAATCCACCAATTGACTTTGAAATTGATCCAACTGAAAATAGTTTTTACAAAAAGGAATAAACACTCCATTTCCGGAGGCAATGAATCCCCAAAAAAAGAATACGGTGATCAGCGTGCTCAGCGCACCGTAGTTGGTTTGATTGTTTTGCGTTGACATGTGATTTCGTTGGTTTGCGTTAAAGCGATATATTCATTTTTTCACGTATTTGTTCCAAAAGACCATTTACCGACTTCATGGTTTTTTGTTCGAGTTTCTTGGCTTTGTCCAAATAGGCAAGTTTTTTTTCTTCGTCCTCCAAGCCCGCCACATTGATTTGTACGTTCAGACAAGCTCCCCGAACGGCTGTTTCGATGCAAAGCGCTCCAACGCCAGCATCACTGATGGAATTAGGATTGCCCCGTTCAACCATGTGTTGAATGATCTCCAGGCAGGATGCTGCCACCTTCATGGTTTGATAAGGCACTTCAATGGCTTTTTTATTGGCCAGCTTCAAGGCTTTTTTCCTCGTTTTTTTCTCCTCAATAGTCTGTTTTGGTAATCTCAGCGCCTCCAATATACCGTTGAAAGCACGCGTGTCTTCATCCACCAAAAAGAGCAATTCCTGCAATTTTTGCTGAGCCAGCGTGGCTTGCCCAGAAAAAAAACTCAATTGATCTTCGTATCCTTTTTTATGAGCCGATAAATTGGCAACCATTGCGCCCAGGGCGGCTCCCAAAGCTCCCGCATAAGCCGCCACAGATCCCCCACCAGGAGCGGGACTTTCTGACGCGGTTTCCAGTGCGAATTTTTCTAAACTACTGGATACCAAAGGTTTATTATTTTCTTCCAACATGTATTCGATGATGCGTTCGTTGGGATTGAATTCCTGTAAGCTATTTAAACCCAACGATTGAACTGCAATATGGATAATTTCCAGCTCACTGAGGCCACTGGATCGATTTTGTTTTGTTAGAAAATAGGTCCCGGCGTCTAAAAGGGCTTGCTTGGGAACCAAGCCAACCAATTCGGAACCTGTTACCAATAGTCCATAGGCATCGGCTGATTTCCGACAAGCTTCGAAAGCTTCATGGAGACTGGTTTTGTGCATATCGGTGAGGTTCATCGATACTTGTGCCAGACCATACTCATCAATGTACCAACCGATGGCTTTTACAGAAGGACACAATCCGGCTGACCTCAATACTTCGCCATCTGCATTTTTCTTCAATTGTCCGGAAATCGGGTCGCGCAAGGGTCGACCGTTTTCTCTCACATCATAAGCTACTTCATTGGCTAACTTTACTGAAGTGGTATTGAGATTGACATTGTATGCAATGAGAAAATCCCTGGCTCCAATCACCGTAGCACCGCTCTTGGCATTGAAGTGCACTGGCCCATAATCCGGTTTCCATGTCTCCCCTTTCATTTTTTCTTCCAGGCCTTCGTATTCTCCGCTCCGGATGGATGCAAGGTTCTTGCGGTGCTCGGCACTGGCGGCCGCTTCATATAGGTAAACGGGTATTCCCAGTTCTTTTCCAACCCTTTCACCAAGCTGTTTAGCGTAGATCACGGTCTCCTCCAGCGAAACTCCCTGTACTGGAATCAGCGGACAGACATCGGTGGCTCCCATGCGTGGGTGCTCACCTTTGTGTTGTCGCATATCAATTTTTTCGGAAGCTGTCCGAATGGCTTGAAAAGCTGCTTCCACAACCGCTTCGGGTGCGCCGGCAAACGTGACCACGGTGCGGTTGGTTGATTTACCCATGTCGACGTGAAGCAATTTTACCCCAGGGACCTTGGTGATTTCGTCTCGGATGGCCTGGATGATCGCAGGATCCTTTCCTTCACTGAAATTTGGCACGCATTCGACGATTTTAATGCTTTTCATTGGATTAAATTTGTAATTATGTGCGAAAATAAACGCTCCTGCTGAAATGAACCAGATTCTAAGGTATTGCCTGTGTTGGTGTCTTGCAAACAATTTCCTGTTTGCTCAGCAAGTTTCCATCAGTCCTGAAGTTCAGATCAAAAATGATTTTTCCTATTTTTACTTTCCTCATCCAGATGGAAACATTTCCTTGCTTCGTGACAAATCCTTTCGCTTGAGTTTACAAACGCTGTTTCCGGATTTTAGTTGGAGTACAGAAAAAAACCTCTTGCTCCGCGGAAAAAAATGGAAAATTATCAACATTCATGAATTGGGAAATTCCATTGAAGTATTTTATCTCACCCAAGAGGATGGACATCACTTGTTGGTGGAAGCCCTCTACAACCAACAAGGAAATGTTCTGCGGGAAAGAATCCTGTTCGCTGGATCTGGATTGGAAGACATCCGCAATTACCAATCTGAATTATCGGAAAATCAAGCTTGGATGGCACTCTTGTTGGTTGATCAACGTGGCGACAAAACCGTGATGGTTTACGAGCGTAGGCAAGATTCATTGTATTGTAAAAAAACCTTGCATGAGTGGGATCAATTCAAATCCGAATGGCCCGTAAAAGAATACAAAATTGCAAACGATGGAAACATTTACATCCACACCCTGATCGATTCAGAAACTGATAAAAAAGAAAAGTTACAAGAGTGCATCGTGCAACTCAATCCACATACCCTCGGGCTGACAGTGTGTTACCTGCCATTGGGGGACCTAAAACTCTTCGAATCACAATTCATCATCGACAACATAAACCATCAGGTGTTATACGGCGGACTGTATTCTGACAAACAAGAACGCTATCCGGAAGGGTATTTTTTGATCCAATTGAACGAAAGGAACGAGATGGCGTGGAAAAAATTGATTCCTTTTTCACGCAACATGCTACAAGAATGGAAAGGCGAATCGAATTTGAAATCCATATTTCGGGATGGTGCGTTTAAGTTGCAGGAAATGACATTGGCCATGAATGGCTCCTGCTTGATGTTTTTCGAGTTCACGCGAGAAATCAGCCGTCGACCCTACTTCACTTCCATGGATCCATCCAATAATTTAGCTTCCCGTTGGTTTGATTATTATTTTGATGACATTTTAGTGGCTCATTTCGATGCGAATGGACAAGTTCAGTGGGAACAAATATTGCATAAAAGGCAATATTCGCAGGATGATGACGGTATTTTCAGTTCTTTCTACGTTTTTCACTTGCCCGCGTTGTTGCGCATCGTATTCAACGATGCGGTCAATGCTGACGGGACGGTTTCCGAATACCTGCTGAAGCCCAATGGAGACAATATACGCAAAAGTGTTTTGAATACCAGTTACAAGAATCTCAATTTGAGGTTTCAAGATGCCTTGACGACAGGACCCAATGAAATGTTGTTGCCCAGTGAATCCAACGGCAAACTAACTCTCGTTAAGATTCAATTCAATTGACGATTGTTGCAATTGACCTTAGGCTCTTCCATAATAAAAATGCATGCATTTGAATCGCTGGGAAAATCCTCTGTTTACATTCCATTGAATTGCGAAATCGCGCTTTAATTGAAGTCTCCTCTGGAAAAAGCCCTCTGATGTTGTGTGCTGAATGTTAAATTATCAGAGTGACTCTTCAGACTCCCAAAAACTTTCTATCTTGTTGGCCTGAATTTGCACGCTTGGCATGTTTGGCGGTTATCTGAGGTACCATTGTTGGTTTTTAGAATAGCCATAAGCATGAGACGAATCAACATTTAAACAAAACGAACGAACTATGAAACTCTTGATCAATTTGGTAAAGCTCATTGCTTTGCTGACCATTATTTACTTCATTGCTGCATTCTTAGGCAAATCCAGTTACCGGGTCGAACGCAATGCAGTGATCAACGCCCCACAAAAACTCATTTTTAACCAGGTTTCCATTTTTAAAAACTGGGCCAATTGGTCTCCATGGATGGAAAAAGATCCTTCTGTAAAAAATATGTATGAAGGCCCCGACGGACAAGTCGGAGCCTCCATGAGTTGGGTTGGCGATAAGAAACTCAGCGGCACCGGAAGCATTCGCGCTGCATCGGTCAATTCCCCATTTGAAATGGACTATGTACTGAGTTTTAAAGTACCTTTTGAAATGGAATCTACCGGGAGCTTCAGTTTACAAGCTGAAACGGATGATCAAACCAAAGTAACCTGGGTTGATGAAGGAAAAATTCCATTTTTGTTTCGTCCGATGATGATGTTCATGGACATGGACAAACAAATGGGTCCGGATTTTGAACGCGGACTGTTTAAGATTGATTCTGTATGCGAACATTTGTATATGGAAATGAAAAAAGTCATGGAACAGGATACCACCCGTGAACCTCAGTTGTTGCAATAAATACACAAGCTGTGTCACCCTTCTGTAGATCATTGGGGCGGCTCAAGCTACCAATCGTTCGCTTTCGGAGAATCAAATTTTTCGCAGGTAATCAAGGGTTAATAAAAACTTAAGTTCCTTTAGAAGGGCCCTCCGGTTTTCCGAATGTCAATCGGGTGTACTTACTTTGCCTAACATTTTGGATTCTATGAAACGACTCTTGCTTTTTGCAGCTGTGCTGTTGTGTTCAAATGGCCTGATTGGTCAAGCCGACAGCTGTCATATTCGATTCCACATACATGGTTTGAAACCTGGCAAAGTAAAATTCATTGCCGTATTCGCTGACCAAAATTACATTTTGGATTCTTGCATCGCTGATGCAGACGGTAAGTTTGAATTAAAGAGTAAACACGCCATTCCCAGTGGCTACTTTTATGCCATCCTTCCCGACTATTCCAACTTCCATTTTCTCATCGGCGATGAGGCTTTTTTCTCCATGGAAGCTCAGCATTCCAATATGGTCGGCACGATGGTGGTCAAGGGATCGACGGATAATCTATTGTTGTATGAAGGATTTAAAATTCAAGAGCAACAGGAACAACTAACCGATTCGCTGTCCAAATTAAAAAACACGGGAACTGCTTCTTCCGAAACCCTGAAAAAACTGGAATCGGACATTGAAAAACTACAAGAAGCCCGCAAGGAGCATTTGCTAAAAGCTCAAAAGAAATATCCCAAGGCCTTGTACACGAAATTTAAAACTGCGGGACAAAATCCCGAATTGGCCGAGCTCAAATTGCCCAATGGGGAGCCTGACCGAGAAGGGCAGTTGGAACTTTTCCGGAAAGCATTTTGGGACAATGTGGATTTTAACGATGTGCGTTTGCTGAGCACTCCGGTCCTGGCCAACAAATTGAAAAGATTCATCACGGAGTTAACCCCACAACATCCCGATTCAATCATCAGACAAGCAGACTTTGTGATTCAAAAATCAATGCTGAATAAGGAAATGTTTAAATTTTTCAGCAACTGGATTGCCATCAAACACCAACCTACGCAAACAAAGGTGATGGATGGAGAAGCGGTGTTTGTGCATATCCTTGAAAAATATTTCGACACCAAAGAAAAGGCATACTGGGCAACCGACAAGGATCTTGCCGATTTCAAAAAGAAAGTTTTCGAAATGAAAGCCAGCTTGCTCAACCGGAAAGGTCCTGATGTCGTCTCCACTGATTTTTACGGTAACACCCGCTCCATCTATGAAATCAATTCCGATTTCGTGGTGATTTTCATGTACGATCCGGATTGCGATCATTGCCAAAAAGAAACACCCCTGTTACGGAATTTTTATAAAGAATGGAAATCCAAAGGCGTGGAAGTTTTTGCCATTGTCTTGAACAGCACCGATGAAGAATGGAAGAATTTTGTACATAAGAATCAAATTGAAGACTGGATCAATGTTCATGATCCGACCAATCGAAGCATCTATGCAAAATATTATGTCGACATTACACCCGAATTATACGTTCTCAACAAAGAGAAAAAAATCATCGGCAAAAATTTGAAAGTGGAACAAATTCCAATCATCATCGAACAAGAGTGGAAACGTCTTGGGAAAATTCCATCTAAATGATGCAAACAGAATGAATTGATAGGTTACTTAGAACTGCGCTCTTTACATGCGATGTGCCCGGCTTAAACGAATTCTTTCAATTTCTCCATTGCTATTTCAACAAAGGGCCGCAAGCAAATCATTTGCAGATTTGACATCCCGCTTTTCAAATACTTTCAATGTAAAAAAAACGAAACTTGTAATTCATTGACTGTAAAAGTTGCGAACCATTCAGGCGGATGGCATTTGAAACAACATGTTTCAAGCAGGTTAAACGATCGATTTAACTTTGCGATGTTGTTTGAAGTGACAATTGTTGAGATGCAGGACCTTAACAAAAAAACCTGTAAATACCGGCGTATCTACAGGTGTCTAAAGGTCTCAAATAAAGAAAACTACATCTTTGATATCTTTTTAATTTGTTGTTTATCGGTTACAGTTGCTATTATTCTAATACTGTGCCAACTTTTTTTGTTTTTTGAAAAAATATTTTAAAAAAATTTTTTAACAGTCCATTATGATCCCTTTTTTGAGTCTTTTTTTGCACTTCGGTTTAATGGCTACAACTGCCCAAATGACGGGCGTTCCAGGCGGAATTTGGAGATCTGGTGGACGTGCAGATGGCGCTTGGGAATATCAAGCAGAATTTTATCAAAAAAATGGAAGATTGCATGCCAAAGTAAAACAATTGGGTCCATTGGCCACCATCCAACATTGCCATGCTTGCGCTCCACCTCACCAAGGTAAGCCCTTGCAGGAAATGGATATTGTATGGGATTTACGCAATGAAAACGGCATGTGGAAAAACGGAAAGATCCTCAATCCAGAAAATGGAAAGGTGTATGATTGTCAACTTTCCCTTGAACCCGGTGGCAAAATTGCCATTCGAGCATACATCAAAATGCCCCTGTTTGGACGCACCATTTTTTGGGAATCTGTTAAAACCGAAGCAGGTAAACAATAAAACCCCCCGATAGGCAGTTATTCCATTAATTAACCTTGCCTATGGTCAATACTTTTACAAGCTATCACCTTCTTCGGTACGTTTATCAGGAAAGCGATCTCGCTGAAAAGCAAATTTTGGAGGAATTCCTCCAAGAGGATCCCGATGCAAAAAAAGAAATGGTCATGTTGCGGAATGCCAAAAGGCATTTGCCTCAAGTGTTGTTTTCCGCACATTCAAAAACCCTGGGATCAATCCTCGAATATAGCCGATTGGCGTAGTCGAAGAGGATTTTCTGCTGCATCGTTTTACCAGCGTATTTGCATGGGAACATGCAGAGGCCAGCATTTAAAATGATCCTGAATGAATTCAGGACAATGGACAGACTGGCGCGATGCAAATCATGCAATTAACGGCTTGGTCACAATCCCGTGCGATCTACCGAATTCGCTAATACCGGCACCGTTTGGAGATAGGCCCATATCGCCTTGATTTCGTATTCCTTCATGGTTGAATAATTCGCCATCGGATATCGCAAAGCTTTACCATCCGGTCGCTTTCCTTCCTGAATGGCCTTTTTAAAATCTTCATAGGTCCATTTTCCTATCCCATTTTCTGGGTGCATGGTGATGTTGGCTGAAAATATTTTGCGGCCATCGAGGTCCACCAAAGTATTGCCGCCTCCCATGTATCCCAATGAATTTTCTGGTGCCAAAGGATCTTGCTTTTTAAAATCGGCCGAATGGCAAGCATAACAATCTACTTTCGAATGGACCATATATCTTCCATAAGCCACTTGATTGCTGGTATCGGGCGCCACAACTGGCTCAGTCGGGTAAACCAGTGGTTTCATGACATACCGGGAAAGTACTTTGCTCAAAAAACTGGGTTGACGCTCAGGATGCGTTTGTTCGGAAGCTGCAACCAAGGGATGATCAGACTTCAGAAAACATAGAATGGCCTCTAAATCGAGGTCCGATAATCCATGAAATTTGGGCATCCAGGGAGGAGCGAAATATCCGTCTGCTTTTACCCCTGTGCGCAGGAAATATGCCAGCTCATCGATGCTCTTTTGCCCGATTCCAGAAGCCGGATGATTGGTGATGTTGGATACCCAAACTTTTCCAAATACTGGATCGAGGTCTTTCATGAATCCGCCACTCAGTTTTCCATCTTGTCCTCGGTGACAATTTACACAAATCATGCTGGCTATGCGTGCTCCTTCTTCCACCTTGGTTGAATCGCAATGGAGTGCAAATGGACGAAGTGTGGGCTTGGGATATGTAGGTATGCCTGCTGCATGTATATATAGCGCAAAGCCAGCAAGCAGGGCAAGGGCTATCAGAATCAAAAGAAGCAGTATTTTAAGTGTTTTCATGATGGAGTATTTTGTACTTTTCGACTTACGGATAAAAAGCGCATATGGATTTATTACACCGTCTAAAATTGAAAAAAGGAAAAGAACAGAACCTCTGGCGCAAGCATCCGTGGGTATTTTCCGGTGCATTGCAAAGCGCAACGGGTGCTTTGGCAGACGGTGACCTGGTTCAGGTGTTGGATCATCAAGGGCAGCCTCTGGGTTTCGGGCACTTTCACCATGGCAGCATTGCCATCAAAATGTTGGGATTTTCGAATGATTCTTACGATGCAGGTTTTTGGGAAACAAAGCTGCAGGCCGCTTTACAATGGAGATTACGCTTGATTAGCCAATTGGGTCAAACCGATTGCTACCGTTGGGTCCATGGAGAAGGCGATGGCCTTCCCGGTCTGATCATCGACGTGTACCATGATACCGTTGTGATTCAATGCCACACCATTGGGATGCACCGCATGTTGCCTGAAATCCAGGCAGCTTGCCAGATCTGCATGGCAAATAATCGCATCCACATCGTGGATAAAAGTCGAAATGTACTGCCACCTGCTTACGGTAAAAATGTTCAGGACCGTTTGCTACTGGGTGAAGCGCAGGCGGTGAAGTGCATGGAAAATGGCATCCAATTCGAAGTGGATCCGATTGGCGGACAAAAAACAGGTTTTTTCCTGGACCAACGTGAAAATAGAAAACTGCTCGGACGTTATAGTGCCAATGAAATGGTCTTGAATGCTTTTAGCTATACAGGTGGTTTTAGTCTGGCTGCTCTGGCCGGTGGCGCCCGCCATGTCCATTCGGTCGACATTAGTCAAAAAGCCATCGACGGTTGCATACAAAATGTTCAACTCAACGAATTCCCATCGGAAAAACACACTGCAATATGTGCAGATGTATTGGATTATCTGAAAGACATACCTTCCGATCAGTTTGGCATCATTGTCCTGGACCCTCCTGCTTTTGCGAAATCCCTGAACAAAAGACATCAAGCCGTTCAAGCCTATAAGCGACTCAACCTTTTGGCCATGAAAAAAATTAAAAAGGGCGGACTGCTGTTCACCTTTTCTTGTTCGCAGGTGGTAACGGAGGAATTGTTTTACCATACCATCGTTTCTGCCGGCATTGAATCAGGACGTACATTCAGCGTATTGCAAAAATTGCAACAAGCTCCTGATCATCCGGTCAACTTATTTCATCCCGAAGGTGCTTATTTGAAAGGCTTGATGCTGAAAGTTGATTAGACCTTGCTGAATGAACACGCAAGTTTTACTCCATACCATTTTTGGCTTTTTCGTAGTCGGGCGACTGCAAAGCATTTTTGTATGCATCGGTGTATTTTAAACGCCCAAAGGAAGCCATGTATGCCTTGATATTCATGCCATCATAATGTATCAAACCCTTTCGATACTGCATGGTTTGAAATTGATTGAAAACCACCAACACAATGATCAAACTAACAAACGTTCGTTTGATTTTATCCGCCGATTTCCATATTTTTTCGATGCATAGGGCAAATGGAATGGACAAAAAAGCATACGCATCAATCATCGCCCGATTGCTAAATCCAATGTACCACCAGCACCACCAGGACAGTACAACATACAAATAGATGGGCATTAAAAAACGCAAAGCTAACAACGCCGGATGGTGTGTTCGATTTTTCAGGAACAAACCGACCATGGCAAAGCCCATGATGGGCGTATAGATCAACCAGCCGTTTCGAAAACCAAAAATCCCTTTGATTAAGGCCGGCTGAAGAAAGAAAAAATGCTCATCAAAATAGGAATAAAATACATATTGCCCGGTAATGGACTTCCAATAGAGCATTTGCGGAAGCAGCACAATGAAACTTGAAACCATGAACAAGATGACCGAACGGTAATGGTGTAGCAAAAAACTGAATCGCTCCTTAAATTGCCCCAAATGGTTCAGTCCAAATAGCAAAGGAAACATAGCAAACAACAAGTTGACCGGGCGAATCAAGGTGAGCATCCCCAAACAAAGACCCGCAATGATCAGATGTCCCCACCGCGGATGTTGGTACCAACGCACCACAGCATACATGAATACAGTACTGATGGAAAACGTATAAGCATGCGACATGCTGGATTCGCTGGTTGCGAAATAATACAAATTTGTTCCAATGGCAATGGACATCAAAGTTATCGCTACCGTCCATTCGCCAAACCACATGCGGAGTAATTTTCGCAATGTAAACAATCCGATAATCAGGTAAAAAAGTGCCGAAAAATGAATCCACATATGATAATAATAACTGAACCCATCCGCTGGAAGTCCCTGAATCTGACTTTGCAAGTGCGCCATGAAGAAGAAAGGAGCATACAAAATCGCCAAACCCATAGTTGGTTTGATCACCAATCCTCCATTGGGTGTTGGGTGAGGCCAGAATTTGTGTTCTTCCGCCAATTGCGGATTATTGCGCGTGAAATTCAATTTGTAATCATGGTATATAAAAGTGGCGGGCAGATAGGCGTAGTATCCAACGATATCCCAATCGATCACTTTAGCCGTATCCCATCGGGCGATGTTGAAGTTGCCAAATACCAGCAAAAAGACCACCAACAGGAAACCCCATTGCGAAGGGCTCAATTTATTTTTCATAATCCAAGTGGTCTGCAAAATACAAAAGCCACGCAAAACGTCATCGTCATCGATGTTTTGTATTTACGAGTTGGCGAAATTTTGGAAAGCAAACGGCTGCCGTAGCGATGCCCAAAAAATTGGCTACCAAATCCAATCCATCAAAGTTTCTACCTTGACCCTGAACATGTTGAAGCAATTCCATCATCAGACCATAGGCCCATAAAGCTATCGCCGGAACCATCCTTGCATGAGGGTTATTGCGAAGCCAACGGTCCGTGAAAAAACAAATTGCAGCGGCTCCATACAAGGTAAAATGTCCAATTTTATCCAAGCCGAAAATTTGGTTCCAATGAAAAACAGCAAGGCTTTTACCCGGCAACATGGATAACAGACCGATGACGCTAACCAAAAAATAGCCAGACCATCGAAAACATTGCTGTTTCCTCATTCCATTCGTGTTTTGTGATGTCTGTTGATTACTAACATCTGTTAGTTTGATGGGATTGGTTTTTCAATAAAGTTCCGTTGAACAACTAAGCAAAATTGTTCAGCCGATTCGCTGGAATGCACTGAGAAGCGATCCAGAAATAACGCAGGAATGAAGGGGTGCTTCCGGCATCTGCTAAAGTGATAAAACAAGCTTGTGATGCACCGTACGTACATCCAAAGCACCGGTGTTTGAGCATTCGCAAGCCCTTGTTAGCGAAGGGTACGAAGCCCGATCAGTGGCCTGTAAGTTCCTGGTATGCGGCCGAATCGAGCAAACTGTCTAATTCAGAAGCATTCAGGATTTCCACTTTGATGATCCAGCCGGACCCATAAGGATCCGAGTTGATCAATGTTGGATCATTGCCTGCTTTTTCATCGAGGGCTGGGTTGAATTCGAGGATTTTAGCGCTAACCGGCATGAATAAATCAGAGGTGGTTTTTACGGCTTCAACCGTACCAAACACTTCGTCCTTTGCAATTTCTTCACCTACGGTATCGACCTCCACGTATACGATGTCACCCAATTCCGATTGAGCGAATTCGGTAATCCCAATGGTTGCCTGGTTGCCTTCTACGAGGATCCATTCGTGCTCTTTGGTGTATTTCAGTTGGCTTGGAAAGTTCATACGTTGACTGTGGTTTTTATTGTTTGACTTGCTACAAATTGTTTGATTTCATCGGAAGTAAGGGATTTTGGTCTTTCCAAAGGCAGGTTGTAAGCGCGATCCCAACACAGTTGAGCAAGCACTCCCAAAGCCCGGGAAACCCCGAACATCACGGTATAAAAATTGTGTTCTTTCAAATCGTAGTGTTCCAACAAGGCACCTGAGTGGGCATCCACATTAGGCCATGGGTTCTTGATTTTTCCAAGGCTTTGTAAGATTTCTGGAACCACTTCGAATACATTCCAAACAATCTGGACCATTGGATCTTCTGGGCAATGCTTTTGGGCGAAATCGCGTTGCGCCATGAAGCGCGGATCGGGTTGTCTGAGCACCGCATGTCCGTATCCTGGAACAACCACTCCGTGGGCCAGGGTGGTTTTTACGTATTCGGCGATTTGCTCTTTGGTTGGTGTATTGGTGCCTAAGTCCCGAATCATATCATAGATCCAATCCATGACTTCCTGATTGGCCAGGCCATGCAATGGTCCTGCCAGGGCATTCATTCCTCCAGCCAGGGAAAGGTAAGCGTCGCTGAGGGTTGAACCCACCAGGTGAACGGCATGTGCTGAGGCATTTCCTCCCTCGTGGTCGGCATGAATGGTCATGTACAAACGCATGAGATCGCGGAATTCGCTCGAATCTTTCCCAAGCATATGGGCAAAATTGGCACTCCAGTCCAATGTGGGATCTGCAGGGATGTGCGCCCCGTTGAAAAATGTTTTGCGATAGACATAGGCCGCCACCAAAGGAAGTTTTGCAATGAGGTTCATACAGTCCTCATACATGTATTCCCAATAATTGGTTTTGTTCATGCCATCGTGATAGGCTACTGCAAATAAACTGGTGGATTGCATGGCCATGATGGCAATGCTAAACTGCGTCATGGGGTGAATGGCTGAATCCAGATGATCCAGAAGCTCATAATCTGCATTGGTCAACTTGGCACGGCGAGACCATTCCTGACTCAACCAGCGCACGTCATCTTCAGTGGGCAACTGGTCAGTCAGCATGAGCCAAAAAAGTCCTTCCGGGAGAGGTTCCGTGGCGCCATTGATTTTTGGAAGCAAGTTGCGCAGTTCAGGTATGGAATAACCTCTGAACCGGATTCCTTCCTGTGGATCCAGAGAAGAAGTTTCCCAGACCATGCTTTCAATTCCGCGCATGCCACCATAAACCTGGTCAATGGTGACCTCATCAATGATCATATTTCCATGGCTCTTAACCATGGTCTTAATTTCTTCCGCAGCGCTCGAAAAACGTTGTTTAAAAAGGGCTTTTAACTTGTCCATGAATCTAAATACTTTCCTACCGAAAAACAAAGCGCAAATGTATAATGTTTTTGAAGAACGCATAGAAAAACAATGGTTTTAACAATACCTTTGATCGGCCTTTTTCATGTACATCATCGATAACATTTTAGTAAGTGACGAGCTGATGACCGAAAAATTTCATTGTCAGCTGACCGCCTGCAAAGGCGCATGTTGTTACGAAGGAGATTTTGGCGCTCCGTTGCTCGATGAAGAGCGGGAGATCCTCGATCAAATTCAACACAGCCTGGAACCCTTTTTAAGCGCCGAAAGCATAACAATATTGGAATCCCAGGGAAGTTCAAAGTACTACCGCGGAATGCAATCGTGGGGTACAATGCTCCAGAAAGACGGGTCCTGTGTATACATGTATAAAAACGCTGAAGGCATTGCAGGTTGCAGCATTGAAAAAGCATATCAAGCAGGTGCTGTGAATTTTCAAAAACCCGTATCCTGCCATTTGTACCCGGTTCGGGTAAAAGAAAATAAAGCCCAGGGCTTTGTGGCTTGCAATTATGACCGTTGGGACATCTGCCAGGCTGCTTGTTCTTTTGGGAAGGATCAGAAAATGCCGTTGTACCGATTTGTGAAGGATGCGTTGATTCGCCGTTTTGGCGAATCCTTTTACGAACAATTGGACGCCGCTTACCAGGATCATCTCGACGTCCCGGAATCCTCAGCGCATACGCAAGCATAAAACATAAAACACAAACACTGAATTAAATCGGCTGGCGAGAAGCCTTATGCCAGTTCGTGGCCGCAAATCCGCTCGCATGCGATGATTTTTTAATACATTTGGCCGAGTTAAAACCATATGAATAGTACCGATTGTTTTGAAGTGATAGGTGGACAGCGTCTGAAAGGATCCCTGGAGCCGCAAGGTGCAAAAAATGAAGCATTACAAATTCTGTGTGCTACCTTGCTGACGGCACAACGCGTACGGATTGACAATTTACCCGATATTCTGGATGTCAGGCACCTGATCCAGTTGATTGAAGGCCTTGGAGTCAAAGTCACCCAACACGATGCACATTCCTATACTTTTGAGGCCAGCCAGGTGGATCTCGATTTTTTTGGCAGCGAAGCTTTTCAATCCAATGCACGAAAGATACGCGGTTCAGTCATGCTGTTGGCCCCGTTGTTGGCTCGTTTCAAAAGGGCGATGTTGCCAAAGCCCGGCGGCGATAAAATTGGAAGAAGGCGACTGGATACACATTTCCTGGGACTGCAAAAATTAGGTGCAGCATTTCATTATGACGATCAGCGGAGCGCTTACGATATCAACGCATCTGAATTGAAGGGAGCTTACATACTCATGGATGAAATCTCCGTAACAGGAACTGCCAATGTGATCATGGCAGCCGTTTTAGCCCATGGCAACACCACCATTTACAATGCTGCATGTGAACCATACATTCAGCAATTGTGCAAAATGCTGGTTTCCATGGGTGCGCGTATTGAAGGCATTGGCTCCAACATGTTGCACATCACTGGGGTAGAGGTTTTGAGTGGAACCCAGCATCGCATATTGCCTGACATGATCGAAGTGGGAAGTTTCATTAGCCTGGCGGCAATGACGCAATCGGAAATCACCGTCAAAAATGCAGGGATCGAGCATTTGGGCATCATTCCATTTGTCTTCGAAAGAATGGGCGCAAAACTCATCGTCCAAGGCGATGATTTGTTGATTCCGGCCCTTGAAGAATATGAAATTCAGTCCTTCATGGACGGCTCCATCATGACCATTTACGATGCCCCGTGGCCTGGATTTACGCCCGACCTGATGAGCGCATTGTTGGTCATGGCGATCCAAGCAAAAGGCAGCGTTTTGATCCATCAAAAAATGTTTGAATCGCGCTTGTTTTTTGTTGACAAACTCATTGATATGGGAGCTCAAATCATTTTATGCGATCCTCACCGTGCCACGGTCATTGGCCTCAATCGACGATTTCCTTTGCGTGGAATCGAAATGACCTCTCCTGATATCCGTGCAGGTGTGGCATTGTTGATTGCGGCTCTTTCGGCGCAAGGCAAAAGTAAAATTCACGCCATTCACCAAATTGATCGTGGCTATGAACACATCGATCAGCGATTGAACGCAATCGGTGCACAGATCACCAGACTCTAACCGAGCATGAAAAGCAGGACCCCTTGGAAAGTGAAAATGGATAAACCCCTGGCGCCTGAAATTTTGGAGGGGCCAGCTGCGTGGAATCAAAAATACCATGGAACGCGTATGGTAATTCCCACTCCCCGGCTCATCGAACAATTGCTTTTTGAAATTCCAAAAGGCAAGGTTTGGACCAACAGCCAACTGAGAGAGCATATCGCCGAACAATGCAAAGCAGACTACGCCTGCCCACTCACCACCGGAATTTTTCTTCGCATCTGTTCGGAATATGCAGAAGAAATCCGCTCCGAAGGAGCAAAAAAAATTCCCCCGTATTGGAGGATTATCAGAGACGATGGCAGCTTTAATGAAAAATTTCCAGGCGGCATTGAAGCCCACATCCAAAAGCTTCGAGAAGAAGGCCACCAGGTGATCCAGACTCACCGTGGTAAGTGGTTGCTTAAAAAAACATCGTGAGCATTCGGTAATTAAATGATAAAAAAACAGTCTATGCCACCACGCAGATTATGGTTGAGTGTATATTTTTTGGCATGTATTGCATGCAGTTCTCCAAAAATCGGATGGTATCAAACCGTGCCCAATGACGTTGCGCGCATCGAGTTGATTTTGAAAAAAAACAAGACCTTTGACTTGCACTTCAATGATCTGGATGAAAAGCCCGCCAAAGATTATGTATTCAAAGGGCAGTGGACTGAACAAAAAGAAAAAATCCGTTTGCTATTTAAGTTGGATAAAAATGACCTTCCCGATTTGTATGCATTGTTTGATCCAAATTTGACAGAAGTCCCATCCGTCAGGATTCTTGACAAACGAACCGTGGAATTCAAGAAATCAGAAAAACGAATTTACATATGGGGCATTCCATGCCGTAAAATGGAGGTATTGGCCAAATGACGGGTGGTTGGATGAACCCTTCCAACCGAAAGGGTGTATTCAAAAGGCCAAAGCGAATGGCTAAAAGTAAAAAATTTAATGAACAAAACTAACGAACGTTAGCATCTCCCTTTTCATTACCCATTCTCCACTGCATCAGGCTCTGCTTTTTTGCTTCCAATTTGCTGCGGCGGCTTCGATGGTTTCTTGTTTTTTAGCAAAACAAAAGCGAATGAGGCGTGGGTCGTATCCATCGTGGTAAAAAGCCGAAACGGGAATGGTGGCTACCTGGAATTCTTCTACCATTTTTTCGGCATATGCAATGTCTGACAATGGTTCTGATGAAGGAATTTGTGCAATGGCGAAGTAAGAGCCTTCACAAGGAAGGAAGTGCAGTCCCGTGACGTCCATGATTTTTAAAAAAACGTCCCTCTTTGCCTGGTAAAAGGCCGGGAGTTGATCCATGAAGTCCGGATGTTGCTCCATGAATTTGCCGATGGCGTATTGCGCCGGTGTGTTGACGCTGAACACGAGGAACTGGTGGACTTTGCGAATTTCTCGCGTGAGTTCTTCCCGCGCTACGGTGTATCCAATTTTCCATCCGGTATTGTGCAAGGTTTTGCCCATGGAATAGCAAACAATGGATTGCTCCATCAATGTAGGGAATTGCAATGCGCTGCAATGGTTGTTTCCATCAAACACCAGCATATCGTATACTTCATCCCAAACCATCAACACTTCATGGCGGCTTGCAAGTTGTTGAAACCGCAACAGATCGTCTTCACTCAGGATGCGACCAGCCGGATTGTGTGGATTGTTGACCAAGATCATGCGAATGGAGTTCGATTGCAATGTTTTTTCCAATGCTTGCCAGGGTATTGTGAAATCGGGCAATTCTAACCGGAGGTATACCGGTTCACCGCCATTGACCAAAACCGCTGGCCCATACGAATCGTAGGCTGGTTCAAAAATCACCACTTTATCGCCCGGACGCACGAATGCGCTGATCAAGGTATAAATGGCTTGTGTGGCTCCGGCGGTCACGGTGATATCTGTTTCCGGATTGCAAGCAAATCCATACCGCCGTTCCAGTCGTCCTTGAATTTGTTGACGGAGCAAGGGCAGACCTGGCATGGGAGCATACTGGTTGAATCCCATATGCACCGCTTCCTGAAGGTATTCAAACAGTTGTTCAGGAGGTGAAAAATCTGGAAAACCCTGGGCCAGGTTGATGGCTTGAAAGCGGTTGGCGAGGGCCGTCATTTTTGCAAAAATGGAGACTCCCGCGGCCGGCAATTTCGATGCAATCGGATAAGTCATTTGAATCAGGGGAAAACTAACAATTGTTAGTTTTTAATGCTTTGCGTATTTTTTGAAAATCCGGTCGATCTCTCCGGCCAATCGGTGATCTTTCTCGGTAACCATATCCCCTTCATCGTGGGTTGTCAGGGTGATTTCCACTTTATTCCACGAGTTTTTCCAGTCCGGATGATGGTTAAGTTTTTCGGCTTGAAAAGCAACCTCGGTCATGAAGGCAAAGGCTTCGCCGAAATCCCGAAATTCAAAATTTGCTTTCAATTTGTTACTGCTTTCTTTCCACATGGTTTCTGCTTAATAGTTTTTATTTGAAGTCAAAGGAATGTTTTGTCAATTCTAAAATGGCTTTGTCCAAAAGATCGATCGCCGCATCGACATCGTCTTCATGAACCATTTCGGTGACCTGATGCAGGTGTCGGGTGGGAATGGAGATGGCCCCTGCAATGGTACCGTTGCCTGCTCTTTGGACCGATGCAGTATCTGAACCACCGCCCGTCATCAGCTCTGCCTGCCATCGGATGTTGTGTTGTTGGGCGACGGATTTTAAAAAACGCACCATGCGAACATCCGGAATCACGCTGCTATCAAACAATTTGATTGCTACGCCGGCACCTAAACGAGTGACCACTTCATGGGCTTGGGCCCCTGGAACATCGTAGGCAATGGTCGTGTCAATATTGATTGCAAAGTCCGGTGCTATGTAATTGGCAGCGATCTGTGCTCCACGTCTTCCCACTTCTTCCTGGACTGTAAAAACACCATAGACTTGATGATCGGGCAATTTGCTGCTGAGGCGTTTCATAAGCTCCACCAAAACATAGACCGAGATGCGGTTGTCCAATGATTTGGCATTGAAACACTTACCCATGCGAATCATTTCGCGCTCACGAGTGATGGGATCTCCAATGTGTACGCGCTGCACCACTTCTTCACGGGGCAGACCGGTATCGATGTAATAATCCTTCAGTGCGGGTGCTTTGGAACGATCATCGCTACTCATCATGTGAATGGGTTTGCTTCCCATAACCCCCATGGTATCGTCTTGTCCATGGATGATCACCCTTTGCGCGGTGAGTGTCTTGGGGTCAAAGCCTCCAAGGGGCAAGAATTTGATAAATCCTTCATCGTCAATGTGTTGAACAATGAAAGCAATTTCATCCATGTGCGCTGTGAGCATGAGTTTTTTATCGGAACTTCCTTTTTTCAGGACGATTAAATTGCCCATCGCATCCACTTCCAGGTGGTCAACATAAGCTTGTAGCAGATCGGTCAGTAAGGCCCGGATGGGTTGTTCAAATCCCGGTGCGCCCGGAGTCTGGGTGATTTTATTCAACAATTCAAATTCCACCATGCATCAACTTACTCGGCCAAAAATAAGCCAAACCGTCTAATTCAATAAATATGGCTTTTGCCACTATATATCTTGCTGATTTTTATGAGCTTTGCGCCATGACAGGCCTTCGCAGTCTTGCTAAAGAAACCTTGATCTATGGTTTGAGTTATTCCTTAGGGCGCTTGATCAACTTTCTATTGGTGACCGTGTACCTCACACGCGTTTTTTCGGATGCAAAAGCTTATTTTTCCATTTACAGCGAACTGTATTTTCTGATTGCACTGTTTTTAGGCATTTTGGGATTGCGCATGGAAACCGGATTTTTTCGGTTTGCATCGGACGAACATTTTCACAAGAAAATTTACCCGCTGGCCAGCCAGTTGGTGTTGCTTCTATGTGCAAGTTTCTTGATTGGGGTTTATTTAGGCATAGACTTCATCGAATCCTTATTGCAGTATCCTGATTTGCGTTCACTGATTTACCTTGCTGCCTGGATCACGGTGTTCGATGTGATCAGCGCTTTGCCTTTTGCTCGCATCCGATTTGAAAAAAGACCCTTGCGTTATGCGTGGATCAAACTCAGCGGTTTGTTGTTGAATGTAGTCCTGGTGCTTGTTTTTCTTAATTTATACGATGGATCCGCCGGCGAAAAACTGTATTGGGTGATGATGGCTAACCTGATGGGAAGCGCGTGGGTGTTGCTTTGCCTCATCCCTGAAATGAAAGCTTCCTTTGCAGCAGCCGATTGGTCCATGGCACAAAAACTCCTACGCTATATCAGTCCGCTGTTATTGGTCACCTTGTCCTTCATAGTGATACAATACGGCTCCACCAGCATTTTAAAATATTTTTTGCCAGGATCGGTTCTCGAAAACCTTGACACGAGCAGTCAATACAACGCTGCCGTGCGGCTGTCAGTCATCATGAATTTATTTGTAACGGCTTTCAATTACGCCGCCGAACCATTTTTTTTCAGGACATCCAAACAAGCGGATGCAAGACCGTTGTTCGCAAAAGTTTCGCTGTATTTCATCGTAGCTTGTTCGTTGATTTATCTGGTGACCTGTCTGTTTGTTCATGACATTGCCCTTCTGCTCGATAAAAATTTCAGGGGAGAACTTTCGTTGGTATACATTCTTTTATTGGCCAATGTTTTCATGGGACTTTACTCCAACATTTCAAGTTGGTATAAATTATCTGACAACAACCATCAACTTGCGTTGGTGAGTGTGTCAGGGATGGTGTTAATGATCCTGCTCAACATCTGGTGGATCCCCTATTTGGGCAACCGTTCAGCCGCCTTTGCCAATTTGGTTGCCTATGTCTTCATTTGCGGCATGGCTTATTACCAGGGACAAAAGAAATTTCCAATCCCTTATGAAATTCAAAAAATGGCCCTTTGGCTTGGTATCGCTGTTTTATTGGTCTGGTGTCTGCCCCAGACGTATGCATACTTCGGAATCAGCGACTGGGCAGCACGTTTTACTTCAATGGCGATCATCGCGACCTATGCATTTGCGGCTTATGTGGTTGTTCATAGGAGGGAAAAAGCTTAAAGCTATAACTTCTAGGTACTAACATTCGTTAGTTTTGCAACTTCTTAAAAAACCAGCGCTATAAATTTGGATAATTCTAAAAATAATTTTACCGAGCGCTTGAAGCGAAAAGCTGTATGCTTGAAGCCAAAACTTATAGATACTAACATTCGTTAGTTCTGTAGTTTCCAGCTTTTGCTTTAGGCTTTAAGCTTTAGGCTTTAAGCTCTTAGCTTCCTCACATATTCATTCCGCCGCAGACACTGAGCACTTGTCCGGTGATGTAACTGGATTGATCGGAAGCCAGGAACAGAACTGCTTGAGCGACTTCTTCCGGACGAGCCAATCTTCCCAAAGGGATGGCTTTCATGAAGGACTCTTTGGTTTTTTCGTCGAGCACATGGGTCATTTCCGTTTCGATGAATCCCGGAGCCAGAGCATTGCAGCGAATGTTGCGGGAAGCCAATTCCTTGGCCATGCTTTTGGTAAACCCGATCATACCGGCTTTGGATGCGGCATAATTGGATTGTCCTGCATTTCCAAAGACTCCTACCACAGAAGAAATGTTGATGATGGACCCGTTTCGCGTGCGCATCATTTGTTTGGCAGCATGTTTGGTCAGATTGAAGCAGGATTTCAAGTTGGTGGTGATGACTTGATCCCATTGTTCTTCGGTCATGCGCAGGATCAGGTTGTCCTTAGTGATCCCGGCGTTGTTGACCAAAACATCCAATCCGCCAAAATCGCTGACCACTTGTTGAATCAATTGCTCTGCATCGGCATGTACGGCGGCATTGGATTGGTAGGCACGTGCTACCACGCCATGCGCTGCGCATCGTTGGGCAACTTCCTCAGCCTTTTCCGGCGAACTTACATAGGTGAGGGCGACATTAGCCCCATTTTTAGCCAGGCATTCTACGATGGAAGCTCCGATTCCCCGGCTTCCTCCAGTGACAAGAGCAATTTTTCCTTTTAGTATCATAGCATTGGATTACCGGGTAAAGATAAATGAAAGATACTTTCGGATCCTTGAAAAGGGACAAAATAATAGAGCGAATAATGATTCCGATAAAATTGTAAAAAGTTAAAAACTCAGCATCTTCATAAATAAATTAATCAGGAGCTAAAAGCCAAAAGCATATCGCGAAAAGCGGAAATATTATGCCTGTTCGTTAGCTGGTCATTTTAGAAAAAATATTGAACTAACAGTTGTTAGTATTCATATGAACAAAGCGCTTCACTTTAAACTTTGCCCTTCCGATAAAATTAATTGCCTTTCCTTATAGTGCCCAATAAAGCCACTTGTTTCAGTTGCCTGAAACTTATGTATTTTAACATACGTTGTCGTCTAGCATCTAGCTTCTGGCCTCCCAAACACATCCCCGCTTGAATGATCTTCCATTGCCCCGGTCACACTTTTCAACACGTTGATGCGTTGATGTCTGCGCAAATAGGCCAACAGGGCAAACACCAAGGCTTCCTTAAAATCGACCAGTGATTTTTCGGGAATCACATAGCGAAGTGTCCCTTCTCCCAGGGTGTTCAATCGTTCTACGAGAAATGCATGATAGCTTCCTCCCCCGGTGCACAATACCGATGCGTTGGATACGCTGGTGGGTGCACAAGAAGACCAAACACTTTTTAAGAAACGGTCAATTTGAAAGGCGATGTGTTCAACGGCTGTACACATCAGGTCATGGGTATCCAAGTTGGAATCAGCAACGAATCGTTCAAAATGTTCTGCATACCATTCCCTGCCCAGGCTCTTAGGGGCAGGTTTGTTATAAAAAGGAATTGCATTCCATGTTGCCAAAACATCGGGTAATACCTGTCCTTTGCGTGCATTTTCACCTTGCGGGTCATATTCCAATTGCAACCGACGACTGAGCGCATTGAGCAACATGTTGCAAACACTGAGGTCGCAAGCCCGTCGGCAACCCTGTTCATCCCAGGAAGCGTTTGAAATGCCCCCCAGGTTCAGGCAGAAATGGTATGCAGGGAACAGCATTGCATCGCCTATTGGAACCAGTGGAGCTCCCTGGCCACCTTTTAAAACATCTTGTTTTCTAAAATTGCAAACCACTGGGATGCCGGTTCGTTGGGCGATCATTGCTCCATTTCCAATTTGGAGGCTGATGCCTTGGTCGGGTTGGTGAAAGATGGTGTGGCCGTGTGAGCCAATGAGATCAGCTGATTCCTGGTGCTGATCCAAAAAATTGCGGACCTGCCATCCCAGCCAGTCGCCATACGACAGATCCAATTGCAGCAGCTTGGATTCGTCCAGGCAAAATGCAGCTTCCAGTTGATTTTTCCAGCCCACTTCATAGGGTATGTGTTGGGTGGCAATCAAGCGGTATTGGATCGATTCGTGGCCATCAAATTCCACCAACACGATGTCCAGTCCATCCAAAGAAGTTCCCGACATTAAACCAACTACTTTCATCCTGGAAAATTACAGCAAGGATTGGGATGAAGAGCCATCAGTAAATGGCCATATCAAACAGTTTGCGGTATTCCAGGCTCATTGGATGTTGAGGTCCCAAAAAGTGGAAGAGTGCGATGCCGCTTCTTCGAGGCAGTTCATTTTGGAAACTGGGATCTTTGTGTACGGCTTCGATGATGGATTCAAGGGCATTGGAAAGATCTTGATTGCGCACGGCGATCAGAGCTGATTGCAAGCGTTCGAAAGCCGGTGAGGCATCTGTAATTGGTAAATGAATCCACTCGGAGATGGCCCGTGCATCCTTTTCGAGTTCAGAAGGTTCCAGTGCATCCTCTTGTGAGGGAATTCGTTGCAGTGCTGCTTGGTCGTCGAAAAACACTTCATGTTGCACAAGCATTTGAAGGGCTTTTTCATGTTCCGGATGACCGCTCAAGAAAAGCTTCAACTTGCTTACCAGTCGTGCATCCGGAAACTCCGTGTGTTCTTCGATCAATGCATCGAAATCATCCACCTGAGCTTCCACCACTTCCGCAATATCGAGGCGTTTAAAATTTGCGTCCAGCCATTTGCGGATGGTTTCCTTTGATTGTGCACCGGTGAATTCGTCGACGATTTTTCCTTCATACACCAATTTGCAATGAGGGATGCTTTGAATTCTAAAATAAGCGGCGATTTGTTGCTCCTCTTCGGTATTGATTTTTACCAAAGCCCACCTTCCCTGGTCTTCCAATTCGAGCTGTTCGAGCACAGGCCCCAGTGTTTTACAAGGGCCGCACCAATTTGCCCAAAAGTCGATGAGGATGGGCTTTTCAAAACTCAGATCGACAACATCCCTTTTAAAATCGAAGTCTGTATGGTTCATACCGCAGCTTGCCTGGTGAAATAACTTGTTGATGTAGCACTGTTCGATACGCGAACATGGAGCCTGAAATTCGCCCAAATAACAGTTCAAGGCGCGATATGGTTGCCTGAGCGGCGGCAGATTTATACAAATGCAGCAGCTAAAATTCAATCGATTCCATAAATTTGCAGGAATAAAATTGGACCCATGAGGTTTTGGATGCTATTGATTACTACCCTGGTTACCATTTCTTGTCGGAACATTTCGCCGAGCGAAGCTTCTTTGCCTAAGAAACCCTTGACCCGCGAGAATTTGCAAGGTTCCTGGACCACCAAACCAGGATCCAGCGCTGAAATCCGTTTCAGCCAGGACAGCATTTTTTTCATTGAAGACGAACAGGCTTTTCCGTATATGATTACCGGCGACTCCATCCAATTTGAATTTGAGTACGCCACCTTCTGGTATCGGATTGACCTTATGGGTGACGAACAAATGCGGATGTCTTCGCCTCACATGGCCATTTCATATTCCCGCATCAAGCAACAGTAAGAAAATTTTATACTTATAAGCCATTGACCTGAATCTGGAATTCGGGGCTAAAGGAGTTTTTTTTGCAACGTCCCTTAAGGGCTATACTGCTTGCCGGAAAAGCTGATAATTCAAAGGATTGCGCGCTAAAGAAGCCATGTAAACCATCTTTTCGATCACAATTTGGCTTAAATACCCCCATTGTTTTCGGAATTTCAGAAGAATCCTTACATTTGCCATCCCTTTAGGGTCGGGTGGCCGAGTGGCTAGGCAGAGGTCTGCAAAACCTTGTACAGCGGTTCGAATCCGCTCTCGACCTCAAATCATTAAATCCCTTTATTCTTGTGAATAAGGGGATTTTTTGTTTCGGAAACCCCTTGCACGAACATCTTATGTTAAGTGACCTGGTTAACAGGTAATAAGCGACCGGTCGAAATTGCTTAAATGATGCAGATTTTTCGTAAAATTGCTACATATAACCAAACATGTTTGAATGGCTTTTGAAAGTTTAACGGACGACATAATTTCAAGTACTCAAATACCAAAGTGCAAATTATTCCCAAATAATATCACATTTTTATGAATCGGAAACTTAGCTGTATTGTTTACGCAATTGTACTTACAATTTACTCACCTAAATCAATAGCACAACAATGGTTTCCATTGGGTGCGCAATGGGTTTGGGGAGCAAATGTGCCATATTCACCTTTGCTGGTATATGCTGATATGACCTGTAATGCAGAAGTCCTTCTTGATGGAATAATCTGTAAAGAACTAAGCTTTAGTGGTCCTTACCACAACAGCAAAAGTTATGTATACGAAAAAGACAATGTGGTTTATTATTATGTCAGAAAAGGTAAATTTACAGTCTTGTATGACTTTAACAAATTACCTGGTGAATTCTGGCTAGATGAGGCAGATAGTTGTACTAATATTATTCGAGTAGATAGCACTGGATATGATACGATCAATGGCACCCCACTAAAAACACTTTACGTTTCAACCGATAGCCTTAAGTATCCCTTTAAAATTATTCAATATATTGGCTATATAGGTGTTCCATTCCCTAACTTCTCTCCATACTGCTATTCTGTCCAAAATGACAATTCAATTGTATTTGGATTAAGATGTTATAAGGACAAGTTCATTGGATTTCATGATTTTAAAATTGTTCCTACTTGCCATTGGACATATTATACTCACACAGAAGAAGAACGAGCTCAACAACCTATAATAAAACCGAATCCAGCTTATGATTATCTTAGTGTTGAATGTTCCAATTGTATTCAGAACTCCTACCAAATTATGAATAGCAATGGTGATAAAATAATAGAAGGTAAATTTTTAACTCCTGATTTCAGGATATGCATTCAAAATTTATCTGTTGGGGTTTACTTCATCCGGATTTATAACGATGGAGCGTCTGTATTGACTCATACTTTTATAAAAATTTAAGTTCATTCTTCAATGCAAAAGATGTCGCCCAAATTAATAAATAGCTTTTTTTACCCTTCAACTCATAATGAGGTAGTCATAGTTTAAGTGTAATAAACCTTATGGTAATCAAAAAGAAAATACCGGCTAAAAGTTTATATTAAATTGAATGACTGTGGAATTAAAAAACTCCAAAATAATCAAAAAGATCTGCGATGAGACTAACTGACGTAGTCTTCTTTTTGAATTTTATCTAAAACCTTTGGAATCACAACAGTCAAGCCCATCAAAGGGATAAGCCAAATGACTCTACTAGCATAACGATCAAGCACTATACTCAAATTTGCACAGACAAAAGCATTGGCTACAATCAATGGAAAAATCAGCAACATAAATTGCATCAACAGCTTACTTTGAATGCTTTGGTCATGATGAATAAGCCAAACTAGAAGACCCATGCTAGAAAAGATGACACAGAGCATTTGGATCAAATTGAGGAATGAATAATCTTGTTTTGCCAGGCACTGATTGCTCGCCAAAAATTCCTTAAATTCATATTCAAAATGGTTTTTAATTTCAATGGTCGGCGGTTGTAACATATCATGGGAAGATGGGGCATCACCTGTATTGAATTTAAAAAGTTGTTTCAATCCATGCACAATGCATTTATAGCTAAAAAGAAATAAATATTTGGGTGTAGTCAATAATCCCAAGATAATAGAAATATTCTCCGTTTTATGTATGTTCCAGTCGCCGTTTCTTGTTACCGGACTCTTTGAATCCCATATCATATCCCAAGGTAAAGAGTCTTTTCCATTGCATAAATACCAATGCTTAGAGTCGCAAGATTCATTTAAAAATGGAACCAACAGATCATCTTCATGCAGTTTATTTATCAAAAATACATGGCCACCTTCAGAAATACTCATCCTGCCTCCTATGATGTAATTTAAGCTTAACGATAGTATAATTGAAAATCCAAATAATATGACTAACTTGAAAAGTTCTTTTGTTTCTCCAAAAATCACTCGCCCAAAATATTTTCGAAAAACCCAATTGAGCAAGACAGTCAGCAGGAAACCAAAAGTAAAAATGAAAATATGTGAATTATGAACCAATATGCTGAAAATAAATATTACTCCAGTGATTACACTTGTCCGTATATTATTTTTTGTTTTCAAAATAAGTATTCCTGTCAAAATCATAATAGAAGTAAGAATATCTGGAGTTAACATAGAAGTGTTAAATGATATGCCAGTTGTAATACTTAATAGACCTATTACAATCAAGGTACTGATATGGATATTTTGCCGTGGCAAATTGAACAGCTCAATAAATTTATGAATGATCCATGAAACAATTAATGCTTGTACCAAAATGACCAACCACAGTGAAACATTTAAACTGGCAACTTTGATAAATAAGCCGTAATAAATCGGTCTGTCAACAGGTATTTCCAATGTAAAGCCCGATCGAATATAAGTGCCGGTATCCGGGTAAACCAAAGGAAACCCATTCCTAAAAGCTTCGAGCATCAAAATAAAAGCTCCGATAATAACACTGTAGATTGTTCTCATACTTCTATTTCCTAAAAAATCAAACGGTTATTGCAAAAACGTATTATTTTTCAACGAAACTGCATTGAATTCATTTTATGAACCGTCATTTAATGCACAAACTTTAACACTTGCAAGAATGGTGAATTAAACTTCCTACTCATAAACCTATTCAGTTTAATTCCATTTATACATATTACGGTAAATCAAAATATTTTGAGGTCGAATTTTGCAAATTGTTTTAACCAAAATCTTGCGACAAGCAAGTCATTCGGTCACTGGGCGAAATGTTCCGCGCATGAATGCTGCCGAAGGGAAAAATTTTGAAGATTGCTTGCACGAAATCGAATTTATAGAATCATAAAAAAGAGCTTCCTTAGCTTCAACTCCTTAACTTTGGTGGGTTATTACACCAATCATCCTGTTATGAGCATTACTACCAATCAAAATTTATCGCGTATTCTGCGTATAATCATTGCATGCATTTATGTGCAAACCCTTTACTTCAAATTTTCGGCTCATCCGGATTCGGTTTACATTTTTTCAAAAATCGGAATGGAGCCCTATGGACGCATCGGTCTTGGCGTGGTGGAACTCCTCACGGCTGTGTTGCTGTTGATTCCATCTACCAAAACGTGGGGTGCTTTGGTCAGTCTATCCATTATTTCAGGGGCAATCTTCCTGCATTTGGGTCCGATAGGCATCGAGGTACAAGGTGACTCTGGGAAAGTTTTTTACCTGGCTTTGTTGGTTTTTCTATGCTCTTTGGCAGTCGCTTTCATACACCGCCAGGAGGTTCAGAATTTATGGCACCGCTTCTTTGCTAAAAAGGATGTTTCTTGATTTAAGCCCTTTCGGAATGGCTGAATTGCCAATTATGTTCTAAATTTACCCTTGCTGGTTATGCCTTCGCAGGTGTGAATTTTACATGATACCAATTGGAAAAGGCATTGCAGCCCAAATTCGAAGGCTTATGAAATTTGATTCCATACAAAAAACGTTGTCGGACCTTGCTTTTTATTTGAGGGACCTGAGCGATCAGGAATTCACAAAACCCATGAACAGCCTAAGTGGCAGCAGCATTGGAGAACATACCCGTCACATCATTGAATTTTTTCAAGAACTGCTCACAGGGTATTCCTCAGGTTTGGTCCACTACGATGGCAGACAGCGCAATGCGGTCATCCAAACCAATCTCCACGTAGCCCTTCAAATCATTCAACAACTTGCCTCGCAAATTGAACTTTCAAACAAACCCTTGTTGCTTAAATCGAATATATGTGACCAGGACCAATGCATAGAAACCAATTATCACCGCGAATTGATGTATGCATGGGAGCATTGCATCCACCATCAGGCATTGATCAAAGTTGGACTGATTGAATTGAATAAAACATCCGTCGATGAACGATTTGGAGTTGCGGAATCGACCCTTTCTTATCGCAAGCAATGTGTACAGTAAGTTACCTGAGTCTAAAAGGACAGGCCATCTTAACTTCCAACCGCGACGAACGACGAACAAGACCCTCCGCCCGTCCTCCTAAAGCATATACCCATCGCGGCAAGCAGCTGTACTATCCCCAGGATCCGGAAGGAGGCGGCAGTTGGTTTGCCATCGATGATACAGGCAATGTCCTGGTCTTGTTGAATGGGGCTGAAGAAAAACATAACCCCCAACCACCTTACCGAAGAAGCAGGGGAATGGTCCTATTAGATCTTCTTGAACAAGCTGATGTGCACGAATCCTGGCTCGGCATTGATCTCATGGGCATCGAACCATTTACCCTCATCCATTATTCCCAAGTCATGTTTTTTCAACATCGGTGGGACGGCTCGCAAAAAATTACCCTGCCCCTGAATCGCAAAATGCCGTACATCTGGTCCTCTACCACGTTGTATCCTGCTGCCATAAGAGAGGAACGCGAACGTTGGTTCAAGGCGTTTTTGCAACAACATCCGGATCCCAATGCCGAACACCTGCTACACTTTCATCAACATGCCGGAAAACACGACACGAAGAATGGTTTGATGATGAACCGGGACCAAAAATTACTGACCAAAAACATCACCCAATGCTTGGTCAGCGATGTGGGAATTGAATTGAAACACATTGACCTGCTCGAGCACTCGCATCACTCACTCCATGTAACATACTAACAGTCGTGAGTTTACTGCTTCACAAAATAAGACATTGGGAATATTGGCCAGCCTGGCTAATCTACCTGCCCGTTTCGGCGAATTGGTTGTATTACAGCATCCGTTCGGGCAGTTTATTTTTTTTCAACCGCGTCAATCCAGGAATTCCCAACGGAGGTATGTTGAATGTCAGTAAAATGTCTATTTACTCAATTCTTCCTGATCGGTATTGCCCAAAAACAAGCTTAGTAAAAGCCGGTACTTCATTTGAAGATTCTTTCGCCGCTGGTGCCTGGAGCTTTCCGTTGTTTGTAAAACCCGACAAGGGACTTCGCGGTACATTGGTAAAAAGAATTGATGCGTTGGATGAATTGAAGGAATACCACCATCAGGCTTGTTTCGATTATTTAATCCAGGAACACATTTCTTATCCATTGGAGATAGGATTGTTTTATATAAAGATTCCTGGTGAACCAAAGGGCCGGATTACCGGTATCGTAGAAAAAGTTTTGCCATTTGTCATCGGCGATGGACAATCCTCTTTGAAATCATTGATGGCACAAGACCCGCGTCTACGCATGCAAATTGCTGCGGTTGCCAAGGAATATCCTGAACGGTTGCATTGGGTTCCAGAGGCAGGACATCGTGTAGAGTGTATGCCATACGGTAATCATTGCCGCGGCGCATTGTTCCTCGATCAGAGTCACCGGATCAGTCAGAAACTCGAAGAGCAATTCAACCGTTTGTGCGTGCAAATACCTGGATTTTATTATGGTCGGCTGGACATCAAATTCAACAGTTGGCACGCCTTGGAAGCGGGAGAACAATATAAAATCATTGAACTGAACGGAGCGTTGAGTGAACCTGCACACATGTATGATCCAAAACACACGTTTTTAAAGGGACAAAAAGAAATTTTTCGTCATTTTCATTGCATGTATCGCATCTGTCGCCACCACCAACTTCATGGGATGAAAGCGTTGAGTTGGAGAGAAGGCTTGCATCAATTGAAAGAGCATTTTAAGTCAATGGAATCGTTCCGAGCTTCCGTCCCCAAATGAAATGCAGAGGTCAATGGATTGCATCAGCTCGCGATTGAAGTTTTATAAGGCGCCCGAAATAAAAAGCAATCTAAAAAGATTTTTCTTCCTATTACATTGGATTGCGTAAATCGGTATTCAGTGCAGTGAATCCGTATCCAACTCCTGAAAAATGGGAAGGCAATAAAATATTTTGAAGCATGATTAAACTTCAATGCGGTATATCAGTCTATCCTTTTGTTACGAATCATATTTATCCCTAAATTCTTTTACTATGAAAAAACAATTTCTGATGGCCTTCATCGGAGGGCTTACCACTTTCCTTTTTCCATCCTGTAACAAAGAACAAGATGGTATTGCAAATGAGTTTGCAAGTTCTTCAGAAGACATGACCACCCAACAATATTTGTTGGAAATCAACGAATCTGAAATCAATGATCAAATGGATCTTGCGCTCAACGCCTTGACCACACGCGGCTACCCTACCAGAACCTGGAGCCAAGCAAAAGGAAGCTATCCAAACACCTTAACCATTGATTACGGACCAGACGGTGTGACAGGACCTTATGGTCACGTACGCAAAGGCAAATTGGTAATCGATTACACGGCCCCCTTGAACAGCGCGGGTGCTGTAAGAACATTAAACCATGAGGATTTTTCCATTGATCAGGTGCAAGTTGAAGGCACCATCACGTTGACCAACCAGGGTTTGAATCCATCTGGAGATTTGGTTTTCTTACGCGTAGTTTTGGATCGTAGCTTGACCTTTCCTTCTGGAAAAGTTTCCAGTTGGAATGCTTCCCAGATCCTGACCCAGGTGGAAGGAGTGGGCACTGATCCAAGGCTTGATGACGTCTGGTCGATAACCGGAAGCGCAAGCGGTAGCAACCGCGATGGAAAAAACTTTTCATTGAACACCCCAGAAGCATTGTTGTATCCCACTGCTTGCCGCTGGATTGTCGATGGCATCATCTCCATCACCATCGAAGGAGAAAGCATCAGCATCGATTATGGAGACGGCAGTTGCAACAACGATGCAACCATCACCATTCCCGACGGAAGTACCCAGGCCATCAAAATCAGGAGATGGTGGTAACGCACTTCCATCAACTGATATAAGCATAAGCCAGTGATCGAGGTCATTGGCTTTTTTTTTATTTACACCAAAAAAACAGCTGCTTCAATGTGTTCTCCCAATTTCTCCAAGAATCAGCCCACTTAAAGCATTTGTAATCGATGCCCTCGATTGAAAATTTAAAAGAGTCCGTTATCAATTTCCAAGAATTCCCAAAATGTAAAACAGCTTGATGATGCTGATACACAAATCTTTGATTCATCGCATCACTTTTAGATAATAGGCCTGGAGGCTGGGAGGCGTGGAGGCTTGGAGGCGTGGAGGCGGGAAGGCATGGAGGCTTGGAGGCGTGGAGGCCGGGAGGCGTGGAGGCTGGGAGGCATGGAGGCTTGGAGGCATGGAGGCTGGGAGGCGTGGAGGCGTGGAGGCGGGAAGGCAGGGAGGCGTGGAGGCTTGGAGGCATGGAGGCGGGGAGGCTTGGAGGCGTGGAGGCTTGGAGGCATGGAGGCTTGGAGGCATGGAGGCGTGGAGGCAGGGAGGCGGGGAGGCTTGGAGGCTTGGAGGCGGGGAGGTATGGAGGCAGGGAGGCGTGGAGGCTTGGAGGCTTGGAGGCGTGGAGGCTTGGAGGCGTGGAGGCGTGGAGGCGGGAAGGCATGGAGGCGTGTAGGCTTGGAGGCCGGGAGAAAAAATACAGATTATTTAAATTTGTTCCCTAAATTTCAGAACTTAAATCAAAAAGTTCAAAACGGGAAACAGATTGATACTAACAAACGTTAGCATCTAGCTTCTTGCTTCAAGCTTATAATAACAAGGTACAATCCATCTAACGGACTGTACCTTATTAAACAAGTCAAGCAGCCCATCATGGCTCCATACATTTTGACTTTATTGGGCTCAATGCTTGTGGTCATTGCGACTCATCGCATAATCTACCATGCCCTGGAAATCAATAAGCACCACGGGCTCGTTGCCCACCACCCATGCATCGTGGCCTTTCGGCAAATAAGAAACATCTCCGGGTTTGCAATCGAACATCGTACCATCGTCCATTTTAACCCGCAATACTCCGGAAACGTGATATTGAAAATGGGGGGCATGACAACTTTCCGTTTTAGCTATGGGCTTGACGGATTCGGACCACCTCCATCCCGGCTGGAATACAGCTTTGCCAATCATGGCGCCTCCGATTTTTGAAAGATCGACTTTACCCAACGGAAATGTCCTGACGTCATCCGGTGTAGAAAAATTTACTCTTGATGCTTTTTCTTCCTGCATGGATGTAGCAGTAGCCTGGGCATGTAGTTTACTAACATTGCAGACACAAAAGAAAAAAATACCTGCGATTAAAAAAAACCTTGCTTGCATAATAATTAATTTTTAAAATGATTAAATAATTGACTCTGCAAACATCCGCCCTTACGATGAGCCCTGCTTGTAAAAATTTCCGTATGTTTTGTATAAATCAGAGATTTTGCCGGAGCAAAGCAGGATTCATCCCCGTTTTCTGTTTGATGAAATGCGTAAAATGGGACTGATCCTGAAAATTCAGTTCATACGCTATTTCCGAAATGGACTTATCAGTAGATCCCAATTGCACCTTGGATTCCAACAACAACATATCCTGAATGATCTCTTTTGGTGTTCGCCCAAAAGTTTCTTTTACGACATCGCATAAATATTTGGAACTGATATTGAGTTGACTTGCATAACCCTGAACTGATCGGTGGGTTAAGAAATCCTTTTCCACCAAATGTTTGAACTGGTTGGCCAATTTTGAAGAGCGATTGCCCATATTTTGTAAGGTGTTGACATAAGGGCGGTAGATTTCCCGTATTCTCAGCAATAATACAAAAATGTAATTTTTGAGTACATGGTCTTTTTCGTAGGCAAACGAGTGAAATTCCTGTACAATGTCCCTGAATGCATTTTGAATGCGTTGGCATTGCTCAGGAGTCAAATTGATGATGTGCTCTGTTTCAAACTGCAAGAATGGGAATTCTTCAGCTATGGGACTCTGCAACATGCTTTGGATGAACTCAGTTTTGAAATGTATGCAGTAGCCTTTGCAGTGGCGGATGTGTTTTGAAGCATAAACCATGTTCTCTGGTACAATCACCAGGTCGTTGGGTTTTAACCATCGGTAGTCTGCGCCCAATAATACATCGTGTTCGCCTTCTGTCAAAACATAAATCAAATGAAACTGGCGTCTCAGCGCTCGAATACCTTTTTCCGGATCCACGGATTTGTGCTTATCCTCCAGTGTACCAGGCATGACCATCATTTGGATGTCATACGGACTGAAGTCCTTGTTCACCAGGCGTTCAAAGGATGCCAGGTCTTTGATCAACAGCACTTCTTTTGATCGCATTTTGAAAAAAGCAATTATCCAGTCAAATGTAAGAAAAGAAACCAGTTTTACCAACTCGTGTAAACCTTTTAATCAAATATGACCAGCGCTCAAGATGAGCAAAAGAGTCCTTGATGGGCTAGTACTTGCGCAAGATAAAAGTATTTTCAAGGTATCCTGGCCGCCGGTTGATGGTTTGGAATTCAATTCTCCGATGCGCTAACAATCGTTCGTAAGGACTGAACAGAAAGATCTGCGGTTGCAACGCGTACAAAACCTTTTGAAATTCATGGTAATAATTCCAACGGGCTGCTTGGTCTTGACTGGTCCGGATACCCATGATCAATGAATCGAGCACTGGCGATTGCAATCCACTCCGGTTGCCGCCTCCTGGCTTTGCGGTAGAGCTGTGATATGCCTGAAAGGGATCGTACAATGTGGTTGCTTGCTGCGTGATGGTGACCGAAACGATATCAAAGTTCCGCTCATTGATGTCATTCCTCATCAGCGCTGCTTCTTTCATTTCGGGAATGAGTTCAATACCCAATTTTTTAGCACTTTCTTGCATGAGCAATGCTATGTTTTTACTCACCGCTCCAGAAACCAGAAACCGAAGACTCAGTTTTTGTTTTTTGCCGTTGATCGTTTTATCCAACCATCCATCGGCATCGGTATCTTTCCACCCATTTTCTGATAAAAGGGTACGCGCCTTTTCTGGATCGAATGGCACAGGTACCAGGTCTTTGTTGTAATAAGGTTTCACCGGATGCACCGGCCCTGCAATGGGGTCTGCCAATCCCATCATGAGGTCTTTGATGTAAGTATTCACATCTGCCAAGTTTGCCAATGCTTGCCGTACGGGCAATTCAGCCAATACCGGATGGCGCATATTCAATTCGAGAATTGCGTATTGAAAATGCGAAGCCGTCAAAAATTGCAATTGCGGGTTCGAGGTCGAGTCGTTGCGCAAGTCAGAAAATTGTTTTGGAGAAACATCAGTCATTAGATCAACACTGCCTTCTTTCACGGCCAACACAGCTGCCGCTTCATCGGGCATGACCAAATACTCAATGGTCTGTGGAAAAGCTTGCATCATTGGACTCACCGTTTCAAATGCTTTGCCCCACCAATTTTTTTTCCGTTCCAACACGATTTTTGAACCAGAGTCCCAACTCTTTAATTGGTAAGGTCCTGCGCCTTGGATTCCAGATTTACAAAAGGAAGCACTTTCAAAATGTTCAGCAAAACGCTTGAGCAAGGCATGTTCTTCGGCGTTCCATTGCGCGCTGTCGCGTTGCACCAGGTCCTGCACAGAAAAACGGCGCATGATTTTTTCAGGATCGTAAATGTATTCGGGATAAAGATTGACATTTCCGCTCACCTCTTTTCCCAACATGTAATCCTTGGCGACTTCGATTCTAAGCAATGCGGGCTTGGTAGAATCGGTTTGAATGCTGTGAATGTTTTTCAGAAAGCTCTTCCAACTTGGATTCTTGATGTAAGGATTCAAAGCAGCTTTTACGGTGAATGCATAGTCTTGCGCCTGAATGGCAGAACCATCGTCCCAACGTGCCTCGGGACGAATATTTGCTTCATACATAACCGAAGAATCGGTGCTGCTCACAATCTCCGGTGTAGCAATTACCAACAAAGGGCTTAACTCCAGCATGTCGGGACTGTACTCAATCATCGGTAGCATTACCAGCGCTTCAATTTGCGTTGCAAGCGTGCTCTGGGACACAATCGGATGCAAGCAGTCTACATCTTCGCGGATCCGAATGCGCAAAGTGAAGGCCTCATCATGCGTGGTCGATGTACAAGATACCATTTCGCAAACCAACCATGCTGCCAGAACCATTCGTTTAAATACATTCATAAAAAGTGAATTCTCGTATTGAATTAAGGTGTCCATAAACATTCATACTCAACAAGTTGTTTCAAGGTGTTGAGCTGGTAAAATTATGCAAAATATATTAATTGCCGGAGGCAATGGACTCATAGGAAAAAGTGTTTCATCGTATTTACACCAAAAGGGTTATGGTATACGGTGGCTGGTGCGTAAAAAACAACTGGGTGTTGGGTACCCTCAATTTCTTTGGAATCCCGCCAAGAATGCAATAGACTTATCCGTTTTCAAGGACGTTGATGTCCTCATCAATTTAACTGGAAGTCCGATCGCAGCGGGACGATGGACTGCAAAAAGAAAATCAGAAATTCTCCAATCAAGGTTGCAGAGTGTCCAAACTTTATGCTATGGATTGCAACAGGCCCGACACCGGCCTGCACAAATCATTCAAGGATCTGCTATTGGGTATTTCGGGGACCGCCCTGACGAATCCCTGAATGAAAACAATGATCCGGGTACTCATGGTTTCTTGAGCCAGGTAACGCAACGATGGGAATCAGAGGCCCAGCAACTGGAGGAATTTACTGAAATACTAACGATCGTTCGCACGGGTCTTTATCTACACCCCGCGGGGGGAATTTGGCCCAAAATCACCATGACTTTACCGTTTCACTTACTTCCTTACTTTGGAAAAGGAGATCAAATGTATTCCTGGATACATCACGAAGATTATCATGCTGCGCTGGAATATTGCTTTGTGCATGGGGTGGCCGGTGCTGTGCATTTCACTGCGCCGCATCCAGTGAGCAACAAAGCCTTCATGAAAGCAATAAATACTCTGTGTCCAGGCAATCTGGTTATTCCCGTGCCCGCATTTTTGCTTAAAATCATCCTGGGCGACATGAGCAGCATGCTGCTCGATTCGTGCGAGGCTATTCCCGAAAAATTGCTGACATCCGGATTCCAGTTTTGTTACCCATTCATAGAACAAGCATTGGCTTCATTATTCAATAAGGACAATCATCGTCAAAGCGTGAAACCTGTGTAAACTGTTCACATCAAAAGATTCATGGAATTGAAAATATTTTGAGAAAAAATGAGGTTTGATGCGCAGGACACATTGTTTAGAACGGTTTTTACACAATGGCCCAAACAAACAACAAAACATCGAGATTTACCAATCTACTTGATGCAAAACATGCTGCTGAATTAACTTCATAGAAGATTCCATCATTTTTGGAGCAATAGGCATATCCGTTCATGGGTTACACCCAGATGGAAGACTTGTTATGGAAATACTCCACAGTATTTTCAATGGCATTGCATGCCTGCATCGGCTTTAGGACTCAAGTATGGAATGCCTAAGTTAAGGCCTCTGAGGATCAACAACAATGCCATTAGTAAAATGAAATAAGGAATAAACTTTTGAACATTGAATCGCAACCAAACCATCATTTTCTGTCCCGACAACATGAAAAAAAGCATCAACGGCACGGTTCCCAATCCAAAGAAAAACATGATGCCCGCACCTGACCACAAGCTTCCTGCAGCGAGCGCATGCATCAATGCCAAATAGACCAAACCACAGGGCAGCCATGCGTTGAGTAGACCCAACTCCAATGGAAACCAAAATCCTTTGGGACCCGACACCAATCCAGAGATTTGCCGCTGAATGGTTCGGTTCCACGCGTTCAACCAGGATTGTTTATTTTTTCCGAAATATTGGATTGCAAAAATGAGGAGGATGAGCACGCCACTCACAATGGATAAGGTTTGTTGTAAACCGGCCAGGTAAAACTGGTTTCCGATCAAACCAAAAACCAAACCCATCGTTCCGTAAGACAAGGCCCGTCCCAGGTTGTACAACAATGCAGGAGTCCATGAATGATTTCCAGGGGTTAAAGTCAAAGCAATGGGACCACACATGCCAATGCAATGGATGCTACCAGCCAATCCGATCCCGATGCCTGTGAGGACGACGACTTCAAAATTCATGAACGCAAGAAGTAGAACTTCTCTCTAAACGCCAGGGGCAAGTCATTGTTCATCCATTCAACCCGAACTTGATATTGTGCCTGTATGAATTTATTAGCGGGAATGACCATGGTGCTCGTGGAGTCCAGGTTGATTTCCATGTGCAGGTCTTTGGATTTATCGGACAGGCAAATAAAATCCACAACACCATTGTGCATTTGACGAACGCTTTCCTTAGTAAATGCAAGGGTGACAAATTGCGCATCATTTTTAAGTGAGACGGCGTATCCCATGGAGTCCAAATTGCGAATCCCGATCAATGTTTGTGCAAACTGCTTTTCTTTCTCATAGTAATGACTGTCCACCAATTCATTGTTTTGTTGCGAAGCCACATAAACAAAATAAAACATCATGGAAAGGAAACCCGTATATGCCAGAATGATTTTATAAGACCAACTCATTTGAATCGTTTTATTGATAAATACCTAAAAAATTTGTCTTCAGTTTTTGAATGCGTTTTTCGTTTTGATAGACTCCTAACTCAATGCTTGTTTTTCTTTGCTTGAGGCTTGCCTTGTCCAAAATTACAAAAAATTCCATTTCATTTACAATTTCGGGTTTAAGGACTTTTTCTTTTTCTCCAATGAACCGGACCTCTCCCACTAGATTTTCAAGGCGAATTTCGACGGTCTGCGCTTTATTGGTCTTATTGAGGATTTTCGCTACGTATAAATTTCCAATGGTGTTGTTGTCAAATTCTTGGTACAACTGTCCTTGTGCACGTTTTACATACGTATCAATGCTTCGCCCACTCAGCACTAAAAAAGTCATAAGGCCAACGAGAAAGAGCAACAACATGGAATATGCTTTGACCCGTCCTGTAAAACGAAATGGTATTTTCTGAGCAATTTCATACTCGGAGGCATAACGGATCAAACGTTTGGGAAACCCAACTTTTTCCATTACTTCATCGCATGCGTCAATGCAAGCTGTGCAGCCTACGCATTCCATTTGAACCCCATCTCTGATATCAATGCCGGTAGGGCATACCTGAACGCATTTCAAGCAATCGATGCAATCTCCATATTGCCGAACACCTGCCTTTGAAATTTTTCCCCGTGGTTCCCCGCGGGAATAATCATAAGCAATTTGCATGGTGTTTTGGTCAAACAAGACGCTTTGCAAACGGCCGTAAGGACAAATCGTGGTGCAAACGATTTCACGTACATAAGCAAAAACTCCGTAGAACAACAAAGTGAATACCGCCAAACCCATGAACAGACTCCAATGTGCAGAAACGGGATCGGTGATGATTTTCAATACTTCTTCAATGCCGAGAATATACGCTAGAAATGTATGTGCGATGATGGAGGAAATCAGTAAAAAAATGAAATGCTTCAAAAATTTTTTAAAAATCTTTTGCGCATCCCAAGGCCTTTCCTTCAGTGCTTTTTGCTGATTTGGAGAACCCTCAATCCACCATTCAATGCGGCGGAAAATCATTTCCATAAACACCGTTTGGGGACAGGCCCAGCCACAGAACAAACGGCCATAAATCACGGTGAACAGTGCAACAAAAATGATCAAAGCGATCATTCCCACGGCAAAAATGAAAAAGTCCTGTGGAAAGAAAATTTTACCAAAAATGATGAATTTTCCTTTCACTACATTGATCAAGACAAATGGTTCGCCATTGACTTTGATCAGAGGCAGTGCAAAAAAAACTAAAAGGTAAACAAGGGAAGAAATGCTTCTCCAACGGAAGAAAAAACCAGAAGGTTTCAGTGCATAGATCCACTTTCTCTTTCCCCCCCCAGTTACAGTACTGATTCTATCCCTGAAACCTTCCGCGTGTTGTAAGTCTTCCTGATTCATAGGGTTTTGCCAACGGCCGTATCTTTTTTGGTGGTGTCTACCGGTGCTGGTGCTCCGGTTTCCTCTTTGTACAATACGCCTTGCGGTTCTTTTGCTCCGCTTGGATTTGTTCCCCGCATGGACTTGATGAAACTGGTCAACTGCGCAATTTGATTGGCAGAATAATCATCTTTCCAGGATTTCATCCCTTTGTCGATGACTCCATATTTGATGGTTGAAAAAATATTCTTTACAGAGCCCCCATGGATCCAATAATCGTCGGTCAAGTTCGGACCAACGGTTCCTTGCCCTTCTGGGCCATGGCAAACAACGCATGCTGCTTTAAATATCGTTTTACCTTCTTCGTACTGTCCATCGGGCAGTAGGGTCACCGAATTTTCATCCACGAGATTGGATTGGGTTTTCAGGTATTCCATTTTTTCTTTTTCTGCCTCTTCCATGCTGATGTTGAATTCTTCGATCATGAGCGGTGCTGCATGAGCCACATGATATCGATACAGATAAATGCCTGCAAAAATGATGGTCCCGATAAACGCTGCTGTAAACCATGGTGGCGTGATGTTGTCCAATTCCCGTATTCCATCGTAATTGTGGCCGGTGTCAATGTTTCCTTCATCCGTTAACGGTTTGAATGCATTGATTTTGTCCCACCAGGTAACCCGGTTTGTCTGGGTACTCAGCGCATACTGATTCAATCCGGTAAATTGTTTGATCCATCTTACCATGAACAACAACACCATTAATTCCACGGCAATGATGACGATCAAAACCCATGACTGTGCTGAGAGGGCCATGAGGAACGACTCTTTTTTTCCAGAAGTTGCAGCCTGTGCCATCAACATTTGATTGGATGCTGCAAGGGTGATCAAAATGGCAATGGCCTTCATGGTTCCCCCTCCCATCTTGTTATGAAAGTGCGCTTTGATAGCCGTTCTAAGCAGGCCCGACAATACGGCGATCACGAAAGCCAATGTCAAAGCGATGACAAACAAAGCGGTATCCAAATGGAATGGAGAACTGGGTTCTGTCGCAGCAGGGGCAGCGGTTTCAGCTTGCGCCAACAAGCTGTTGCCAACACCTAAGAACCCTAGTGACAATATGATGTGAAATATATTTTTCATACAATTTGATATTTATGGTTTAATCTTTTTTATCCAATGGTAGATTCCCCATGTAATCAACACTTTCTTTTGAAGCACTGAAGGCCATGTAGGTCACTCCCAAAAAAAATACAACGAACAGGATCAAAGAAATCAAAGGATAAATTTCAACGCCTGTAATTTTTTCTAAATAATAACTGAATTTCATGATGGAAGTATTTTTACAGGTTTACATTATTTTGATGCACTGGTGCGTGTATCTTTTCCAAGTTTTTGCAAATAGGCGATCAAGGCTATGATTTCTCGGTCCGCCGCGATTTCAATCTTATCCTTCTTCAAATTTTCTGCAATGCCTTCTGCTTGTTTTTGTAAAATTTCATTGCCGGTGGATTCAAGTGATTCTGCATATGGAACACCCATTTTCCGCATGGCATGAATTTTTGATCCAGTTGTAGAGACATCTAATACATTGTCAAACAACCAAGGGTATCGTGGCATGTTGGTGCCAGGAGAAACGGAAGCGGGATCCAACATGTGGTTGAAATGCCAACTGTCGGGATATTTTCCGCCAACGCGCGCCAAATCTGGTCCTGTGCGTTTACTTCCCCATTGGAAAGGATGGTCATAAACAAATTCGCCGGATTTTGAGTAATCACCATAACGCACCACTTCATAGCGGAATGGACGTATCATTTGTGAATGACAATTGTAGCAACCTTCCCGGATGTATATATCACGTCCTTGCAATTCAAGGGGAGTGTATGGTTTCACTGCGCTGATGGTTGGCACATTTGACTTCACTAAGAAAGTAGGGATCAATTCCACGATGCCTCCGATGGCGACCATGACAAGACTCAATGTCAACAACAAAATGGGTTTGCGTTCAATCACACCATGCCACATGTAAGATTTGGGTACTGTAAAAGCTTTTGGCAATGGAGCTGCTTCTGCAGTTTCTGCTTCAATAAATTGTCCTTGTTTTGCAGTTTTAATCAGGTTGTAAATCATCACAAACACACCCACCAAGAAGATGGTACCTCCCAAAGCGCGCAAGAAATAAAACGGCACCACCGTTTGTACGATATCGATGAATTGGTATTGCAATTGTCCTTCCGGAGTAAATGCTTTCATCATGAAGTATGCACGGAACGCAGACCAATACATGGGAATCGCATACAAAATGATCCCCAATGTTCCGATCCAAAAGTGCATGGAAGCTAATTTCTTACTAAACAATTGGGTATTGTACATTTTAGGTATCAACCAGTACATCATTCCGAAAGTCAGGAATCCATTCCATCCCAACGCACCGATGTGAACATGAGCGACGGTCCAGTCACTGTAGTGAGAAATGGCATTGACGTTTTTCAATGAAAGCATCGGCCCCTCAAAAGTGGACATACCATAACACGTAACCGCTACCACAAAGAATTTCAAAACCGGATCCTCACGCACTTTGTCCCATGCACCCCTCAAAGTGAACAAACCATTCAACATACCTCCCCAACTGGGAAGAATGAGCATGATGGAGAAAACTGTTCCCAATGATTGAGCCCAATCAGGCAATGCAGTATACAGCAGGTGGTGAGGACCTGCCCATATATAAATGAAAATCAAAGACCAAAAGTGGACAATACTCAACCGGTAGGAATACACCGGACGATCGGCTGCTTTTGGTAAAAAGTAATACATCAGGCCAAGGTATGGAGTGGTCAAAAAGAATGCCACGGCATTGTGACCATACCACCATTGTACCAAGGCATCTTGCACACCAGCATACCAAGAATAGGACTTGAGTAAATTGACTGGCATTTCAAAAGAATTCACAATGTGCAACATGGCAACGGTTACCCATGATGCGATGAAAAACCAAAGTGCCACATACAAATGCCGTTCGCGGCGGGTAAAGATGGTTCCAAACATGTTGATCCCAAAAATTACCCAGATCAAGGTGATGAGGATATCAATGGGCCATTCCAATTCGGCATATTCTTTTCCGGTGGTGTAACCAAACAACAAGGTTACGGCAGCCAGCACAATGATCAATTGCCATCCCCAAAAATGGATTTTGCTGAGGAGGCTACTCCACATGGAAGCTTTTAACAATCGCGGAATGGCGTAATAAATGGCCGTGAATATTCCATTCCCGACAAAAGCGAAAATGACTGCATTGGTGTGAACCGGTCTCACCCTTCCGTAAGTCAGGAAAGACAGGTCAAAATTGAGCGCTGGAAAAACCAACTGAAATGCAATCACTACCCCTAAAAGCATGCCGACAGCCCCCCAAAACACGGTGGCTATCGCAAATAAGCGGGGAATTTTGTTGTCATACTGAAATCGTTCGAGTTGCATAATTAGTCTTTTGTAATTTCTTGTGATTCAATCGTATCTTCAAATAAAACCCTTTGGGCCGGTGAATAAATATCGTCGAACTGCCCGTCTCCGGAGCTCCATAAAAAAGCAAATAAAAAACCGCCTGCGATGCAGATGCTTACGACGATGAGTAAAATCAGTACACTCATAATTCTATTGAAAGCGTAAAAGTGACAATCAAAAAGTTGGTCTGGAAAGACATTGATCAATGTTTGTAGTGATATTGGTCATGACTTAATGCGTTTATGGGCACGCTGAATAACGTGTCTAATCCAAAAAACCACGTCTTTTAGCGGCAATACGCGTCAGGAAATACGTCAATCCAATGATGCTTAATGAACTGGCAGGCATTAACACGGCTGCAATTACCGGCTCTAAAGCCCCACGCAAAGCGAAATAAGACCCCACCAGGTTGTACATGATGGAATAAGTAAATACAGCTAAAATGATTTTTCGACCATCTTTGATGAATTGCAATAAAGAAGGCAATTTTGTAAGTGAACTTCCATCCAAAATGGCATCGCAACCTGGTGAAAAGTTGTTTTTGTTTTCGGTGACGGCAATTCCCACATCACTTTGTTTCAATGCACCCGCATCGTTCAGGCCATCTCCAATCATTAAGGTTCGTTGTTTATTAGATTGCAGTGCCTGGATGTATTGCAGTTTATCTTCCGGACTGCAACGAAATTTAGCATGATCTGGATTGGTCAGCAATTTTGCAATAAAATGCTTCTCTGCATCATTATCGCCCGAAATAACCGACACTTCATATCCACGATGCATGTCTGCAAAAACTTTTTGAAGATTTGGTCGGTATTGTTGACTGATGCAGAAATAACCAAGGTATTTTCCATCTTCACGGACATGAATGGCCGAACCATTTTCAATGGGAGCTTCAGTTGTTTGAAGAAATTGCGCAGATCCCATTTTCAAATGATGTTCTTCCAACCATGCTTCAATTCCCTGACCTTCTATTTGTTTGAAGTATTTTACTTCCAATGTTTGGTCAATGCTGCCCGAATGGTAAATGGCCATGCTCATGGGGTGGTTGGATTGCCTGGCAAGGGAATAAATGCGGCGGCATTGATCATTGCTCAAGTGGGTTCCAACGAATCGAACATTATGCTGCGATGATTGTGTAAGTGTTCCAGTTTTATCAAATACCACATGATCGATGCGTTGCAAATGTTCAAGTACATCCGAATGGCGTAAATACATTTTGTTTCCTGCTAAAATCTTGAGCATTTGACCATTGGTATAATTGGCTGCGAGCAGCAAAGCACATGGGCACGCAACAATTAGGATGGTGGTCATTGCATTCCACATCAGATCGGTACGGCTTTGCTGTTGCCAATAAATGGCTGCTGCGCAGGCTAACAGGAGCACTATAAATGTGAAGTTCATTCCAAGGCGATCAATCTCTTTTTTACCGCCTTCCATGTGCTTGCCGGTGAAATGCTTGTTCCATAAACTGGTGAGGTAACTTTGTTCGACTTGTTTTTTGACCTGAATTGAAATTTGACCGGCCGTTTGTCTTGCGCCAGCAAAAATCTTTTCACCCTGCTGAACGCCAACGTGGATACTCTCTCCGGTCACAAAACTGTAGTCGAGTTCTGCATCCCCCTGAATCAAAATACCATCGACCGGAACAATTTCTTGATTGTGTATGTAAATGGTGTCGTCGACCCGCAATTTTTCGATGGGTACTGGAATCACTTCGTTTTCGCGATGGGTCATGACCGCGATTGGAAAAAAGGAACGGTAATTTCGATCAAAGGATAAAGATCGATTTGAACGATCTTGCACGAATCGCCCCACCAACATAAAAAATACAATGCCTGACATGCTGTCCATGTAACCGTTTCCCAATCCCGCCTGGATCTCGTACAGACTTCTTCCAAACGTGAGTAAAATGGCCAGTACTATCGGCAAATCAATGTTCAGATATTTTGACTTGATGCCATGCCAAGCTCCCTGAAAAAATTCCGTTGCACAATAAAATAATACCGGCAGCGACAACAAGACCACCAGTAAAGTAAAAATATGTCCTATTTGCGTTTCGGCCAGTGATCCGCCCGATAAATACTCCGGCAGACTGAGCATCATGATGTTGGCAAAACAAAAACCCGCAACACCAATCTTGATGATGCGCCCTTTGGACGCTTTGACCGCATCGGCATTGCCTTGATCAGACAGGTCCAATTGGGGCTCATAACCTAAGGTGGTCAACAATTCCACCATCTTGCGCAAACTGGTTTTTCCTTCTTCATAAACCAGGTGAATTTTCTTATCTGCAAAGTGAACGCGCGAATAAATGATTCCAGCGTCCATTTTACTGACCTGCTCCAGCAACCATAAACAGGAACTGCAATGCATTTGAGGTAAAAACAGATGAACATGCGATTGTTTACCATCGGTGAAGCGCACCAATCGCTGATGTATTTCAGGTAAATCCAGATAAGCGAATTTCTCGCGCCAAGCAGTAAATTTTTGAGTTAAACCCGGATGCTCATTGAGGTCGTAATATTTGCACAATCCATTTTCATCCAACAACTCATAGACCAACTTGCACCCCTCGCAACAAAAATATTTATCCTCGTCGCGAATCGTAAGATCATTGCACGGAGTACCACAATGGAAGCAGATTCCATGTGCTGTCTGAACCGATTTAGAACGTATTTCATTTTCCATATTGCAGTGAAGAAGTGCCCTTAAAAAACATTGTATGGTGGTTGCTCAAACCAAATACAGCAACCTATCCCATCCCAATCTATCAACTAAACAATGAGCAATTAAGGCTCTAAGTTGGGGGCATTTTTATTGCTCTGCGTTGATTTTGATCAATCCTGGCATTGATCGTGGTCATCTTTGACATGATCCGAATTCCAAATAGAATGCGCTTTTCTCTTTGCATTTCGATGTTGAATGAAACTATTTTGGGTACTCCAGATGATGTTTGAGGATCTTCCATGATAAACACACACACCGGTTCATGGAATGCGACTGAATGATCATGTAGTAGGCAACAAGCAAATGCAACTGAAATGTCATCGCGAAATATTCACATGCATTCGATGAGTCAGCACCTTGCATGAGCAAGTCCAATGCGCTCATGAATTGAATTTTGGTACTTGATTTGAAAGGGTCGATTGGACTTATAAAGGAATTCTTTTCAAGATTGTCGTTCAACAGGATAAAGTTCTTCGATCACCTTCAAATAGGTTCTGAAAGCAACAAACTGGTCAGCGTACCGGTCAATGTGTTCTTTTTGCAATTCAGGGGCATATTGGGCCATGTATTTATTCATTGCTTCCATGGAAGGGGCATCGTATTGCAACACGTAGGTAACCCCATCCGTCTCCTCAACGTCCAATTTTGAAAACCGGCATTTGTTGAAGATTCCGGTACTCAGTACCCTGGGCACATGGTGGGTCCGCATCCAATGCAGCCAATCTTCCTGAATTTCCGGATGAATTTTTACCGTAACGTTATAGACTACCATGTTAATTGTGTTCAGTGTTTAAAATCCAAAGCTAAAAGAAATTCCAAAACTGGATCTGGATTTTTCTCCGGTCACCAAAACACTGGAGCCATCATTTTGGGTAAAGATCAATGCGCGTGGTGCATTGTCATACAACCACCGGTAATACAAACCAATTTCAAAATGTTCTTCAATGCGTATGTCAAAAGATGTGTTTACATCTAAAAAATAATCATCACGAACGTCTGTTAGTTTTCCGTCGGTGGTAGTGACCTTAAAATGATCGAATGGAAGTTTCAAAAAAGAATACAGCTTCAGTTTGTATCCGTCTTTGGGGCGCCATACCAGTCCTGGCCGCAGTTCCCATCGAAAAGTGTTGCTCGGCTCAAAGGCATGTGAAATACTGGTATCCTTTTGATTGAACAAGAAAGTTTTATTGATGGTATTCTTTTCCAACTCATAGTAAACTCCCAACAATAAGGACAAACGCAATTTGCTGTATTGCTTGCGATTTGAAATCTGGAAACGGTGTCTGGTTTTGGTGATGATATCCACTTCACTTTCACTGAGCTGCAATGAATTTTGAATGGGGATGCAACTTTGCAAGCAACGCACCAGGTCTTTGCCATGGATTTCATAGCTTGGCTTTTGGTTCATCTCATCCCGGTTGTGCCTTCCTTTGGCAGTCAGTGCTTTCGAAAATAAGCTAAAAATGAATCCACCTCCGATTTCATAGCGCTGATCAATTCCCAGGTAATCGTCGTTGAAACGTTTGGCGATAACATAATTTTCCATCCACAAGCCGTTGGCGGTAGATGGTTGATCCAGTTTTAAGGTATATTGATCAATCAAGCGTTGGTATTCTTCTTTGTAAACATCCGGACCTTCCATTTCCACTTTAAGTGTTTCAATCTTTTGCTCCAGTTTTCTTTTGCGGGATACGGGATCTGGTAAAAACGGGTGGAAATCAAATGAAATATCGATGTTGGAAACATTTTCCTGAAAGCTTCCATTTTTGAGTTGCGTTTGAAGGCTGGTGGAAAAATCCAATTCATAGGGGTAAAGCCCTTGATCCATGCTGATGCCTGCCTCTACACGAAACAAATTGTCGTTGGTGGTTTCGTGTCCGCTGAATGCAAATCGACCGTTTCCATTGAGCCGATGTTCATCTTCCATATATTGAAACAGGTTATCCAACAGTTGTTGAGTTTCAACCATCACGGTGGAGTCTTCGGTCTGAAAGGTGCTGGTAGCTGGTATCCAGCGGTTGTTGAGCCTTTTGGTTTGTATACTCTGATAAACTTGCCGAAATTCTTTGTCGCTGACTTGCGCCGACAGGTTGGGCCCTATAAAAGGCCATAAGCAAAAAGCCCATCCCAGGGACAGGACGGCACGGTATGGTTTTCCTATTTTTGAGCACATCCCGTATCCGCAGCAAATTATTTGCCAAAAAATGCTTTAACCTGCAAGCATTGAGGAAATGAGACAACGGTGTATGTTGGTGATTAGGGCACAGGCTGGTAATGGCAACGAATGTACTTGATTGATTTGCCTTGAGCTAAGTGCATCCGCTCGTAATAAGTTTGAATGCAAAGGTCGGAGGAAAGCTCAGGTTGTCTGTAAATATCATCATCCCAATGATCCAAGACAAATTGAGGATGCTGCCCAATGGATTCCAGGCTAAATGCATACAGACTTGGGTCATCGGTTTTGAGGTGAACGGATGCCCCTGGTTTGAGGATTTGGGTATAACGGTTGAGAAATGGTTCGGAGGTAAGTCTTCTGCCTGCTTTACTTTCCCTGAGGAATGGATCAGGAAAGGTAATCCAGATTTCATCGACTTCACCAGGACCAAAAAAAGCATGGAGGCATTCTATCCGCGTCCTTACAAATGCAACATTGTGCAAACCCATGAATAATGCCGTTTTAGCTCCCTTCCAAATGCGCGCTCCTTTGATGTCGACGCCGATGTAATTCCGTGAGGGGTGCAGCTTGGCCAATCCCAGGCAATATTCTCCGCGGCCGCAGGCCAGTTCAAGAACCAAAGGGTGATCGTTGTGAAAATACTGTGATTTCCAAACCCCTTGCAAATGGATGATTTGATCTGCATTTTGTTGCAATTGAGGGGTTTCATAGCTGAAATTTTCAAAAACGTTGGGCAGTTGCAGATTTTCTGCAAATTTCTCCAATTTGCTGCGTTTACTCATAGTCCTTCGTAGCCAATGATTTGATCGATGATGTGGTGATAACTTTCCAATTCATACATGTTTTCGTTTGGAAGGTCATCCAGCTGGAAAAAAGTGTTGGGGTCTTTGAGGATTTGCTTGATCTTCAGTGCATCTTCTTTGCTGCAAAAAGAATGATGTTGAGGCCTGATAATGAACACCGGACTCAAGCAATTGGGCAAAAATTCATGCAGGTTAAAATCGTATTTGAGTTCATAGGGTAAAAAAAAGGCAGGATAACGGTCGCGAATCCAATGGCGAAGGTTATATACCGGGTTGCTAAGGATCAACGCGCGGGCCGGCATCAAGGTATTGACATAGCAGGCGACTGGCGCCAAAAAATCCAAGGCAAAGAGATACACGCTGTCTTCGCGGAATCTTTTATTGATCCAATCCAGACATGCCAGCGCATCTTCTGCCAGGCTGTTTTCGGATAATGCCCCTCTTGATTTACCAAAACCTCTGAAATCAGGCATCATCACGGCAAACCCTTTGGCGACAAAAATTTGGGAGTGATATTGGTAGCGATCCAAGTTCCCGTTGGCACCATGCAAGATCAAGATCACCCCTTTGGGTTTTGCCCTGGGCAACTGGTAGTGTGCAAACAAAATTTGATTGCCCGGCAGGGGTACTTCAATTTCTTGAATTCTTGCACCAACTGGGGTTTTGTATTGGTTGGTCCGTTCGGTCTTGAATATGATCGGATTGATTAAAATGTAAATGGACAGCAGGCCAATAAGGTAAAGCATGAGGATGCCTCCCGCCATGAGCAATATATTACGCCACGTCCAAGTCATGGCAGCAAGGTAAAAAATAACGGGCAATTGAACGGATACTTCGACCGATTCTTTACTGGGTTTGGCGGGCTTTTAACAGACCCGGTTAGCATGGCTGCCACGTCATTGGCAGCCAGCTAAATCAATCAGGAATATCAGTCGTATCGATTTCGATCGTTGTGTCTTCAACCAGGATTTTGTTCCATTCGGAGCTATCTATTTCAAGTCCTTCCTCCACTAAGATTACTGGTTCTTGTGACAATACCACTGGTTCCACTTGGACCGTGATGGTATCCGCTTCGCTTAAGACATCGTTTTGAGACGAGATGACTTCATTGGTGGTGGTGGCCGAGTTCTCTAATTTGTTGGTGGTGCTTGCCTCCGCTTTGACCTTGGTAAGCGCATGATCGGATTCGCGTTTCAACTGTGTTGTGGGTTGCGCGGCAGACTTGCTTGACAACACCCATTGAGAGCCGGCGGCCAGTGCAAGGCCTACCAGACTCAGGCTAATAGCGAATGAATAGATTGCGGTTTTCATGGCAGTGGATTTACACGTTTGACTCTAAATCCAAGCCAATGAATAAGATGAAGTTATTAAAAGTCTGTTAAAATTGCAATCACGGCTACTTAATGGAAATCCCTACACAACCATGAACTTTATTCCAATCCAAAGTTGGTATACTCTTCCGCAGTCCTGGCTAGCTTAAGGAGAACCCTTGAACCAAATTGCAATGATTCCCTTTTAATGGGCATTGAAACATTACTTAATGATTCGCGAGTCTTGGTCGCACCAAGTTGGGCAAGGTCCAGTATATCCTAAGTATGACTCTGCGTTGAATTTGAATCCTTTGAATTTCGTAGCGTCTTCAACATAAAAATTTTGGCCTGCAATACGGGTTAAAGCAATCATGATGGATTTCCTGTTTCCATCCGTTCCCAATGCGGGGTACAACCGATATCCAACAATGCTGGCATCGTTCACCATCAAATAATTGACATAAGATACCAACTCGCGATCAATGCTATAGCCGCTTGAATCAGCAGAGTTAGGCCCTCTTCGATAATTATTGTATGCTTGCTGCAAGACCTCAACATTGGACTCTTCAATGATGCTTTCTGATCTAAATCCCCCTTGTTCATTCAATGTTTTTAAGCAAGCATAGTATATGCTATCACAACAGCGCAAGCTTGTGCATGAGGGATTTGGTGGCGATGTGGTATCTGGGCAATCGCGCACAAAATAGCCGATCAAACATCCGCAAAGAAGGCAAATAAATGGAGTGATTAATTTATCCATGGTACAAAGCTTGATTTTAACATTCTTGGTCTAAAAGTAAAGCGATGTTTTAAATTTGCCTAATGATTCAACGTATATTTTGCTTTGGATGGATTATTTTTTTCTTCCTGTTCAATCAAACCCTGGCCATTGCTTCAAAGGATCCTTGTCCTGAATGCCGCAAGCTGATTGATCCAACTTCTTTTCTTTCCTCAGCAAAAGAAGCTTATCTGTTGATCCAAGCCGATGAAAATTATTCCGGAGCTGAAAGTCTTCTTAGAACCAAAATCGACCAATACCGAAACCAACTTTTTCAAGATTCATTCATCATCCATTCCATTTACTACCTTTTACTTCCCGAAATCTCAGAAATCAACCAAGAATACACAGACATCCTGATCAAAGAATTGAATCATTTTGACTTCCGCAGTGTAAACGAGGTCTATCGGAGCCTTTTGTTCTATGCGCTCAGTGAACGGTTTTTTTATGATAAAAGCAGTGTACAGTGTTACAACAGCAGCATCAAAATCAATGATATTTCATCCTTCAATCCGGTGATTCATCTGCTTTCTCTGATCAGCATTTCAAAAGCCAATGAACTCGCACAAGATTATAAATCGGTTTTGAGAAATTTCTTCAATGCAATTTATGTTGCAGAATCCATTGGAGATCCATTTTACAAAAACTTGGTGTTTTACGAAATAGCGATGTTTTATAAACGCAAAAATATTTTCAGCAAAGCATATGATTACATCATTCAAATGGACCATTCTTTACAGATTGATAGTTTGAATTTGTTTTATCAAAACCTCGAACGATATAACTTTTTGAAAACAATCAAACCGGGTTGGCAGCTGAACTTAAATGAATGGTATTCAGCCATCCAATTTGCAAACCACCATGATTATAAAAGGCTTCGCACGTATTATTTTTCATTTCTCCGCAGCTATTATTTGGATTTAGGAAGGCCTGTTGAGCTCTTGAAACTATACCAAAATGATTTTCCGGAAGAATTGGAAAAAATGAAAACGCAGAATGAGCATTTATATGATCGTCTCATTGCTGCGTTTCATGAATCCTCTGGTCGACTGGACAGCGCTGAATATTACTATCAAAAAGCTTTGATCCTGCAATCAAAAAACAATTTGCATATTGGGTATACTTATTCTTTGCATATACGTTACGGTGATTTTCTTTTTAGACGAGGTCGTTCCATGGATCTGGCAGAACACCACTATCTTAAAGCTTTCGATGCGGCTAACGCTCTAGGTATTCTGGAATATCAAATTGCTACTGCGCTTAAGTTGCATGAACTCCAATTCTATAAATATCCAAATAGTCTTCCTTTAAAATACGTTGAACAATATTATACATTGAAAAACAGGGTTGACAGTGTACAGCATGACCGGGATATGGTAAACATCGAAATTGTAGGCAACGAAGAGTTGCTTAAACTTCAAGCAAAAATGGAAGAAGCCAGGAAAAATTCCATATACCAGAGCCAATACAATCTCATCGCGGTAGGGATCTTCATCATCTTTCTCACATTGCTCCTCTCCGCCCAAATGCACGTTCCCGTATGGTTCATCAGGACCTTGGGCTTTCTTTCCTTTATTTTTCTATTTGAGTTTCTCATCATTCAGTTGGACAAACCTTTGCACGCTATGGCACACGATGTCCCCTGGAAGCTCTTTGGCATCAAAGTCGCTTTGTTTGCCATGCTCATGCCTTTGCACCATTGGATTGAGAAAAAGGTGGTCCACTTTTTAGTTGATCGAAGAGCGCAAGGCGGTAAAATATTCTCATTCGATGGTTTCCCGTTCAAAAATTGGTTTACCAAACTGAACCAGCCGGAAAACTGATTTGGTTTTCGATCCTGCTGCTCCATCATCGTGTTCAGGACTTCATTGGTTTTTCCATCGCCTGCAGCCTGGATCATCGATTTCTTTTGAAACCTGTGGTCACTTGTTTGCATGGACTTCCGATCCCTAAATGGGTACAACACCTGGAGGACATTTACAAAACTAACAATTGTTAGTTTGTTCCATATCGTTGGTCTTTTACATAAGGTAGTTTCTTCATGCGGTCGACTTCCATGCTGGGAAATCCGAAATCCTCTGTGATCCGGCCCTGCATCCAGTAACAGCCTCGGCCTTGAAACGGGTAGCGCTCGAGGCTTGGCGGAAAGTGGGTGGTATCGAAAAAACGGCCCTCCCGGTCGACCCATGCACCGAAAGCCATGAGTTTGCCCTGCTTGGTTCGAACGGGCTTTTGCGTCACGTAATAGCCCACCATGCTGGCCGTGCGTCCAAGGTGCGGCATCATCTCATCGCTTTGAATGCTTGCTTCCGGGAATTCTTGCAACAGGTCAAAAGGGCTGCACAATGGGAAGCCCAGCAGTTCGATCTCATCAAACGATTGGTCGTGCGGGCCTTCGTCGAGGCTGGGTATTTCAAAATGTTCGCTTCCATCGGCAAAAAGATAAGAAGGCACTGCCTGGGTTTTTCCCATTTCCGGCACGGCATTTTTATGCCACATCAAGTCCACCTTCTGCATTCCGGTAAATGCAAAAGCTCCGATGCGGATGAGCAACTGCAGTTGTTCGCGCCCCATGGGTACCCGGCGTATAAAATCATCTAAATCCGCGTAGGGTCCGTTGATCCTGCGCTCGTGCACGATGCGTTGTGCGACGGACTGCTCCAGGGAGTGGATGTGAATAAACCCAACCCAGATGCAGGTTCCCCGAATGCTGGTCAGGTACTCGCTGTGGTTGACGCAGGGAGCCTTGATTTGTGCACCACACATGCGCGCTTCGTGCAGGTAGAGCTCGGCATTGTAAAAACCTCCGAAATTATTGATCACTGCGACCATAAACTCCAACGGAAAGTGGGCTTTCAGGTACAAACTCTGAAACGATTCCACCGCAAACGACGCCGAATGCGCCTTGCAAAAAGAATAACCACTAAAACTTTCAATTTGGCGCCATACCTCCATCGTCAAGGCCGGTGGATATCCCCTCGCGTTACAGTTGTTGAAATATTTATCCATCAGTTGGCGAAATGTATCGGAACTCTTGCGCTTACCCGTCATGATGCGCCGAAGCACGTCCGATTCATCCAAATCCAATCCCGCAAAATGGTGTACGATCTTCATGACGTCTTCCTGATACACCATGACCCCAAACGTCTCCCGAAGGTGTTCCTCGAATACGGGATGCAGGTAACGCACGCGCTCCGGATGGTGAAAGCGCTCGATGTATTCCCGCATCATGCCCGACTGGGCCACCCCGGGACGAATGATGCTGCTGGCAGCCACCAGGTGGACGTAATTGTCGCACCGCAGTTTGTGTAGCAAACCCCGCATCGCCGGCGACTCAATGTAAAAACAGCCGATGCAATGACCCGAACGCAATTGTTTGCGAACCCGCTCGTTGCTCTTGATGGCCTGAATATCATGGATCTCTATGCTCTTTCCCTGGTTTTTACGCACCAGGTCTACGGCGTCTTTGATATGCCCCAGCCCGCGTTGACTCAGGATGTCGTATTTGTGAAAGCGGAGGTCCTCCGCGCCATACATGTCAAAATGGGTAATGGGAAAGCCTTTGGGCATGTGCTGGAGGGCGGTGTGGTAATGCAACGGTCGCTGGGAAATGATGATTCCCCCTGCGTGGATGGACAAATAGTTTGGAAATTTCTCAATGGACTTCCCAAAATGAAAAATGTGTTTTGCAAACGGATGGTGCTTGTGCACAGCCTTGGGTTGGTCAATGATGAGGTCAATATCGCCTTTCGGCAAACCAAATACTTTGCCCAGCTCGCGCACGATCGATTTGCCTTTGAAGCTGTTGTACGTAGCCAAAAGTGCGGTATAGTCGCGGCCGTAGCGCTCGAAAATGTATTCCGTCACATCATCGCGCTCGCTCCAGGAAAAATCGATGTCGAAATCCGGCGGACTGCTGCGATGGGGATTGATGAAGCGTTCGAAATAAAGGTCCAGTTCCAACGGATCCACGTCGGTGATGAAAAGGCAAAAGGCCACAATGGAATTGGCTCCGCTGCCCCTGCCCACGTGATAGTAACCGGCCGATTGGGCATAGCGCACAATGTCCCAGGTGATGAGAAAATATGCGCTAAACCCAAGCCGGTGGATCACCAGCAGTTCCCGGCGTACACGATCCGTGGCGCGGTCATTGTGCGGGCCATAGCGTCTGCGGCATCCTTGAAAAGCCAATTTGGCCAATAATTTATAGTCTCCTTCGGATGAACCGGTGAAACTCTGACGGTTGTTGGCGTCGTCAGCCGGCATTTCAAAACGGCATGCATCCAATAGGTATTCGGTATTGCGTAGAATCTGCGGATAAGCGGCAAAACGCTCGCTCAGCTCCGCGGGCGACCAAAACACCTCATCTTCTGACGCACACTCGGTCGCGCCAAGTTTACCGATCACGATGTTGAGGTCAATGCACCGGAGCAATTTATGCGTGCGAAAGCCCTGCCCGTTAAGGAAACTAACCGGGCTAAATACTACGAGCTTGTCCACGTGAGGACGCAAGGATGAAGAAAACAGGGCAGGTACTTCCGCTGGCTTTATTCCGATGTACTCATAATCCCGCAATTCAGACAACGCACAGGGCAAATTCCGGTAAATCACAAAGCAGTGCTGCCACTCCGGAGCCCGGGAATTGAAAGTACCTCCAGGAGGAAGACTCAAATACCGGTTGATCTCGCCGATTCCTTCGGCATCGCGCGCCAGAGCAGTGAAAAGAAACCGCCCGGATTGTCGAAACTCAAGCCCAAAAATAGGCCGCACACCTTCCCGCTCACAAGCCTTGGCAAAAGCATAAGCCGCCGAGCAGTTGTTGATGTCCGTCAACGGCAACACCGCAATTTCAAGCCTGGCAGCTTCTTTCGCCAATTGCTCAGGCGATAAAGTGCCGTACCGGAGTGAAAAATAAGAGTGTGCCGCCAAGTGCATTTGTTCGAATGTCGAATTATTCGGCAATGTTAGACGATTATTTTGACTTGTGCAAATTTGCGCACCGCCACGGACACATTTTTTTTTATAAATGCGTAAATCCTTGAATCTTAATCCACTTGAAAATCAACACCACGATCCAAGAAATGAGAAAAAATCTCAGCAATTGTGCTTAGTTTTGAAAACACTTTTAAATCCCACGGTATGTACACCATGAAAAAGATGATTTTGTTGGCCTGTTTGGCTCTGTTAGGATTGCCCGCGCTTGCACAGAACTTGTTTACGGATGGATTTGAGTCCGGGGACTTCAAAACCGGACAATGGATGCCCACCGGCAACCTGCAGATCAGCACCGACCAACCAGCATCCGGACTCTATTGCGCCCTGGGAGAAGGATCGTATGGCTTAAACAAAATTCTCACCAATCTGAACCAAGCAGAAATTACCCTCGAATTCAAAGTTCGCCCGGGGCAAACCTCTACCAACTGCATGATTTTTCGAATCCGGGACTCCAGCCATGCAGCCGCCAATACCGGACCAGGCATCATCCTGCGCAACGATGCGCAAATCATCGGAATAAACGGAGGAGGACAAGGCAATCAGGTTTCATTGGATGTCTACAACGAAAACCAATGGTACCATTTCAAACTTTTGTTCCACATGCGAAGCGGCACCTATGACATCTACATCGACGGACAATTAAAAGCTAAAGATTTCAAATTTTTCTCACGCAGCTTCCTGAAACCTTATTTCATGACCTGGAACAGCATCGAAACCTCCGGCAACGCCCGCTACGATGATTTTCTCATTTATGAAACCGGTACCACGGCCACCCACCAGGCGAGCACTCAATCAGCCCAACTACTCATTTATCCCAACCCTACCCCGCAAACCTGTAAGGTAATGACCCATGATTGCACCTTGCCCATTGCCTTCAAAGTTATTGATGCTTTTGGACGTTCCGTGCAAACAGGCACAAGCACTTCGCCGACCTTTGATCTGGATCTGCAGAAGCTCCTCCCCGGAATCTATACGTTGCAAATACAAAATCCACCCATCTTCCAAACATTTGTAAAGGGGAAAAATGAAGGCTAAAGGAGGAAGGCTATAAACAAAATTTTAGAAACTACTGAAAACGAACTAACGAATGTTAGTATATGGGGTTCTCCCCCTATCGAAGTACAACACACAAAGGATTTGATGCCCACAATCCACTCCATTTCATCAACCATTCCCTATCAAACATACTCTGATCCTCATATCCTTCATCCCCTTGGGGGTTTAATAGAAATATGGATCACACTTCTCCATCCTCCATTATCCATTATCCATTATCCATTATCTATTATCTTTCCTTCCTATTCTTTCACCCCCCAATCCTTCAACAGGTATTCAAGCATTTGGGTGGGTTCTGATTTTGAGGCCGCACGCTCGATTCCTTTTTTCACCAAGGCAATCGCCTCATCCTTCTTGCCATTGTTGTACAAGGTGCGCGCATAATGGATGCAATATGGCTGTTCCTGGCTGAGGTTGAAAGCCTGTTTTGCCGTTTTCTCTGCAAATGCAAGCATGTCCTTGTTGTCCTTAAAATATTTGGTACACAGCTGACCCAGGTCCTTTAATTTCAGTGGATCCTTCTTGGCGGTTTTATCGGCATAGGATTTGGCTGCGGCACTGAATTGCTCAAGGTTTCCCGTTTCTCCATAATATTCGAGGCTGGATATGCTTTTGAACTCTTCGTACCGTGCAGGCAAGTTTTTCATCTTTTCCTGTGCTTCCAATAACAGCCCTTCGTTTCGATAATCCAAGGCTTTGCGAAGCGTTCGCTTGCAGGCGGTGTATACTTTTGTTTCGAATGCTTCGAGGGATTTCATTTGCACGACAGCCTTTTTATTTTGAACCAAAAAATCGAAAATTCTGGAATCGGCTTCTGTTGCAGATTCTAAAATGATCTCCAGGTTTTGCGGAGTGCTCAAATCCTTTTGGGTAGATAGGTATTCGTTGGCAATCCGCAAAGATGGTTTGCCAACCTGATTCAAGGATTTAATGTATGCCAATACCACAGCCGGTTCGCGATTCCCGCCATCATACATCTTTGCATAATCGCCGGAACGGTCAAATTTCTTCAGCGCTTCGCGCCCCAATTCAATGAATGCTTCAGCCGGTCTTGCGCCGCCGCCTGAATGCACCACTTTGCCATCGCTACCAATGTAAAGGAAAGTAGGATAAGACCGTACCCCATATTTTGTACTAAGCTCCGGACCTTCTCCCTTTTCCATATCAACTTTCATATTGATAAAATTGGCGTTGTAAAACTCTCCTACCGTTTCGTCGGGAAAAACATTGGCCGACATTCTTCGGCAGGGTCCACACCAACTGGTGTAGGCATCCATGAAGATCAATTTGCCTTCCTGGTCAGCCTTCTTTAAAGCCTCTTGAAAACTTCCGTGAAAAAAATCAATTCCCTTCAATCCGGTAGCCGGCTCTTGGGCATGTGCTACAAGTCCCAAGGCTACCATCGCGAGGCAGGTCAATATGGGTTTTAAAATGCTTCTCATGGCTTTATTATAATTTTACCGCAAATATGATGGAATTCAACAACATGATTTCCAAGTAAAACGGAAGAATACTTCAATATGTTTCTTAGACGCCAATTTTATGAGCGCATTTCACAAACCAGTGAGGTTCCTCAAGGATTTGAGATCAGCCGTGCGGAAGGATGTTGGCTCTATGATCAACAGGGAGTGCCATACCTGGACTTGATTTCTGGTTTCGGTGTAAACAACCTTGGGCACCAACCGGCTCCGGTCATTGAAGCCATCCAACAACAATCCCAACGCTACCTTCACTCGAATGTTTTTGGCGAACACATCCAACGCGTTCAAATTCAATTTGCCGAAAGGCTTGCGGGCTTTCTTCCTCCTTCTCTCAACAGTTTCTATTTTCTAAGTTCGGGCAGCGAGGCCATCGATGCAGCTCTCAAACTCGCACGCCTGGCCACCCAACGCGTCGAATGGGTGGTTTGCAAAAATGCCTACCATGGAAGCACCCTTGGTGCTGAAAGCCTGCGTTCGGACGAAGCTCATAAAAGTCCTTTTCTTCCATTGATACCAGGCGTCCGATTCATTGAATTTGGCAATCTTCAAGACCTGGATTGCATTGGGCCCCACACGGCAGCAGTCATCACCGAGGTGGTTCAAGCCGAAGCAGGCATTCAAATGGCGGAATCCGAATGGTGGCATCGATTGCGTCAACAATGCACCACGCATGGGGCATTGCTGGTATTGGATGAAATTCAAACCGGTATGGGGCGCACGGGTTCGTTGTTCAGCTTCATGAAGGAAGGGGTTGTACCGGACCTGCTGGTCTGTGGTAAAGCCTTGGGTGCCGGATTGCCCCTTTCGGCTGTCATTGCTGAAAGGCAATTGATGCAGACGCTTTTTCGGAAACTTCCATTGGCTCACATCACCACATTTGGAGGACATCCATTGAGTTGTGCTGCCGCACTGGCTGGATTGGAACTGTTGACCAAAGGAGGCATTCTTGATGGTGTGGAATCAAAAGGTTTAGCATTGGAAAAAGAATTCATTCGGCTCGGTTTTCACAACTTGCACAGAAGGGGATTGTTCATGGCTTTAGACTTCAAGGAACAACGCGAGGCGCTGCATTGGATGCGCAGGCTGTATGATCAAAAAATTTTGGCAGAAGGGTTTTTATTTCATTCCAAAGCCCTTCGTATAGCACCTCCACTGATAATCGGTGAGGCTGCGCTTCAACAAATCGTTGTTGCCTTTTCTCATATACAACAATCATCAACTGATCTTCATTGATTGCAGCCCACAAGCTTTTGGGGATTGATTCTTCAGGGCATATCTTTGCCCATTCATGAACGCACTCAAACAATTGGAACACCTGTCTCATGAGCGCATCTTGCTGTTGGATGGGGCAATGGGAAGCTTGATCCAAACCTTTGGTTTGGACGAACAGGATTTCCGCAGCCATCGTTTTGCCAATCATCCCATAGATCTCAAGGGGAATAACGATTTGCTTTCCATCACCAAGCCAGATGTCATCCGCAAGATCCATCACCTGTATTTGGAAGCAGGTGCCGACATCATTGAAACCAATACTTTCAATGCGAATGCCCTTTCGCAAGCCGATTACGGCATGGAAGACCTTTGTTATGAAATGAATTATGAGGCGGCTAAAATAGCCCGTGCTGCCGTTGATGACTTTCACCAATCTTTTCCAGGCTCCATGAAATTTGTGGCCGGTGCTTTGGGTCCTACCAACCGCACAGCCAGCATCAGTCCCGACGTCAACCGACCCGGTTTCCGTTCGGCATACTTCAAAGATTTCGAAGAAGCATATTACCAGCAAGCACGTGGATTGATGGATGGAGGAGCTGACATTTTGCTGGTAGAAACCATATTCGACACCCTGAATGGAAAAGCCGCGCTGTATGCCATCGATCGCTTGTTTGAGGAAAAGGGAAGAAGTCTACCGCTCATGGTTTCCGGAACCATCACCGATGCGAGTGGACGTACGCTTTCCGGACAAACCGTAGAAGCTTTCTTCATTTCCATCGCGCACTTGCCTTTGTTTTCAGTAGGCTTGAATTGCGCGCTTGGCGCCAAAGAAATGAAACCGCATCTGGAAGTGTTGGCAAAGATTGCGCCTTGCCGCATCAGCGCTTATCCCAATGCGGGACTACCCAATGAATTGGGTGGATATGACCAGACTGCTGAAGAAATGAAAATCCTCATTGGTGATTTTGCCCAAAATGCACTGGTCAACTTGGTAGGAGGTTGTTGCGGAACGACTCCCGACCACATCCGTCACATGGCACAAGTCATCAAGGGGATTCCTCCAAGGCCGATCCCTGCCATCGAACCATGTACTCGATTATCGGGGCTTGAGCCCTTGATTTTTAGAAAAGAACTCAACTTTGTCAACATCGGAGAAAGGACCAATGTGACGGGTTCTAAGCAATTTGCTAAAATGATCTTGCAAAAAGATTTCGAATCGGCTTTGCAGGTGGCACGTCAACAAGTGGAGGCCGGTGCACAAATCATTGATGTCAACATGGACGAAGCTCTATTGGATGGAGAGCAGGCCATGACTGAGTTTCTGAATCTGCTAAGTGCCGAACCGGACATCATCAAAGTGCCGGTCATGATTGATTCATCCAAGTGGAATGTGATTGAAGCAGGATTGCAATGTCTGCAAGGAAAATGCATCGTCAATTCCATTTCTTTGAAAGAAGGAGAAAGCGTTTTCTTGGAGCAAGCAAAAAAAGTTAAGCGCTATGGCGCAGCAGCGGTGGTCATGGCATTTGATGAGCAAGGCCAAGCGGATACAACCGAGCGTAAGTTTGCCATTTGCAAACGCGCATACGACTTGTTGACGCAAAAACTTCATTTTGATCCCACCGACATCATTTTTGACCCCAACATCTTTGCCGTTGCGACGGGAATGGAAGAACACAATCAGTATGCCATTTCCTTCATAGAAGCTACCAAACTGATCAAGGCCCATTGTCCAGGAGCTAAAATAAGTGGAGGCGTGAGCAATCTTTCCTTTTCATTTCGAGGAAATGAGACCGTGCGCAAAGCCATGCACACCGCCTTTCTCTACCATGCCATTCAAGCCGGAATGGATATGGGCATCGTCAATGCCGGTCAAATCGATGTATACGATGAAATACCCAAGGATTTGTTGACCTGCATCGAAGACGTCTTATTCAATCGAAGTGGCGATGCAACGGAACGATTGATTGAATTCGCAGAGCGTATAAAAAATACCGATAGCCGAACCGTTAAAACGGAACAATTGGCTTGGCGCAATGAAGCGGTTGCGTTACGCCTCAAACATGCACTGGTGCGGGGCATCAATGAATTCATCGAACAAGATGCAGAAGAAGCACGCAAAGAACTGGATTCTCCATTGAAAGTCATCGAAGGCCCATTGATGGATGGCATGAATGAGGTGGGCGATTTGTTTGGAGCCGGAAAAATGTTTCTGCCTCAAGTAGTCAAGAGTGCCCGTGTGATGAAGCAGGCCGTTGCTTACCTGACGCCCTACATGGAAGGATCGGAATCCAGCCAAAAGCAATACAAAGGAAAAATCCTCATGGCCACGGTCAAAGGGGATGTACACGATATCGGAAAAAACATCGTGGGGGTTGTGTTGGCTTGCAACAACTACGAAATCATTGACCTGGGAGTGATGGTGCCTTGTGATAAAATCCTGGAGAGCGCACAACAACAGGGCGTGGACATCATCGGTCTCAGTGGATTGATCACTCCTTCGTTGGAAGAAATGGTGCATGTCGCAGAAGAAATGCAGAAAAAACAGATGCACCTTCCGTTGCTCATCGGTGGGGCCACCACTTCCCGATTGCATACGGCTCTTAAAATAGAACCCAAATACCAACACCCGGTGGTACATGTTTTGGATGCTTCGCGCGCAGTGCAAGTGGTCAGCCAATTGTTGAATAAAGACGCGCAACAACGCCAGGAATATACCGGTGCCATTCGCCAGGAATACGAGTTGATCCGCAAACAAAGGGCCGAGCGAAGATCGGCCAAGTCCTTGCTCACGATGGCTGAAGCCCGGTCAAAAGCATGGAAGCCCATAAAAGCCGAAAACCAAATAACGAAACCACGTGAATTAGGTGTCAGGGTGCACCAACACATTTCCATCAGCACATTGATGCAATACATCGACTGGACACCTTTTTTTCAAAGTTGGGAACTGGCGGGAAAATATCCTGATTTGTTGGAGGACCCGGTGATCGGAGATGAAGCCAAACAACTGTTAGCCGATGCCGAACGATTGTTAGTTGATTTGACTGCAAATGAAAAAATTCATGTACGCTGTGTGACCGGTTTATTTCCCGCGGGCGCCGTACAAGATGACCTGCATATTTTTACAGAAGGACAAGGTAACCATGAAGAACCCATGGTGTTGCACCATTTGCGTCAGCAAATTAAAAAAGCCGATGACCAGGCCAACTATTGTTTGTCCGATTTTATTCGTCCATTGGAAAAGGCCCCTGTCGATTACATGGGCGCTTTTGCCGTTTGCGCGGGATTTGGTGTAGATGCGCTCGTACAAGATTTTGAAAATCAACACGACGATTACCATGCCATCCTGGTGAAAGCCGTTGCCGACCGATTGGCCGAAGCTGCTGCAGAATATTTGCACGAATGGATTCGAAAAGAAGCCTGGGGATATGCAAGCACTGAAAAGCTCAGCAATCAAGATTTGATCCAGGAAGTGTACACCGGCATCCGACCAGCTCCTGGCTATCCGGCTTGTCCCGATCATACTGAAAAATTAACCCTCTGGAAGTTGTTGAACGTAGAAGAAAACATTGGATTGAAATTGACCGAAAGCATGGCCATGTATCCAGCAGCTGCCGTTAGCGGTTGGTATTTCGCACACCCGGAATCTAAATATTTTGCCATCAGTGAAATTGGAACCGACCAATTGGAGGATTATGCCAAACGCAAAGCATGGGATTTATCCACGGCAAAGAAATGGTTGGGCCATTTGATTAAAGAATAATCTACATTGATCAGTGTATTCCTAAAATACTTCAATCATTTTTCTCATTCTTGCCAGATCGCATGCGCTTTTTCAGATAGTCCTTCCATTTCTGAAAGGTGAAAAATTTCTTGGCAAGGCGCCCGTCATAATGGTTGACCTGGATTACTTTTTTATACGCGTCGAATTCACCTGCATAAATTTGGTGCTCATTGATCGAGCGAAGCTCAGAGAGATAAGCATTGGGCAATAAAAAAAATCCTTCCGGGTCTTGCATTCCACGAACGGATTTGACGATTTCTCGGACAAAATCGATGCAATTGCGCGCACGCAGACTGTAGGGCATCTGATCCCAGGTTTCAATCAATTCCAAACATCGTACAAAGCTTTGCTCATCGACTTCCACGGCAAAAGCATCTTGAAAATCCGCACCCCAATCATTGCGGATGCTGCCTTGCATAAAGCCCCAAAAACCCTCTTTTTGGATTCCGTTTCGCGGATAATAACCCCAATACCCTGCCAATAAGTCGCCGTTCTGACTTGAATCTTCCTGCACCAGGCCGATGAAAATATGTCCGAATGATTGCCGGATCAAACCATTGAAAAATCCTTCTTTGGCATGAAATACCACCCATTGCCTGGCCGCACAAAGGTCTGGGTTGATCAACCAGAGCAAGCCGATTGCGAGAACGATCCTGATGTGTTGTAGTGGCATGTTGTATACCTCCTTTGTTGTGCATCGAAATTTTGAAAAGTCGTTGCAGCTTTTGAACAGTCAAAAATAAACAAAATGGACATCTTACAAAGGCTCCTGTAAAAATGCCTACGCAGGAATGCCCGGAAGGGCATAGCTCACATTTTTCCTTGTAAATTTGCAGATTAAATCCAATTCATGATTCCAGAGGTTCAAGTTTATCAGCCCAAGCATAAAGTCAGAATATTAACCGCTGCTTCGTTGTTCGATGGTCACGACGCAGCCATCAACATCATGCGGAGAATCATGCAAAGCAGTGGTGCGGAAATCATCCATTTGGGACACAACCGTTCAGCTTTGGAAATCGTGGAAGCGGCCATACAGGAAGATGTTCAGGGCATTGCGATCACATCCTACCAGGGAGGTCACAATGAATTCTTCAAATACATTTACGATTTACTCAAGGAAAGGGGATGCGGCCACATCAAAATTTTTGGAGGTGGTGGAGGCACCATCCTTCCGTCTGAAATAGAGGATCTGCATGCTTATGGAATCACGCGCATTTACAGTCCGGACGATGGCCGACACATGGGTTTGCAAGGCATGATTAACGATGTCATCCGCTGTTGTGATTTTGCAACCTTTTCAAGCCTCAATGGAGAAGTGAAGTCGGCAACCACAGGTCACATTCCGTCCATTTCAAGATTGATCACGTTGCTGGAAAACGATCCTGAACAGGCGTTATTGTTATTGACCAATCTTCGTCAATCGGGTTCGCCTCACCGCATTCCGGTCGTCGGCATCACGGGTACCGGAGGAGCCGGTAAATCAAGCTTGGTAGACGAATTGATCAGACGGTTTGTGCTGGATTTTCAAGATAAGAAGATCGCCATTTTGTCGGTCGATCCTTCCAAACGCAAAACCGGTGGAGCCTTGCTGGGAGACCGGATTCGCATGAATGCCATCCATCCGGAGTTTCATAGCGATAGGGTTTTCATGCGTTCGCTGGCAACCCGACAGAGCAACCTGGCTTTGTCTCCCCACATTCAAAACGCCCTTCAACTCTTAAAATTTGCTCCTTTTGACCTGATCATTTTGGAAACTTCGGGCATCGGACAAAGCGATACGGAGATTGTCGATTTCAGCGATGTCTCCCTGTACGTGATGACCCCGGAATATGGGGCCGCTACCCAGTTGGAAAAAATCGACATGCTCGATTTTGCCGACCTCGTCGCGATCAACAAATTCGACAAAAGAGGGGCCATGGATGCACTCCGCGATGTGCGCAAACAATTTCAACGCAACCATAAATCATGGGACAAAAGTCCGGATGAAATGCCGGTCTTCGGAACCATAGCATCACAGTTTAATGACCCTGGAACCAACTTGTTATACTTACAACTGTTAGGTATCTTGGAAAGAAAAACGGAAACCCGTTGGACCTCCCATATGAAATGGCCCGTTGGTGAGTCGGAAAAAATTTACATCATCCCTCCTTCAAAAACCAGATACCTCAGTGAAATTTCAGAAAATAACCGCCAATACGATAAATGGAGCAATCAACAAGCTCAAAGGGCTAGTGAGTGGTATGTGCTGCACCAAGCCAAGCAATTGCTCAAGCTCCCTTCAATGGAAGCAAAAATGCTGGAAGAAAAATTGCAAGAGGTAGAGACCAAATTGGACGGCCAGTGCAAAAAATGGCTCGAACAATGGGAAGAAAAAAAGGCAGCTTATGCAGGGGATGTGTTTGTTTATAAAGTTCGAGACCGTGAAATTCGGGTGCCCACGTTTACAGAATCCCTTTCGCATACCAGAATTCCACGTGTGGTGCTGCCAGGATATCGGGAATGGGGCGATGTATTAAAATGGATTCTTCAGGAAAACGTGCCCGGTGAGTTTCCTTATACAGCGGGGGTCTATCCATTCAAACGCCAGGAGGAAGATCCTACGCGCATGTTTGCTGGGGAAGGGGGGCCGGAACGGACCAACCGCAGGTTTCATTATTTGAGCATGGACATGCCGGCCAACCGGTTGAGCACCGCCTTTGATTCGGTCACTTTGTATGGTGAAGACCCTGATCACCGCCCGGATATCTATGGCAAAGTGGGCAACAGCGGAGTGAGTATTTGCAGTCTTGACGACGCCAAAAAATTGTACAGCGGTTTCGATTTATGTAATCCCAAAACATCGGTGAGCATGACGATCAATGGTCCGGCAGCCACCATCTGTGCATTTTTCATGAATGCTGCCATCGACCAGCAATGCGAGCTCTACATTCGGGAACATCATTTGGAAGAACGGGTTGAAAAAAAATTGACGGAAAAATTTGACGCAAAAGGTTTGCCGCGCCCTTGTTACCAGGGAGATTTACCACCAGGCAACGATGGACTTGGCTTATTGTTATTGGGATTGACTGGAGATGAAGTATTGGAGCAGGAGGTATACCAATCGCTAAAAGCCAAAGCACTGCAGTCGGTACGTGGTACGGTACAGGCAGATATCTTGAAAGAAGATCAGGCTCAAAATACTTGTATTTTTTCAACCGAGTTTTCACTCAAACTCATGGGGGATGTTCAGGAATATTTTATTCAGAACAAGGTACGCAATTTTTATTCGGTTTCCATTTCAGGATACCACATTGCTGAAGCTGGAGCAAACCCCATCTCTCAGTTAGCATTCACCCTTGCCAATGGTTTCACTTTTGTTGAATACTATTTGTCGAGAGGTATGCACATCGATGATTTTGCACCCAACCTTTCTTTTTTCTTCTCCAATGGGGTGGACCCAGAATATGCTGTGATCGGTCGTGTAGCCCGTCGCATCTGGGCCAAAGCCATGAAACATAAATACGGTGCCAACGAGCGCAGCCAAATGTTGAAGTACCATATTCAAACTTCAGGTCGTTCGCTGCATGCCCAGGAAATTTCGTTCAACGACATACGCACAACGCTACAAGCTTTGTATGCGATTTATGACAATTGCAATTCGTTGCACACCAATGCATACGACGAAGCCATCACAACACCCACCGAAGAATCGGTACGTCGTGCCATGGCCATTCAGTTGATCATCAACAACGAGTTGGGACTTGCGAAAAATGAAAACCCTTTGCAGGGCTCGTTCATCATTGAAGAGCTAACGGAACTGGTGGAAGAAGCTGTCCTGTCAGAATTTGACCGCATCACCGAACGCGGAGGCGTATTGGGAGCCATGGAAACCATGTACCAGCGCAGCAAGATTCAAGAAGAAAGTTTGTATTACGAAACCCTGAAACATACGGGTGAATACCCTATCATTGGAGTGAATACTTTTCTTTCCAAAGATGGTTCGCCGACCGTATTGCCAAGGGAAGTTATTCGCGCAACGGACCAGGAAAAAACCGACCAGATTGATGCCTTGGTTTTACTCAAGAAAGCCAACCGGGACTTTTCCGAATCCGATTTGCACACCTTACAAGAAGCTGCTCTGCATAACACCAATATGTTTGCAAGCCTCATGGAAACGGTCAAACATTGTTCGCTGGGTCAGATCACCGCAGCACTTTACGCGGTGGGAGGGAAATACCGCAGAAACATGTAATGCGTGAGACTGATTTTTTTAAGCCTCATTCCAGATCTATTCGGTTGATTTGCTCACATCGATCAGGGTATCAGTATAAGAAATAGCTATGCACCAACTGTGCATCATTCGCTGACCATGGCCATGTATTGTTGAATGGATTGTCTGTCGATGGTTCCTAACACTTGTTCGTTTTCAACCACCAGCAACATTTCGTTGGGTCCTGCAAGATTTTGCATGATGGACGTGAGGGCCGTATCTGGATGAATCGAGACGACAGAACGCGTACACACATCGCCGATTTTGAGTTGAGGATTTTTAACCAGGGCCGATTTAATTTGTTGTCTAGACACCCACCCGAGGTAGTTTCCAAACAGGTTGATGACAGGATAATAACTGTATGGATAATGAAGAATCGTCCCAAAAGCCTGTCCTACCTCGAGGTATTCTGTCAGTGCAGGTACGTCCTTCTGATAACAGTTGCGCACCGTTCGGTTTTTCAAGCTTGCATCCAAGGCCACTACGCGGTATTCCTGGGAAGCACTGAAAAATATAAAGACACCTATCAATGCCAACGTATAGGCTCCATTATACAATCCAAACCCAATCAACAACACGCAGATCACTTGACCCGTGATTGAAGCTATGCGGGTGGCTTTGAGGCGGCCTAAACGCATGGATAAAAGGGCGCGAAACACCCGGCCTCCGTCCATCGGGAAAGCAGGAATCATGTTGAACACCACCAACATGATGTTGGAAACCATGAGCAAAGGAAGGAATGCGGACCAATTGCCAAACTGCAACAATTCTAAAAATTGCGCATCCCACACCGGAAATTCCAGCACATTGCTCAGCACAATAAACAGTGCCGCAGCAATGACCACGTTTACCATAGGTCCCATCACAGCAACCACCAATTCCTGAATTGGTTTCTCCGGCATGTTGCGCAAACGTGCCACACCGCCGATGGGCAGCAGGATGATGTCTTCTGTTTTGATACCATAACGGCGTGCTGTCAAGGCATGGCCGAATTCGTGCAATACCACGCACAGAAACATGGTCAATATGAAGCAAACTTCAATGATGATTTCTTTGGTTTGCGCTCCGTCTGCAAGTCCTGAGCCCACAACGTATAAGACAATCAATAAGAAGGTCCAGTGTATTTTAACGGGAATTTTCGCAAAAGTTCCTATGTACCAAGCCTTTTCAAACATGGAGCGGATTTCGATTAAACGTATAAAACAGCGGGTGTTGGTTCCTGTTCATCAATAAAGCATCCATTTATTCTTTCCACATGGGCTGATACATCTGCCCTTGGAGGATGGCTCTCGATATAACGATACGCTGCACTTCAGAAGTTCCCTCGTAGATCTGGGTAATTTTTGCGTCGCGCATCAAACGTTCCACATGGTATTCTTTGACGAAACCGTATCCACCATGGATCTGGACTGCTTCGATGCTTTGCCTCATGGCTACGTCCGAAGCATAGAGTTTGGCCATGCTGGCGGCAGTTCCGAAATCCATGCCGGCATCTTTCATCCATGCTGCTCGCAAAACCATCAGACGGGCTGCTTCCACTTCGGTGGCCATATCGGCCAATTTGAAAGCGATGGCTTGGTGGTTTCCAATGGGTTTGCCAAAGGTTTGGCGTTCTTTTGCGTATTGAAGAGCCAATTCGTAGGATCCGGACGCAATGCCAAGTGCTTGCGACGCAATGCCGATTCGTCCCCCCATCAAGGTTTTCATGGCAAATTTGAATCCGTCACCGGCGGGTCCCAACAAATTTTCTTTCGGTACTTTGACATCGTTGTACATGATGGTGTGCGTATCGGAAGAACGGATGCCCAATTTATCTTCTTTAGCTCCAATGACCACTCCGGGCCAGGAAGTTTCCACGATGAAGGTACAAATACCGCGACTGCCTTGGGCAGGATCGGATTGTGCCATAACGAGGTGCAAACTTGAACTTCCGCCGTTGGTGATCCAGTTTTTGGTTCCGTTGAGCAAATAATGGTCCCCGCAATCGATGGCTGTGGTTTTTTGCGCTGTGGCATCACTGCCTGCTTCCGGTTCAGAAAGACAGAAAGAACCAATCCATTCCCCGCTGGATAGCAGTGGAAGGTATTTTTGTTTTTGGGCTTCTGTACCCATTTTCTCAATACCCCAGCACACCAGGCTATTGTTGACCGACATGATGACGGAACATGAATTATCTACTTTGCTGATTTCTTCCATGGCCAGGACATAAGAAATGGTATCCATGCCTCCTCCCCCATATTCGGGTGAGACCATCATGCCCAGAAAGCCCAACTCTGCCATTTTCTTCACCTGTTCGGCCGGAAATTGCATTTTGGAATCGCGCTCAATGACCCCAGGCAACAGTTCTCTGCGGGCGAAATCGCGAGCCGCCTCCTGGACAGCCAATTGCTCTTCTGTCAAACTAAAGTACATATGCTTTGAATTGAATTGCGAAGATAAGGACTTGGGCACAGATGATCGCAAGGTATTTGGAGCAATTCAGCCTAAACCGGATAGCTTGGGAAGGATGATTTCCGGGAGTGACCAAAGCTTTAAATCATTTCAGGGGAAACCATTCACATCAAGGCAACATCAGTTTTTGAATTCTCACGAGGGGACCGGGACAAAGCTCCTGGTGGCAATTTTTGCATTGCTGAACCATTTGGGTGTATAAACCAGGAATCTGTTCATTGGGGCCTGCTTTCAGCCTTTCAATGCTTTGCAAATAATTGGCTGCAAATGCCTTGTACATTTCCGAACCAGCCTTTTCAGGTTCGGTGGCATGTGCGGTTAAAATTTTATCGTGGTCAAGACTCAGCGAAACTGCATCGCCTTTCGCCAATTGTTGCTTCATCTTGTCGGCTTCATCGTACATGGCACGCATCAAGAGGGCGAGTTCGCTGTCTCCATTGGGATTGATGATTTTTTTAGGAATTGAAGATCCGCTTGCACAAGATTTTTCTTGTGAATTGCATGCAAAATGAAGGACCATCAAAACCAAGACGAAGAAAAAGCAATAAGATTTTATGTGCATGTTGTAGGGCAAATGTTTACATCCGGTAAAGGTAGGACAGTATTTATATGGAAGGGAAGGATTCCCATGGTAAGGTTCATTGCCATGTGCATGCAAAGAGACAGCATATAACCAATGTTATATTTTCAGTGCACAGAAACCACCGCAGCTTTGAAGAAAATTTCCACCATGCAAAAGCAATTAACAATCCTGTTCATTATCTCCTTGCTGACCCTTGTCAAGTCAATACCCATGCAAGCCCAGTCCATCGAAAACGAACAAAAAGGCTGGAGCGTAGGCATTGGACCAGCTTCGGCCATTGGACTGATTTTTGAAGATGGCTTTACTTTTGGAATGCATGCGCGGCTGGCATACCGTATTGCAGATAGGTCTAGTTGGACGTTCCGGTCGGCATATTTATGGTCAAACGATCACCATCTTCTCAGTACAACTGATTTTAAACCTTTTTACCATTGGCAGGTAGCCCCTGGTTATCAATATGCATTGCTAAAAAGTACCGACGTCCACGGTTTTTCCCGCTTTTCGCTCAGCCTGGCTTTCCAGTTAGGCTACAGCTTTGGATTCCAGGAAGTCGTTTTCAAAAACGGCTCCACACCGCCAAACTCCCTCGTTGAGGAATCCGTCCGAGGCAATCATCATGCTTTATTCATTTCCTCCGGCCTGGTTTGCAATTACTCCTTTCATCGTTCAAGCATATTTTTTGAAGTCCTGCCACAGCTTAATGCATGGAATAAGGTAGTTGATGACTATACGAAATATGACCCAGCTACCCAGGAATATAAATCGTTCAGTGACACCTACTCGGAAAATTCCTTAGCCTTGGACGGACTGCATATAAACTTGGGTTATAGTTTCCACTGGTAAATGGAGGGATAGAAAAAAATCTTCATGAACAGAGCACAAGAATGAAAAATTATTTAATTAGATTTGTACGAAGCAAGCCCCATGAAAAATGCTTAATTCCCTTACCAATATTCAAGGGACCGAATCCCTTCCCAACTTTATAACCAATGAATAAGTCAACATGTCCATTTTAGAGATCATAAAAGAAATCACCGCGGTCATTGAATGGCCTGAGGCAATCCTCTTGTTGGTGCTGTTGATGCGAAAAGAGGTGAAGGGAATTGTCACTGTTTTGAAGGAAAAAATGTCCAATGCTTCAGAAATAAGCATCGGCAAGGATGGGATTACCATCAAACAGCTCAAGGAAATGCTTGAAAAAACGAAAGAAGAAACCGTAGGCATGTTGGCCCAAGGAGTTGGAAAACAAAAGGCTGAAAGAAAAGAAATCACCAAACATGTAGTGGAAGATCAAAACGATCCGTTAAAACTTCATTGGAATGGCAACCTAGAAGATCGTGGAAAGCGAATCAGTGCAACCGTTGAAGAAATGCCGGGGTCGGGCCTATACCGCCTTAAAATATTTGTTCGAAGCATTTTTCCACAAGAGCCCTTAAAGGGAAAGGTAAAATTTTATTTGCACCCAACTTTTAACAATCCCGAACCCGTGGTGGAGGCGATTGATGGAGAAGCATATCTTCAATTGGTGAGTTATGGATCTTTCACCTTGGGTGCAGAAACAGAGGATGGCGCTAAATTGAAATTGGATCTGGCCACCGATGTGCCAGGCGTTTCCGAAACATTTAAAAATTCATGATATGGAATCCATTTGCAACCTTGGACAAAACGGTATTTGGCTTTATCTTCTAATTACCCTAATATCCACCATTATTGGTGCGTTGGGTGCCATCATGGTAGATTCTGAAACCAGTGACGAAATCAAATCTTCAAACCTACAAGTTTCAAAGGCATGGAAAGAAAAATTTATTTTAGCTTTCATTGCTTCTGCTTGCACACCATTGGTTTTGTATTTAACCAATAAATGTGAAATCCTCTGTGGAACATCCGACAGTCGGTGCAATTTATTGATCTATATTGGCTACTCCCTCATCCTCGCAACTTTTGGTGAAATCGTGGTTAAAAAGCTAGGGGAATTGCTGTCGCAAATTGGCGATAGCTTGAAAAGTTTTTTTGGGTCTCAAACAAAATAAACTCTCCATGTCATGAATAAATTATTGGTGATCGGATTTTTCTCCTTCTTAACCATCGCGGATGGCTCGTGTCAAATTGGATTGGAATTCAATAAAATTTCCAGAACGAAAGTTGATACGAAAAAGAGATTGGAAACCGCGCAAGATACTAACCCTGCCATGGTCAAGCCGGGCATGACCCTCTTGTCGAATTTGGGTAAAACCAACGCCTTACAACCCAAGATTGATTTGGTCGCCAACAAGAGATTCGACAAAGGAGATACCTTTTACAATTTTTTTGCAGAATCGAAGTTATTTCTCGGCAGTCACGACAACAAAGAGCGAAGGGCATTATTCATTGAGGAGATGGCCACCTTTTCATTTTACAATAGCATTGGATGGAAACCATTTCAAGATGTGAAGCTAAAAAAAGCAGCAACGATCAATTTTAATTTTTCCTATCAAGGCAAAAACTTTTTCATCAATGATTCGACTGAGTCCAATCCAGGCGTGTTTCATGCCAATGTAGGACTGGATTTTGTCTTGTTCACTTATTTTTCTCTGTATGGTTCTTACAATTTTCTCCAAGTGATGAACGGAAGCAATGATTTTCAAAGACTGGCCTGGAATGGTGAAGGATTGCCAGAAAGTTATCACTTTTATAAAATAGGATTCAAAGCGACCCTCGATTTGCTTGCACAAGATCAGGGCAACTTAGATTTAAACATTGGCTTTGTTTTCAATAATTCAGAAACCAAACGATTCACAAACTCCAACGACAAAGCATTTCCGGTGCTGGAGTTGAAATTTTCAAGCAATATTATTAACAAATAAATCGCTTAATATGTCTAGATCACGAAATATTAACCTTACCGATCAATATGTAAGTAGTACTAATGGCCAAATGGTCCGAACTTCTTTCCTGGCCTGGAAGGTGGAGGCATTATTACATACTCCTCAAATTAGCTATATACAATGCTCCGAAATAACAGTAAGTGTACATGGTAATCCGCAAACTATTTATTGTCTAAATGCTGCAAATGCACAAGGCAATATACAGCCACCTCTTGTTGGTGATTTACCATGCCCCGAACATTGCATGCCTCCTACCAATGGATTAATAAATGGAAACTCATATCTTCCTGCTACGCATACATTCGAGACCGCAGATTTTCAAAATATTATCACCCATATTCTTGATCAAAATTGGCAATGGCCACTAATAGCTTTGGTTGATGTGGCATTAATGAAAGACAACAACAATAACTTTTCTTTGGCCATTTATCCAAGTGATGGTTTCACTAAGTATAACCGATTACAAAATATTTGCCGCATTTCAATCATTTAAAAAAAATAGTTTATGTCTGATTACTCACGACTTTTTGATCCACAAACTGATACCTTGATTACGCAGGGTGACATTTTTAATCCATGCATTACAAATTTCAATGCCATCTCATTTTGTTCTTTTGTGCAAACAAATTCTCGGGCAGCTTTTTTTGAAAAAGGAGAGCGAGTTATCAGTTCACGCAGACATTTTTCCTTGATTGCGAAGGATTCGTCTGGCTCCCGTCTAGCTGAATATGTTGGCGAACTGCCTTGTCCTGACCATTGCCTCCCTGGACAACCGTTTATTTTATTTAGTAAGTTTGATCCAGAGCATATTAATGATATCGTTTGCAATTCCATGGTGATCAAATATCTTAGTTTGCAAAAATGCTTAGTAAACCAAACGGATTCGTTTGCCATATATGCACATACCGGCGAAATTCCATTGAGGAATATAAGCCTAGGCCACAAAGTATATGTTTCCATACAAGAATAACCTCAGAAAAATATTTTGAAAGAATCTATTGACTGCCTTGCTATTAAGGCCTAATTTGTATTCGGAATTTTCTTTCCTAGATGAAGAAATTAATTGATTTGTCGAAAGAGATCCTACGAATTATTTCAATTTTCTCATTCTCGTATGTGCTACTTTTTCCGCTTTCTTCTCACTGTCAATATGGCTATATGCCACTTGAAGAAACCTGCGACTTCATTAGCACTTCACCAAATGGGTTGATTTACCTCGGCACCACCGACCAAGCTTATTTGTTCGATGGCCAGAAGTTGAATCGAAAAATTATTAGCCGTGAGGGGAGCTCCAACATCCAAAGCGCTTTTTATTTTGATACCAATGACCAAATGTGGTTCACTACGTACGACGCTCTCTGGTGTTACCACAACAAAGACCAAAAAGGGAATCGATACCAAATTCCTAATTCAGTTGGCGGTTTTTTGAACAGCGATTATCATTGCTTTGGCTGGGCAATTCCAGAAAAATTACTTTGGGTCAAACAAGGAAAAAATATATATCACTTTGATATTCCATCCAAACAATTTATTCTAAAAGCTGAAAACATTGGAGCAAAACGCATACGAGCAGTCCATGATGGATCGCATTACCTGAGTTACTATTATACGTTTGAACCAAAAATTATACAGTATGATGCGGCAAAAAAACGCATCTATCGTACTTCCGATTGGGTAAATTGGCCTGCACCATGCAGCGCACAAGATATTTTACCATATGACCAAGACCATGTATTGATTTTTAGCTCTTGTGGAATGTTTTTGGGAAATCTCCTTTGCGAAGAAATCAAGGAAATATTGTGGAATAAGGCGTCTCTTGGGCCCATCCATTGTGCGGCAAGACTCAATGGTACCGACTTCCTCCTCTCAATAGAAAAAAAGGGTCTCTTCGTGGTACGTATCAACGCCGAGCATGAGATATCTTCAGTGAAAACTTTTTTGGGAGGGCAATTTAACAAACCCGTGCATAGAATTCATCGAGATTTAGTTGGCACGCTATTTCTCAGCAGCTACAATGATGGGATTTCCATCATGAACTTGAACCGGATCATATTCACCTCACAACCATTGGATTCTTTGGATGTGATTCTTGGAACTTACAACCATAACGCCTTATTTTTATTTGGCAAAGATGGACTAATTAAAAACATCGAACTGCCATATCCCCTGAGCAGAAATACGAATCAAATCAATCAAACAAAAAATCAAGTCCTTTTTGGTGATACAAGACTCTTACTGCTTAACCACAAAATTCATTCCAGCCCCCAGTTGAACATTTGCTCCGGCACTAAAACGGCCACTGATTTCAATGAAATCGCAAAGTACTATCGGGTATTTAAAACTTCATCCGGTCATGTGTTCATCAGTGGTGAAAAAGGAAAGCTCATGGAATGCAATAGCGGTGAATGGAAAGAAATTGCACTGAATAACCCCCAAAATAAGATTATCAACTACATCAATGAACTTGGCACAAAATACCTCATCACTTCGCTAAACGAAGATGTCGTTCAAATATATGATCGCTTCGACTTGTCCAAACCGCTTAAAGAAATAATGTTCAGTGGAGACATTTATCAGCAGGTCTATGATTCCGCTCATTCAAGAATATTTTTTGCTACCACACAAGGAATTTTAGAAATGACCATCCCTGGCTTTCAGACAAAAGTAATTTCCTTGCATGCTTCGGTCGATGAAAGTGAGTGCAGAAGCATCATAATGGATTCCACCGGGATGGTTTGGGGCGCTTCAAAAAGCAAAATAATCAACTACAATCCACAACAAAATCACATCATGTCCTTTGGGAAAGCAGACGGGGTGCCCGATGGCAAATTCCTCATAGCAGGTACCGTCCAAATTTTACCAGATTCCTTTCTTTTTATCACCAACCATCATGTGTTAGGATTTAACCCATACAAACTCAAACAACCCTGCATTCAACCGAAAGTTGCTTTGACAGATTTTGCCTTAAATTATATACCTTCTTTAAATCCCGATACTTTAGAATACTTAAATTTCTTAAAACTAAAATATCAAGAAAACAATATTAGCTTTACCATAAAAGGCATTAATTACACTGATCCGGAAGATGTAGAACTACAATATTATTTGGAGCCACTGGAGCCTTCCTGGAAATTTCAACCAAAAAAGGAAAGCGAAGTCAACTACAATAAACTGAATCCTGGAATATATACCCTTCATGTTAAATCCATAAGTACCAACAAACAATGTGAGAGTGATACTTTGCATTTGCCCATTGAAATACTCACTCCTTATTGGATGCAAACTTGGTTTAGACTGTTGGTAATATTTTCAATCCTAATGGTTGGATTGTCTATATTAAAGATCTACTACCAACGCCAACTTGAAAAGAAAGACCTCCTATTGCGTGAGCAACGCCTCGTCATTGATAAACAATTGGCCATCGAACAAGAGCGCAACCGTATTGCCGGTGAAATGCATGACGACCTCGGCTCCGGACTAACGACCATTCGCTACCTCAGTGACCGTGCTGTGCGGCAAGCCATCAGCGAGGAAGAAAAAATGCAGGTGCGCAAAATAGCAGATCAAAGCAATCAACTGCTGCGCAACATGTCGGAAATCATTTGGGCATTGAACATTCGCAACGACAGTCTTGATAATTTGTTGGCCTACCTGCGGCGCTATGCCCATGAATTCCTCGAAGAACAACAAATTCCCGTAGATTGGATGCAAGCAGTCCCCCATCCAAGCTTGAAAATCAGCGGTGAAAAACGACGCAACATCCTCCTCGCCGTCAAAGAAATTCTAAACAACATCGTTAAACATGCCCAAGCCTCGAAGGTTCAAGTTTCCATCATGGTGCAAAATCAACTTGTTCAACTTTCCATTCAGGACAATGGCATTGGCTTTGATTTCAATGCTGCAAAAGAACGAGGCAACGGTTTGCACAACTTGCAAAAACGCATGAGTCAGGCGCAAGGTAGCATCGACTGGGAGCTAAGCCCTCAAGGCACAACGGTAACCTTAAGCTTTCCGGTAGAACAAGCCTCCAACTCGCAGGAAGCCTAACAAACGTTCGTTAACACCCCATTCGCATGGAAACATTTCCGCGTAAATACACAGGAATATAAGCCTGGGCACCTTATAACCTTTGTTACATGCAATTGGTTTAATCCGCCGCTAAATTTGTGTACACAAACTGATCGACATGAAATATTTAAACATTTACCTCGATGGAAATCAAATCGAACTGCACAATTCACTTTTTGGAATGGAATCCGTGCGTTGCAATGGCAAAACCATGAGTCGGAAATTTTCTTTTTTGGGCACTGAGCATACGTTTACAGAAGGTGATCACACATACAAAATTCGCACCACCACGGGATTGATGGGCCTATACATGGACCTTTACCGGGATCAACAAGCCATCATCGAAACCAATAAAAATGGCTGCTTCATCATTTTGATGCTCACCATTGGAATGCTGTTAGTTTTGGATTACTTTTACAAATTCATGAACACTTGATCAAAGGGTGCATGGATCATCATGAAAATAGCTATACTTGAAGATCTGAAAGATGTGGCTTCCATGCTACGCGAACTCATCGATGCGGAACCCGACATGGAATGCCGTCAGGTTTACCATACGGCAGAAGATGCCATGCAATTTCTTCCTCAGCAGCCTGCAGACCTTCTCGTGGTGGATATTGGACTTCCCAGAGCGAGCGGCATTGACGCCATGCAGCACCTGCACAAATTATGTCCACTCATGCAATTTTGCATGTTTACCGTGTATGAAGACGATGAAAAAATTTTTAAGTCACTGCAGTCGGGCGCCAAAGGATACATCCTCAAAGGATCCTCAACGGAAAAACTATTAAACTCCCTACGCGAATTGCACGCCGGGGGATCACCCATGTCTCCAAGCATTGCTCGCCGTGTACTCGATGTTTTTCAACGCATTCCCGTACAACCGAATCCGGTATCCTTACCCATTACTGCCCGCGAACGGGAATTGCTCGAATGGCTCGCACAGGGCTTGCTGTACAAGGAAATCGCCGATAAAATGAACATCACCACAGGAACCGTAAAACAACACATCCACAAAATTTACGAAAAATTACACGTCAGCAACCGCACCGAAGCAATCAATAAATTGAAGGCATGATCCGTTGATCAATAAATCATCGCAGTCTTCGCCAATCCAAAACTTAAAGCCATGCATCAGGCTTTAAAATTTTCCAGTTTAAATGATCAGGGCCTGCCCGTTTATTCACGGTATTATACATTTGCAAAGGAATGAATCTATGTACGGCGCATTCCAGCAATGATTTCTGCGACTCAATCACCATCGTTCCATGAACCATCCACAATTGTACTCCATACGCAACGATTTGTATACCTTTCCTCCAGTGGAGTATGGACTGTTTGAAGGACTTTTACAAATCGGGGGGGAAGTCAATTTTGACAGCATCCTCGTTGCGTATTCAAATGGCATTTTCCCATGGTATGGCATAGATGATCCCGTCATGTGGTTTTGTCCGATACCCCGCCTGATTTTATTTCCAAATCAATTTCACGCATCCAAAAGTTTGCGATCGTTCTTGCGAAAATCTCCCTGGACTTACAGCTTCGATGCCGATTTCCATGGGGTCATGTTGCAGTGCAAACACATCGAACGCAAAGGACAACGCGGCACCTGGATACAAGGAGATATCCAAAACGTATTTTCATCCCTGCATGAGGCAGGACTCGCGCACTCCGTTGAAATATGGGACGAACACGGAGCATTGATTGGCGGTTTGTATGGCCTCGCCGTGGGAAAAATGTTTTGCGGTGAATCCATGTTTTCCAATAAAAGCGGCAGTTCAAAAATTGCATTAAAGCTATTGTGCAGTGAATTGATAAAAAGAAATTTTAGTTTCATCGATTGCCAGCAAGAAACCCCACACCTCCAATCATTGGGCGCGCAAGCCATTTCGCTGGAACAATTTTCTACCTTGCTCCAGGAAAATCAAAAATGGCCGGTCGTTGGAGAATCCTGGTTTCGGGAACGCATGCCAGTTTTTTCGGAGGATTGATAATCTTTAAAACTTCTCCCACTGGGTTCCTGATTGTGAAAGAACTACCCTAATTTTAAGCCTTCATTCACTTTCATTTTTCTGATCATCCAAATGTTATAATCCATATGCAAAACACTTCATTGAGCATCGCTAAAAGAGCCTTCAAAAGTTCAATCATACGTTGTATGATCTGTTTTGGGATGTTTGGCCATTCCATATATTGCCCACAGTTATTTGCACAAAGCAAGCCTGACCCCATCATCCATTGTACGGATTGTCCAGATTACATACTTGAAATTCAAAAACCCGATGTGCAGGTATTCAAAGTGCAGACGTCTTATCAAAATTATTATAAAACCCACACCTTCCAAAAGAATACTTACAGCCAGTATTACAAACGATGGATGGCCTGGGCTCAAAAAAACATGGATGAGCAAGGATCAATCAGAACCCTCGATCCGGAGCAGTTGGAACGGGAACAACAGCTCAGAATCCAATTGCGTCAAACGACAAATATCCAACACAGATCGGCTCCCAATTGGAAGTTTTTGGGGCCTTCCCGGACCTATGATACCGATGGCACCACCAAAGTGACTTGGCAAACCAACATTTATTCCATAGCCGTAGCGCCCTCCAATCCCAATGTACTTTATGCCGGAGGGGAGACCGGCGGACTTTGGAAAACGGTCAACAAAGGTTTGCAATGGACGCTCTTGACTGCCGATGTGTTGCACGACGCTTTTGAAGCCATTGCCATCCATCCTAAAAATCCGGATACGGTTTATGCTGCAACCTCCGGAAAATTGATCCGGAGCGTAAATGGAGGACTCAACTGGCAAACTGTTTACAGCGAATCCGGCTGGAATGCCCATGATCTGGAATTTCATAGAAGCCGACCCAACGTCATCATGGCCGTTGGAAACAAAGGTTTGCTTCGCACGGAAGACGGTGGCAAAACATGGTCAAAAATTTGGACCGAAATGGCCTGGACAATCCAGTCCCACACAACCGATCCGGAAAAGTTTTTTACCGTGCGGCAAAAAGCTTCTGGTTGTGAGTTTTTAAAGAGCTCAGACGGAGGGAAAACCTGGAACTCCAATGCGCAAAATTGGTATAGCCCTTTAAGTGGTACTACCGTCACCGGCGCGATCCTGGCCATATGCCCCAGCAATGACCAAAAAATATATGCTTATTTATGTGGCCAAGGTGGCAGTTTGAACGGTTATGTAGGCGTGTTCGTAAGCAATGATGAAGGGGTTCGGTGGGACAATACCCATCCAGCCAATGCCATTGGTGGCCCATACACCATTCCTCAGCACACCAACCTGATGGCGCACAATGGAACCGACGGTTTTGATCAGGGATTTTACGATATGGCCATTGTGGTGAATCCTAACAATGAAAACGAATTGATTGCCGGTGGAACCTCCTGGTTTAAAAGTGTCAATGGCGGAGCTACCTGGACAGCTTTGGGAAGTTATGTTGGGGGTCTTCCCTGGAGCCACCCCGATTTACAATGCCTTGCTGTTTTCGGAAATGATCTGTGGATAGGCAGCGATGGGGGATTGAATTATTCAAACAATTTCGCCCAAATCATGGAGGTTCGAATGGATGGAATTTCCGGTGCAGATTTGTGGGGATTTGACGGTGGCTGGAATGAAGACATACTGGTGGGAGGTCGTTACCACAATGGAAACATGGCCTGGCATGAAAGCTTTCCCAGCAATTCTTTTTACCGCATGGGCGGGGCAGAAGCAGCTACGGGATATGTAAATCCTGGGCCTGGCCGAAAAATGTATTTTTCCGATATCGGAGGATATTCCATCAATGGAGGAATCACCAATGGCGTGGAGTATTTCCCAGTTGGGCTTTTTCCCAATGAATCCTATGCTTACTATGCGAATAGCCAAATGACCTGGCATCCGCGTTGTTGGAACATCGTTTATTTAGGAAATGAAAATAAAATCTGGAAAAGTGAAGATGGTGGTGCAACCTTTCAGTTGCTGCATCAATTTCCTGGTGTAGCCGATCACCGCGTATTTGAAATTGAAGTCAGCCGTTCAAATCCTGAAATCATCTACTGCAGTCAATGGGATGGAACCGATGATTCGATGTGGATCACCAGGGATGGCGGTGCATCCTGGCAAAAATTGACATCGCTGCCCTTACCCAACAACAACGACCGCGTGAAAATGAGCGTAAGTGGCACCGATCCAAATGAATTATGGGTTGCCGTAACCTATGGTTCCAACGGCAAGAAAATTTACCATTCTATAGATGCTGGGAAAAGCTGGACAAATCTTACCACCACACTGCTCAACGATGTACGCATCTCCGACATCCACCATGCATTTGGAACAGCAGGAGGCGTTTACCTTGGAACCAATCGCGGAGTCTTTTACCGCAATCAAAGCATGGCTGATTGGCTACCATACTCTACTGGTCTTCCCATCAGTGCGGAGACCAATCGATTGAAAGCTTTTTACAAAACATCCAAACTGCGAAACGGATGTTGGGGATTTGGAGTATGGGAAAGTGAATTGTTTGAAAAATCAACCGTGCTTCCGCAAATCATGGCCGATAAATTGGAATCAAAATGCTTGCGCGATACATTTTATTTTGATGATCATTCCGTAGTAGATCATCAGCAAGCAACTTGGCGCTGGAATTTTACCAACGCTGCATACGTTGATGGCGAACAAACCAGAACACCCAAAGTGATTTTCAAGCAAGCCGGCAAAGCACAAGCATTCATGGAATTGACCACACCCGATGGGGTTTATCGAGACACCCTACAATTGCTCATTGGAAATGATTGTGAAAAAGATAGTTTGCCTGGATATGCGCTTGCATTGGATGGCCAATCTGCCTATGCATTGATTCCTTCTCCCAACATCACCACCAATACCATTACGATGATGGCATGGGTAAAATCGACGGCTGTTCAGAATGATTGGGCGGGTATTTTATTTATCAGAGGCAACGGCCAGGCCGCCGGTTTGAGCGTCCTCGGCAATGGTGAACTCCGTTACCATTGGAACACGGGAGGATACAATTGGTCATCATCTGCAAGGCTTATGCAAAACGAATGGACACATGTAGCCCTGGTGGTTGAGCCCGGATCCGTAACGATTTATAAAAATGGAATCCCATACAAACACTCGGTCAACGTCAATCCTCATGCATTTACCAGCCCCGTGGCGATCGGTGCAGATCTGAATGGCGGGGCTCGCTTCTTCAAAGGATCCATCGACGAAGTGTGTTTGTACAATCGCGCGCTTTCACAAAATGAAATTCGTGAGTACATGCACCTTGCACGCACGCATACGCCCAATCTTGGACTCATGCATTACTTTCAATTCAACGAAGCGGATGGCCAAGCACTCGATCGTCAAAGCATAGCGCATGCATCATTGCACGCTCCCGCACAACGTATTGTTTCCACATTACCTGTTGGCCCTGGAACCAGTCAAAGGATAGACATTCGCTCCAAAGGGATATACAATGCGGATAAAACGCAAGTAAACATTGAAACGGCCGATAGCGGCATTTTTCCCAATGGAGAAATATGTTTATCGCGGATAAACCACATTCCTGATCAATATTTTTCACCCACAAACCTTCCAACACAATCGTGTTACTGGATTTTACACAATTACGGAACCAATACACAATTCAGCGATTTTAAACAAATCACCTTAAGCCGACTGGATCCCATTCAAGGAAACGGTACATTGAGCGACTATGCTTTCTTTCGCAGAGCACCCAATGCAGATACAGCCCAATGGAATTTTTCTGCCAATGCCATTCAGGCTGTCCCGGGAAAAGAAGGAATCGTCACCATTGCCAATCCACTCATTAAAAGCGAAAGCCAATGGTTGCTCACCAAATCACCATCCGATACCTTGTTGGTCTCCGACAAAAAATGGGTTCAACCAAAAAATGAAACGGTATTCTGGATAACTCCCAATCCAGCAATGGAAAATGATCGGGTTTGGTTGCATTCCAACGCAGAAGAAACCGTACGATTCCAATTGTTGGATCAACAAGGAAAGTTATTGCGCACCGTGCGCTTCAAGCAACAAACGGAATGCCCCTTGACAAACTTGCCACCCGGACAATACTATGGCATATTTCAAACATCCCGGCAATTGCAATGGGTTCGACTCAACGTGTTGGCACATTGATGCTTCCAAATAAGTTTCTCCTTTGACTTACCAGGAAGCACTGACGTACATGTTCCAGGCGCTACCGATGTTTCATCGGCAGGGCAAGAGCGCCTATAAAAAAGACCTAACGAACGTTCGTTTGCTTTGCAATGCATTGGGCAATCCGGAAAATAATTTTCGTTCCATTCACATTGCGGGTACCAACGGCAAAGGCAGTGTCTCCCATATGCTCTCAGCCGTGCTTCAAAAACATGGATATAAAACAGGACTATACATTTCTCCGCATTACATAGACTATAGAGAACGGATTAAAGTAAATGGCGAATACATTTCAAAAAATTACGTTCGCCATTTCATTGAGAAAAACCGGTCGCTCCTCGATGAAATCCAACCTTCATTTTTTGAAATGACCGTTGCCCTGGCGTTTCACTATTTCTCAGATCAAGGAGTTGACTTGGCCGTGATCGAGACGGGTTTGGGAGGAAGACTGGACTCCACCAACATCCTTCATCCTATATTGAGCATCATCACCAACATCAGCTGGGATCATGCCGATATGTTGGGCGACAGCTTCGAAAAAATTGCTATTGAAAAAGCAGGCATCATCAAAAACCATACGCCAGCACTGATCGGTCGAATTCAAAATGAAACATTGCCAGTGTTTCAAAAAAACGCTGCCGAAAAACATGCTCCCCTGTTCACAGCTGAACAGTTGATCCCTTCTTTCCACTGCGATCAAGGACCCTTGGGTTTGGCAAAAGTGCAATACAATGCACCCATGGGTTCCGGAGAGTTTCAACCGGGACTCACTGGAATTTACCAGGAAGAAAACATCCGCACGGCGCTGGCTGCTTGCGCTTTGTTGCAACAAGCATGCAAATTACCTTTGAAATCATCCAGCATCCACGAAGCCTTATCACAGGTTGTGACCTTAACGCGGATCATGGGCCGATGGCAAATTCTTCAAAACCAACCTTTATTGATTTGTGAAAGTGCCCACAACGAAGATGGAATTGCACATCTCATGCGGCAAATAGAAAACATACCTTTCCTGCAATTGCACCTGGTGTGTGGATTTGTGAAAGACAAAGACCTTGCTCGTATATTGAATCAATTTCCAAAACATGCTCGTTATTATTTTGTCCAAGCGAAAATTCCACGTGCAATGCCTGCACAGGAGTTGCTTGAACTTGCAAAAACATATCAACTTTTTGGTAAAGCGAATGTTTCCGTAAAGCGTGGCTTGTCACAAGCTTTACGAAATGCAAACCCTGAGGATTTAATCCTGGTGAGTGGAAGTATTTTTGTGGTAGGAGAAGTTTTAGAAAAGTACAGTCATTTGAAAAATTGAAATGAAAATAACCATTGGGATTGGAGGTGCCAGCGGATCGATTTATGCCAAAACATTGCTCGATACTTTAGTGTCCATTCCTGGACATGAAGTCAATCTCGTGTTCAGCGAAAATGCCCTGGTTAACTGGAATCTGGAGATTCCCGACAAAGACCTTGAAAGTTATCCTTTTCCCAGCTTTGGTTTACGGGATTTCAATGCGCCGTTTGCATCTGGATCTGCCAAATGGGATGCCATGATCATATGTCCTTGCTCGGCCGGACTTCTGGGACGAATTGCCAACGGAGTCTCGGATGATTTGATGAGCCGTGCTGCCGACGTGATACTCAAAGAACGAAAAAAATTAATCTTGATATTCCGTGAAACGCCGCTGCATTTGATACACATAGACAACATGAAAAAAGTTACGCTGGCGGGAGGAATCGTTTGCCCGGCCATTCCCTCCTTTTATTCACAGCCTGTTCAGTTGGAAGACATAGCCAGAACGGTCACCGACCGTGCATTGCATTTGGCGGGTATCGACGTTCCATCTTTTCAATGGGGCAGCCAAAGCTAATAGATGCAAATGCCTTTGCACAAAACCATCCAGCCCCATCCCGAATGCGATGTTTACATTTGGGAAATTTCCGAAGCACCTACTTTTTTTATCCAGCAAGCAAGCTGGGATTCCAAGCAATTGCAATGGCTGGAAACCATACATCCTGAAAAAAAGTTGGAATACCTTGCATCAAGGTATTTAATCCATCGATACGCAGGTTTGGAGGATTCCCATCTGTATAAAAATGAACATGGAAAATTATTTTTACGCAACAGTCAAAAACACCTATCCATTTCGCACAGCGATAGCTGGACTGGTTTGGCCTTGGGTAATATTAATTTGGGATTTGATTTGCAGGTCTACAAATCGAAAATTCAAAACATCGCATCCCGTTTTCTATCGGATGACGAACATCACCAAATGATCACCCATGGCTTTGATTCCCTTCAAGATCTTTGCCTGGCATGGGCCATGAAAGAAGCCATTTACAAACAATATGGAAAAAAAGGAATCATTTTTTCCGAACAAATTCGTTTGCAATTTTCCAATTGCAATAAGAAAGAAAAAACCATGCATGGCGTTTTGGCATTACCGGAATCTTCAATAAAATATATTCTGTACTATGAAAAGGAAAACAACTTTACCTGGTCCCTTGCAATGGATGTTGGTCTGCTGTAGCGCTGTCTTCATGCTCACATCTGCTTGTTCATCGGGCAATTCAAACAATTCATCCACCCAAAGTGCAGAAAACGAAGGAACTGCACTTCCTGAAGATTTCAAGACCTTCTATCAACAATTCCATCAAGACAGTGCCTACCAATGGGAACACATTGACTTTCCACTCAAAGGATTGCCCGACCATGCGGATCCTGAAGAAAAAGACTTCGAAGATTTCTACTACACCCAAGATCAATGGCTCATGCATCGTTTGTTTGATCAAAAGCATTACCGTGTGAATTACATCATTCTTTCCGACATCATCATTGAGGAGCGCATAACGGATCGCAAAAATCAGTTGACCATTGTGCGAAGATTTGCCAAGGGATCAGGAGGCTGGCGCTTGATCTATTATGCCGGTTTGAACAAATACAGTGCAGTGGAATAGTGATCGACAATGCAAAGAATACTTTCATTTGTCCAACGCTTGGCTTGGTTTCTCACTTGTGAAACGGTTTGTTTAAGGAATGACTTCGAAATAAATCAATGCGGCAAACAATGCACCCAAGACGATGCGATACCAACCAAAAAATGCAAAACCGTATTTTTCAACAAATATTAAAAACAATTTGACGGTGATCCATGCAAATATGAAAGAAGCTATCATGCCAATGGACAACAACTGAATTTGCTGCGAAGTAAATTGCAAAGGCGATTTCAACAAGTCATATCCCGTAGCGGCCATCATTGTAGGAACTGCCAATAAAAATGAAAATTCAGTTGCTTGACGCTTGTTAAAACCATTCATGAGTCCTCCAACGATCGTAGCACCTGCGCGGGATACACCAGGAATTACGGAAATACCCTGAATCAGTCCTATCCAAAACGCATTGCGGAAAGGGATCTGATCCAATTGCTGGTGCTGACTTTGCTTTTTCTCCACAAAATCATCCAGCCAAATCAATAAGATTCCACCCAATATCAAAGTGATCGAAACCACCATCGGATCAAATAAATATTTCTTAATGGTCCCATAAGCCAAAAAACCAATGCATGCAGTGGGCAAAAAAGCAACAAACAATTTCGCGTACATGGTGAAGTTGATTAAAAACCGCTTTGCATAAATCCATGCTATGGCAAGAATGGCTCCCAGTTGGATGGATATTTCAAAAGTTTTGAGAAACTCTGAATTTTCCATGCCAAGGGTCGCAGAAACCAAAATCATGTGGCCCGTAGAAGAGATGGGTAAAAACTCTGTGATGCCTTCTACCATTGCAATGATCAATGCTTCGATGATGCTCATTTCATTTGATGTTTGTTGTCAATACCAATTCCCTTGTGCTGCACATTCATATCCCTCCTTTTTCAATTGAAGTCTGGCATCCTCCGACCACATCAACGGGTTGGTGTGATTAAAATGGATAAACCTTATTTTTTTATGCTGCGGAAATTTCTTTGTTAATTCAACAGTTTCTTGTACCAAAGGATGGGGGATTTCCTGAATATTGCGGTGACCCAATTCCCCTGCACTTAAAAACGTGCCATCCAAAAATGCAATGTCACAACGATCCAACCATTGGATCAAATCCTTGTCCCATTTTTCCCATTTGTCAATGTCCGGAATGAACAGATATGATTTGGACGTACTTTGCATGAAAAAACCTGCCGTTTCGGAATACTCATCGCGATGTGGCACCACGAAACAACTTATCGACCACCGCTCTCCAAGACTTACTGGTTGATTTGCTTCAAGGGCTCGAATCGATACATTGTTCAATTGAACCAATTGACTCCATGGGCCATTGTTGCGAAGAAATTCATTCATGCGGGGCAAAGCATAAACCCTTAAATTTCGGGTATTCATGGATTCTCGGCCAAACTGCATCAAACCGGTATAATGCCCGATGTGTGCGTGGGTAATGAACACCGCCTCTGGCAAATATGGAAAGCGTCCATGGGTGAGGGATTGAAACAAATGCAACTGTCTTACCAAATCAGGAGTTACTTCAAACAACCACCATTTGTTTTCGACCGTGTCCACCAAAGCCAAGGACACTACGTTTTTTGCCATGGAAGGATCCGACCAGGCTTTCTGGCAACATGCTTTCTGGCAACCGAGATGTGGATAGCCTCCATCTTGTGCTACGCCCAACACCAGAACCGCATCTTGGCAGATGCCATGGTGCGATAACCAGAAACTGCAAAAGCACATGTAGAATCCGAGCAATGTCCTCATCAATTCAATACCTCCTTCAATTTCTTTTTCAATGCATTCATTTCATCACGGTGCGCGGCAGCTTGAATGAAATCCAAATCTTTTGCGGCAGCTTTCATTTTACGTTCCGTTTCATCGATCAAATGTTCGAGTTGGGAACGCGACATGAAAGCGATCAACGGATCCGCTGCCAATGATTGTCCGTCAGGTTCTATGTAAGCCTTGCTTTCTCTTCCCCGCAAGTCAAGGATGGAGCTTTTTTTCAAGATCTCTTCACGCGATTTACTCAAAGTTTGGGGCACGATGCCATGCTCTTCATTGTATGCCATTTGTTTGCTTCGTCTTCGGTTGGTTTCATCCATGGTGCGTTGCATGGAATCGGTAATTTTATCTGCATAAAAAATCACCAATCCATTGGCATTCCTTGCGGCACGTCCTGCCGTTTGCGTCAGTGAGCGGTCATTTCGAAGAAATCCCTCTTTGTCCGCATCCAGAATGGCCACCAGGGAAACTTCAGGTAAGTCCAAACCTTCACGAAGCAAATTCACACCCACCAACACATCGAATTCTCCCATGCGCAAATCGCGCAAAATCTCCACCCGCTCCATCGTATCCACTTCCGAATGAATATACTTACACATGATTTGCATTCCTTGCAGGTATTTGCTCAATTCCTCAGCCATGCGCTTCGTTAGTGTCGTAACTAACACTCGTTCGCCCTTTACTTTTCTCTTTCTGATTTCCTCCAATAGATCATCAATTTGATGCAGTGAAGGCCTTACTTCAATGGGTGGATCCAACAGACCCGTAGGCCTTACCACCTGTTCCACAAACTCCCCTTCGGTTTGAGACAATTCATAATCTCCAGGCGTTGCACTGACGTAGATGACCTGGTTGATCTGTTGTTCGAATTCTTCAAAATTCAGAGGGCGATTGTCCAAAGCAGACGGAAGGCGAAATCCAAAATTGACAAGATTTTGTTTTCTTGCTCGGTCACCTCCCCACATTCCCCGGATTTGAGGAATGGTAACATGGGATTCATCAATGACCAGCAAGTAGTCATCGGGAAAATAATCCAACAAACAAAAAGGTCGTGTACCTGGCTTTCGTCCATCAAAAAAACGGGAATAATTTTCGATTCCGCTGCAATATCCCAATTCGCGAATCATCTCCAAATCAAATTGGGTGCGTTCCACAATCCGCTTGGATTCAAGATACCTGCGCTCTTCCTCAAAATACTTTCGTTGCCCTTCCAGTTCGTCCTCAATGGAGCGGATGATGTATTTCAAGCGGTCCTTTGGTGCCACATAGAGATTTGCAGGAAAGATGGCCGCAAATTCCATACTGGTGATACGCTTTCCACTCGTGAGTTCGATTTGATCGATGTTTTCTATTTCATCTCCAAAAAAATGAATGCGGTAACCGTAATCGGCATAGGGCAAATAAATGTCCACTGCATCGCCGCGTACGCGAAATTCACCTCGATTCATTGTGGATTCGGTTCGGCTATACAAACTGTCAACCAATTTATACAAAAATGCGTTGCGCGAAATAATTTGTCCTTTTTGCAAACGTATAATACCCGTTTTGTAATCTTCGGGATTGCCCATCCCAAAAATACAAGACACTGTTGCCACCAGGATGATGTCCCGCCTTCCCGACAATAAAGACGATGTAGCTCGCAAACGCAACTTATCCACTTCCTCGTTAATTTGCAAATCCTTTTCTATGAAAGTATCGGTAACGGAGATGTAGGCCTCCGGTTGGTAATAGTCGTAATAAGAAACAAAATATTCAACGGCATTGTCTGGGAAAAATTCGCGGAATTCTCCGTACAATTGCGCCGTAAGGGTTTTGTTATGTGTCATCACCAAGGTAGGCCTGTCAATTTTTTCAATGACATTGGCCATTGTGAATGTTTTTCCTGAGCCGGTGACTCCCAACAAAACTTGTGCTCTTTCCTGTCGATGAATGCCATCGACCAACTGCTGAATGGCTTGTGGCTGGTCGCCTGTTGGCTGATAGGAAGATGTGAGTTGGAATGACATAAACAGCAAAAATAGAAAGGATCTTGCAAGTGAATTCACCGATTTTATACCACCATGTAATGGGCGCCGGTACACCCGTTCTCATCCTGCATGGTTTGCTTGGAAGTTCCGACAATTGGATCAGTCTGGCCCGGCTTTGGTCTTCGGATTGCCGGGTGGTTCTGGTGGATCTCCGCAATCATGGGCGCTCTTTCCACCACGATTCCATGGACTATCCGGCCATGGCCAACGACCTTCGCCAACTGATCACCCATCTGGATTTGAATAAGTTTCATATCGTAGGCCATAGCATGGGAGGCAAGCTGCTGATGGAATTGCTCAAACATCCGATGCCTGGTCTGCTGCGCTCCATGGTGGTAGACATCACTCCCAGGGCTTATCCGGGTGCACACGATCATATTTTGCATGCGATGGACGACTTGCCTTTGTCCAATACCAATTCACGCACGATGTTGGATGAACTATTGTCGGATACCGTACAAGATTCCAGGGTGCGTCAATTTGTTCTCAAAAACGTAGTGCGCAATGCCGAAGGACAATTTGTTTGGCGTGTTCATTTGGACAGCATTCGTCAAAATTATGCCCACATTGCAGGGCCCATCGTTTTTCAACATCCCGTAAACCATGAAACATGGTTCGTTCGCGGAGATCACTCGGACTACATCACCGATGCCGATGTGAATGAATTAAAAGCCGTGTTCGTTAACATGAAAATCATTACCCTGCAAAATGCCGGTCATTGGGTTCATGCAGATCAACCGGAAGCATTCAGCAAACTTGTAATTCAACTCATTCAATAAATCATGGAAATTCAAAACGTCATCGCACTCATTACCGGGGGCAGCCAGGGCATCGGACTTGAAACAGCCAAACTATTGTGTTCGAAAGGAGCGCGCGTTGCCATTTGCGGAAGAGATGCCAAAAAACTGGAAATTGCTGCCGAAAAAAGTGGAGCCATTCCAATGGTCGCGGATGTCCGTATTGAACAGGACGTGATGCGCCTCATCCCTCAGGTCGTCCAACAGTTTGGTGACTACAACGTACTCATCAACAATGCAGGTTATGGCTACTTTGATCCGTTGATACAGCTGGACATGGTGGCTTTTCAGAAATTACTTAACACAAATGTGCTCGGGGCGGCGATGTGCGCGAGAGAATCGGCGAAGCATTTTATCCAACAACAATGTGGCAACATCATAAACATTGCATCTACAGCTGCAAAATCAGGATTTGCCAATGGGAGCGCATACTGCGCATCCAAATTTGCATTGACCGCTTTGACCGAATGCTGGCGAAATGAATTGAGAACGCACAACATCCGGGTTATGCAAGTTAACCCAAGCGAGGTACAAACCGACTTTGTCATCAACAGTGGTCGCCCTGCACGTCCATTCAACGAATCAAAATTGCAAGCTACCGAAATTGCCCATGCCATTGCTTCCATGTTGGAAATGAATGATCGTGGATTTGTAACGGACCTCACCATCTTTGCAACCAACCCCAAATGAAAACTCCATTAGCAAAAAAATCTTTTGGGCAACATTTCCTAAAGGACCAGCATGTGTTGGAGCGGATTGCCAAAATAGTGGAAAATCTGGATCCCGTCAACCTTGTGGAAGTAGGACCCGGTATGGGCGCACTTACCAAACACTTGTTAGTTTTGAACAAAAACTTGCTGTGCATAGAGGCCGACTACGACATGCAACAGATATTGTTAAAAGAAGGTATTCTTGATGCCAATCAATTGATTGCCCAGGATGTATTAAAGGTACATTTAGACCAACTGTTTCATGGTGAGCCTCTCATCCTTTGTGGCAATTTCCCTTACAATATTTCTTCGCAAATTTTGATTCAAACCTTGCTCAGCGCTGATTGCATTCCTTACATGGTTGGGATGTTTCAAAAAGAAGTGGCCCAAAGAATCACGGCTTCTGCATCGACCAGCGAGTACGGAACCATCAGTGTCCTCACGCAATTGTTGTACGATCCCGAACGTTGCTTTGATATCGCACCGGGTGCGTTTGTTCCTCCGCCCAAAGTTACCTCGTCCGTAATTCTCTTGCGTAGAAAAAAGGAATGGATCACCAACCCGATGTTCCGAGGAATACAAAAATTGGTCAGACATGCATTTCAATACCGGCGTAAAACGCTGAGAAACAATCTCCGCACATACTTGAAAAAACATGAAGTCCTTTCCGATCCATATTTTGATCTGAGAGCAGAAGCCCTGACACCAGATGACTTTAAAAATTTGTACCTGCGTCTACAACCGCATTGTGAATGAGTCCTTGAAGGCATTGAGTCTTCCGTGCTATCCACTTCATATCAATCGGTTTTGGTTCCTAAACGTTTAGAAACTCAACTGAAATTTAAGCCTCAAATTAAATGGACTACCCGGTGTAAAATGAAGTTCCTCAACTTCACTCATTTCATTTTTTAAACGGGAAGTCGTTTCAAACTGCGCTTCATTCCACTCAACATTGGTAATGTTTTCACAAAGGAGATTGATGTTTAGTGATTTCCATTGATACGCTATCGAACCATCCAATAGTTCATATCCCTTGGCAACAATGGAATAGTCTTCATTGGCCGGTCTGTCTGTAATGATCCGGTACCTTAGAGAAGCCGAAATATTTTTATTAAGCTTGCATTGCAATCCACCGGTGTGCGTCCATTCCGTAGCCAATGGAATGTAGTTCATTCCCTCGGGGTCATTGACCGATCTTGCTCTGACAAAGCTCGATTCGGCATCCAAGTGAAGCCAATCAAAAATTTGCCAGCGCATTCCAATATCCAGTCCGTTGCGCTTTGTTGCTCCAGCAGATTCCACAATGGCTTCATCACCCACATATACCAATTCATCTTCCATGGAAAGATGCCAAAGACCGAAGTGGAACAAGACGCGGTTGCTTGGTTTGGCTTGAAAGCCCAAATCGATGCCTTTGCTTCGAGGCAATAATGTTGGATTCTTTTCATTGACCAACAAGCGGGTATCATTGGAGTGAAATCCCATTCCCATCTTTGTAAAAACTTGCAATCGTGAACTCAAATCATAACTCAAATGAAGTTTCGGAGAAACCGCAACAGCTGACTTGGTATGTTCATTACCAATGCTTGATAATAAATCAAGGTAATTGAAATGAAAATGGTCAATTCGATTTTGCAAATCGATGTGCAGTCCTTTGAAATGATATTCCAATTTTAAATAAGCATACGCATTGTTTTCAGTCACAGATCCCAAAGCCAATGCAGCAGTTGTTTGCGTCCGGTTTACGGTGCGTGACAATTCAAGATCTTTGACCAAATCCAATCGATCGCCGCCCGCAATCATCCATTGTATATCTTTCCAATACCCTTGTAAACTGGTTTCCGTACCAAAAATATTCCTGTTTTCACGCTGTTTGATCTGGTCTCCATTGATTGAATCCACCAGAAAAAAAGTGAAATTGGAAAAAAGTTCAAATTGATAATGTGAATAATAACTTTTCCATCTAATTGTCTTATTGGAGTTAAACTTTTTTAAATATTGAAAGTAAATGTTTGTTCGCGAAGTTTTCCCTCCTTCATTTGGATCAATGGCACCAAATCGGTCTATCAATCCCTGCTGCACGGCTCGCTCTGGAATCTGTCCGGAAGCACTCCAAGTGCTGTTGAAATGACCAGCCGTTATTTTCCAATTTGGATGACTGAATTTTATCAAACCGTTGAATCTTGAAAAATCCTGCGGATGTTCAAAATATCCATCAGAAGTCATGTACTCCGCAGCAGCATACAGGTGATGTGGTTGCTGATCCACCAACTTTATCAGTGCAGCAGTCCGGTTATACTGAAATTTGCCAGTCTCGAAAACAACCGTATTTTGTTGGATTTCGTCCTTGAGGTTAAAATCCACCATTCCGGCATTTGAAAAATTGCCTTTTGAGGCATTGTATGGGCCTTTCTCCCAATAAATGTTCTTTATGCTTTCCGGGATAACAAAATGCAAATCGGAGTATCCTTGTCCATGTGCGTGCGAAACCATATTGACTGGTACGACCTGGTCGACCGAAATGGAAAGATCGGTACCGTGATCGATATCAAATCCCCGTAAAAAAATTTGCTCTGCTTTTCCTCCTCCGGCATGCTGGGCGATGAACAAACCAGGAACCAAGCTCAACAATTCCTGACTGTTGCGGACGGGCTTAACCAGTTGATCTATCTGCTGAAGGTTTTGGTGCAACGATTGCGTAATGGCGACTTCCTGCAAAGCAATGGGAGCTTCAATCATCTCGATTTCAAGCAATCCGTTAAAATCCGTTGCGCTCACCACGCGCACAACGCTGGTGAATCCAATTCTGGAAATGACCAAGGTATCCCCCACGACTGCTTTCAGCACTCCGAAGAATCCATTTTCGTCGGTGTGCGTATGCGCCTGGTTGTTCCGATTAAGAATGGTTAAATCTTGTATCGCAGACCCTTTTTGATCTTTGACAAAACCTTTCAATTGTGCGCTTGCATCAAGTGCCAACCACATCAAGAAAAATGTACAGACATATTTCAATTTCATTGCATGATTACTTTGTCTGTTAATTCAATTAGTTCAGGATTTTTCGAACCCGTACTGGAGGCCTTGATTAAAAATTGTTTTGAAAGCATGGTATCCCTTTTCGCCAAATAAATTTTGGAAAGCAACAAATTTACTTCAATATTCTCAGGCCGCGATTGTTGCTCCTTGGTCATGTATTCCAATGCCTTTTCAGGATTGTCGAGAACCTCCAAATAAAACTTTGCATACTCCAAATCCATGCAATGGCCGTGTGACTCATCGTCTTTAAACATCTCCAAAATTTGCTTGACCATGTCGTTCATTTCCTGTTTTCTTCCTTGCATTTTGTACAATTTTGCAAGGTCAATGTAAAAACTTAGTTCAGGAATGATTGCGCAAGCTGCTTTGAGGGCATCTTCCGCCTTCTTAGGTTCATTCATTTTGAGGTAAACATCCCCCAATGCGGCCACCGCGAACGGATAATCGGGACGTTCTTCCAGAATTTTATTCAATACCATCTCTGCTTCCATAACTTGACCATACTTCAGGAACAGCCCCGCCAGCTGCAATGCGGCCCAAGCTTTTTCTTCACTTCCCGGGCTTCCCGCATCGACGGCCATTTTCATCGCTTCAATGGATTCTTTGGGCATGCCATAAATTTCGCGGAGATAGGATGTCCTGGCGTAAGACCGTAAATCCGGACGAAGCGCAGTCATTTTGTCTACACATTCCACTGCTTTCTGATAATTTCCCAATTCCACGTGGGCATCCACCAAAGCCCCATAAATGGAGGCATTGTGAGGATTCAAGTCTTTTGCAGCCTCTGCAATTTGCAATGCTTGATCAAAATGGTGCAAGGACAACTCCACATTTGCTTTCATGCCCAATGCCAGAAACTTTTCGTCGTTTGTAAGATTGCTTTGATCCAAAATTTTATTGACACATGTCAAAGCCGCGGGATAATAGTGTCCATGCTCCCCAGTGATCCGCGCTTCGTTGATAAACAGTTGTGTCAGCGCACTCCATGCTTTCACATTCTCCGGATTCTTTGTCAGTGCGTGTTTAAGGTCACCATAATTTCTTCTTACATCAGACCATTCATTGAAATACTGAATTTTATCTCCTCGATTCAACAATTCCGGAATTTCCAATTTATTTGGTACATCCTGTGCACAAGACCATAAAGCCAGAAAAGCGAGGACTTGAATAAACGTTTTCATGTTTTATCACATTAAAAAAAGAATCCCCACATGTTGTAGTTGTGGAGATTCCTTTTGATTTGTTATTAAATTTTTACCAATTTACCATTACCAATAATTTGACCTTTGATTCCCACGGCAGTGATCAGGTATTGACCACTTTCGAGTTTGCTCAAGTCTGTAGGCACTTCAAATACGCCCTTTCCAACAAATTCTTGCTGAATGATCCGCAAGGTTTTACCATCCATAGATTTCAACTCCAGACGCACATCGTCATCTGATTGGTTGTTCAACTTAACGGTGGTCATCTCGTGTACTGGATTGGGATAGTTTACAATGGTTACTTTTGGAGCCGCCAGTCCGATGATTCCTCCACCCGGATTTTGTATGGCCGTCACTACTTTTCCACCACACTCTCCATCACCAGCCCATGGCATGGCGAGGTTTGGAAAATTACTTCCGAAAGCCGCATCATTCTTTTCAACGCCGGTGGTGTAGGTCAATACATTCAACAATTTGGGTGTTACAGGCGATGGACTTCCTGCAGTGTAATCGTCATACCAAAGACCGATTGCAGCCAATACAATGCCCGATACGGCTTGCAATTCAATTCTTGTCACATCATCTTCCAGTCTTCTTCCGTTTGGAAATCCATCCATGTTTGGAATAAATTCCAAATTCGTGTTGGCATATCTTGGATCCGTCAATCCAAGTACACAAGCTTGCACAAGTCCGAGAGAACTGAATGCCGCATCGTTTCTAGGAGTGACCGGAACCGCCATGTTCAAGCGCAACATGTCCCCGCCATTGGGCAAAAAGTTATGGATAAACGGTTTTCCTTCTGCCAATGGATTTCCATTTTTACCGGTTGCTAACTGATAGGGTCTAACATTTGGTACACCGGTATGGAAAGCAGGCCATAAGTCAACCGACCTTGCTTTTCCTTTTCCAGGCAATAACAAGGTACCAAATACTGCATCGTCCAAAGCGGTTCCATTCAAGGCAGGATTACCTTTCAATCCATACAATCCATCCTTTCCATAACCAAAATCAAATGCCTGCAATGCGTTTCGTTGAATTCTCAGTTTAGACATTGCAGGAACAGCGCCTCCAAACAATGCATCATCCATGTACAATGCAAGTTCCGGGTTGTAGAAAAAGTTGTCGAGCAGGGTATCGGAAATTTCCGCATAAGGCGAAAGGGCATTCCAATAGTCTTTGTATCCAATTGGAATAACCGCTTCATTGGTCAATGGCATACCCAAACGTGAAACCTGAATCCACTCACCAGAATGTGTTTCGCCGCCTGGAGTAAGGGTTCTGATTGCAGGGCGACTGGCTGAAGCCCAAACACCAATTACGTAATCGGGATCCAAAATGTTTCGCGGTCTTGCAGGTGCAGATGATTTAAGCAGCGAAGAAATGGGCAATTGCAGGGCTATGGCGCTGACGTTCAGGCATGCGATTCCATCCCTTGGTTTGCCGGACTGACGTGGGAGATTTCCCAAATCAAACACACCCCCAAGATCCACAAAAAACGGATCGTCAACTGGTCCGCAAAACACACGTCCTCCACCGTTCAAAGAAAGGATAGCCGACTGCATAAGGCTTGCATAATTGCTTGATAGGCCTACCGGCGATTCAATGGAACGCACACCGATGTTGTTGGGAGGAACCACGCCGTTGTCGATCACCGTTACAAAGGTCACGCCTCCGTCATCACTGCGCTCGAGTTTGTAAGTGGTTTTGAGGTTTTGTTTTCCAAGCCTAATGTTAAAAAAAGTAGTTGGATCCTCATTCACCTGTCTAAATGTAAAGCGAAAGGTAATCTCATCGCCTGGTTTTGAAGCATCGTTGTCGATGTGTATTTCGTAACGGATGTTTTGCCCAAAAGTGTAGTAATTGGGGCCACCGTGCGGAAATTGAAGGGGGACATACGTTGCGATGATGGTGATCATGTCCGGATTATCAGGGCTCCGGAAAGCATACAAATCAACATTGTCAGCCAATGGATCATTGGCTATCAATGGGGCTTCGCGATGACTGGAAGCCATCGCTGCAAAAACAGAAAAACAGCATAAAATGCTTAGTAGAAAAGTTTTTTTCATAAATAACGATTTTCGATAATTACGAATCCAGGCATCGGTTTGGATTTCCAAATCCAAAAAATAAATAAGAAATTATCTTTGCTCAGGTAAATGCAAGCAAAGGATGTACTGCTCAAACAATTTTTGGAGTTGCGCAATCGCAATTCAGAGCAGGCTTTGACCTTTCTGTTGGAGCATTATGGAAATGCGCTATACGGCGTTGTCAACAAAATTTTGCAAAACAAGGAGCTTGCAAACGACGCCTTCCAAGAAGGAATGGTCAAAATATGGAAAAATTTATCCGATTTTGATCCTGAAAAAGCCCACTTGTTTACATGGATGATGACCATTTTAAGGAACTCCGCCATCGACCTTTTGAGGCAAGAAAAAAGAAAAAAAATCCAGAATGATTCATTGAGCGTATATGAAAGAGAAGAAACAAGCGTTGAAATCAATATTCCAGATTCGGGATTATTATCAACCATATCTAAACTGGACCAAAAATATTCAGCATTGATTGAATTGATATACATTGAGGGTTATACCCAACAGGAAGCCGCAGAAAAATTGCAACTACCATTGGGTACGGTTAAAACAAGAATCAAAACGGCGCTCAATACATTAAGAAATTTACTCAGTGCAATAGGCGTTTTGATCATTAATATTTTTAAATGAATGACCGATTGAACATAGAGGAAATCATTGAATCCGGAATTCTGGAACAATATGCTTTGGGACTAACTTCAGCCGAAGAGTCCAACATGGTATTGTCCTGGATAGCACAATCGGAGACTTTGAAATCCCATCTGCGTTCCATCCAAGAAAGCCTTGAACTGTATGCGCAACAATATGCTCAGCCTGTTCCTGAAAGCCTCAAACAAAACATTCTCAAGGAAATTCAGTACGCAAATCAACTCCAGCTCTATAAGAAATCATTACGCAAGGAAATTCTACGTTACAGCATCGTTGCCGCATTGCTATTTGGATCACTCGCAATCTATTTATGGCAGCAAAACGACGCCTTGAAAACGAACCATCAAATCCTGGTTAACGAACTTCGCCACACACAGCAGCTCAAGACATCCGACAGCCTGAGTTTGATAGATTGTCAGCAGCGTGTAGAAATTTTACGAAATAAGGATGCCGAAAAAATTATTCTGAAAGGAACTTTGATTTCTCCTCAATCTTTTGCCGCTGTTTACTATGACAGTCTTCATTTGAAAGCTTACCTGGATGTATTGCAATTGCCCCAGGCTCCCCAGGACAAACAGTATCAATTGTGGGCCATTGTTAAAGGGAAGCCTGTAGACCTCGGTGTGTTTGATATTGAAAAAGGTGATGCCAAGATTAAATCAATTGATTTGTCACAGATTCCCGAAGCGTTTGCCGTAACCCTCGAACCTGCCGGTGGAAAAGCTGAGCCCAGCCTGGATCAACTTTACCTCATTGGAGCCCTCAAAGCGAAAGAATAAGTCCGCTCGCAGTGATTCCCATAATCCATTTCGATCCTTGTTCCTTATTGAAATTTGGATCTCCAATAATGCTAACGAACGTTTGTTAGTACCTTGCAACACTCAATTCACCGACGGTCATCACAAATCCATCTGACTTTGGATTGACAATGCGGAAGCCAAAGGGCTTGCCTCGGTATACAAAATTGGTAGATGCCACACCTTGTCGGCCTTTGAATTGAATGGTAAATGCCAATTTCGACAGCAACTGTCCGTCGTATTTTAATTCAGGATAATTGAGCACTACACCTTCCTGACCAACCAGATTTCGAACAGAATCCAACAATTCGCGACTCATTTTTCTACCAAAGTGCACTTCCATGACGTGGTCTTCCATGATGATTTGATGCGGCTTTGGCTCTGGCATGCATTGGATCATGGACATCCAAATCAAAATGATTCCAGCAAGCGTCCAGGAATAAATCATTTGGATTCTGCTTTTTCCAAATAATTTCATATGTTCTGCAGTTTGATTTTTCATATTGGGAATTTATGAATGATCACTCACCATGGCACATCTTGGCACACACATACAAACGTTCGTTAGTCCATTGCTTTTCAACTATCTGACTGTATACTTTCAGCATTCACGATGCCTGAAAGGCAGTACGCTTTCTGCCAAATGGGCCTATCCATGCCAACAAAGGTACTGTGAAACCACAACATGAAGGGAGCATTGCCCGTACTCGCGGAGGTACCGGGGTTTGCGGTGCCATAAATGAAAAGGGATTCAAATGAAAGCCGCTTAGCTAAGCTTTTGTTTTACTTCTGTGATTTCATAGGCTTCTATGACGTCGCCTACTTTGATGTCGTTGAAATTCTTAATGGTGATACCGCATTCCATATTCTCTTTCACATCTTTGACATCGTCTTTAAATCGTTTCAAAGACGCAATTTCTGCAGTTGCACCTTCGCGGTTTGGATAGACTACGATTCCATCCCGGATTACGCGTATCGGGTTGTTGCGGCCAACTTTTCCTTCGGTCACCATGCATCCAGCCACAGCTCCGACTTTCGAAACTTTAAATACCTCGCGAACTTCCACCTGACCAACGATTTTCTCTTCCTTGGTTGGCTCGAGCATGCCTTCCATGGCTGCTTTGATTTCGTCGATGGCCTCGTAAATGATGGAATACAATTTTACCTGAACGCCTTCTTTCTCTGCCAAAGAGCGCGCTCCAGAAGAGGGCCGCACCTGGAATCCTATCACGATGGCATCGGATGCGGAAGCCAGCAAAATATCTGATTCGGCTATTGGACCAACTGCTTTGTGTATAACGCTTACTTGGATTTTTTCTACCGACAATTTGATCAATGAATCAGCCAAGGCTTCAACCGAACCATCCACATCCCCTTTGACGATGAGTTTCAACTCCTTGAAATTTCCAAGAGCCAAACGACGTCCGATTTCATCAAGCGAAATGCGCTTGGCTGCACGGGTAGCTTGCTCTCGATTGATCTGTGCCCTGCGTCCGGCGATGAGTCGAGCCTCTCCTTCGTCTTCCATCACTTTGAATTTTTCGCCTGCCGTGGGAGCGCCTGGCAATCCCAAAACCAAAACAGGCGTAGATGGAGGTGCTTTGGTCAATTTTTGTGCACGCTCATTGAACATGGCTTTTACTTTGCCTGCGTGTTCTCCTGCAAGGATAAAATCGCCGTTTTTTAAGGTCCCGTTCTGTACCAACAATTTGGTGACGTAACCCCTTCCTTTATCGAGCGAAGCTTCGATCACGGTACCGGTAGCCAACCTCTTTGGATTGGCTTTAAGGTTTAAGACTTCTGCTTCCAACAATATTTTTTCGAGCAAGGTTTCGATGCCGAGACCAGATTTTGCAGAGATGTCCTGGGATTGGTATTTTCCTCCCCATTCCTCGACCAGCAAATTCATCTGTGACAACTCGTTTTTAATGCGCTCTGGATCGGCTCCTGCTTTGTCCACTTTATTGATGGCAAATACCATCGGTACCCCTGCGGCTTGCGCGTGCGAAATGGCTTCCTTTGTTTGTGGCATTACGTGATCATCGGCGGCCACAATGATGACCGCGATGTCGGTCACTTTGGCTCCACGAGCACGCATGGCTGTAAAGGCTTCGTGTCCAGGAGTATCCAAAAATGTAATGGGTTTATGATTTGGCCCCACCTTTACTTCGTAGGCTCCAATGTGTTGGGTGATGCCCCCCGCCTCACCAGAGGCCACATTGGCTTTTCGGATGTGGTCGAGCAGTGAGGTTTTACCATGGTCAACGTGTCCCATGACGGTAACGATGGGTGCGCGTTCTACCAAATCCTCCGGTTTGTCTTCTAGATCTTCTTCTTCTTCCACACTCACTTCTTCTGCACTGATGAATTCTATTTTATGTCCGAACTCTTCAGACAAAATTTCAATCACTTCGGCATCGAGACGTTGGTTGATCGAAACAATGATGCCCATGTTCATGCACGTCATGATGACATCAGAGACCGGTACATTCATCAAACTGGCAAGCTCAGAAACCGTAACAAATTCTGCAAGTTGGATGGTGGAATGGTCTTCGGCGCTGGCGCGAATGCTTTCTTTTTCACGCATTACATCGCGCTTGTCGCGTCTTATTTTTTGCCGTTTATTTTTTGCTCCCTGGTTCAACTTGGCCATGGTCGCGCGGATCTGATCTTCGATTTCCTTGGTTGAAACCTCTTTAACCGCGTCTTCCTGCCTCCTCGCCGGTCTTCCGCTGCGATCATCGCCTTGGAATTCGGTGGTATTGACTTTCTTGCGTTTGCGCTTCCTCTTCTTTTTATCCGCATCATCTTCCACTTTACGGGTAGAAGGGCCCGGTGTAGCTGTAGCGGCAGGTTTTTTAGCTTCTTCTTTTTTCTTGGATGAGTCTTTTAACTTTCCGGTATCAATTTTTCCAAGAATTTTTAAACCTTGCAATTGAGGAGCTTCAATACGCGTAATTTCTTCCTCCACAACAGGGGCGGGTGCAGGCGGTGCAACTTCTTCTACCACGGGGGCTTCAGGAACTTTTTCTTCCTCTACCTTCTTCTTTTTTCTTCCCTTGGTTTCGGGTTTTTCCAATTCAATTTTGCCAACCACTTTCAATTTTGGCTTCTGCTCCTCTTCCACTTTCGCAGTGATGACTTCAGGTTCCGCCTGGACCGGTTTTTCAACCACCGGAGCAGGTGCATCTCCAAATAAATTGACGGAGACTTTTGGTTTTTCCTTTTGAACAACCGGTGTGGCCAACTTTTGCAGCTGATCAGCCTGTTCCTTTTCCTGGATATCGCGCTGGAATTCCTTCAGCAACTCGGCGTACATCTCATCGGTCACTTTTGCAGTGGGCTTATTGTCGATTTCAAATCCCTTTTTCTGCAAAGCTTCGACGACGGTACTCAGTCCGACGTTAAACTCCGTTGCAACTTTTACTAATAACTTCATTCCTAGCGTTTACCTCTATGGATTTTTTATGATCCTGTTAATCTTTAAATTCTTCTTCCAGAATGCGGATGACATCCAAAACCGTTTCTTCTTCCAGGTCTGTTCGTCTCACCAATTCTTCCACATTGAGACCCAATACGCTCCTGGCTGTATCACATCCTATTTTCTTGAAGGCTTCAATTACCCATTCTTCAATTTCATCTGCAAATTCATCCAAATCCACGTCATCCATTTCTTCCTCATCCTGGTCTCTGTACACATCGATTTCATAACCCGTCAGACGCGATGCCAGTTTGATGTTGGCTCCACCTTTACCAATGGCCAAAGACAATTGGTCAGCCTTTAAAAACACACTGGCTTTTTTATGGGCTTCATCGATCTCGATGTTGCTGATTTTAGCAGGTGTCAAAGCCCGCTGGATGTACAAATTCAAATTGTTTGTAAAATTGACGATGTCAATGTTTTCGTTGCGCAACTCGCGCACGATGCCATGGATACGGCTTCCTTTCATCCCTACGCAAGCGCCCACCGGGTCTATCCGGTCATCGAATGATTCCACGGCCACTTTTGCGCGTTCGCCAGGAATCCTCACAATTTTACGGATTACGATCAGTCCATCCTCAATCTCCGGAACCTCTTGTTCCATCAACCGTTGCAAAAAACTGGGTTCCGTACGCGACAAGGTGATGTAGGGTTGGTTGTTCTTCAATTCAACTTTTTTGATCACCGAGCGCACGATGTCTCCCTTGCGGAAATGGTCTCCACGGATGGTTTCCGTGCGAGGCAGGATCAATTCATTGCTGGTTGCATCATCGATGATGAGAAACTCTTTCTTCAATACCTGGTTTACCTCTCCGATGACAAGTTCTCCTTCGCGTTCGGTGTATCGTTTGTATACATCATCCTTTTCCAACTCCATTACCCTGGAAACCAGTGTTTGCCTTGCAGCCATGATGGCTCTCCGTCCAAAATCTTCGAGCTCCAACTGTTCGTAACACTCCAAACCCACTTCGTAATCTTCATCAATGGCCATGGCTTCAGAGATGGCAATTTCCTTCAAATCATCGGTCACCTCTCCATCGGGCACAATTCTGCGTATCCGCCAGATTTCAAGGTCCCCTTTTTGGGTATTGACGATGACGTTAAAATTCTCATCCGAACCATATTTTTTGCGGATCATGGAGCGAAATACATCTTCCAAAACCCGCATCATCGTGGGCCGGTCAATGTTTTTACCCGCTTTAAACTCTGCAAAAGTTTCTACCAGTTTCATGGCATTAAATTTTGATCATAATTTTTGCTTCTGCAATGGCTTCATAAGGCAATTGCATTTCGATTGTTTCTTTTATTTTTTTCTTCCCTTCCTTGCGAACCTCTTCACGCGTCAGGGTAATTTGTTGCTGATCGGCATCTAAAATGGTGCCCTCATACTGGCTTCCGTCGGCCAATTTTACCTTCAATCCCCGGCCAATGTTTTTGCAGTATTGCCGTGGATACAACAAGGGCCTGGTGATGCCTGGAGAGGAAACTTCTAATGTATAATCACTTCCAAACCAGGATTTTTCATCAAAAACATGCTCCAAATAACGACTCAACTTCTGACATTTTTCAAACGTCATTCCGCTATCACTATCCACAAATACCCGAACGGTTTTCCCGTGTTGCTCGATTTCGACCAAAAAACAATCCCGAAAGCTTTCTTCCTCAAATTTTTTGGTCAGCAGTTCCTGTATTTCTTCTGTATACATGCGGTCAGGTATAAAACAAAAAAAGGGAACTTTGTGTCCCCTCCTCTTGAAAGCCGCACAAAGATAATACCATTTTGGTGGTTTCCCAAATCTAAAGGGCCCTATCACAAAAAGCCATGGAGAAAAACAATCACCTGCCATGGGCTGTTTAGCTATTTTTGCAGGCTTTGGAAACAAATTTTGATCGGCAGGCGCTCCTTTACCGGGCTTTAGAGGGCGAATCGTTGAGCTCAGAGGAGGGTTTGTGGCTGTTCCAACATGCCGCTACCACCGAACTCATGTTGGTTGCAAACCAGCTGAGGCAAAAAAAAGTTCCTGGACGTAAGGTAGGATGGATCATTGACCGCAATGCCAATACCACCAATGTTTGTGTTGCAAACTGCAAGTTTTGCAATTTTTACCGGCCTCCGGGTCACCTGGAAACCTATGTGACCACCCTTGAAGAATACCGAAAAAAAATCGAAGAAACTTTTCGATTGGGGGGAAGGCAACTCTTACTGCAGGGAGGCCACCATCCTCAATTGGGCTTGGATTACTACTGCCAGCTTTTCAGAGATCTTAAAAAAATGTTCCCAGAACTGAAACTGCATGCCCTGGGACCCCCAGAAATTGCCCACATCACCAAGTTGGAACAATCCACTCATCGCGAAGTGCTCTCTGCTTTGCGGGAAGCGGGTTTAGACAGTTTGCCGGGAGCAGGGGCGGAAATTTTATCCGACCGGGTTCGTCGCCTGGTAAGCAAGGGAAAATGCGGTGCGCAAGAATGGTTGGACATCATGCGAGCCGCCCATCAGCTGAGGATCACCACCTCCGCAACCATGATGTTTGGGCATGTAGAAACGCAGATGGAGCGCATGGAACATTTGGTTGCCATTCGCCAGGTACAATCCGAAAAGCCATCCGATGCAAAAGGTTTTTTAGCCTTTATTCCCTGGCCTTTCCAGGATGAAGGAACCATGCTGAAACGGCTAAAACGCGCTGCCAATGCATGTACGGCCGATGAGTACATTCGCACCATTGCCATTTCGCGCATCATGCTCCCCAATATTGTCAACATCCAGGCTTCCTGGCTGACCGTAGGCAAACCCACGGCACAAATTTGCCTTCACGCAGGAGCCAATGATTTTGGCAGCATCATGATTGAAGAAAATGTTGTTTCTGCTGCCGGGGCGGCTTTCCGGTTCACAGCCAGTGGCATCCAAAAAGCCATTCGCGAAGCCGGGTTTGAGCCTCAGCTCCGCAACCAGGAATACGAAGCCCTCGATTGGAATTCCGGAACCGCCGACCAGGAATTGGATCGTGCAAATTTAGTGGTCGACTAAAACTGAATCCATGAACGAATGGTACCAACAAATTGAAGAAAGTTGTCTGTTTCTGCAAAACAAACTCGAAACCATCCCGAATATTGCCATCATCCTGGGTACGGGCCTGGGCAAGCTTGCCGACCGCATTGATAAAGTGAAAGAAATTTCATTCAAGGTCATACCCCATTTTGCACCCCCAACGGTGGAAAGTCATTCCGGAAAATTGATCCTGTCCAAATGGAATGGACAAACGGTCTTGTTGCTTTCCGGACGTTTGCATTATTACGAAGGCTATAGCACCCAGGAAATTACTTATCCCATCCGGGTTTTGCATGCATTGGGAATCCAACAACTTTGGATCACCAATGCCAGTGGGTCCGTGCACCCGGACCTGTATGCCGGCGATGTGGTGGTGTTGAAAGACCACATCAACTTTCATCCGGAAAATCCGCTGCGCGGCTTGTACGATCCTCGCATGGGTGAACGCTTTCCCGACATGTCTGAAGTATACAACAAACAGTTGTTAGTTCGCGCACAAAAACAATTCGCTGCGCATGGCCTGCCATTCCGCGAAGCAGTTTATTTCGGACTTCAGGGTCCCAGCCTGGAAACCCCGGCAGAATACCGCATGATCCGCATTCTCGGGGCCGATATCGTTGGCATGTCCACCGTTCCGGAAGCCATCGTTGCACACCAATGCGGATTAAAAATCTTTGCACTTTCCCTGGTGACCAATTCCTGCCATGGATCAGATGCATCCACAAAAACCAGTATTGAATCCGTCCTCCAGGTGGTGGAAAAAGAATCCTACAAAATTTACAACATCCTTGAAGGAATGCTTATAGAGGAAACAAAGTTCTGACTATCTGCCAGAAAGAAAAAGTTAAAAGGAGAGACCCGATAAAATTGGTTTGAATGGAAATTGCACCATGCATAATTCATAGTATTGATAGCTTTCAGCGAAAATCTAATGGAGTGGAGTTATAAGATGAGGAGGCTAAAGGGATAAGTCCTGATGAAGTATGGTGAACCTTAACAAACCACAAAAGCTTGCGATAAAATTAACAAGTGTTAGTTTAAGATTTTTACTTAAATCCAAAATCGGAGTGCAATCTACTTACATATGTTAGCTTACCGCTTTTGCCTTTTCGCATTTAGCCTTTTGTATTAAGTGCTCGCATTTAACTTCCATATTCTAATCCCAAACATACTTCCATTCTCCATTGTTCTGTTTGCTCCAAACGGTGTGGAAAAAACCTGTGTCGTACACCGTGCCCGATACAGTGTCTATTTTGGAAAAATAATATGGCCCATAGGTATATGCCATGCGACCATCCGGAGAGCAATGGATGCTTTCCGGTTCCCATTGCAATGAAATTTTTTGTTGATCGTATTTTGCATAAAATGAATCGATGGCTGAACGCCCACGGATCAAGTGATTCCCACGCGACAGGACTGCATCTTCGGCTGCATAGTGCACAAAGGCCTTCCGAATGCCTTCCTTTTGCAACATCTCTTCAAACGCATTTTCAACTGCATGCACCGATTGCTTGACTTGATTTAAATCGACCGGAGGATGAGACTCCTTGCAAGCCGTTGTCAGGATAATGCTACCAACTGTTAGCCCTTGGAACATTTTTTTGCATAACCTATAAATCCAATTTTTAGACCTATTGGTTTCCATTTTACTCAGGGTGCCAAGCATTGTTTTTTTCGTTTAATTATATTTTAAATTTACCCACTTTCTCACTGAACTCAAGGTATGCCGGCAATGCTGCGGATCCATACCAGGGCAGGAAGATAGGTTCCAATAATCCTGCATGGATCGCAGGATCGGTATCCATGAGTTGTTTGGCTTCTTCGATGGAAGTGACCGTTAAGATGAACAGTCCTCTGTACAATTCTTTGGACAAAAATGGTCCGGCCACCACCAATTTTCCATCTTTTGCCAATCGTCCGATGTTTTCCATATGTCCTCGAAACAATTCCGATACTTTTGCCTTATCATCCATTTGTGTGGGTCCCGTTTTCAACAAGACCAAAGTATAAGCCCGCATGCCGTAAGGGTCGGCCTGAAACTTGGACGCCAGTGTAGAGTCATACGCAGGGTTGGGAGTTTGCGAATATCCTATGGCAGGCAAACACCCGTAAAAAATACATATCACGAAGCCAAACTTCAAAGTAGCAATCAACTTATCCATGCTTGTAAAATTTAAGCCAAAGATAGCGTGCAATGATTCATCCATCAAGCATAGGCAGCCCAAACGATGGAAAATATGAAATGGTCAATGAATGGATCGCACATTGACGCGTTCAATGCCCAACAGGTGCACTTCAATGTGCCGGTCATGTGCTTTGGCATCGAATGCACTGATGATTTCCAAAATATCGTAATCAATAAAATGAGATTCCGTGCCGTCAATGGTTAAAACCGAATATTCGGGTACTTCATCCAAAACCCGTTTCAAATTCACCTTATTGAGAAAAGTAACATTGCTGTTCAATTTGATGCATACATGTTGCAGGCCCCCTTCATGTGAATGTTGCGTTTTATATTCCGCTTTGAAATTATTTTGAATGATGAAATATATGGAAATCATGAGCCCGATGAAAACTCCAATGAGCAAATCGGTCAATAATATCAACAAAATAGTGATTAAAAAAGGAAGAAACTGCTTCCATTTTAGCTTCCAAACACTGATGTACAATTTTGGTTTGGTGAGGTTGAATCCTGTATAAATCAATATGACTGCCAGGGAAGCCAACGGGATGCGGTTCAATAATAATGGGATGAACAAAACTGCCAGAAACAACAAAACTCCATGAGTCATCGACGATAATTTGGTACGTCCTCCAGCATCAACGTTGGCTGCGCCACGCACCACGACTGCGGTGACAGGCAAGGCTCCCAAAGCCCCGCAGCACATATTGCCAATCCCTTGCGCAACCAATTCTCGATTGACCGGTGTGATGCGATTGTGGCGGTCCAATTTATCAATGGCTTCCACACACAACAAGGTTTCCAAAGTGGCCAATAAACCCATCATGATTCCATACTTCCACACCATTGCATTTTCAAAGAGCAACTCGATTTCCGGAACTTGAATTTCCGAAAAAAAATTTGAAGGAATTTTTACCAGCTGTGTGGACTTAAGGACCCATTCGGGGGAAACGTACACGTACAATTGGTTCATTCCAGTCCCTGTCAGAACAATCAACAAGGGCATAGGAATTTTTTGAAATATCTTAAACTGCCCTTGCTCTTTCAGCAGAACCAGCAATAGACCTGCCAAACCGATGAGAATGGAGCCATAGGTGATGTGGTGACTAAATTCCTGAAGGTTGCCCAAAAAATTTTTAGAAGAAAAAAGTTCGATGAATCCACTGGTCCAAAAATCAGGTTGGTCGTAACCCAATACCAGAGGAATTTGCTTGGAAATCAAAATGATTCCTATGGCCGCCAACATGCCTTTGATGACCGCCGACGGAAAATAATTTGCGATGATGCCCAGATTCAATAGGCCCAACAACAATTGGAATGCACCTGCGATCATGACTGCCAACAAAAAGATGCGAAAATCGCCCAAGGATATGATGGCTGCCGCTACCAGTGGCGTTAAACCGGCAGCAGGACCTGAAACCGATAAATCCGATCCACTGATGATGGCTACGATGATTCCTCCAATGACTCCCGACAAGACCCCTGCATAAACGGGGGCACCAGAAGCCAGGGCAATTCCCAGGCAAAGGGGCAAAGCCACCAAAAACACCGACAGGCCCGCTGCAAAATCATGGCGCAGCCACATGATTCGGTAATATCGCAATGTCCGCTTCATCATCCAAAGTTAGCGGTCTGATCAAGATCGCATCGGGATCTGAAATGGATTAATATTTCGCTAACATTTGGCTCTATGCTCCATCAAACCTGCAAGGCTACTCAAATGAAGAAATCAACCCATTCCTGGCTTTCGTCATATTCTGCGAACTGGATTATCTTTGCCCTTCCATCAATTAACATGGTTTAAACGTATGGCAATCGAAGGCAGCAAAATATTGGTTATCGGAGGAGGAGGATTCATCGGAAGTTTTGTAGTGGAGGAGTTGCTCAAACATCCGGTAGCAGAAGTCGTGGTGTATGACAATTTTACACGCGGAAAAAAGGAATACCTCGATGGCGCTTTGAAAGATTCACGATGCAGCATTTTTCCTTTTGGTGGAGACATTCGCGATGTGGATATTTTGGACCATGCTGTGCAAGGAAAAGATTATGTCATTTGTTTAGCCGCCATGTGGCTGTTGCATTGCAAGGATTATCCACGCACCGCATTCGAAGTAAACATCGCCGGGACGTTCAATGTGCTGGAAGCTTGTGTAAAGCACCAAATCAAAAAATTGGTTTGGTCTTCATCTGCATCCGTGTACGGAGATGCGGTGGAAATTCCAATGACGGAAAATCATCCATTCAACAATAAAAATTTTTACGGCGCGACCAAGATTGCTGGAGAAGCCATGTGCACTGCATTCAATGATCGCTATGGTTTGCCGGTGATTGGTTTGCGTTACATGAATGTATACGGACCTCACCAAGATCAAACGGCCGCGTACACGGGAGTGATCAATGGAGACGGTTCTCAGGCATATGATTTCATTTACGTGGAAGACGTTGCCCGTGCCAATGTATGCGCCCTCACCAGCGACCAATCATTTGGATTTTACAATGTTGGCACCGAAGTACAGACATCCATTCGAGAATTGTGCGACTTGATCCTGCAATTAAAAAACTCAAGTCTTCAAGTGCATTACAAACCCTATTCGGCCGATGATGCAAGAGCATTGGTACAAAACCGGATCGGCTCCAGAGCAAAAGCAGAACAGGAATTGAATTTTCAATTTCACTACGATCTCCGGCAAGGACTTCAAAAGCTCATCGATTGGCGTTTGGCTACAAAAAAGTCCTGAGAGGCCCTTACCTTAGCGCTCAAATCTTCGCATTTTGAGCGCCAGAAAATACATTCAGATTTCACAACCCTCTATGGGTCAGGAAGAATGGGAAGCATGCAAAGCACCCATATTTTCCGGTTGGATGACCCAGGGTCCCCAGGTTGCAGCCTTTGAAAAAAGATTTGCAGAACTCCATCAGGTCAAACATGCCATTGCTGTTTCCAATTGCACCACCGCTCTACACCTGGCCTTGCTTGCGGTAGGCGTCAAGCCCGGAGATGAGGTGTTGGTTCCGGCGTTTACCTGGGTTTCTACTGCCAATGCAGCCATGTACTGTGGAGCCAAACCAGTATTTGTGGATATTGAACTCAACAGTTTTAACATAGACCCCAGTCAAATCGCCCAGAAAAGAAATGCCCGGACCCGCGCCATTATACCGGTCCATCTATTTGGACTCTGTGCCGATATGGAAGCCATACGAAATACATCGCGTGGATTGAAGATCGTGGAGGATGGTGCCTGCGCTGCTGGTGCGCATTACAATGGAGTACCCGCTGGAGGATTGGGCGATATTGGATGTTTTTCTTTTCATCCGCGAAAGTCGGTGACTACCGGAGAAGGCGGAATGCTGACCACGCAACAAGATGATCTTGCGGAGACCTTAAATCGATTGCGCAACCATGGCGCATCCATTTCGGAAGAACAGCGACACAAAGGACCTAAACCTTACATTCTTCCTGAATTTGAAATGGTGGGATACAACTACCGAATGACCGATTTACAAGGCGCAGTAGGCAACGTACAACTGGAAAAACTGGATGCCTTCATCGAATACAGAAATCAATGGGCCGCATTTTACGAACGTTCGTTAGCATCAATTCCATGGATCCGCACACCCAAAACCCCGGAAGGTTACCGACATGGTTGGCAATCATATGTACTTTTCATTGACGAAGATCATTCCCCGGTTACACGCAATCAAATGATGGAATACCTTCAGGAAAAAGGAATCGCTACACGTCCGGGTACGCATGCAGTCCACATGCTGCATTTTTATAAAAATCAATTTGGCATTCAACCGGAAGATTTCCCTAACGCTCGTAAGGCCGATCAACAATCCATGTCCATACCTTTGCATAATTTAATGACGGAGGAAGACTTTGAATATGTGGTGGAGTGCATTCAATCGGTTCAATAACATGATGTTCATATGTGTGGGTTGACGGGTATTTTTCATTTGGACGGAAAAACAGTATCCGGTCAAATCCTGCAGTCCATGACCAATGCTTTGGCCCATCGCGGACCTGACGGACAGGGCATTTACATGCGCGAACAAATCGGTTTGGGGCATCGGCGATTGTCCATATTGGATGTCAGTGAAAGGGGTGCGCAGCCCATGCATTCTGCCGATCAGAAATGGGTCGTGGTTTTCAATGGTTGCATTTACAATTTCAAAGAACTGCGAGCGGAATTGACCGCACGTGGACATCGTTTTATTTCCGGTACAGATACCGAAGTGATCACCGAAGGATTGAGTTGTTTTGGGCCTGATTTATTCAAACGTTTTGATGGTATGTTTGCCATTGCTGCATGGAACACCGAATCAAAAACCCTGTACCTTACCCGTGATCGATTTGGTGTCAAGCCCCTTTATTATTATTTCGACGGCAACATACTGCTCTTTGGATCCGAAATCAAAGCCATCCTCGCACATCCGGATTATCGAATCGGATTGAATGGATCTGCTCTAAACGAGTATTTTACTTTTCAAAACTTGTTCAGATACCATACACTTTTTCAAGGGATTCATCTTTTGCCCGCTGCCAACACCTTTACCATCCATTCAGGCACACGGAGTTTGAATCATCAAGCCTGGTGGGATTACAATTTCGCGGAGACCGACGAACAAATGGAATTTGATGAAGCCAAGTTGGAAACGGAACGATTATTACACAATGCTGTATCTCGACAAATGATTTCTGATGTGCCATTAGGCTCATACTTGTCTGGTGGTATGGATTCCGGAGCGATCACGGCATTGGCCAGCAAAAAAGTGCCTCGCCTCACCACCTTTACGTGTGGGTTTGATATGAGCAGCGTCACCGGCGTAGAAGCCAATTATGACGAACGGCGCGATGCAGAACTCATGGCCAATTATTTCAAAACCGAGCACTACGAACAAGTGATCAATGCCGGCGATTTGTCCTGGTCTTTGCCCAGGGTCGTTTGGCATTTGGAAGATTTGCGGGTTGGCATGAGCTACCCCAATTACTACATCAGCCGATTGGCTTCCAAGTTTGTAAAAGTTTGTTTACAAGGTACGGGTGGTGATGAATTGTACGGTGGTTATCCCTGGCGTTATTATCGTGTGTTTCAGTCCATCAACCGGCAAGATTATTTTGATCAATATTATGGTTTTTGGCAGCGGCTCGTGCCGGAAGAACACAAGACCCAACTATTTGCAGCATCGCTGTTGCCTCAAATTGATTTTGAAGGACCACGACAGGCATTTGAGCGGGTTTTCCTTTTCAACGACCAATTGCGCTACGACACACCTGAACAACACATCCAAAACAGTTTATATTTCGAGATCAAAACATTTTTACCGGGACTGCTTATCGTTGGGGATAAACTGTCTATGGCCAATGGACTGGAAGAACGATTTCCATTTCTGGACAACGCCCTCGTTGATTTTGCACAAAAAATTCCCATTCGCCACAAATTGGCTGATTTGGAAAAATTAAAAAAATTGGATGAAGATGTTTTTGGCAACAAGAAGCAACTTTACAAGGAATTCAAAGATGGCAAAAACGTCTTGCGCAAAGCCTTGGAAGATTTCATTCCTGAAAAAATAATCAATCGTCCGAAGCAAGGATTCAGCGCGCCCGACGAAAGTTGGTACCGCGGCGAAAACGCACAGTACATCCGCGAATTGTTGTTGGATAGAAAATCCCTTTCCGCCGAATTCATCAATCGCGAATACGTCGCAAAAATTGTCGACGAACATTTGCACCACCGCATCAACCACCGTTTATTGATCTGGAGTCTGATGAATTTTGAATGGTGGTGCCGCATTTTCCTCAACAACGAAAGTCCGAATACCAACCTGGCATAAGCCTTCAGATTTGCGCATGTATGAAGCCATGTGCAGACTGGAGCATGGCCAATATTACACCGAATAAAATGCATACTCTCATTTAATAAGGTATATTTTCGTGTTCATTTCCGGATGTTGCTCAATCTTTAAAAAATAGATTCCGCTGGCAAGTTTTGAAGCAACCCATACAATATCAATTGTAAAGTTGAATTTACAAATTTTATTTCATAATCGCCTTTTATTTACTCCTTGATAAACTTATCCATCCATGTTTTACCATCCGCTCTATGCATTCTCACAAAATACAAACCAGACTCCATTCCTTTCAGGGAAATTGAAATTTCCTGACCTGTGTTATGTTCTATGATTTCATGCCTTATTCTTCCATGAATATCTATAATTTTTATGCGGATTTCACCGGTTATTTTTTGATGCAAATCATACAATACCAGCTCCGATCCTGCAGGATTGGGATACAGCATGATCTCCGCGTTCTTAAATTTATATAGCTCATCTACTGCAGTATTGAGTTGGATTCGAATGGTACTGTCGCATGGGTATGCTTCATCTACGCGGTAATGTGGAAAATTGGGAATTGCATTTGCATTGCGCGTAGGTAATTTTAACCCCCTGTTGATCAACATACACTCCTTACCTTTTCTATCCGGATGCATGATCACGTGTAGATATCGATTTCCTCCACTCGTTGAAATGTATAATCGACAGTCCGGACCCAATGCCATTTGTTTATAGGTCGTTGCATAGGGATCAAAAAAATTATCAAATACACCCACCGTATCCAATGCTTTATCTGAGTTCAATTCTTCCAAATCGACCTGAATGACTTCTGTTGTGTTAGATACATATACAAATCTAGAATTTGGAGAAAATCCACATCCACTTATTGCGTTAACTGGAAATGTAATATCGTACCATCTGAAATTACTTAAAAGCCCGGTTGTTCGGTTAAAATCAAAAACCTGCAAGCCATTCAGTGAACTGTAGAATGCATACCGTTTTCCATCCGGCGAAAAAATTCCTTGAGATCCTCCAGTACCTAATTCAATATGTTCGATTCCTATTTGTTGGCGCAGTACCTTTTCAACTCCTTTCTGTGTATACAATAGGATATAATACTCATTGCTTCTTTTCTTTGGTACAAGTATCCACCATTTTGTATAATTTTCTGTGGGAACTGCCATCAAATTTCCATAGAGAGTATCGTACAAAATGATCTTATTCTTTGAGATCACACTTTTGTTACTAATATCAATTTTAGTTTCATAAATGCATTTTAAAAATGCTTTTTCGCCCCCGTTAAAAGTATCCAATATGGTATGCAAATAAATTAATGTATCTTGATTGTTTTCAAAATGGAGAAATAATCCTGCTTGAGGTAAAGGTTGACTTTTGGGGCAATTTACCCCCCATATTTTACCATATCCCAATGAGTCACCATTGGGAAGAATTTGCGCTTCTGAATCTGCCAGTGAACAGCCATTTGACATGTATAGTAGTTTACCTGACGCATTCGAATAACTATTTGTTTGGTAATTAAATTCAAATTCCCTTGCTTGTGTTGTAAATTCAATCTTACCATCATTAAACGACATGATGATTCCACCAAATGGATTAGCACTGTCAGGTATTATCCCCGTACCATAACCAAACAACCAGTTGTAATCATGTTTTTGGCTATGCAAAAGATTATTGCATAAGTTCCAAAATAGTAGAACACAAAAGAATGTTATCTTAACAATCCTACCCTTTCTAAATCTCATTTCTTCACAAATTTATCCATCCAAAAGATTCCCTGCCCACTGCGCATTTGAATAGAATACATACCGGCTGTCAGTTTAGCTACCGGGAGACGAATTTCTTCTCCTATTTTTTGCTGCTGGGTATAAATCAACAATTGGCCCTGCAAATTTAGCACACGGAC